>OGDL01000028.1_pt1 | contig 81073 bp, 76 predicted proteins | sample 1570471 | NCBI WGS metagenome assembly OGDL01 (sample SAMEA2582163, study PRJEB24529) | metagenome | biome: Human gut stool | place: China | collected 2011 | reverse complement strand
CTCCTTCGGTGGTACTGTTTCTTACTATTATTATACGCTATTTCTCGTCAAAAATCAACCATTTGTTGTGACAGAGCCAAAGGAAAAAATTTACTATATAACATTTAAACATATTATAGTAATTTTTTCCTTTTAATATTGTTAAATTAATTTATTTCTTCACTTTACCATCTTTAAAAGAAACAGTTCCTAAAAGTTTTCCATTTTCATAGAACATACTCCAATCCCCATTCATCTGTCCCTCTTTAAAATTTCCCAAAGCATTAATTATTCCATTTTCATAATATCTTACATATTTTCCATTTTTTATCTGTTTCTTATACTCTTCACGGATTTTTACCTCTCCATTTTCATAATAATAAACAGCTTCCCCCTCTAATAAACCATTTATAAAATACTCATTGACTTTTATATCTCCACTTTCATAGTAAGAAATATACTCTCCATGTAACATATTATCTTTAAAAGATATTATCTCCATAATTTTTCCACTAGGATAATAGTTAATTTTTTTCCCATTGAGCTTTCCATCTATAAAATACCCTCTAGATTTTATAGCTCCATCTTCATAGTATTTTACCCATTCTCCATTTATTCTATCATCTTTAAAAACCATAGATTCCTTCATCTGTCCATTTTCATAGTATTGAATAGAATCTCCATTAAGTCTTCCATTAATAAAATCATTAGACTCTTTTAGTTGTCCATTTTCATAATATTTTAAATTTGTTCCCTCTTTTATCCCCAAAACAAAAGGTTCTTTTTCTTTTAATTGTCCATTTTTATATCTAAAATTAATTATTCCAGAGAAAGCTTCTCTCTCCCCTATGATATAAACAAGACCATTTACCATCTGTTTTCTATAAAATTCTTCCTCTCTTACCATAAAAGCCCTCTCTTCTCATATATTATTTATCTTTATCTGTTTCTTCATCTTTTTTTATTCTTTTAAGAAATATATTCTTAGCTTTCATTATTAACACCATAAATATAAAATAGTGTATAAACCTCATCTCTTCAAAAGATTTTCCAAAGTACTTGTCACAAATAAAAATAAACCCTATCCATATTATTAATATTCCTATTAACATTATTACGAGCTTACTCCACTCTTTCCAAAAATTATTTTCCATAGTTAATCTCCTAGATGTTTTTATTTATTATATCACAATAATTTTTATTGTACAAAATTATTTTATCTCTTGTACCCTTTTGTCCAAAATTTTATTAAAAATTTCATATCCTTTGTGATTAAGATGGATTCCATCTGTTGTATATACTCTTTTCATTTCTAAATTTTCATCTATAAAATATTGATAAAGATTTAAAAATTCATTTGGATAACTGTTTTTTAACCAATTATTAAAATCTTCTACTTTTATATTTATATACTTTCTATCTGTTGGGAGTAAAGAGATTACTATAAGTTTTTTTACTCTATTTCTTAATTCATTTACAATCTTTACATAATATTCCTTTGATTTTTCAAAATCCATATTAGTAAAAAAGTCATTTACTCCTACTAGAAGGATTCCAATATCTCCAAAAATATCTTTATTTGCCTCTAATAACCAAAAAACATCTCTGCTCCTATACCCATTTTTTCCATAATTTTCATATGGGGAATTATAGTTCCAATCTATCAAACTATCTCCAAGCATAATTATTTTGTTCATAAAATTCCACCTCTAATATTTATATATATAGTTAATTATATCATAAGATACTAAAGAGGTAAAAATTTTTTTAAATTTTAATAACATTTATAATATATTAATTATAGGACTATAAATACTATTTACTATTTTCAACCTTTGTGATAAACTAAAATTGTAAAGTAAGGAGGTTTTTTTATGATTAAAATAGATTTAGATAAGTGTATAAAATGTAAATCATGTATTAAAGATTGTTTTCCAGAAAATATTATCTTTCAAAATGATGAGATTTCAATAAAAGGTCCTTGTATGATGTGTGGGCATTGTGTAGCTATCTGTCCTACAAAGGCAATTTCTTTTGAAGGATATGAAGATAGTGAGGAATTAAAAGATTTAAACTACAATATTGAAGCTGATACTTTTTTAAATTTTGTTAAAGCTAGAAGAAGTATTAGACACTTTAAAGAGAAAAAAATAGAAAAAGAGAGAATAGAAAAATTGCTTGAAGTTGGACGTTTTAGTCCTACTGGAGCTAATGTGCAAGATGTAAATTATTTTGTTATCCAAGATGAGTTAGAAAAATTTAAAGAACCTATCTGGGAAGGGCTTAATAATTTTACAAATTCTGATATAAATAGCCTAGTACTAAAAAGATATAAAGATAGATTTATAAATATGTATGAGAATAGATTCAATGATGATAAACTTTTCTTTAAAGCTCCTATGTTATTAGTAATCACTAGTTCCTCTAAAATTAATGGAATACTTGCTGCTGATAAAATCGAATTAATGGCAAATATGATGGGGCTTGGTGTCCTTTTCAGTGGATTTATAGAGATGGCTATCAATCATAGTGAAGAGTTAATAAAAAAATTTAGATTGAAGAGAAATGTTACTTGTGCTTGTATGTTGATAGGTTATCCAGATATCTCTTATAAATGTACAGCCCCAAGAAAAAATATCAATGTGGAATGGTTATAGGAGGAAAAATGATTTATTTTGATAACGCAGCTACTACGTTACATAAACCACAAGAAGTAATAGAGGCTGTAATAAAAGCTATGTCATCTATGGGAAATGCTGGCAGAGGAAATACTTCTGCTTCTATGGAAGCTACTCATACAGTTTTTGATACTAGAGAAAACCTTGCTAAATTTTTTAATATAAAAGATTCTAGTAGAATAGCTTTTACTTGCAACTCTACTGAAGCTTTAAATATAGCTATAAAAGGGATATTTAAAAATGGAGATAATGTAATTACAACTATGTTAGAGCATAACTCTGTACTCCGTCCTCTATATGAAATGGAAGAAAAAGGAGTGCAGCTTTCTTTTGTAAAAGCTGATAAACTAGGAAATATATCCTATGAAGAGATGGAGAGCCTTATAAAAAATAATACTAAGGCTATAATTTGTACACATGGTTCTAACCTCACTGGAAATCTTATAGATATTAAAAGAGTAGGTGAGATTTGTAAAAGATATAATTTACTATTCATAGTTGATGCCTCTCAAACAGCTGGAGTATTTCCTATTGATGTAGAGGATATGAATATAGATGTACTTTGTTTTACTGGACATAAAAGTTTACTTGGACCTCAAGGAACAGGAGGGATATTTGTAAGAGAGGGTGTTGAGATTAAGCCACTAAAATCTGGTGGTACTGGTATTCTCACTTATAGTAAAAGTCAACCTCAAATTATGCCAACTTATCTTGAAGCTGGAACTTTAAATGGACATGGTATAGCTGGACTCAATGCTGGAATAGAATTTATAAATAAGATAGGTATGAATAAAATCAGAGAGAAAGAGGACTCTCTTATGTGGAGATTTTATAATGGAGTAAAAAATCTTCCTCATATAAAAATATATGGAGATTTCTCTAAAAAAGAGAGATGTCCTATTGTAACTCTTAATATTGGAGAGTATGACTCTGGAGATATAGCTGAAGAGTTGCTTAATTTTGGTATCTCTACTAGAGCAGGGGGACACTGTGCACCTCTTATGCATGAAGCTTTAGGTACTGTGGAACAAGGGGCAGTAAGATTTAGCTTTGGGTACTTCAATACTGAAGAGGAAGTAGACAAAGTTATTGAAATTTTAAAAAATATTATTAACGAAATATAAAATTAAAACTCAAGAATAACGAAGATTGAAAAGAATAAATAGAGCAAGTCAGTGAAAGTGAGTGCTAAAAAATACAACTGTTTGAGGCAAAGCCGACTTTTGTATTTTTAACGAACTAAGCTATACTTGCTCTTTATTCTTTGAACGAAAGTTATTCTTGAATTTATAATTATCTATACTTAAATAAAAAGAAAATTTTATAACTATTTTCTAACTTCCTTCGTCTAATATTATTGTTAAAATAGATTAAAACTTTTTTATATAAGGAGGCAACTATGGAAAACTTAAAAGAAAAAATTGAGATTGAAAGAGGAAATATCCTCAAACTAGAAAAGGAGATACAGAAAAAAATTGTAGGACAAGATGATATGGTAAGAAAAATCTTAATAGGAATACTTACTGGAAACCATATCTTATTGGAAGGATTACCTGGACTTGCAAAATCTTTAACTGTAAATACTTTAGCTCAAACTCTTGGATTAAAATTTTCAAGAATACAGTTTACTCCTGATTTATTACCTAGTGATATTATAGGTACTGAGATTTACAATGAAAAGACAGGGGAGTTTTATACTAAAAAAGGTCCAATATTTGCAAATATAATCTTAGCAGATGAGATAAATAGAGCCCCAGCTAAAGTTCAATCTGCACTATTAGAAGCTATGCAAGAAAAACAAATTACAATAGCTAATGAAACTTTTAAACTAGATAAACCCTTTATAGTATTAGCTACTCAAAACCCAATAGAGCAAGATGGAACTTATCCATTACCTGAAGCTCAACAAGATAGATTTCTTATGAAAGTAAAAATAGAGTATCCTACTAAGGAAGAGGAAAAAAATATTTTAAAACTTTTAACATCTACAACTGATTTTGATTCTATTGAGATAGAGGAAGTTTTAAACAAAGATAAGATAGAAGAATTAAAGAAACTTATAAAAGAGATACACATTGATGAAAAACTTATGGATTATATCTTGGATATCATATTTAAAACTAGAGAAAGTAATCAATATATAAGTTGTGGAGCTTCTCCAAGAGCTTCTATTGCCCTTGTTGTTTCTGCTAAAGCCAATGCTTTTTTAGAGGGAAGAGATTTTGTCATACCTCAAGATATTAAAAAAGTTATCTTTGATGTATTATGTCATAGAATTATCTTAACTTATGAAGCAGAAGCAGAGGGAAAAGATGTAGAAGATATAATTACTGATATAATGGAAGGGGTAGAACTTCCATAGGAGGTAACAATGAACAAAGAAGAGATACTTAAAAAGATAAAAAAAATAGAGATAGCCTCTTCTCTCCTTGCTAATGAAATTTTTTCTGGAAATTATCGTTCTTATTTTAAGGGAAACGGAATGGAATTTTCTGATATAAGAAGATATGCTCCTGGAGATGATGTAAAAAAAATAGATTGGAAAGTAAGTGCTAGACAGAGAAAAACATATATTAAAGAGTTTACAGAGGAAAGAGAGATGAGCATATATCTTTTAATTGATATTTCTTCATCTAATAACTTTCCTGCTAAGCAAGATTTAATCTCTCAATTAGTTGGAAGTTTAGCTTTCAGTGCTATAAAAAACAATGATAAAGTAGGAGCTATATTTTTTAGTGATGATATAGAAAAGGTAATACCTCTGAAAAAGGGGAAAAAACAGGGACTTATTATCCTTGATAATTTTCTATCTATCACACCTAAAGGAAAAGGAACTGATATCTCAAAAGTGCTTTACTCATTTAATAAAATCTCTAAGCAAAGAGCTATTGTATTTTTAATAAGTGACTTTATAGATGAAAATTATGAGAAAGCTATGAAATTGGTAAGTCAAAAACATGATTTGATACCATTGAGAATAGCTGATAGAAAATTTGAAACTCTACCTAAAGGTGCTATTTTTACAATGAGTGATGCTGAAACAGGTGAGGAGATAGTTATAGAGAATTTTGATAGAGATTATCATATTGAAGAGGAGTTACCTAAAAATATTTTAACTCTCTACACTGATGAGAACTATATAATAAAGTTGGCTAATTACTTTAAAAGAAGGAGGAGAGTATGAAAAAAATAATGATATTTCTTTTAATCTCATCACTCCTTTTAGCTAAGGATATAAATGTTGGAGATTTAGTAAAGGTAAAGATAACAGGAATTGAAAAAGAAAAAATAGTTGAGGGATTTAAAAAATCTAATTTAGAATTAGAAAATATAGAGAAATCTGAAAATGGATATATTCTCTCTATAAGAGGGTATAAAGTAGGAGAGAATAGCTTAGTATTAGGAGATAAAAAGTTGACTCTCAATATTAAATCTGTATTAGAGGAAAATGATAAGGAAATCTATCCACACTTAAGTGATAACAATGATACTATTCTTTATAAAGAAAAATTTCCCTATACCTTTATAGTAGGAATCATTTTAGGAGTTGTATATCTACTCTATCTAGTTAAAGGAGTAAAATTTAAAAAGAAAGAGAAATATATCTCTCCAGAAGAGAGATTTGAAAAGAGAGTTGCTAGTATCAACAATGAAACTTGGGACTTTGATTTAAGTATGGCAATTAGAGAGTATATTGACAGTAGATATCAAACTCACTTTATAAATGGTAATTATGAAGTTGTAGGTATGATAGATAGTGAAGATATAAAATTTATAAACAATCTTGATAGATATAAATTTTCTAAGGATAGTAGAGATTTAAAAGAGGAAACTTTAAAAAGAGTTAGAGAAATTTTTGAAAAAGTAAGGGGGGATAAAAATGTTTAAATTTGCCTCTCCATATTTTTTACTTCTTATTCCCATTATTATATATCTATTTTTTAGAAAACAAAAGGTAAAGGGAATAAAAATTCCAGGTATAAAACCTCTTAAAGAGTTTAGATTGAAGAGTAAAAAATATCTAATTGGAAAAATACTTATTCTATTTTCTTTAATACTTATGTGTATTGCTTTGGCTCGTCCACAAATCATATCTGAAAATAAAATTATAAAAAAAGAGGGAATAGATATAGTAGTCGCTTTAGATTTATCTCAATCTATGTTGCAAAGAGATTTTAAACCCAACAGATTGGAAACAGCTAAAAAACTTTTAGAGGAGTTTATAGATAAAAGAGTCAATGATAGAATATCACTTGTTGTATTTGGTGGAGATGCCTATACAAAAGTTCCTCTCACATTTGATCACAATGTAGTAAAAGATATTACTTCTAAACTGACAACAGATGATATCACTAGTAACAATAGAACAGCTATTGGTATGGGACTTGGAGTTTCTTTAAATAGATTAAAGGACTCTGAAGCAAAATCTAAAGTTATAATACTTATGACAGATGGAGAGAATAACTCTGGAGAGATGAGCCCTATGGGAGCTAGTGAGATTGCAAAAGAGTTAGGAATAAAAATCTACACTATTGGTATTGGAGCTAGAGAGATACAGATACGTGTACCCTTTGGACATACCACTGTTAAAAACACTGAGCTTGATGAAAATCTTTTGAAAAATATTGCCTCTACAACAGGAGGAGAGTATTTTAGAGCTGGAAGTGAAAAGGAGTTTCAAGAAATTTTTAACAGAATAGATAGTTTAGAAAAAACTAAGATAGATGGAAGAAGCTATTATGAAAAAGATGAGTTATATGAAAATATTTTAAAAATTGCTCTTCTACTTCTAGTAATAGGTGCTTTTTTTGAATATAAAAAATATATCAAAATACCATAAGAAGAGGTGAAACAATGGAATTTGGAAATCTACAAAACTCTATATATCTTATCTTTCCTCTTATTCTCCTCTTAATTATGATTTTGGGTATGAGAAAAAGAAAAGATATATTAAATATTTTAAAATTAAGAAATAAAAGACGTATAAGCATAATAAAAATTTTATTGCTGACATTAGGAAGTGTATTAGTTGTAATCTCACTATTATCTCCACAAAAAGAGATAGAAGATGAGGAGATAGAAGTAAAGGGAATGAATATCTATGTTCTTATAGATACATCTCGTTCTATGCTTACAGAAGATGTCTATCCAAATAGATTGGAAGCTGGAAAGAGAGTCCTTACCAATCTTATTCAATCTCTAAAAGGAGATAGGGTAGGATTTATTCCTTTCTCTGATAGTGCATATATACAGATGCCTCTTACTGATGATTACAACATTACTCAAAACTACATAAATGCCATAGATACTACTCTAATATCTGGTGGTGGAACAGAATTATACCAAGCTTTAGAGTTGGCAGAAAAATCTTTTAAAGAGATAGGTAGTGAAAATAAAACAGTTATAGTTATCTCTGATGGAGGAGATTTTGATAAGAAATCCCTTGATTTTGTAAAAGAGAATAGGATAGATGTTTATTCCATTGGTGTTGGTACTAAGGAGGGAAATGTTATTCCAGAGTATCTCAATGGAGTAAAGAGAGGATTTATTAAAGATGAGAGTGGTTCTGCTGTTATCAGTAAACTTAACTCTGATTTTTTACAAAAAATATCTAATGAAAATAATGGTAAATACTATGAAGTAAATAACTTAGTTGATACCTCTAAAAATTTTGTAAATGATACTATGAATTTAGAAAGAAAAAATCAAAGAAATGAAAAAACTAAAAACTATGAAAAATATTTTCAATATCCTCTAGCTCTAGGTATATTATTTATATTAATTGGGTATCTATTAAAAGAGGTGATAAAAGATGAGGAATAAAATAGTTGCTACAATATTTCTAGTTGCCTCTATAATATTAGTTATAAAATCTCTTAATCCCTTAAAAATCTATAACTTTATAGAAAAGGGAAACAGTTTTATCAAAGAGGAAAAATACTCTAATGGAAGAGAGGAGTATGAAAAAGCTCTTAAACTAAGAGAAAATAATCAAGTAAAATTAAATGTTTTAAAATCTTTCTACAGTGAAAAAAACTATGAGGAAGTTACTAAATCAGATGTGGAAGAGGGATTTTTAAAAGGAAACTCCTATGTTTATTTAGGGGATAACTCTCAAGATAAAAATAAAGAGTTTTATGAGAAAGCCTTAGAAGAGTATAAATTAGCTATGAAAACTTCTGATGATATAAATATTAAGAAAAACTATGAGCTTACTTTAAAAAAGCTTGAAGATATGAGTAATCAACAAAACCAAGAGGATAAACAAGAGAAACAGAATAAAGAAAATCAAAATAATAATAATCAAAATCAACAAAATAACTCTCAAGAAAATTCTGAGCAAAATCAAAATAGTAAAGATAATAACAACTCTCAAAATCAAGAAGATAAAAGTTCTCAAAGTAATGAAAAAAATCAATCTTCTAATAATAAAAAGCAAGAGAAAAAAGAAAACAGCTCTCAAGAAAAACAGAATAATGAGAAGGAACAAGAATCTAATTCTCAACCAAATGAGCAAAATAATAATAAACAAAATGAGGACAATACTCAAGAGAATGAAAATCAAAATGAGTCCTCAGATAAAAAAGAGAACAACCAAAACTCCAATACTGCTCCTCAAAATATGAAAGAACCAAGTCAAGAGGAGATAAGAGAGCAAGAAGTGAGAGCTATTCTAAAAAGATTAGAGGGAAATGAAAAACAATCTTTTAAAAATAATGAGAGAGTTATGGATATCAATAGCAATAATCCATCAAACAGATGGTAAAGGAGATAAAAAGATGAAAAAAATAGTTGCTACTCTTTTTCTTATGACATCTTTTCTATCTTTAGCTGATATAATATTGGATTCTTCTAATACTAAACCAGCTATTAATGAACCATTTAATATACAGGTAAAATTTATAAATGAAGATAAAAAAGATTATAAGATAGAGGGGATTGAAAATCTACAAATTCTATCAAAAGGAACACAAAGCAAATATTCCTATATCAATGGAAATAAAACCAATGAAAAAATTGATAGTTATACAGTAATGGCTAATGAAATTAAAACTTTCCCTTTAAGTGTAAGTATCACAGGAAAAAATGAAAAATCAAATACTTTAAATATAGAGGTACAAAAAGAAAGTGTACAAAATATATCTGATGATATGTCAGTAGAAACTTCTATTAAAAATGGAGATAGCTTCTACTTTGGAGAAAAAATTGTATATGAAGAAAACTTTTTAACAACTGTAAATATAAATTCAGTAGGATACAGTAGAGCCCCTCAATTTAATGATTTTTCAGAAAAGGATATCAGTCCTGTTATTACAAAGGGAGGTTATGAACAATCATATTTTAGAGCTCCATCTGGTAAACAAGGTCTAAAACTAGGAATTTATAGAGGAATACTACAACCTAATTCCTCTGGAGAAAAAACTATTAAATCTGGACAGATGGCAGTTACTCAAAGCACTGGAAGAAGAGATTTTTTCTTTGAGGAAACTACACCTGCAATAATTCCAAAAGAAGACCCTTTAAAAGTTTTTAAAAAAATTTGTATCAATATTTTTGAAAAACAATATATTATAGAAAAAGAAACAGAAAAATTAATTGAATTAAGAGATTATTTACTACCAAAATTAATGAATGGAGAGATTGATGTAAGTAATTTAAAGATATCTGAAATTTTAAATTCTGATAAGTTTAACTAATACTTTTTTATTAATATATAAGAAAGAGGAAATTTTCCTCTTTCTCAAATACTTTTCTATAATTTTTATTAAAATTAATCAGAATTTAGAAGAGATATGTCAAAATTATTTTTTAGAAATTTTTATAAAAAACTCTAATAAAAATTGTTCTGTTGGACAGATTTCTGATTTAGGTAATATTGTAAGTGGAGCAACTCCAAGTAAAAAAAATTTAAAGTATTATACAAATTTTGGAATTCCTTGGATTACTCCAAAAGATTTATCTAAAAATTTTAATAAATTTATTTCTCGTGGAAATTTAGATATCACTGAATTAGGATTTAAAAATAGTAGTGTAAGATTATTACCTAAAGGGAGTGTTCTTTTTAGTTCAAGAGCTCCAATTGGATATATAGCTATTTGTAGTAATGATGTTACAACAAATCAGGGATTTAAATCTATTGTTCCTTTTAAAAATATTGGTACAGAATTTGTATATTATTTTTTGAAAAATAATGTACAATTTCTTGAAAGCAGAGCTTCAGGTTCGACCTTCAAAGAGATATCAACTACTATTATGGCAACAACACCTGCAATAATTCCAAAAGAAGACCCTTTAAAAGTTTTTAAAAAAATTTGTATCAATATTTTTGAAAAACAATATATTATAGAAAAAGAAACAGAAAAATTAATTGAATTAAGAGATTATTTACTACCAAAATTAATGAATGGAGAGATTGATGTAAGTAATTTAAAGATATCTGAAATTTTAAATTCTGATAAGTTTAACTAATACTTTTTTATTAATATATAAGAAAGAGGAAATTTTCCTCTTTCTCAAATACTTTTCTATAATTTTTATTAAAATTAATCAGAATTTGAAATTTCAGATATCTTTAAATTACTTATATCAATCTCTCCACTCATTAATCTTGGTAATAAATAATCTCTTAACTCTATTAATTTTTCTATTTCTTTAGATTGATATACAATTTTTTCTAAATAACTATTTAAAATTTTCTCTTTATATATCCAAAATTCTGTATTTGGAACAATTATTTTTGAATTATTTAAATCATTTCTTTTTATATGACCCATTGTAGTAGCTTTACTTTGAGCTATTTGAATAAAAGTTTGTAAATGTATTTTTAACCAAAAATATAAAAATAACTTATTCACATTTTTGGGAATCACTTTAAAAATATGCTGATTTAATCCTCCACATTCTTTATCCCAAAACATTACTTTTAATGTTCCAGACCAAGAAAATAAAATATCTCCAAAATTAACTTTATATGTATCTGGAATATTTACTGAACACAATTCACTTTCTTTAGAAAATCCAGAATTCATTTCTTTTATTTTAATTACTTTTAAACTATCTTCAGTATCTAATGGTCTATATTTTTGCATAGCTAAGCCATTTATAAAATCTCCAACTTCAAGTAAATTTTTTATTTTCCAACCCTCTGGTATTTCTCCCAACTCACTTTTAATCATCTTTCCACCACTACTTTTATATGGTTTTCCCTCTTCATTTGGAAATTCGAAATCAATAAACCATCTTTTAAATAAAGTTTGGGCTGTCTCTTCTAAATTCTGATTTATCTTTTTATTTAATTCAATTTTTTCATCTAATAAAGATAAAATTGAAACAATTTTTTCTTGCAATTTTAAATCATGAATTTTAATAGAAATTTTATTTAAAGTCTTGGTTGTTAAACTTGGAACAGCTGAACCTTCATTAAAGGAAGAAAGATTTAAATTTTTTAATTTATAAAAAAGATATCTTGGGAGTACAATTTTTTCATTAATAATAGACCAAAATAAAGTATCAACTGTCCAAAATGGTTTGTTAATAAAAAATAAATTATTCAAAGAACCTTTTCTAGGAATTAAAATGCTTTCCTTTTCATAGAGAGAATTATTTACATATCTAATAACTCCACCAGAACCATAACAAGGAATAGTTCCATTACCTAATGTTTTATGGTCTTTTCCATATTTTAACTCTAACAGCTCAGATAAATAGTATTCTTTCACGGCAATTTCCTCCTTCATAATAAATAAGGCAGTACCAAAGTACAGCCCTATCATAATTAATTATATTCGTTTAAAAATTTTTAGAGAAAATAAAACGAATGACATTTAAATTATTAAAATGTATTAATTTTACTGACTTTATTCGTTTTAATTTTTGAAGATTATTTAAAACAAAATGTATAATGAGTATTTTTTCCTTTTTCAACTTTATAATATCAGATTTTTTCAATCATTTTATTTAGCAAAATTATTACTTTATTTTTAGAAAAAGATAATTTTTTAACTTTATTAATTTTATCTTTTTCCATTAAAAAAAGTAGATTTAAAAAATCTATAATTATATATATTATTATTTAGATTATATCATTTATGGGTCTTATCTTCAATAAAGTTTTTAGCTAATAAATTTTTTATGAGCAAGTTTAACATTACTCTGTTTAACCATAGCATATTGTAAAGTTGTATCTATTCTTTGATGTCCTAGTAATCTTTGTAATTGTTCAATAGGCATACCTTTATCTATTGCTATTGTAGCAAGAGTTCTTCTAAATTTATGAGGATGTACTTTAGGTATATTAAGTTCTCTTCCTAATTTTCTCAATCTTGCTTCAATTCCACCAATTTTTATACGTTCAAAAGGAGCTCTCAATGAAACAAAAAGAGCTTTATTATCATCTGTTCTACTTTCTAAATAATTTTGTAGGTGTATTTTAGTTCGAGCATCAAAATAGACTACTCTTTCTTTATTTCCTTTACCAAAGACAATACATTCTCTTTCATTAAAATTAATATCTTCAATATTCAATAAAACAAGTTCTCCTACTCTCATTCCTGTTGAAGCTAACATATCAATAAGAGCTAAATCTCTAATACAATCACAATTATCTCTCATAATTTCTAAATTTTCATCAGAATATGTTTCTTTAACAATAGTACCAGTCTTTATTTTATGAATACGCCTTACAGGACTTTTTAAAATATAATCTTCATCTTCAAGCCAACTAAAAAAAGAAGAAAAAACTCTTCTAACATTATCAGTTGTAGTCTTACTTGGATTTTTAGTATTTTGATAAATAGTTAAGTAATCTCTTAAATCATTTGTTGTTATTTCTTGAATAGATTTTTTTACATTATTAACCATTTTTTCAATAGTAGTTTGATAATATCTTAAAGATTTTTCAGAACACCCTTCTATACGTTTTGCAGAGATAAATAAATTAATAAGATTAGAATTAGATTGAATTTCTAAAGAGTTACTATTTTTTATCTTAATTTCTAGTTTTTCAAATTCATAGTTTAAAACTTTTTGTAATTTATTTATTTGAGCATTATTTAAAAAAGGTAACATCTCTTGAAGAATTGTATTAACTAATTTTTCTTTCATATTCTTTACCTCCACAGCTTATAATATTATAAATATAGAGTAACATATTTTAAAACTTCAAACAAGAAGTAATTTTTCTTTTTAGTCTATTAATAAATATGGTAAAATAAGTATAAGAAAATAAAATATATGAAAATATAAGGAAGTGAAGTATGGGAGAAGTTGAATTTGAAAAAGAGCTTGAAGGAGATTCAGAAGAGTTAAATATAACTAATCCTTTTGATATAAAAAGTATAAAGGTAAGTAATAAAGTAATTTCATTGGAAAGTCTTATAAAAAGATTGAAGTATGAAGAGATTGATTTAACTCCAGAGTTTCAAAGAAACCCAGATTTGTGGGATAGAAAAAAAATGAGTAGACTTATAGAATCTATCATATTGAGATTACCACTTCCTATTTTTTACTTTGATGTAAGTGATGATAATAAGTGGATAGTAATAGATGGGTTACAAAGGTTATCTACTTTTAAAAAATTTATAGTTGAAGATAAATTAAGATTATCTAATTTAGAATTTCTAACTGAACTGAATGGAAAAAAATATAGTGAGTTAGGAAGAAGTATTGAGAGAATTATTGAAGAAACACAGATAAACACATATCAAATAGAACCACAAACACCTAAAGAGGTAAGATATTCTATATTTAATAGAATAAATACAGGAGGATTAACTCTAAACTCTCAAGAGATAAGACAAGCTTTAAATCAAAAAAATAATGGAGTTAGATATTTAAAAGAGATAGTAGAGGATGATATATTTAAAAATATTGTAAAGATAAAAACTCAAAGAATGCTAGATAGAGAGTTAGTTTTAAGGTATATAGCTTTTAAACTGAACTCTTATGAAGAGTTTTATAAAAAAGAGATAGAATTGTCAAAATTTTTAGATAAAACTATGGAGTTAATAGATCAAGAGGATTTTACAGAAGATAAATTCAATAACTTGAAAGAGGAATTTTTTGAGAGCTTAAAATTTTTAGCTAATGTTTTTGAAGTAGGAACTCTATTTAATAAGAAAATTGTTGATGAAACTAAAACAGCTACCTTAAATCGTTCGTTATTTGAGATATGGACTGTCTTAATAAGTAATTTAACTAATGAAGAAAAAGAAAAGGTTTATAATAATAGAGAATTATTGGTAGAAAAATATAAAGATTTACTGAGAAGTGTAGAGTTTGAAGAAGCTGTTACTAAGGGAACTAACAGTAGAAAAGCTGTTAAAACTAGATTTGAAAAATTAAGTTTTTTATTAGAGGAGATAAAAAATGTTTAATGAGATTAAAATAAAAAATTTTAAAAGTTTAAAAGAATTAGATGTAAATTTTAGAAATTTAACTCTGTTTACAGGGGTTAATAGTAGTGGAAAATCTTCAACCCTTCAAGCATTATTATTAATAAAACAGAATTTTCATATTTATGGTCCATTAATAAAAAAAATTGCTTTGCCAATGGAAAATTTAAAGAATTTTTTTCAAAAACTTGATATAAATGGAGAATATTTAGATTTAGGTTTAGGTCAAGATATATTATATGATAAAGCAGAGAATGATATATTAGAATTACAATTAAAATTAAAAGATGGAGAAGTTAATTTTAAAAGTGATGTAAGAGAGAGTAGAGTTGAAGAGAGTATTAATTGTGAAATGAATTATAGTAATAATATAGAGGAACTTTTTTTACAAAATAATTTTACTTATCTTTCAGCAGATAGAATAGTACCACAATCTTCATATAAATATTCTAAAGAAAATGTACTAAAGGGAAACCTTGGAAAAAATGGAGAGTATACTATTCATTATTTAGCAGAGAATAAAAATAGTTCAATCCCTTTAAAAGAGTTACAATATCCAGAAGCTAACTCTAATCAATTGCTAGAGAATGTGGAATGTTGGCTTTCTAAAATAAGTAAGGGAATAAAAGTAATTCCAGATGTAAATATAAATTTTCAACAGTCTACTTTCAATATTCATATGGTGGTTCAAAAAGATTACCACAAAATATGGGATTTGGAATAACATATGTCTTACCTATTATAGTTGCAATTTTAAAAGCTAAAAAGGGAGATATTATAATAATAGAAAATCCTGAATCTCATCTTCATCCATCAGGGCAAGTTGAGATAGCAAGACTATGTGCAAAAGCGAGTGAAGCTGGAGTGCAAATTATAGTAGAAACTCATAGTGACCATTTTTTAAATGGAGTGAGAGTAGCTATTAAAGAGAGAATTTTAAATAACAATAATGCTTTAGTTTATTATTTTTCTAGAAATGAAGAGGAAGAAAAAACAGAGGTACAGAAGATAGAAATAGATGAAAATGGAAAAATAGATGAGTGGCCAAAAGGATTTTTTGATGAATGGGATATCCAATTGGAGAAGTTACTATGGTAGATTATTCAATATTAAATACAAAATCTCTTCCTTTTTCAGCAAAAGAAGATTTTTATAGAGAGTTACAAAATTTTTTTATGATTTTAAACTATCTTAAAGATAAAGGATATTATAAAAGTATTAGGAGTATAGTAGATATAAAAAGTTTGGATATTATAGAAAGTACTAATCTTCAAAAGTTATTAGGAGAAATTAGGGATAGAGATATGAAAAGAAGAGTTACATCTTTATTTACTAATAAGATTATCCCATTTGAATATCCAATATCTACAACAGGAGAAGAGTTAGGACTTCTAGAGTACAGATATTTAGATGAAAGAGTAGATGAGATTGGTTATGCAGATATCTTTCAAACTCTATTAATTAGTTTTAATAGTGATGAAAAATGGAATAAAAATAGATTAAATTTGAAAAAAATAATTTTAGAAGAATTAGGAGATTATATAGAACAAGAAGTTGAGATATATAATGCTTCTAGGGTTGAACACTTAGATAGTAATTCAGAGATTTTTGAAAAGATAGATAATGAAAAAATAGAAAGTTTAGTAAAAAACTTTAAAGAAGTATATAAAGATATTTTTAAAAAATTAGAGTTTAGTGTAGATATAGTAAAAAATATAGAGTATTTAGATAAACGAGTTTTGAAAGATGCAATTGTTATTTTATATCAATTAGAAATTAATAAAAAGAAAATAAATGATTTTACTTATACTGGAGAATCTGAAAGTGTGATGAATAATCTAGAGTTGAGAGAAAAAAGAAAATTTAAAATGGAAAATGGTGAAGAATATTATATGTTTCAACATATAAAAAACCTACCTAATGGTAATAGAATCTATTTTCATAAAAAATCAGAGGAAAAAATTTATGTTGGATATATAGGAAAGCATTTGAAAACAGTTAAGTATTAGGGGGAAATATGAATTTTACTGAAGAGGAGTTAGAGCAAGCATATATAGAAATATTAGAGGAGTTAGGCTGGGAACATATAGATGGTAGACAGATGGAAAGAGATGATTACCACGAAGTAATTCTAGAAGAGAGATTGAGAGAATCTGTTTACTTATTAAATAAAAATATGCCAACTTCAGCAAAAGAGGAAGCTATTAGAAAGGTTATGAATCTATCCTCTCCAATTCTTATAAAAGCAAATGAAGAGTTTCATAAGATGTTGACAGATGGAGTGGATATAGGAGAATATGTAGCTGATGATAAAACTATTAGAAGTGGTGGAAAGATATATCTTATTGATTTTCAAAATATAAATAGAAATGAGTTTTTAGCTATAAATCAATTTACAATAATAGGAAATTCTCAAAGAAGACCAGACATTATTTTATATATAAATGGACTTCCATTAGTAGTAATAGAGTTAAAGTCTTTAAGTAATGATAGTGTTGGAATAAAGGAAGCTTATACTCAATTAGAGAGATATAAGTTAGAAATAACAGAGCTTTTTAAATATAATGCCTTTATGGTAATAAGTGATGGGGTAAATGCTAAAGCTGGAACTATTTCATCTAATGAAGAAAGATTTATGAGTTTTAGAACTATTGATGGAATAAATAAAGTTCCTACTAATTCACTTATGATGGAAGTTCTTTCTAAAGGAATGCTAAGTAAAGAGAGAATATTAGAGATAATAAAAGATTATATCTTATTTTTACAAGGTAAAAATGAAAAAATAAAGATATTAGCACAGTACCATCAATTTTTTGCTGTAAAAAAAGCTTTAGAAAAGACAAAAGAAGCACAGGAAAATGATGGTAAAATAGGTGTAGTTTGGCATACTCAAGGAAGTGGGAAATCCCTTACAATGGTATTTTATACAGGTCAATTGATGAAAAAATTTAATAATCCAACTGTAATTGTTTTGACAGATAGAAATGACTTAGATAACCAACTTTTTGGGACATTTTCAAAAGCTCAAAGTTATTTAGTGGATACACCAAAACAAGCTGAAAATAAAGAGGAATTAAAGGAGTTATTAAATGTAAGCAGTGGTGGAATTATATTTACTACAATACAGAAATTTTCACCTAAAGACGGAGAGATAGTAACCTCTATTTCTGACAGAAAAGATATCTATATAATAGCAGATGAAGCTCATAGGTCTCAATATGGATTAGATGCAAAAATGGATTTAGAAGGAAATAGTAAATATGGATATGCTAAATATGTAAGAGATGCCTTACCTAATGCTAATTATATAGGTTTTACTGGAACTCCGATTGATTTTGAAGACAGGTCAACAGTAGCTGTTTTTGGGAATTATATAGATATATATGATATGAGTAGAGCTGTGGAAGATGGAGCTACTGTAAAGATTTATTATGAAAATAGATTTATAAAATTAGATATGACAGGTCATTTGGAAGAGATAGATAAAGAGTTTGCTGAAATAATGGAGGAGCAAGAAGAATTTGTTGTAGAGAAAAAGAAAAAAGAGATTACTAAGATGGAAGGGATAATAGGTTCTACTAATAGAATAAAATCCTTAGCTAAAGACTTTATAGCTCATTGGGAGAAAAGAAGAGAAAACTCTTTTGGAAAATGTATGATAGTTTGTATGTCTCGTAAAATCTGTGTAGATTTATACAATGAGATTATTTCTTTAAGACCAGAATGGCATAATGAAGATAAGAAAAAAGGAAAAATTAAAGTTATAATGACAAGTGATATAGCTAAGGATCCAATAGAGTTTAAGCAACATTTTACTACAAAACAAGAGAGAGAAGAATTAGCTATTAGAATGAAAGATGAAAATGATGAGTTGGAAATAGCAATAGTAAGAGATATGTGGCTTACAGGGTTTGATGTACCTTGTATGCATACTATGTATATTGATAAACCTATGGTTGGACATACTTTAATGCAGGCAATAGCGAGAGTAAATAGAGTATATAAAGATAAAAGTGGAGGTCTTATAGTTGACTATATAGGAATAGGAGAAGATTTAAAAAAGGCATTAAAACAATATAGCTCTAATGATAAAAAAATAGTTGGAATAGATACGGATGAAGCTGTAGCTACAATGTTTGAATATTATGAGAAAGTTCGAGATATTTTTCATGGTTTTGATTATTCAAGATATAAGAGTGAAAGTCAATTAGAAAGAGCTAGAGTTATAGTTGAAGGAATGGACTTTATTTTTAATTTAGATAATAGAGAAGTAGGAGTAAAGAAAAAATTTATAGATTTAGTAACAGGACTAGCTAAAGCTCATTCGTTGTGTATTACTACTAAAGAGGGTCAAGTTTTAAACTCTACTATAAGTTATTTTAAAGCAGTAAAGGCAAGTATCTTAAAACTAGAAACAGAAGATAAAGATAAGAAAGGTAAGTTATCAGAAAAAGAGATTAACAAAAGATTAGCTAAATTGATGGCAAATACTATAATATCTGAAGAAGTAATAGATGTTTATGGAGTTTTAGGATTAGATAATCCAGATATTTCAATATTATCTGATGAATTTCTACAAGAAGTGGAAAAGATAAAATATAAAAATTTAGCTGTAGAAATGTTAAAAAAATTGATCGAAGGAAAAATACATTATGCTAGCAGAAAAAATATTGTAATGGCTGAAAAATTTTCTCAAAGACTTCAAAAAAGTATTAACGCTTATAGAAATAAAGCTCTTTCAAATTTTGAAATAATAGAAGATATGATAAAAATGGCTAAAGATATTATGAACTCTTATAAAGAGGGAGAAGAGTTGGGATTAACAGAAGAAGAATTTGCTTTTTATGATGCTTTAACCTGTGATGCAAGAGTAAGGGAGTTAATGGGAGATGAAACTCTTATTCAAATTGTTAAAGAATTGGCAGACACAATTAGAAAAAATATAACAATTGATTGGGGAAATAAAGAAAGTGTTCAAGCAAAGATGAGATTATCTATAAGAAGACTTTTAAGAAAATATAAATATCCACCAGAAAATACTGAGGATGCTACAAATTTAGTGATAGAACAAGCTAAGCTTATGTGTGAAAATGAATTAGGTTAATAAGAAAAAGAGAAGACTTGTTTTTCTAACAAGGTTTTCTCTTTTTATATTTAAATATTTTTATATGTATGATATAATAGAAAAATAGTATTGGAATGGGGGAAAAACTATGAAGAAGATAAGGGTAACTGTTCCAGAGGATATATGGCGTCTTATGAAAAATGATACAGAGGAATTTGGTATCAATAATAATAAACTATGTAATTATATTCTAGAAAGATTTAAATATAATAAAAAAATGGAAGTAGAGAAACTTCTTGAAACTCAAGGGCGTCCTCTGAAAAAGATTATACAATTTGATTTAAATGTTTCAAATAGGGAGATATACTATGATGTTTTAAAAGCTAATGAAGTAGATATAGAGGCTGAATATTTTAGAGAGCTATTTGAATTATATACTTCAAAATTTAAATATCAAAGGGAGCTTTTTATATTTGAAGACAGAGTAAAAGCTATATTAGAAGCGATTAAAGAAAAAAAGAAAATAAAGATAAAATATTTAAAGAGAGTTTTTAGTGTAGAGCCATACTTTATTAAAAGAGAGGAAAGAGGAGATGAAAACTTTCTCTTCTGTTATGATGAGGAGAAAAAAGAGTATGCTAACTTTAAATTAAAAGAGTTGGAAATAGTTTCTATTTTAGAAGAAAAGATAAAAGGTAAGGATAAAAAATATATAGAGAATATGAGAAAAAACTTTGACCCTTTCTTAGGAAATGGAAATATTGTTAAAGTAAGACTTACAGAAGAGGGAGAAAGCCTTTTAAAAAGTTTGACTAACTATCGTCCAAAACTTGTAAAGAAAGAGGGACATATCTGTTATTTTGAGGTAGCCAATGAAAATGCTAAACTTTATTTTAGACAGTTTTCTAAAGAGGCAGAAATTTTAGAGCCAAAGCAGTTACGTGAAGAGATAAGAAAAGAGTATTTAGAGATACTTGAGTTATACAAAGATTAATTTTTTTATAAAAAGGGCAATTCTTTAAAAAAATTATTAAATTTTTATAAAAAATTTGAGAAAAAATCTTCTATTATATATATCTTATATTTGACAGGAGATAAAAAATTTTTTTGAGGCTCTCAAATCAAAAATAAGAGGAAAAAGAAGTCTTAGCACTATATAGTGTTAAGATTTTTTTTGTTTACCACTATATATTGTATATATTTTTCTTTTTACTTAAAAGGTTGTATAATAGTTTAGGTAAAAAAATGAGTGAGGTTGATATAGATGAAAGAAGTTATAAAAAGAGATGGAGCTATTGTAGAATTTGATAGAGATAGAATAGTAAGAGCTATGACAATGGCTTTCAAACAAAGTTCTGGAACTGTAAATAACGAACTTGTTGAAAAAATAACAACACAGATAGAAAATATGGATAATAAAAGAATGCACGTAGAGGATATACAAGATATAGTTGTAAAAAAACTTATGGCTTCTAGTGAAAAAGATATAGCAATAGCTTATCAAAGTTATAGAGCAATTAAAACTGAGATAAGAAATAAGGAAAAAGGAATCTATAAAAATATAGCTGAACTAGTAGATGCTTCTAATGAAGATATATTAAGTGAAAATGCTAATAAAGATGCTAAAACAATATCAGTACAAAGAGATTTATTAGCAGGAATATCTTCAAAGGATTACTACTTAAATAAAATTTTACCTAAGTACTTAAAGAAAGCCCATGAAACAGGAGAGATTCATATTCACGATTTGGATTATCTTCTATTTAAAGAGACTAACTGTGAATTAGTACATATAGAGAGAATGTTAAAAGGTGGTTGTAACATAGGAAATGCAAAGATGTTAGAACCAAATTCTGTAGATGTAGCAGTAGGACATATAGTACAGATTATAGCTTCTGTTTCATCTAATACATATGGAGGATGTTCTATTCCATATTTAGATAGAGCTTTAGTTCCATATATTAAAAAAAGTTTTAAAAAGCATTTTACTAAAGGTTTAAAATATGTAGAAAGAGTAGATGAAGCTACTATAAAAGAGATAATAGATAGAGGAAATATAGAGTACTCTAATATGGAGTTAAAGGAAAAATATCCATTGGCATATGAGTATAGTTGTGATTTAACAAGAGAGTCTGTAAAACAAGCTATGCAAGGATTGGAATATGAGATAAACTCTCTTTCAACTGTAAATGGACAAACACCTTTTACAACAATAGGTATAGGAACAGAAACTTCTTGGGAAGGAAGACTTGTACAAGAGTTTGTATTTAGAACTAGAATGGAAGGGTTTGGAGCTAAAAAAGAGACTGCAATATTTCCTAAGATAGTATATGCTATGTGTGAAGGGCTAAATATGAATGAGGAAGACCCTAACTGGGATATAGCACAACTTGGATTTGAGTGTATGACAAAATCTATCTATCCAGATATTTTGTTTATAACTAAAGAGCAACTAGAAAAGGGAACAGTTGTTTATCCTATGGGATGTAGAGCTTTCCTATCTCCTTGGTTTGATGAAAAAGGAGAGGAAATTTACTCTGGAAGATTTAATATAGGAGCTACAACTATTAATCTTCCTAGAATAGCTATAAAAAATAGAGGAGATGAAGCAGGATTTTATAAAGAGCTAGATAGAGTGATGGAGATGTGTAAAGAAAACTCTGTATTTAGAGCTCACTACTTAGAAAAAACCCAAGCTGAAATGGCACCAATTTTATGGCAATCTGGAGCATTAGCAGAGAAACAACCTAAAGAAACAATAAAAGATTTAATCTGGGGAGGATATGCTACCGTTTCTATTGGATATATAGGACTTAGTGAAGTATCTCAACTTCTTTATGGAGAAGATTTTGCTTATAATGAAGAGATCTATGAAAAAACATTTAATATCTTAAAATATATATCTGAAAAAGTAGCTCAATTTAAAGCTGAAACAAATTTAGGATTTGCACTATATGGAACTCCATCTGAATCACTTTGTGATAGATTTGCAAGAATAGATAGAGAGGAGTTTGGAGATATAGAAGGAATTACAGATAAGGGATACTATGATAACTCATTCCATGTATCTTCTCATATTAATATTAATCCATTTGAAAAATTGAGATTAGAGGCTTTGGGACATCAATATTCTAAGGGTGGGCATATCAGTTATATAGAAACAGACTCTTTAAAAAATAACTTAGAAGCAATAATAGAGATATTAAGATATGCAAAAGAGATAGGAATACACTATATGGGAATAAATCAACCAGTTGATAAATGCCATGTATGTGGATTTAAAGGAGAGTTTTTAGCTACTGAGAGAGGATTTGAATGTCCACAATGTGGAAATCATGAGAATGATAAGATGAGTGTAATAAGAAGAGTATGTGGATATTTGAGTCAACCAAATGCAAGACCATTTAATAAAGGAAAACAAAAAGAGATAATAAGTAGAGTAAAACATAACTAGGAGATGCAATATGAATTATTCTGGAATAAAATACTCCGACATGATAAATGGAAAGGGTATAAGGGTTAGTTTATTTGTGAGTGGTTGTACTCATAGATGTAAGGGATGCTTTAATAGAGATACTTGGGATGCTAATTATGGAAATCCTTTTACAGAAAAAGAGGAAGAGGAGATATTTTTATACTTTAAAAAATATGGAAAGGCAGCAAAAGGGTTATCCTTATTAGGAGGAGATCCTACCTATTGTAAAAATGTAGAACCACTCATAGAGTTTTTAAAAAAATTTAAAAGTCAATTTCCAGATAAAGATATTTGGATGTGGTCAGGATTTACTTGGGAACAGCTAGAGAAAGATAAACAGAGATTTGAATTAGTTTCTTTATGTGATGTATTAATAGATGGAAGATTTGACATAGAGAAAAAAGATTTGAATTTAAAATGGAAAGGTAGTAGCAATCAAAGAGTGATAGATGTACAAAAGAGTATTTCACTTGGAGAGATAGTGGAGTATCACTAATTAAGAAATTTATTAGAGGAAAAAATCAAGAGTGACAAAGATTGATAAAAGTCATTCTTGATTTTTATATTTTTTGATATCTATAATTAAAATATCTTAAAAAAGAAAATTTAAAAAAAGAAAAGTATTAAATAAAAAGAAAATTTAAAATAATATTTTTATATTCAAAGGTTTTCTATTGACAAATTTTTATTTATATTTTATAATTGTTACATAGAATGAAGAAGTATTTCTGAAGGAGAGGATTAATATGGTACCTTTATGTTTTGCTCAAATGGATAAAGATTTTTTAATAAAAGAGATAAAGGGACAAAGAGGGTCAAAATGTTGTCTTTTAGATAAGGGACTCTGTGTAGGAAATAAGATTCGTGTAATGAATGGAAGTAAAGATTGCTTCATAGTAAAAGTTAATGATAAGATAAAATATGCTTTAAACTTTGGAGTAGCAAATAAAATAATGTTACAAGAGATATAGAAGATATTAACAGCCTGAAAGGGCTGTTCTTATTTAAAATAAAATTTTGAATATCAAAGGATTTAAAATTTATATATGGAGGAAAACAAATGAAATTATGTGATTTAAAAAACGGGGAGAGAGCAAGAATTATCAAAATAGGAAGAATAGGGGAGCTAAAAAAGAGATTAGTTGATATGGGAGTTACAGCTGGAGAAATAGTTAAACTAGAAAGAAATGCACCATTAGGAGATCCACAGGAGTACATAGTAAAAGGAACAGGAATAGCTATAAGAAAAGAAGATGCAAAAAATATAGAAGTAGAGAAAGTTGAAGAATAATTTATAGAGGGAGAGAAGGTTATGATAAGATTAGCATTTACAGGAAATCCAAATGTTGGAAAATCAGCTTTGATTAATGCTATTGCAGGTTCAAAGTTAAAAGTAGGAAACTGGCCAGGGGTAACAGTGGAAAAGAAAGAAGCAACTTTTACTTACAAAGGTGAAGAGATAGAGTTAGTTGACTTACCTGGAGTATATAGTTTGAGTCCATACTCATTAGAAGAAAAAATTACAAGAGATTTTATACTTGAAGAGAATCCAGATGTTGTAATTAACGTAGTAGATTCTACAAACTTAGAGAGAAACTTGTATTTAACTTTTCTTATAAAAGAGCTAGAAAAACCTACTATTATGGCTCTAAATCTATATGATGAGTTTGATAAGTTAAAATATAAATTAGATATCAAAGAGTTTGAAAATTTTATGGAGATGAAAGCTATACCAGTATCTGCTCTAAAAGGAACAGGAATAACTGAGCTTATGGATAGAGCTTTAGAGCTAGCTAAAGGAAATAAAAAAGAGAAGTTTTCTTTTCCATTTGATGAAGGGACAAGCACATTAATAAAGGATATTGTAAAAACTATTGAGTCAGATAAAAATTATGAAGAAGCTTTAAAAGTATACTCATCAGAATTTTTAGCTATAAAATTAATAGAGAGAGATACTCATATAATTGAAAAATTAAAAACTAGATTTAATATAGATGCAGAGAAGAGTTTTGAAGAGAAAATATTAAAACTAGAAGATAAATATGATAATGATAGTGAAACAATATTAGCAGAGCAAAGATATGGAAGTGTTAATGGAATTTTAGCTAAGACATTTACTACTTCAATGAAATCAAGATTGGATTTTACTGATAAAGTAGATAAATTACTTTTAAATAGAGTGTTGGGATTACCACTATTTTTCTTAATAATGGCTGGAGTAATGGCTTTTGTTTTCAATGGAAGTGCTCCATTTATTGATTGGGTAGATGGATTCTTTGCAGACTTTGTAGGAAAATATGTAGGTATGTTAGTAGAGGGAACTCCAGATTGGTTAAGCTCTTTAGTTGTAGATGGAATAGTAGGAGGAGTAGGAGGAGTTCTTACATTTGTTCCTGTTATGGTATTCCTATATTTCTTCTTAGCAATTTTAGAAGAGAGTGGATATATGTCAAGAGTAGCTTTCTTAATGGATAAGATTATGAGAAAGTTAGGATTAAATGGAAAATCATTTGTACCTATGGTAGTGGGATTTGGATGTACAGTACCAGCTATATATGCTACTAGAACTATGGAAGATGAAAGTTCTAGAAAGATGACAGCAGCAATGACACCGTTTATGTCTTGTGGTGCTAGATTACCAGTATACGGATTATTTACAGCAGCTTTCTTTGGGGCTAAAGGTGGACTTGTAGTTGTATCTATCTATTTACTAGGAATAGTAATAGCAATTTTAGTAGGACTTGTATTAAAAAATGTAAAAGGGTTTAAACCAGAAAATAGAGCTTTACTTATAGAGTTACCTCCTTATAGAATACCAAGTTTAAAAGTTATTTTGAATTCTACTTGGTTAAGAGTATTTGATTATATTAAAAGAGCAGGAACTGTAATATTAGGAATTATGATGATATTATGGGCTCTTACATATTTCCCAAATCATGGAGATTCAAACTCTTCATATATAGCTAAATTTGGACATACTTTTGCACCTATTATGAAGCCTACTGGTTTTGGAGATAGATGGGAGACAGTGGCAGCTATTCCACCTAGTATAGCAGCTAAAGAGGTAGTAGTAGGATTCTTAGCACAAGCATTACCATTAGAAAATGGAGATGAAGAAGCAGCTGAAGAAGTTGTAGAAGAAACAACTTTTGGACAAGATTTAGCTGAACAAGTAAAAGGACTTGGGGTGGCTATAAAAGACTCTGTAACAGGAATGTTAAGTCTAAATGTATCAGGACTATTTACAACTCCAGAAGCAGATGAGATAGAGGAAGAGGGAAGAGGAATAGTTCAAGCAACTGCTAATCTATGGCCTAATGATGAGTTAGCACCATTAAGAGCTTACTCTTTCATGACATTTATTCTTCTAGTTGTTCCATGTGTAGCTACATTAGGAGCTATCAAACATGAGTTTGGTTGGGGATATTTAGGAAAAGTTGTAGGAATAATGTTGGTAGTACCTTATATAGTATCTACACTAGTATTCCAAATAGGAAGATTTTTCTTCTAATATTTTGTGAAAAATTATCTCTAATGAAAGGAGAACTATTATGAAAACAATTATTTTAATAATAATCATAGCTATAATTGCTTTCTTTGCTCTAAGAAGTGTTGTTAGAGCGTTTAAAGGAGAGGGATGTAGTTGTGGAGATGGTGGTTGTAGCTCTGGAGGATGTTCTTGTGGAGGACATAACCATAGTTCTAAGGAACATAAGTGTAACTGTGAAAACCATCATAATTAAAGATAAAAAAGAATAGTCTAAATTCTTAAATTGAAATCAGAAAATAAAATTATTCAATAATATAAAAGGAAAAAAGTTTACTTTCAATCGCTGGTGCTTACGCAATGCTCATTACAGTAAATTTTTTTCCTTTTCATTTGTTTTTACTTTACCTTGATTTCAATTTAAGAAGATTAGTAGAGACATAAAAAATCAAGAATAACGAAGATTGAGAAGAATAAATAGAGCAAGTCAGCGAAAGTAAACGCTAAAAAACACAACTGTTTAAGTGAAACGAGTTTTGTGTTTTTAGTGAGCTGAGCAATACTTGCTCTTTATTCTTTGAACGAAAGTTAGTCTTGATTTATTTTTATAATTTCTTAAATTACAACATCCTTTATGTTTTGACATAATCAGGACACAAAGTTAATAGATAATAAAAGAAAAAAATATTATAGGAAGGGAGTAAGATGAAGAAGGGGATTTTTTTATTTTTTCTATTGGGGATAATGAGTTATGGAAAAAATATAAGTTTAGATACAATGCTAAAAGAGTTAGATGAAAAATCTTACAATAGAGAAATTTATGAGATACAAAATAAGATAAACAGTGATAAAGAGAAGTATTACAAATTAGATGATTTTAATGGAGTTGAAACAAGTGCTACCTCTAACTATAGTAATATAGAGGATGCCTTTGAAACAACTGGTAGAGTACAGTATGGACCTATATATTTTGAAGGAACAAAAAATTATAACTCAGAAGATGAGGCTGTATATGGAATAGAGAAAAGTTTAAAAGATTTGATTTATTCAGAAAGTAAAAATCAATTAAAGCAGTTGGAATATACAAAAGAGATAGATAGAATAGATTATAAAAAGAATTTAGAGACACAAAAAATAGATTTACTCAATCTATATAAAGAGTATAAAAATAGTGAGTTAGAGATAGCGATAAAGAAAAGTGGTATCGAAAAACTAAGTGTAGAAGAAAAGAAAATGAAGAAATCCTATGAGTTAGGAGCAGTTGCTAAGATAGAATTAGATAGTATCCAATATAGTATAAAAAATATGCAACTAGAAATTGATGTTTTAAAAAGAAATTTATTAAAGTTAAAAGAAAAATTTGCCTATGATTTTGGAATAGAGATAGGAGATAACAGTTTACAGGAGATAGTTCCACCTAGTAAAAATTTTGATATTTATGTAGAGGAGTATGGAAAAAAGGATATAGAGTTATTAGAGTTTCAAAAGAGAAAAATCGAGGAAAATATAAAGTATTTGAACTATGATAATACTATGCCAGATATAACTTTAGGGGTAGAACATAGTAATAAATATGATGAGAATAGAGTAGTTTTAAAGTTTTCTAAAAAATTATTTGATTTGAATATAGATTTAGAAAATGAAAAGGATAACCTGCTACAACAAGAGATAAACTTACAACAAAAAATAAATGAGAGAGAGGGAGAAAAATTAACAATACTCAATAATTATGAAAATTATTTAAAAGAGTATGAGGTAAATAAAAATAATTCTGAATTAGAGTTATTTAAATATAATATAAAAAAATTGGAATACTCTTTAGGAAAAGTTGATTATGTAGAGGTAATGGAATATTTTAATTCATATATAAACTATGAAGTGGCTAAAGAGAAGGCTAAGAATAATCTAAATGGATATATTTATGAAATAATGATAAGGGGAGAAAAATGAAAAAGATAAATTTTAAGATTGTAGGAATAGGAGTAGTAGTTTTAATTCTGTTAGGATTAGAGTTTATAAGATATAGTAATAGTAAAAAGGTAATGGAAAATCTTACTACTTATAGTGCTATGAAAGTAGGAAGTGGAAATGTAAAAGGCTATATAGATGTAAATGGTAAGGTAGAAGTAAATGATACGAAAAAAGTCTTTGTAGATAAAAAATTAAAAGTAGATGAGGTATTTGTTCAAGAGGGAGATTTTATAGAAAAGGGACAACTTTTAATGACTTTTGATGAAACAGAGAGAAATAATATAGAAAGAAACTTAGAGAGAGAGAAGTTAGCTCTATCTAAATTAAAAAGAGATTACAATGTTGAAAAAGAGCTATATAAAATAGGGGGAAGTTCAGCTAATAGTGTAAAAGAGTTGGAAGAGGAGATAAGAAAAGTAGAGATAAATATAGAGGAGTATGAAGAGGATCTAGCAAAAACAGCTGAGAAAATATTGAGTCCAGTAAGTGGGACTATAACCTCTCTTACAGCTCAAGAGAATTATCTAGTTGATACAGACTCTCCACTTATGGAGATAGCGGATTTATCAGATATAAAAATAGTTTTAGAAGTACCAGAGTATGATGTAAAAAATGTGTATATAGGACAAAAAATACTTTTAAAACCTGAGGCTTTTGAAAAGAAAAAAAGTTTTCCTGGAAAAGTAACAAAAATATCTAAGATTTCAGAGGTGTCAGAGACAACTTCAGAAAATATATTAGAGACAGAGGTAAAACCAGATGAAGTTATTCCATATATAGTTCCAGGATTTAAAGTAACTGCAACTATATATTTAGATGAACAAGAGAGCGAGATTATTGTGCCTAAAACATCTGTATTAGAAAGTGATAAAAAATATTTTGTAGTGGTAGCTAATAGTGATGGAATTGTAAAAAGACAGGAAGTGGAGATAGAAAATCTTGAAGGAGATAATGTAATTGTAAAAAAAGGATTAACAGGAAGTGAAACTATACTCATAACTCCAGATGAAAGTTTACAAGATAATCAAAAAGTAATACTACAAATGAGAGGTAGAGGTAGCCAAAATGTTAAAAGTGGAAATGCTAAATAAATATTATGTAAATGGTGAGATGAAGCTACATGCTCTAAAGAATATAAACTTTGAAATAGGAAAAGGAGAGTATGTAGCTATAATGGGAAGTAGTGGAAGTGGAAAATCTACAATGATGAATATTTTAGGTTGTTTAGATAGAGAGTTTGAAGGGGAATACACACTAGATGATATAAAAATATCTCAGATAGATGAGAAAGATATCTCTAAAATAAGAAATCTGAAGATAGGGTTTGTGTTCCAAGCTTTTAATCTTCTCCCTAAATTGACAGCCCTACAAAATGTAGAGTTACCATTAGTATATGCAGGTGTACATAAAAATGAAAGAGAAAAAAGAGCCAAAGAGATGTTGGAGAAAGTAGGATTAGGTGAGAGAATACATCACAAACCAAATGAGTTATCTGGAGGACAGAAACAAAGGGTAGCAATAGCTAGAGCACTGGTAAATAATCCAGCTATAATTTTGGCAGATGAACCTACTGGAAATTTGGATAGTGTTTCAGAAAAAGAGATAATGGAACTTTTTACAGAATTAAACTCTCAAGGAAAAACTATAATAATAGTTAGCCATGAACCAGAGGTAGCTCAATATGTAAGAAGAATCCTACTCTTTAAAGATGGGGAGATAATAAGAGATGGTGATAGCAGATGAATTTTTTAGAAAGTTTAAAAAGTGCTATTCAAAGTATAAAAGGAAATAAGATGAGGTCATTCCTTACAATGTTGGGAATAATAATAGGAATCTCTTCTGTGATAACTATGTCATCTATTGGAAAGGGAGGACAGGAGAGTATAACAGGAGATTTAAAAGAGGGGGGATATGGAAAATTTAATATCACAATAGACAAAACTGATGAGAATTTTAGATGGAAATATCTTTTAAATGAGGATATAGTTGAAAAATTACAAGCAAGTAATAAGTTTAAAGCGGTAAGTCCTAAAATAAATAGTAATTTTGGAATAAAGATAGGGGAAAGTAATAGAAGACAGATGGTAATGTTCAATGCCACAACTCCAGATTATGAGGAGATAGATAGAGTGAAAATACTCTATGGAAGAAATTTACTCCCTTTTGAATATGAAAATAGTGAGAAGGTAATAACTATAGATAATATTACAGCAAAAGATTTATTTGGAAATGCTAGAGCTGCTTTAGGACAGAAGTTAGAGATTTTTAAAGGAAGATTTGGAAATCCACAGACTTATAAAATAGTAGGAGTATATCAAAATCCATTGGAACAGATGATAAAAGTAATGGGAGGGAAAAGAGTACCTAGATTTGGAAGAATGCCTCTTCCTACTTATGAAAAATTATATGATAGTTCTCAAACAGGATATACTACTATAATATTAGAATCTAAAACACCAGAGGATATGGCTCTTAGTATGACAGAAGCTAGAACACTATTAGAAACAATAACAAGTGAAGCTGAATTATATGATATAAATGTAGAAAATAATGGAGCTGCTTCTTTTGATAGCATACTTACTACTCTCAATATATTTGTTACTTTTGTAGCAGGAATCTCTCTTTTTGTAGGAGGAATAGGAGTAATGAATATAATGCTTGTAAGTGTTGTAGAAAGAACTAAGGAGATAGGAATAAGAAAAGCTATAGGAGCAACAGATTTTGATATTTTATCACAATTTTTAATGGAGTCAATTATATTGACTGGAATAGGAGGAGTACTAGGAATAGGTTTTGGAGTTTTGTTAGCTGTAGTTATAGGATATTTTATAGAGATAACTCCAGTTTTTTCTCTAGTGACGATACTTATATCCCTAATAGTATCAATGGGAATTGGAATAATTTTTGGAGTTACTCCAGCAAAAAAAGCTGCAAAATTAAATCCAGTAGATGCTCTTAGAGCTGAATAAATAAAAAAACAATAGAATAAAAAAATAAAGTAACAAGAATTTAAAAAATTTGGTATAATTAAATAAACAAAAACTATGGAGGAAAAAAGTGAAATACCTAAAGATAATTACTCTACTTTCAACTTTAATGGGGATAGGGGTTTCAGTTTATTATAAATTATATCTATTAACTGTTTTTTTAGTCTTGTTACTTTTTTATTTTTTACATATTTTTATGAAAAAAAGAGAGTACCATAGAGCTAATAATTTTAATAAAAGAACAATTTTAGCATCTAATGTTATTTTGTTTGTAGTTTTATTAATAGTTGTAAGATTGACTCAAGTTCAACTTTTTAACTATGAAACATATGAGAAAAAAGCTATTGAACAGATAAGAAAAAATGATAAAAGTTATGGAAATAGAGGAAATATTTTTGACAGCAATGGAAAGAGTTTAGCTTTTAATAAAAACATATATATGTTGGGAATAAATCCTAGTGCTATATATGATAATGAAGATAATTTAAAAGGAATAGAAAAAATATTAGATGAGCCTTATATTAGAAAAAATAAAGAGAAACTTTTAAGGGAGATAAAAGAGGGGTATGAAAAAAATAGAAAGTATAAGGTAATAGCTAAAAACTTAAGTGAGAAACAAAAAGAAAAAATTCAAGAGATAGTAAAAAAATATAAAATTACAAGAAATATAGTACAGTTTGACAGAAGTATAGAGAGAACTTATTATAAGCCTGAAATTTATAAAAATTTAGTTGGATTTATAGGCTATACTAATAGTTCTAATGCCTATAAAATAGGAGTATTTGGTTTAGAAAGACAGTATGAGAGATATTTAAAAGAGAAGATTTTGGAAAGACAAAATATCTATACAAAAAATAGGGGAATGAAGTTGCCATTTTCAAAAGAAAATATAAAAGTAAGTTTAAATGGTAAAAATCTTCATACTACAATAGATAGTGATATACAATTTATTTTAAATGATGAGGTTAGAAAAAAATTTATCTCTTCTGGTTCAGAAGAAGCATATGGAATAATAATGGATCCAAATAATGGAAAAGTACTAGCTACTTCATACTATACTATTTTTAAAAATAGAGCACTTAGAAATCCTATATTTCAAAATCAATTTGAACCAGGTTCTATTTTTAAGCCTATAATTGTAGCTTCAGCCCTTGATGCTGGACTTGTAAGTAAATATACTAAGTTTGATATAGGAGATGGAAAAATAACAAAGTATAGACATACTATAAAAGAAGCTAGTAGAAATACTAAAGGAGTTTTAACAACAGAAGAGGTACTGAAAAAATCTAGTAACGTTGGTATGGTTATGATAGGGGACAAATTTACTAATCAGGAATTTGAAGAGTATCTTAAAAAATTTGGCTTCTATGATAAGACAGGAATAGACTTTCCTGGAGAGATAAAACCATACACCATACCTTATAAAAGATGGGATGGATTAAAAAAGAGTACTATGTCCTTCGGACAGGGGATAGCTGTTACGCCAATTCAGATGATTACAGCTTTTTCTGCCCTTGTAAATGGGGGAATTTTATATGAACCACGTCTTGTAGAAAAAATAACAGATGAAAATGGAATAGTGGTAAGAAGAAACCCTGCTACCCAAGTGAGAAGAGTTATTTCAGAGAAGCTTTCTAATGAGATGAGAGATATGTTGGAAAAAGTAGTTAGTGATGGAACAGCTAAAAGAGGAGAGGTTCCAGGATATAAGGTAGGAGGAAAAACGGGAACAGCTCAGTTAAGTACAAAGGGAGGATACTTAAAAGAGAACTATCTTTCTTCATTTATTGGTTTTTTTCCAGTAGAGAAACCTAAGTATGTTGTCTTAGTAATGTTTTTAAAACCTAAGGGAGAAACTGTATTTGAAAAATTTGGAGGAGCAACTGCAGCTCCAGTTTTTGGTGAGATTGTAAAAAGAATAACAAAAACAAAAAATATATTATCAGAAAATATATCCAGCCTTTCTCAAGTAAAAAACTTTGAAAATGGATATAAAGAGGAGTTAAAGGATGTATTGATGCCAGATTTAAAAGATTTAAATCCTAAAGATGTAATACAGATTTTTAAAAATAGTGGAATAGAAGTGAAAGTAAAAGGAACAGGACTAGTTAAGGAACAGTATCCTAAAGCTGGAGAATTACTACAAGATGTCAAAGAGATAAGAATAGTTTTAAAGTAGGAGATAATATGAGATATTATAAGATTTATGTGGACAATACTAGAGAACTATATACATATGAAGATAGAGAAGATAAATATGAGGTAGGAGATAGAGTAATTATATCTTTTAGAGGAAAACAAAGGACAGGACTTATAATAGCTCAAGATACTAATGAAGAGAAAAATTATAGAGTTTTACCTATTCAAAAAAGAATGGAAAACTCTATAAAACTTTCAAAAAATTATATAAAACTTTTAGTCTGGATAAAAAATTACTATATGAGCAGTTATGAACAAGTTATAACTTCAGCTATTCCAAGTGGATTAAGTGTAAAATATGAAAAATTTTATTTTCCTAGAGATATTATAGAATTTTTAGATACAGAAATAATTAATCCTGAGATAAGAGAGTATTTTAGAAAAAGAGTAAGTGTAACTAAGGGAGCTCTAAGTAAAAATTTTGGACTAGATAAAATAAACTCCCTTTTGAAATCTGGATTACTTCTAAAAGATGGAAAGGTAAATATAGTAGTTGATTATTCAAAAATTTTAGATTTAGAATTGGTAGAAAAAAATATCTATGAATATTTTAAAAGAAGAGAGAGAGTTAAAGAGGAAACTCTTGAAAAAATATTCCCTAAAAAAGAGTTAGAAAAGCTTTTAAAAGCTGGAGATTTAAGATTAGAAAAATTTATAAAAGCTGAAGAGGAAAAAGTAGAAGAGATAGATGAGGTAGAGATTGAAAGTAGAGATAGGGAGCTAAATGAGGAACAAAAAAAAGCAAGGGAAACAATAATCTCTGGTATAGAAAAAAACTATCTTTTAAAAGGAGTTACAGGTTCAGGAAAAACAGAAGTATATATTAGTATTATAAAGTCAGCTTTTAATGAGGGAAAGGGAAGTATATTTTTAGTTCCAGAAATCTCTCTTACTCCACAGATGATAAATAGATTTAAAGGGGAGTTTAAAGAAAATATTGCTATACTTCACAGTAAACTTACAGCAAGTGAAAGAGCAAAAGAGTGGTATAATATCTACATAGGAAAGAAAAAGATTGTATTGGGAGTTCGTTCAGCTATATTTGCTCCTGTTGAGAATTTAGGATATATATTTTTAGATGAGGAGCACGAAACTACTTATAAACAGGATAATAACCCTAGATACAATGCTAAACAGGTAGCTATAAAAAGAGCAGAATTAGAAGGAGCAAAGCTCATTCTTGGTTCAGCTACCCCATCTATTGAAACCTATTATTTTTCACAAAAAAATCTTTTCAAACTGGTTGAATTAAAAAATAGATATAATAATGCACTTCTTCCAGAGATAGAGATAGTAGATATGAAGGGAGAAGAGAGTATATATTTTAGTAAGAGACTTTTAGAAGAGATAAGAAAAACTCTATTAAAGGGGGAGCAAGTTCTTTTACTGTTAAATAGAAAAGGATATTCTACATATATTCAATGTAAAGATTGTGGATATGTAGAGGAGTGTTCTCACTGTTCTATAAAATATAGTTACTATGCAAGTCAAGGGGTACTTAAGTGCAATTATTGTGGAAGAGTAAAAAAATATACAGGTCATTGTAGTAAATGTGGAAGTTCTAATCTTATACATAATGGAAAGGGAGTAGAGAGGGTAGAAGAGGAGATAAAAAAATATTTTGATGTAAGAGTCATTAGAGTTGATTCTGAGATGTCCAAGGATAGAGAGTTTTTTGAAAAGATGTATTTTGATTTTTTAGAAAAAAAATATGATATAATGGTAGGGACACAACTTATATCAAAGGGATTACATTTTCCAGATGTAACTCTAGTAGGAGTTGTTAATGCTGATACAATACTAAATTTTCCAGATTTTAGGGCTGGAGAGAAAACATTTCAATTGGTTACACAGGTAGCTGGAAGAGCTGGAAGAGGGGATAAAAAAGGAAGAGTTATAGTTCAAACATATCAAAGTGAACATCCAGTTTTTAAAAGAGTAAAAGAGAGTGACTATGAAGGATTTTATAGTGAAGAGATAGGAAATAGAGAGTTATTGGAATACCCTCCATTTTCAAAGACTATTAATATAGGAATATCTTCTAAATATGAAAAATACTTAGAAAATTTTGTACAAGATTTTTATAGAGATATAAAATATGATGGAGTAGAGCTCTATGGACCTATGAGAAGTATGGTGTATAAGGTAAAGGATAGGTATAGATATAATATTTTTATAAAAGGAAGTATAAAAGAGATAAATAATTTTAAAAAGAAATTAAAATTAAAGATTACAAATTATGAAAAAAATGATAAAATTAGAATAGTGATAGATATAGATCCTATCAATTTAATTTAAAAATAAAAAATTTATATAGAGGTGAATAGATGATTTACGAAATAAAAAAGTATGGTGAAGCTGTACTTAGAGAGGTAGCTCAAGAAGTAGAAAATATTGATAATGAGATACTTGAGATACTTGATAATATGGTAGAAACTATGCATGAAGCTAAAGGAGTAGGGCTTGCAGCTCCACAGGTAGGAATTAGTAAAAGAATGTTTGTATGTGACCAAGGAGATGGAGTTGTAAGAAAGGTTATTAATCCTATTATTACTCCAATGACAGATAAGCTTATGGATTTTGAAGAGGGATGTTTAAGTGTTCCTGGAATTTATAAGAAAGTACAAAGACCAGAAAAAATAAAAATTGATTACTTAAATGAAAAGGGAGAAAAGGTTTCAGAAGAGGTTGAAGGATTTTTAGCAATAATTATGCAACATGAATTTGACCATTTAGATGCGGTATTGTTTGTAGATAAAATTTCTCCTATGGCTAAGAGAATGATAAATAAAAAATTACAAATGTTAAAGAAAGAAACTTTAAAAGAAAATAAGTAAGGTGTAAATGATGATAGAAAATAGGGTTGGAAAATTTTTATTATATGGTATAATCCTTTTGAACATATACTTTTTTGTACCCTATATGTATAGAAGCTATGTAAAAATGGAAAAATTACAGAGAGAGCAGAATGATATAAAGGAAAAAATAGAGCTAGCAAAAAATAAAATAGAGGATTATAATAGACGAATAGATAAACTTGAAGATGATTTTCAAAGAGAAAAAATTGCTAGAGACAAACTTCAAATGGTAAAAGAAAAAGAAGAAATCTATAGATTTATTAATAATTAGGAGGAAAAGATGAAAAGAGAATTAGCACTAGAATTTGCTAGAGTTACAGAGGCAGCTGCATTAGCCGCTCACAAATGGGTAGGAAGAGGAGATAAAGAAGCCGCTGACCAAGCAGCAGTAGATGCTATGAGAACTATGTTAAATAGAATCTCAATAGATGGAGAGATAGTTATAGGAGAGGGAGAGATAGATGAAGCTCCTATGCTATATATTGGAGAGAAAGTTGGAAGAGCTAATCAACCAGAAAGTGAATTAGAAGAGGGAGAAACATTAGATGGATGTTCTCCAGTAGATATAGCTGTAGACCCAGTAGAAGGAACTAGAATGACTGCTCAAGGACAAGCAAATGCTATTACAGTTCTAGCTGTTGGAAATAAGGGAAGTTTCTTAAAAGCTCCAGATATGTATATGGAGAAATTAATAGTAGGTCCGGAGGCAAAAGGGGTAATTGATTTAAATAAACCTCTTATAGAAAATATTCATAATGTTGCTAAAGCATTAAATAAAGATTTAAAGGATATGATGGTAGTTGTATTAGATAAGCCAAGACATACACAAATTATAAAAGATTTACAAAAATTAGGAATAAAAGTATATGCTTTACCAGATGGAGATGTAGCTGGTTCTATCCTTACTTGTATAGTAGATTCAGATGCAGATATATTATATGGTATAGGTGGGGCTCCAGAAGGAGTTATCTCTGCTGCTGTAATTAGAGCTTTAGGTGGAGATATGCAAGCTAGATTAAAACTTAGAAGTGAAGTTAAAGGAGTAACTTTGGAAAATGATAAAATCTCTAACTTTGAAAAACGTAGATGTGAAGAGATGGGATTAAGAGTTGGAGATGTATTAAAGATGGATGACTTAGTAAAAGATGATGAGGTAATATTCTCAGCTACAGGAATTACTAGTGGAGATTTATTAGAGGGAATAAAAAGAAAAGGAAATATTGCTAGAACTCAAACTTTAGTAGTAAGAGGAAAAAGTAAAACAATAAGATATATTAATTCAGTTCATAACTTAGATTATAAAGATGAAAAAATAAGCCATTTAGTAAAATAGTAATAAAGAGGAGTTATTACAGAAAGTAAGAGTAGTTGTAATAACTCCTTTTTCTAAAAAAGGAGTTAAGTTAATGTTATTTTATGATGAATTTTTAAAAAAATTAGATGAAGAAAAATTTCAAATAGATGAGATAGAAAAATTTTCACCAGAGATAAAAAAGGTAGTTGTTGGATTAGGAGTTTCACTACCACTTATTATAATTGCTATGGCTCAGCTATATATGGCTAAGGTAGATGGAAATATGGTAAGAGTTGCTTTTGCTATAGCTTTTATATTTATGGGAGTAAAGCAGTTAAAAACAACTTTTTCTTATAAAATTCAAATAGATACTAAAAATAAAAAAATGAAATTTATGAATGTAGATATAGATTTGATGAGAGTAGAAAGTTGTACATTAAAAGAGGGAAGAGTTGGGAAAAAATTAGAGGCAGTATTAGATATAATTACTTTTGATAAACAACAATATATCATTCCATTATATATGAATAAAAAATTAAAATTTGTATGGATAATGAGGGAAATTTTAAAGGGTGTTTTTATAATAAAAAAATAATTTAAAAAAATGAAAAAAATATTTGACAAAAAATAATTAATATGATATTATAATTCTTGTCTGCGGGAATAGCTCAGTTGGTAGAGCGTCAGCCTTCCAAGCTGAATGTCGCGAGTTCGACCCTCGTTTCCCGCTCCAGACAGATGCGCCATTAGCTCAGTTGGTAGAGCATCTGACTCTTAATCAGGCGGTCGCAGGTTCAACTCCTGTATGACGCACCATATTAAGATGCCCCGTTCGTTCAGTGGTAAGGACATCAGATTTTCACTCTGGAAACAGGGGTTCGATTCCCCTACGGGGTACCACTAAGGTCTCATAGCTCAGTTGGGAGAGCACCTGCCTTACAAGCAGGGGGTCACAGGTTCAAGTCCTGTTGAGACCACCATAATGGGGGTGTAGCTCAGTTGGTTAGAGCGCATGCCTGTCACGCATGAGGTCGCGAGTTCGACCCTCGTCACTCCCGCCATATTTATTGTGCCGCTTTAGCTCATCTGGTAGAGCAACTGACTTGTAATCAGTAGGTGATTGGTTCGACTCCGATAAGCGGCACCATTTTTTTTAAAAATTGAATAGTGCGAGGATGGCGGAATTGGCAGACGCGCTAGACTTAGGATCTAGTGTCCCAGACGTGAGAGTTCAAGTCTCTCTCTTCGCACCATACATGTATATGATACTCCATAAAAATGGAGTTTTTTTTTATTCTAAAATAACTTATTCTTTACCACAGCCTCTAAATATAAAAAAGTTAAAATTATAGAGCTAAAGATAGGATATTGTCTATTTTTTTGTACTAGTAGTACTTTACAAAACCGATAAAAATATATTATAATTAATAGAAAGAAATGAAATTAAATTTAGGAGGATAATAGATGATAAATAGAGAAAGAATGGTAGAGAATTTTATAAATATGGCAAAAATTTCTTCACCATCATTAAAAGAGAGAGAAGTAGCTGATTATATAAAAAAAGAATTAGAAAGTATTGGATTAGAGGTAATAGAAGATAATGCTGGAGAAAAAACTGGAGGAAATTCTGGGAATATAATAGGAATATTAAGAGCTCCTGGAAAGAAAAAGGTTTTATTAAGTGCACATATGGATACAGTCTTACCTTGTGATAAGGTAAATCCTATTATAGAAAATGGAATAATTAAAAGTGATGGGACTACTGTATTAGGTGGAGATGATAAAGCTGGAATAGCCAATATAATAGAGGCTATAAGAGTTATAAAAGAAAATAACTTTGATCATCCAGAAATAATAGTTGTGTGCTCAATAGCAGAAGAGATAGGGCTATTAGGAGCTAAAAATTTTGATATAGAAAAATATGCACCTGATTATTCATTTATTTTAGATTCAAGTGGAAAACCAGGGATAGCAATAATTCAAACTCCTTATTCTGCAAAAGGAGAGATGAAAATAATAGGAAAACCTGCTCATGCAGGAATAGCTCCAGAAAATGGAATAAATGCTCTTACAGTGGCAGCACATGCTATAACTAAAATAAAATTAGGAAGAATAGATAGTGAAACAACTTCTAATATTGGAGTAGTAAGAGGTGGCGAAGCTGTAAATATAGTTATGCCAGAAGTTACTCTTCACTATGAAGCAAGAAGTTTCTCAGGAGAAAAATTAGATAGTCTATTAAAAGAAACAAATGATATTTTTGTAGAGGTAGCAAAAGAGTTTGGTGCAGAGTTTGAAAATAATGTTGTAAAGGGATATTCTGGATATCATTTAGATAAAAATGAAGATATATTAAAATATTTTGAAAAAGCTTGTATGAATGCTGAGGTAGAGTATATAACTAAATCTACTGGTGGAGGAAGTGACTCTAATATCTATAATGAAAAAGGATACAAGGCTCTTACAATAGCTGTAGGAATGACAAAAGTTCATACAAAAGAAGAGTATATAGAGATAGAAGATATGGTAAAAACAGCAAAATTAGTTGTAGAAGTATTAAAGGAAATAGCATAAAATGTTTCATAAAAATAAAAATTCTCATAGTGTTAAGAGAAGAAAAATATATATAATTTCACTATGTCTACTCTTCCTTTTTTTAGTATTCAAAGGTGCTATTAATCAGGGAATTGATTTATTAAGTTATATTGTTTTTCCAGTGCAAAGAAAAATATATCAAATTGGAAATTATGTTAAGGAAACTAAAGAAGCTGTAATAAGTTATCAGAGAGTTTTAGAAGAGAATAGAGAGTTAAAAAATGAACATATAAAATATGAAATGTTAGTATCTTATAATAAAAGATTACAAGAGGAAAATAAAAGATTAAGAGATATTCTTGGAATAAAAGAGGAGAAAAAAATTAATTTACGAGTGGCTAAAATTAATTTTAGAAATCCAAGTAATCTTTATGTTAGATTTTATATAAATCAGGGTAAAAAAGATGGAATTAAAAAAAATATGATAGTTCTATCGGGAGAAACTCTAATAGGGAAAATAGGTAGAGTGTATGATGATTATTCAATAGTAGATATGGTCACTTCAGAAAATTTTAATGTAAGTGCTATGACAGAAAGCCAAATGTTAGGAATAATCAAAGGTAGTGATGAAGATGATGGAACATTGTATTTTGAAGCAAATACTTTCCAAAATAGTATAGTTGTAGGAGAAAAAGTATATACCTCTGGAATTAGTGAGATTTATCCAAAAGGTTTATATATAGGAAAGGTATCAGAGATAGATAATAGTGATGGAGAGATATTTAGAAGTATAAAGGTAAAAAATGATGTTGATATTCTAAATATGACAGAAGTATTAATTTTGATGTTAGAAGATAAAAAAGAGGAGAAAAATGGTAAAATTTAAATATCTTTTTCTATTTTTAGTTGTAATATTTATATCTTTTGCTAAAAATATAGAAGAGATAGAGGATATGACAATCAATATAGAAGAGAGACTTTCTTTGAATGGAGATATAAAAAAAAGTGAATATATATTACAATATATTAAGCCAGATTTTATTAGAAAGGATATCTTGAGTCCTGAATTAAATAAAGGAGAAATATATATATATGACTCTAAAAAGAAAGTTATGTATCTTCCACTTTTTGATCAAGTTAGTGAAGAAATTTTAAATGAAGAAGAGGATAGTACTTTAGAGGCTATTAACTATATTTTAAAAGAGAAAAAAGAGTTTAAAGAGGGAAAAATTAATCTAAAAGATGGATTAATAATAGAGTTAAAAAAGTTAAAGAAATTTTCAGAATATACTTTACCAGAGATCATTATAATTTATGATGGAAATGTAAAAGTAGGAGAATTAAAGATAAAAAATTATAAAATTAATAGTAAATTGAATAAAGAGGAGCTGTCACTCCATGATTAAATTTATAAATGACAATGGTATAGTTATAAATAAGAGAGATTTTGGAGAAGCAGATAGATATGTAAGTGTATTTACCGAAAATTTTGGGAAATTAGTTTTTCTTTTAAAAGGAATTAGAAAAAGTAAGAAAAGAGAGTTAAGTTCAGTAGATATACTTACTCTTTCTAAATTTACATTTTATAGAAAAGGAGAAAATTATACAGTTTCTAGTTTTAATGAAGTAGATTCTTATTTAGAGATAAAGTCAGATTTAGATAATTTAGGAATTGCTTTATATATTCTTGCTATTTTAAATGAGATTTTAGTAGAAAATAATAGAAAAAAATCTTTGTATAATATTACAATAAAAACACTTAATTACTTAAAAGAGAGTGAAGATAAAAGAAAAAATTATATTTTATTAGGATATTATTTATACTATCTTATAAAAGATGAAGGATTAAAAATAGATATAGGAGAGGGAAATAATTTTTCCTATGAAAAATCAAAGTTTTTAATAGAAAATGAAAAATATAGTTATAAGGTATCACAAGAGGAAAAAGAGATCGTAGAGTTGTTTATTACTGGAAAAGTAAGAAATATAATAGAAGGTAGTTATTTATTTGAAAATATTAAAGAAGTAGTAGTTCTATTTGAAAAATATATAAATTTTCATTTAGGAGTACAACTAAAATTAAAAAATTATGTTATGGGGGTAGAGAATGATTAATATAGTAAAAATAACTGATTATATGTCAGAAGAATTAATTTCTCTTAATCTAAAAGCAAGGACAAAGGATGAGGTATTATTGGAACTATCAAAGTTGATGGAAGCTTCACCTAATATTTCTAAGGAAGGTAACAACATATACAAATCTCTTGTGGAAAGAGAAAAATTAGGAAGTACAGGAATAGGAAAAGGAGTTGCTATTCCACATGCTAAGACAGAAGCAGCTAAAAGTTTAACAATAGCTTTTGGAATTAGTAAAGAAAGAGTAGATTTTAAATCTCTAGATAATGAAAATGTAAATATATTTTTTGTATTTGCTTCTCCAAATAAAGATAGTCAAGTGTATTTAAAAGTTTTAGCAAGAATATCACGTTTAATAAGAGAAGAGAGTTTTAGGCAAGGACTATTAGATTGTAAAACTCCTAAAGAAGTAATAGAGTATATAAATAAAAAAGAATCAGTGTAGGTGAGGGATATGAGATGTCCATTTTGTAATTCAGAGGATACAAAAGTAGTAGACAGTCGTTCTTTTATGGATGGCTTCTCTATTAAAAGACGTCGTGAATGTATAAAGTGTGAAAAAAGATTTACTACTTATGAAAAAATAGAAGAAACTCCTTTATATATTGTAAAAAAAGACAATAGAAGAGAAAAATTTGATAGGAATAAACTTTTAAATGGTCTTATCAGAGCTACCATTAAAAGAAATATAAGTAGAGAAGAGTTAGATACTTTTGTTCTTGAGATAGAGAAATATATACAAAACTCTCTTAAAAATGAAATTAGTAGTAGAGAATTGGGGGAGTTAGTAATGGAGAGATTACTTGAAATGGACGAAGTAGCTTATGTTAGATTTGTTTCTGTATATAAGGAGTTTGATGATATAAAGTCTTTCATAGAGTTGGTAGAAAAAATTAGCAATAGGAAAGGTGAATAGATGAGAATATTATTTATGGGAACTCCAGAGTTTGCAGTTCCATCTTTTGATGTATTAAATTCTGAATATGAGATAGTAGGAGCTTTTACAAAGATAGATAAACCTAATATGAGAGGGAAAAAAATAAAATTCACTCCAGTAAAAGAGTATGCATTAGAGCATAATATACCTGTATATCAACCTAATACATTAAAAAGTGAAGAAACTCAAAACTTAATAAAAGAATTAAATCCAGATTTAATAGTAGTAGTAGCTTATGGGAAAATTTTACCAAAAGAGATAATAGAGATGCCAAAATATGGAGTAATAAATGTACATTCATCTTTACTTCCAAAATATAGAGGAGCAGCTCCTATAAATGCAGCTCTTATACATGGAGAAGAAGAAAGTGGAGTAAGTATAATGTATATAGCAGAAGAGTTAGATGCAGGAGATGTGATACTTACTGTGAAAACAAAAATAACTGATGAAGATACTTTCTTAACTTTACATGATAGGTTAAAAGAGTTAGGAGCAAAGGGATTAATAGAAGCAGTAAGACTTATAGAAAAAGGCGAAGCTCCAAGAATACCTCAAAATCATTCAGAGGCCACATTTGTAAAGCCTTTTTCTAAAGATGATTGTAAAATTAATTGGAGTAAAACTGAAAGAGAGATTTTTAATTTTGTAAGAGGAATGAATCCTTTTCCAAGTGCTTTCACTATTTGTGAAGATAAGATTTTTAAAATTTATGGAGTGAAAGAAAATTTTAAAACTTATGAGAGTGGAGTGTGTGGAGAAGTAGTAGATATCAAAAAAGGTGAAGGAGTAATAGTAAAAACTGGAAATGGAAGTGTAATACTAACTCAAGTAAAACCAGAGAATAAAAAGCTTTTAAATGGAGCTGATATAATTAATGGTGGAATATTAAAAGTTGGAGATATCTTAAAATAAAATAAGAGAGGTAATACATAAAAGGATGATAAGATTAGATGGAAAAGAGCTATCTCAAAAACTAAAAGCTCAGATAAAAGAAGAAACTTCTCAATTAAAAGAGAGAATAGGTAAAGTGCCAGGACTAGCAATAGTTTTATTAGGAGATAATCCAGCTTCAAAAATCTATGTGAATTCTAAAATAAAAGGATGTAGTGAGTTAGGATTTGAAAGTTTTGCACATTTTTTACCAGAAGATACTAGTGAAGAAAAAGTTTTAGAGTTAATAGAGAATTTAAATAATGATGAAAGAGTAAATGGAATCTTAGTACAATTACCATTGCCAAAGCATATAGATGAGAAAAAAGTAATAGATAAGATAGCTTTAGAAAAAGATGTAGATGGTTTTAAACCAGAAAACTTAGGACTTTTAATGTTAGGAGATAAGAATTCTATGCAGCCTTGTACTCCAGCTGGAATTATGGAGATGTTAAAAGCCTATTCAATAGATTTAATTGGAAAAGATGTAGTGGTAGTGGGAAGAAGTAATATTGTAGGAAAGCCTATGGCAAATCTTATGATAAATGCTGGAGCCACTGTTACTGTTTGTAATAGTAAGACTAAAGACTTAAAAAAGAAAACAAGTGAAGCTGATGTTGTAGTTATGGCAATAGGTCAAGCTAAATTTTTAACTGAAGATATGGTAAAAGAGGGAGCTATAATAGTAGATGTAGGTATAAATAGAACAGAGGAAGGGTTATTTGGAGATGTGGATTATGAAAATGTAAGTAAGAAATCTTCATATATTACTCCTGTGCCTGGTGGAGTTGGACCTATGACAGTAGCTATGCTATTTGCTAATACTATGAGAGCTTTTAAAAATAATAATATAAAATAGAAGCAAGGGAGAAATTATGAAAAAAAATGAAAAAAGAGAGTATTATATAGTAGATAAAAGAATACTTCCAAATTCTATTCAAAGTGTAATCAAGGTAAATGATTTAGTACAACATACAAAAATCTCAAAATATGAGGCTATAAAAAAAGTTGGAATAAGTAGAAGTACATATTATAAATATAAAGATTACATAAAACCTTTCTTTGAGAGTGGAAAAGATAAGGTGTTTAGTATTCATATGTCTCTAGTAGATAAGCCAGGAATATTAGCAAGTATATTAAATATAATAGCTGGAGAGGATATGAATGTGCTTACAATAGTACAAAATATAGCTGTAGATGGAATAGCGAAGTCTACTATTTCAATTCAAACTACTGAAAATATGCTAAGAAAAATAGAAGGAATGTTAGAAAAAATTTCAGAAGTAGATGGAGTAAAAGACTTAAGAATAATAGGAAGTAACTAATATAAAATATCACGGAGGACATAAAGAGATGAAAATAGATGTAAAAACTATAAGAGAATTAGCAGAAAATATAGAGAAATACAATTTAAATGAGGTGGCACTAGAGAGTGAAGGAGTAAAATTAGTGCTTAAAAAAGAGAAACCAGTAAAAGTAGAGGCTATTCAAGTTCAACAACCTTTAGTACAACAATATGTAAATAATAATGATGAGATAGAAACTAAAGAGGAAATAGTAGATTGTGGAGAAAAAGAGTGTATACTAGCCCCTATGGTAGGAACTTTTTATAAATCATCAGCACCTGGAAATCCAGCTTTTATAGAAGCAGGAATGAATGTTTCAGTAGGAGATACTCTATGTATAATAGAAGCAATGAAACTTATGAATGAAGTAAAAGCCACAAAAAATTGTAAAATTGTAAAAATTCTAGTAGAAGATGGTCAAATAGTTAAAAAGGGAGATAAACTATTCGAAATAGAGTAGTTTGTATTTTCTATCATTCTATGGTAAAATAGTATTATATAAAATAAGAAATCTTGAGAAGGAGAGTGTAAAAACGAATTGGACACGTACCAAAATATTTTGTTGTTAGTCGTATTGATTATGTTATCTGGTTTTTTCTCAGCTTCAGAAACTGCACTTACATCATTTAGAAGTATACATCTAGAAAAGTTTGAAGATGGAAAAAATGCTAAAAAAGTGGAACTTTTAAAAAAATGGTTAAAAAATCCTAATGAGATGTTAACAGGACTTTTAGTAGGGAATAATATTGTAAATATACTAGCTTCGTCAATAGCAACTGTTGTTACTATTAATATAATGGGAGGAACATCAAGTTCATCAGTAGCGGTTGCAACTGTTGGAATGACAATAATTATTCTTATTTTTGGAGAGATTACTCCTAAAATTATAGCTAAAAATCAGTCTGTAAAAATAGCAGGAGTAGTAGTTAGCATTATTTATTATTTTGCTTGGGTTCTAAAACCAATAATAAAAATATTAATGATGATATCAAAATTTATTGGAAGATTGATGGGAATAGAACTACATGATGAAGGACTTATGATAACAGAAGAGGATATTATCTCTTTTGTAAATGTAGGAGAGGCTGAAGGTATCATTGAAGAGGAAGAAAAAGAGATGATACACTCAATTGTTGGTTTTGGAGAAACAACAGCTAAAGAGGTAATGACTCCAAGAACATCTATGTTTGCTCTTGAGGGAGAGGATACATTAGATGATGTTTGGGATGAAATAATAGAAAATGGATTTTCAAGAATACCAGTGTATGAGGACACTATAGATAACATAATTGGTGTTTTATATGTAAAAGATATATTAAGTGTTATAAAAAATGGAAAAACAGATGTACCTGTAAAAAATTTTGTAAGACCAGGGTATTTTGTTCCAGAAACAAAATCAATTATAGAGATATTACAAGAGTTTAGAAGTATGAAGGTACATATTGCTTTAGTATTAGATGAATATGGTGGGATAGTAGGTCTAGTTACAATAGAAGATTTAATAGAAGAGATAACTGGAGAGATTCGTGATGAATATGATACTGAAGAGGAAGAGCTTATTCACAAGATAGATGATAATACTTATGAAGTAGATGGAATGATAGATATAGAGACTTTAGATAAAGAGTTATCAATAGGATTACCAGAATCTGAAGATTACGAAAGCTTAGGAGGACTTATTATTACACAAATAGGAAGAGTGGCAGTAGTTGGAGATGAATTTATGTTAAATGATGTAAGATTAAAAGTATTAGAAGTAGATAAGATGAGAGTATCTAAAGTATTAATTGAACTAAATGTAGGAGATAACTCAAATGATTAAAAAATTTAAAGCTTACTTTTATACAGGATTGATAGCTTTATTACCAATTGTATTGACTGTCTATATTTTTAACTGGATAGTTGGAATTATGATGAGTTTATTAGGAAACTCTTTTGTTACTATAATTATAAAAAATATTCTTCTAGTATTTGTAGAAGAAGGGGATATGGATTATTATTTTCAACTATTAGTGTATTTTATATCATTAGTTACTATGATAATAGGAACTTGTTTGGTAGGATTTACTTTAAAAATAGTTTTCTTTGCTAAAATTATAAAAAAAGCTAAGGAGTTATTTATAAAAATACCATTAATAAAACAGGTATATACAACAATCAGTCAAATAATAGAGGTTGCAGTTTCTGATAGAGAGAAGTCATATCAAAAAGTTGTGATGGTTGAATATCCAAGAAAAGGAATTTATAGTATAGGTTTTTTAACTTCAGAAGATAACTTTTTAATAGGTAGTGCTATTGGAAGAGAAGAAAAAGTGTATAATGTTTTTATCCCAACTTCTCCAAATCCAACATCAGGAATGTTTATAGTAGTACCAGAGAGTGAAGTAAAAATATTAGATATAAAAATAGATGATGCTATAAAATTGATTATTTCTGGTGGAGTAATATTACCAGAAAAAAAGGAGATAGAAAAGATTGAAGATTAGACTTTTATTTTTTTTAGGAGTATCAGTATTTTTAGTAAGTTGTAGTAATGTGCAAAAAAATAAAGAGATGGAGTATTCTCTTTTAAGAGGAGTAAATTACTCTCAACAAAATCAATATGAAAAAGCAATAATTGAATATCAAAAAGCTTATGTATTAGATTCGAATAATGTAATTCTTTTAAAGGAAATGGGTTATTGTTATTATCAATTTGGAGATTACACAAAAGCTGAAGAGTTTTGGTTAAAAGCTTTAAAACAGACTCCTAATGATGAAAGTTTAATAAAAAATTTAGCTACTCTTTATTATGAAAATAAAGATTATTCAAAAGTTAATAATATAATAAAAAATAGTTATAATCCAAATGATGATTATTATCTAAAATTGAGAGCTCTTATGCTATATTCTAAAAATAATAAACTAAAATCTTATGAGTTATTAAAAGAAATAGATACTGAGAAATTTGATGTAGATACAGCTATAAAATATATGGAAACTTTAAAAGAGTTAGATAAGAGAGATGAATTATATTATTTTATGAAAAATAGTTATTCTCTTTTTAAAGATAACAAAGAATATATTATAGCTTATGCACAGAATTTATCTGGTGTTTATTCTATGAATAAAGAAGCTCAAAATATATTATTGGACTATATTGTAATAAATGGAAATGATAATGATATATATCTTCAGTTGAGTGGGATATATTTAAAAATAGGAGAAAAGAAAAAAGCTGAGGACACTTATAGATTAATGTCCTATTAGATATTGAGGGGAAAATATCAAAATAAATGGAGTGAAGAGAAATGGATTTAAAAAAATATGTAGCAAATGTAAAAGATTTCCCAAAGGAAGGAATATTATTTAGAGATATTACTCCTTTAATGAATGATGGAGAAGCTTTTAAAGCAGCTACTGATGAAATAGTTAAATTTGCTAAAGAGCAAAATGTAGATTTAATTGTTGGACCAGAAGCAAGAGGATTTATATTTGGTTGCCCTGTTTCTTATGCTATGGGGATAGGGTTTGTTCCAGTTAGAAAACCTAAAAAACTACCTAGAGAGGTTATAGAGTATTCTTATGATTTAGAATATGGTTCAAATACTTTATGTATGCATAAGGATGCTATAAAGCCTGGACAGAGAGTATTGATAGTAGATGACCTTTTAGCTACTGGTGGAACTATGGAAGCTGCTGTAAAATTAGTAGAAGAATTAGGTGGAGTTGTAGCAGGACTAGCTTTTTTAATTGAGTTAGAAGAGTTAAATGGAAGAGAAAAACTAAAAGATTATCCAGTTTTAACGTTGATGAAATATTAAAATAAAAGAGAGTGAATGGATTAGTCTAAAACAACTTCTTCTAAAAAATTTAGATTATAAAATCTAATTTAAAAGTTGTTTTAGACTTTTTTATTTATCACTCTCTTTAAAATTATGGATAGAAAAGAGGAATTTTATGAATTATTGGGAAGAGATATTAAAAGAGATAGAAAAGAATAATTTAAAAGTAGATATTGAAAAAATTAAACTAGCTTTTTTCTTTGCTGAAGAGTGCCATGAAGGACAATATAGAAAATCTGGAGAAGATTATATAATGCATCCAGTAGAAGTTACTAAAATATTAATAGATATGAAAATGGATACTGATACCATAGTGGCAGGGATACTCCATGATATAGTAGAAGATACACTGATAACCTTAGCAGATATTAAATATAATTTTGGAGAAACAGTGGCTACTCTAGTAGATGGAGTTACTAAATTAAAAACTCTTCCCAATGGTACTAAAAAGCAAGATGAAAATATAAGAAAAATGATTTTAGCTATGGCTCAAAACTTGAGAGTAATAATTATAAAATTAGCAGACAGACTTCATAATATGAGAACTATGAAATATATGAAGCCAGAAAAACAAATATCTATATCTCAAGAGACTTTGGATATCTATGCTCCACTTGCACATAGATTAGGAATAGCTAAAATTAAATGGGAATTAGAAGATTTAGCACTACGTTATTTAAAGCCAAAAGAGTATATGAATATAAAATCTCTTATTGACTCTAAAAAGAAAGAGAGAGAGGAATATATTCAAGGATTTATAGAAACAATAGTTAATCTGCTCCATGAAACTGGAATAAAAGGAAGTGTAAAAGGAAGGTTTAAACATTTTTATAGTATCTATAAAAAAATGTATGAGAAAAATAAAGAGTTTGATGATATTTATGATTTGATGGGAGTTAGAATAATTGTAGATACTGAGGGAGAATGTTATAATACCTTAGGAGTAATACATAGCCATTTTAAACCAGTACCAGGAAGATTTAAAGATTATATTGCTGTTCCTAAATCAAATAACTATCAATCAATTCATACTACTATTGTTGGACCACAAGGAAAATTTATTGAGATACAGATAAGAACAGAAGAGATGGATAAGGTAGCTGAAGAAGGAATAGCAGCACACTGGAGCTATAAAGAACACACGAAGGTAACTAAAAGTGATCAAGTGTATGGATGGCTTAGAAATATTCTAGAATTACAAAAAGAAACTGAAACAGCTCAAGAGTTTATAGATAGTGTAACTAAGGATATAATGAATGAAACTGTATTTGTTTTTTCACCTAAGGGAGATATTACTGAGTTACCACAAGGGGCTACTCCACTTGATTTTGCTTTTGCTATTCATACACAGATAGGATGTAAATGTGTAGGTGCTAAGGTAAATGGAAAAATAGTTACATTAGATTATAAACTACAAAATGGAGATAGAGTTGAGATTATAACTTCTAAGAACTCTAAAGGACCAAATAAAGATTGGTTAGACATAGTTGTAACTCATGGAGCAAAGAGTAAAATTAAAAAAGTTCTAAAAGATTTAGTAAGAGACCAAACTATAAAAAATGGTAGAGAAAATCTTGAAAGAGAGTTGGGAAAACTTGGAATAACTCTAAAAGAGATGGAAGAGGATCCAATTATCAAAAAACATATGGAAAAAAATAATATCACATCTTTAGATGAATTTTACTATCATGTAGGAGAAAAGAGAAGTAAAATAGATATTATTATAGATAAACTTAGAAAAAAAATAGAAAAAGATAGAAAAATAGAAAATATAAATATTGAAGAGTTAATGGAAAAGAAAAAAGACAAAGAAAAGAGCTCTTCAAGTAAAAATGATTATGGAATAATAATAGATGGAGTTAATAATACTCTAATAAGATTTGCTAGATGTTGTACACCTCTTCCTGGAGATGAGATAGGAGGATATGTAACAAAACTTACAGGAATAACTGTGCATAGAAGAGATTGTAAGAATTTTCAAAGTATGATAGCTCAAGACCCAACTAGAGAGATAGAGGTAGAATGGGATAGTAAAGTAGTAGAGCAAAAAGAAAATAAATATAAATTTACTTTTAATGTACTTGTATATGATAAACCAAATATACTTATGAATATTATAAATTTGATAGCTAATCATAAAATTCATCTGGTTACAATTAATAGTAACGAGATAAATAAAAATGGAGAAAGCTATATGAATTTCCAAATAACAATAGAAATTTCAAATAAAAATGAATATAAATATCTATTGAATAATATGTTAAAAATGAAAGAAATAATATCAGTAGATAGGACATAGATAGGAGAAAAGATGACAAAAAAACTACCAGTAACTTATGAGTTACAAAAGAAATCTGGTAAAGCTAGAGCTGGGAAAATAACTACTCCTCATGGAGAAATAGAAACACCAGTATTTATGCCAGTAGGAACACAAGCTACAGTAAAAGCAATGACACCAGAGGAGCTAGAAGCTATTGGTTCGCAAATAATTTTAGGGAATACTTATCACTTATATTTAAGACCAAGTGATGAATTAGTAGCAAAATTTGGTGGACTTCATAAGTTTATGAATTGGAAAAAGCCTATACTTACAGATAGTGGAGGATTCCAAGTATTTAGTTTAGGTGCTCTAAGAAAGATAACAGAGGAAGGAGTAAGATTTAGTTCTCATTTAGATGGCTCAAAACATTTCTTAACTCCAGAAAAATCTATCAATATTCAAAATAATTTAGGTTCAGATATTGTTATGTTATTTGATGAGTGCCCACCAGGACTATCAAGTAGAGAGTATATGATACCATCAATAGAAAGAACTACAAGATGGGCAAAAAGATGTATTGAGGCTCATAAAAGACCAGATGAGCAAGGGTTATTTGCTATTGTTCAAGGTGGAATATATGAAGATTTAAGAGATAAGAGCTTAAGAGAGCTAAGTGAAATGGATGAACATTTCTCAGGTTATGCAATTGGAGGGCTTGCAGTAGGAGAGCCAAGAGAGGATATGTACAGAATCTTAGATTATATAGTGGAAAAATGTCCAGAGAATAAGCCAAGATATCTAATGGGAGTAGGAGAGCCACTAGATATGTTAGAAGCAGTAGAGTCTGGAATAGATATGATGGATTGTGTACAACCTACAAGAATAGGAAGACATGGAACAGTATTTACAAAGTATGGTAGATTAGTAATAAAAAATGCTATGTATTCAGAAGATGATAGACCTCTTGATGAAGATTGTGATTGCTATGTTTGTAGAAATTTTAAAAGAGGATATATCAGACATCTATTTAAAGCAGAAGAGATACTAGGGCAAAGACTTGCTACATATCACAATTTATATTTCTTAATTAAACTTATGAAAAATGCTAGAGAAGCTATTTTAGAAGATAGATTTACAGAGTTTAAAGAAGAATTTATAAAAAATTATAATATGGGTAAAGAATCTGATTGGATAAAGCCTAAGAAAATAGGAGAATAGAGTAGAATCAATTAAAGAAGAGGATGTTACAATTTAAAAGTTTGTAACAACCTCTTTTTTTTAATTTTTACTTTTTTTTTACATAAAATTAATAAAAAATTAACATCTATTTAATAGAATAAAAGACAAGAAAAATAGGAGGGAAAAGAATAGATGTTAATAAAAGGAAAATTTGATTGTACAAAACCTATTGAAAAACTAGAATATAGTTTTTTAGTTGAAACTGAAATAAAGGAAATAGAATTTAAAATAAAAAATGGACCTTTTCAACATGTAATAATTCAAATAGAAGATAGCAATGGAAAGTATAGAGCATTAACGTCATTTAAAACATTTGAAAAAACATATTGTATAAGTGAGGATAGAGAGAGAACTTCAAATTGTTGTATAGCAGGAAATATTCCTTCAGGAGAATGGAAAGTAAGATTTTTAAAAAATTATATAGTTGATAGTGAATTTGAAGTTGAAATTTTAGAAAATAGAGAGATTACAAATGAAAATAGTAATTTTAAAGAGATTGTGTTAAATGAAAAATTTGAAAGTAAAAAAGAATGGTATTTTGGTGAATTACATAATCACACAAGAGTATCTGACGGACAAATATCTTTAGAAGAGTTAGAGAAGGAGATAATTGAAAAGAAATTAGATTTTATTTTTCCAACAGAACATAATAGTGTTTTAACTAAATATCCAAATATAAATATCCCTGTAATACCATCAACAGAATTGACACTAGATGATTTAGGACATTTTAATTTTTTCGGTTTAAAAGAGTTTATTGATTATTATTCATTGGTGGAAGAGGGAGAAAAAAAGGAAGAAAGTTTAAGAAAAATTTTTGACAGAGTAAAGGAAATAGGTGGCTATATCTCTTTAAACCATCCATTTCATAATAGTCGTAAAATGCCACTAGGTCTAATGTATGATATAGAATTAAAATATTTAGATTTCTTAGAGGTAATAAATTCTCCTACTTCTAATGGAAGAAATCCTTATTATGATAAAAAAGCTTTAGAAGCTTTAGATATATTATGGTGTAATGGTTATAAAATATTTGCTGTTTCAGGAAGTGATAACCATGGAATGATTATTGGAGATCCATTAAATTATGTAAAATTAGATGAATATTCAACAAAAAATATTTTAGAAACTTTTAAAAAGGGAAGATGTTATGTTTCTAGAATTGGTGAATTGGAATTAGAATATAAAAATAATGGAAGAGTAGTTTATCCAGGAGAAGAGGTAGAAGGTAAAGTTGAAATAAAAGTTAGAGGAAAAGAAAATTTAATTTGGAAAGTTATAAAAAATAATAAGGTTATAGAAACAGTTATAGGAAATGAGATTATAACAGAACAAGTGGTTAATGAAAAAGAGTATCTAAGAATAGAAGCCACTGACATAGAACATGAAATTTTTGCAGTAATAAACCCAATATCTAATTCTATTGAAAAAATTGAACCTCAAATAAAAAGATGGTTTGAGATAAAAGATTCAATTTGGAGGGAATAGGGATGAGAAATAGAAGTAATGAGATAAATGGAAGAATATTTTTCTTACCAGCACTTATAATAACATTGATTTTCTATATTTATCCTCTATTAAAAACAGTGATATACTCTTTTTATTTCACTGGAAATAGTGGAGAGTTAATAGAGTTTGCAGGATTAGAGAATTTTATAGAGTTATTTAGTGATAGTGATTTTTATTATAGTTTATTTGTAACTTTTAAATTTGTATTTTATACAACTATATTTAGTATAGTAGTAGCATTATTTTTAGCAATTATTTGTAATGAGAAGTTAAAGGGTATACCTATATTTAGAACATTTTTTTCATCAACAATGGGAATATCAGTATCAGCTGCTTCAACGATAGTACTTTTTATGTTTCATCCAAGTGTTGGAATAATAAATACTCTATTAACAAAAGTAGGTATCTTACCTATTAACTGGTTTACAGATAGTAGATATACATTGATGGCTGTTATAATTTCTACAGTGTGGATGAACATTGGATTTGGTTTTATAGTTTTAACAGCAGGATTACAAAATATAAGTACAGAAGTGGAAGAGAGCTGTATGATAGATGGAGCAGGATATTTTTCCAAACTATTTAAAATAACCCTACCATTAATAAGTCCAAGTTTATTCTACTTACTTATAACAACAACTTTAAAATCTTTCCAAAGTTTTGGACAGATAGATATTATGACTGGAGGAGGACCAGCAAACTCAACTAATATCTTAGTATATAGTTTATATAGGTCAGCCTTTGTAGATTATAGATTTGATTATGCAAGTGTAAAAGGAGTTATATTACTACTAATCATTACAATAGTGATGTATATTAAGTTTAAATTAGAAAGGAGAGTACATTATTAAGATGAATGGTAAAATAAATTTTAATAAAAATGATATTAACAAAATAATATGTTATACAATATTGATTTTAATGACAATAATTGTATTCTCACCAATTATATATGCTTTTTTAACAAGTTTTATGACTAATAAAGAGATAATGGCGGGAAAAATATTCCCTGAAACTTTTAGTTTAAATAATTATAAAACTTTAAAAGATAAGATACCAGTAGGAATATTTTTTTATAACTCTTTAGTTGTATCTGTATTAGGAATGGTATTTCAAATACTAACTTGTAGTTTAGCTGCATATGCAGTTGTATTTATAGAGTTTAAAGGAAAGAAAGGGATGTATCTATTGATACTACTCTCTATGTTTATACCTTGGGAAGCAATATTTATTCCTAACTATATTACAGTTTTAAGATTAAATTTAATAGATACTAAACTAGCTATACTACTTCCATTTTTAACAAATGGACTTGGAGCATTTTTGATGGTACAACAATTTAAAAGCTTGAGTAAGTCTTTAATAGAAGCTGCTCAAATTGATGGTTGTAGTCATATTTACATATATGCAAAAATTGTAATGCCTCTTTCAAAATCAATTTTAGGAACTTGGGGTATATATTCATTCTTAAATTTATGGAATATGTATTTATGGCCACTTATGACTTCTACAAGACCTGAATCAAGAACTATTCAAATAGGATTGAGAATGATGAATATGTCAGATGGAATTGCTGACTATGGACTTATAATGGCAGCAGTTATTATGGTTACAATACCATCACTATTAGTTCTATTTTTAGGACAGACACAGTTACAAAAAGGAATTACAAGTGGAGCAGTAAAAGAGTAATTTAAAAACTATAAAAATTAAAATATAAATTGGAGGAAAAGAACTATGAGATTAAAAACATTGGTATCATTATTACTTTTAGGAGCATCAACTCTAGCATCAGCTAAGGAAAAAATTATATTTTGGCACGCTATGGGGGGAAATTTCCAACCTACTTTAAATAAGATTGTAGAGGAATATAATAAATCCCAAGATAAAATAGAAGTGGAAGCCCTATATCAAGGATCTTATCAAGAGGCTTTAAATAAATTTAAAAGTGTACAAGGGACAGATAAAGCACCAGCTTTAATTCAATTAAATGAAATTTCCACTGAATATATGTATAACAGTGGAGCAATAACACCAATGCAAGAGTTTGTAAAAAAAGATAATTATGATTTAACAAAATTAGAAGATACATTGATAAACTACTATACAATAAATGGAACTCTATACTCTATGCCATTTAACTCATCAGCATCAATTTTATTGTATAATAAAGATGCTTTTAAAGAAGTTGGTTTAGATCCAGAAAAGGCACCTAAAAGCTACAAAGAATTAGCAGAAGCTGCTAAAAAATTAACAAAGGGAACTGAGAGATATGGTTTTGCTATGATAATGGATGCTTGGTTTATAGAACAATTACTAGCAAATGAAAATACACTATATGTAAATGAGGAAAATGGTAGAGCAGGAAAATCTCCAACAGCAGTAGCGTACAATGGAGAAAAAATAAAAACAATTTTCAATTGGTTAAATGATATGTACCGTGATAATACAGCTACTTCGTATGGAAAAGAGTATCAAAATACTAGAGCAGCATTTTTATCAGGAAAAGTTAGTATGTATATAGATAGTTCAGCAGGAATACAACAATTAACAGAATTAGCAAATTTTGAAATTGGAAGTGCGTATGTTCCTAGTGAAAATGGAGAATTTACAGGAGTTCCTATTGGAGGGGCAAGTTTATGGATAACTAACTCTGTAAGTGATGAAAAGCAAGCAGCAGCTTGGGATTTTGTAAAATATGCAGTATCTAAGGAGAGTCAAGCTCTATGGGCTTCATCTACAGGATATTATTCAGTTAATAAAGAGGCATATGATTTAGACTTATTGAAAAAAGATTTAGAAAAAACACCACAAAAATTAGTTGCAGTAAATGAGATTAAAGATACACAGAAAACAGCAGCAACTTCTGGAGCTATAGTAGGAGTATTCCCAGAATTAAGAAAAGTAATGACTGACTCTATGGAGAAAGTATATGTTGGAAAAGAAAAAATAGATAAAATAATAGATAAAATGGTTAAAGAATCTGATAGAATTGTAAAAAGATATAATAGACTAAACAGTAGTAAATAGATTATAATATTGGTATGTAGTAAGTTATAGGAGGAAAATGAAGTGGCAAGAGTAGTATTAAAACAAGTTGAAAAACAATATCCAAATGGCTTTAAAGCTGTACATGGAATAAATTTAGATATAAAAGATGGGGAGTTTATGGTATTTGTAGGACCATCTGGTTGTGCTAAGTCTACTACACTTAGAATGGTAGCAGGACTTGAAGAGATTACAGGAGGAGAGATTTGGATAGGAGATAAACTTGTAAATAATTTACCTCCTAAAGATAGAGGGATAGCAATGGTTTTCCAAAACTATGCTCTATATCCTCATATGACAGTTTATGAAAATATGGCTTTTGGATTGAAGATGGCAAAAGTTCCTAAAGAGGAGATAGATAAAAGGGTCAAGGAAGCAGCTGAAAAATTAGAGATTACACAACTTTTAAATAGAAAACCTAAAGAGATGTCAGGAGGACAAAGACAAAGGGTAGCAGTTGGAAGGGCTATTGTAAGAAAACCAGATGTGTTTCTATTTGATGAGCCTCTATCTAACCTAGATGCAAAATTAAGAGTATCAATGAGGGTAAAGATAACTCAATTGCATAAGCAATTAAAAGCAGAAGGACAGAATGCTACAATGATATATGTAACCCATGATCAAGTGGAAGCAATGACAATGGGAGATAGAATTTGTGTACTTAACTTTGGAAAAATAATGCAAGTAGATACACCACTAAATCTATATAATAAACCAGCAAATAAATTTGTTGCAGGATTTATAGGTTCTCCAGCAATGAATATAGTAAAGATTACTTTAGTTTCTGAAAATGAGAAGTTGTATGTTAAATTATCAAATGGAGAATTGCTAAAACTTCCAAAAGTAAAGGCTGAAAAAGTAAAGGATAGAGTAGGGGAAGAGTTTTGGTTGGGAATTAGACCAGAGAATATTGGAAATAGATTAACAGCTCCGGAAGGAGTAAATAAAAACTTTATTGAGGGAAAAATAAATCTTGTAGAACAAATGGGAAATGAAGAGTTTGTATATTTTATGATAGGAGATATACAATACACAAGTAGAATACCTGTGGAAAAATCTACTGGAGCAAATTTTAATGAAAAAGAAAAATTTTATTTTGATATGACTAAGTGTCATCTTTTTGATATAGCTACAGAAAATAATGTAACTTTATAATTTAGGCTAAATAAGGGATGTTAAAATTTAAGAATTTCTAACCTCCCTTATTTTTTTAAAAAGTTTTTTATTTTAATCTTCCTTTCATAATTCTTCTATATAATAAAAACATAAAGATAGAAAAAGATTAAGGAGGAAAATACAATGAAAAAGATAAATGTAAAAGATATGGGAAAAAAATTCTTAGTGGGTTTAGGGTTATCTGCCTTTATGCTTGGGATAGGAGGAGTAACATATGCAGATTCTTTAAAGGAAAGACAAGCAAAAGAGATAGAACAAAGACTTGTTTTAAATCAAGCTTCAAAAAATGGATTAAAATTGATTAGCTCAGAAGAAGCAAAAGAGATAGCTATAAAAACAGCTGAAATTAATTCAACAGAAGTACAATATATTAAAGTTAAATTAGAACAGGAAGATGATTATAAAATTGTAAAAGGAAAGAAAATTCAATATGTATATGAAGTAGAATTTTTACACAATGGATTTGAATATGACTTTGATATAGACGCAGAAACAAAAGAAGTTTTAAAATCTAAAGTAGAACCTTGGAATGATTAAAAACTAAAGTAAAAAAGAGAATTTTATGAAAATGATAAAAGATTCATTGAATAATTTTCTCTTTTTTCTTTTTAAGTTAATTTATTAATAGAAATAAAAAAAACACTCCTTCATCCGAAAGAGTGCTATAAACATAAATGGTGCCTAGAAATGGATTCGAACCATCGACCGTACGGGTATGAACCGTATGCTCTAGCCAACTGAGCTATCTAGGCGTGGTGGAGATAAGCGGGATCGAACCGCTGACCTACGCAGTGCAAGTGCGTCGCTCTCCCAAACTGAGCTATATCCCCAGATGAAATGGAGCGGGAAACGAGGGTCGAACTCGCGACATTCAGCTTGGAAGGCTGACGCTCTACCAACTGAGCTATTCCCGCATCGCTCATCACAAGGATTATAATATCATAATAACAAAAATATGTCAAGAAAAAAATAAAAAAATTTTATATAAAAAATAAAGTTAAAAAATATAAGAAACTTAACCATAATACTTATAATTTTTCTATTCTAACAATATAGAATATATGTTATAATAATTAAGGAAAAATAATTAGATAGGAGAAAAAGATGAAAAAAATTTATTACAATATAGCAGGAATATTTATTCTTTTATTTACAATATTGGGAGTATATATTTTTTTTCAAGTAAAAGGAAAAGAGGAATATAATACAATACTTACAATAGAAAAAAATCAACCTCTTATGAAGTCTTTAGCACCACTTCCAAATTCCGATAGTTTTATATTTAAATTGTATTTGAGATTTAGAAATGGAGGAAGAGGAATAAAAGCTGGTCAGTATCATATTGAAGGAAGTTATTCATTAGAAGAGCTTATAAATATATTAGAGTCTGGAAAGGGAAGAATGGTAAAAGTTACTATTCCAGAAGGATTTAGTGTAAAACAGATAGTAGAACACTTAGAAGAAATAGGTCATATAGATAGAGATGAGTTTTATGCAGAGTTAAATAGGGCAGCTGAAACCTTCCCTTATCCAACACCTAATGGGAATTTTGAAGGATATCTTTATCCAGAAACATATTTTTTACCAGAAAAATATGATGAAAAAATATTAGTAGATACTATGTTGAAAGAGTTTTTAAAAAAGTTTCCAAGTGAAAAATATCCAGATAAAGAGGAGTTTTATCAAAAATTAATAATGGCTTCAATTTTAGAAAGAGAGGCTATGGTAAAAAGTGAAAAAACTGTTATGGCATCTGTATTTTATAATAGAATGAAAAAAGGAATGACATTATCATCAGATGCAACAGTAAACTTTGTATTCGATTATGCTAAAAAAAGAATATATTATAAAGATTTGAAGGTAGATTCTCCATATAACACTTATAAATATAAGGGGCTACCTCCAGCACCTATATGTAATCCAGCTATTGATTCTGTTGAAGCAGCATATAATCCAGCAGACACTGACTATCTATTTTTTGTGGCTAAAGGAGATGGAAGCCACTTTTTTAGTAGAACATATAGAGAGCATCTAAATTTTCAAAGGAACAATAAAAAATAAGGAGTAAAAGATGAAAAAAATTGTTTTGACTGCTATAAACAGTCAATATGTACATTTAAATGTAGCAGTAAGATATTTAAAAAAGTATGTAGAAAAAAATAGTGAGATAAAATTAGATATTTATGAAACTAATATTAACAATCAACTTATAAATATAATTAAAGATTTATTTGAAATGCAACCAGATATGATAGTTTTTTCTACTTATATATGGAATAAAGAGTATGTTTTCTCTCTAAGTAAAGAGTTAAAGAAAATACTTCCAAATGTAAAGATAGCTCTAGGAGGACCAGAGGTATCTTATGAATGGGAAAAAACTATGAGAGAAAATGAAGAGATAGATTATATCTTTACAGGAGAGGGAGAAAAAATCTTACTTAATTTCTTTACTCTAGATATCTCACAAGTGAAAGGTGTAGTATATAGAGTAAATGAGGAGATAAAATATAATGGAATAGAACCTCTTATAGAGAATTTAGATATAATTCCATTTCCATATGATGAGGAAGAATTACAAGATAGAACAAAGATATTTTACTATGAATCTTCAAGGGGATGTCCTTTCAACTGTTCATATTGTATGTCTTCAATAGATAAAAGTGTAAGATATTACTCTATTGAGAGAACAAAAGAGGATTTAAAAAGATTTATTGATTCCCCTATAAAGCTTTTGAAATTTGTAGATAGGACATTTAATCTTAGTAAAGAGAAGTATATGGCTATTTGGAAATTTTTATTAGAAAATTATAGAGAGGGAATTACTTTTCACTTTGAGATAAATGCTAATATATTTGATGAGGAAACTTTAGATTTTTTAGAAACTGTACCAAAGGGATATTTTCAATTTGAAATAGGTGTACAGACAATAGATGTTCAAGCTATGAAAAGTATAGGAAGAGTAAATAATCTGGAGAGGTTAGAGCATAATATAAGAAGAATAAGTAGAAATATTCATCTACATTTAGATTTAATTGCAGGACTTCCTTATGAAACATATGAAAAATTTAGATACTCTTTTGACTATGTACATAGTATGAAACCTGAGATGATACAACTTGGTTTTTTAAAACTTTTAAAGGGAACAAAAATGTATGAAGAGAGAGAAAAATATAATTATAAGTATTTTTCTAAACCACCATATGAGGTTTTCTCAAATGATTTTATAAGTTTTGCTGAAATAGTAAAATTAAAAAATCTTGAAAAAGTATTAGATTTTTATTATAATTCTGAGAAATTTCCAGAGAGTGTACAGTGGTTAATAGAGAATCACTATGAGAGTGCTTTCTCATTTTATGAGGATATTGCTGATTATTTTGATAAAAAAGGTTATTTAAAAGTAAGTCATAAAGAGAGTACACTTTTCACTCTTCTATATGAATTTTATTTAGAGAAAAATTTTAAAGACAGAGAGATATTTGTAGAGTATTTAAAGTATGACTACTTAATGTTAGGAAAAACAGGATTTTATCCAGAGTGGTTTAAAAGTGAGAAAGATGGAGAGCTCTATGATGAGATTATTAGAGAGGGCAACTATAAAAGTATTAGAGAGGGACATAAAAATAGCGAGCTAGAAAGATTTAGTTATAATATTTTCACTAAAGAGTTTGAAGATATATATGTGTTCTTTGATTATAGAAATAAGTCTACAAGAGTAATAAAAAATAATAGGGAAGAAAAGTAAAATTCTTTGGAAAAATACTTTGATATATGTTATAATTTTATGAAAAGAGTGATTTTATGAGTTTGTTTGAAAGAGTAGCAAGTAGAAATAAAAAGGAATCTCTGGTAGAGAATGGAGATAGAATTGTTGTTGGTTTTTCTGGAGGACCTGATTCTGTTTTTCTAGTAGAGATGCTTCTTAAACTAAGAGAGAAGATAGATTTTGATATTGTCTTAGTCCATATTAATCATCTTCTAAGAGGAGAGGAAGCACAAAGAGATGAAGATTTTTCTATAAATTATGGAAAGTCAAAAGGGCTAAAAGTTTTTGCTAGAAAGATAAATATTACTTCTCTTGGGAAAGAGAAGGGACTATCTTTAGAAGAAGCAGGACGTGAAGCAAGATATAGTTTTTATAAGGAAGTTTTAGAAAAAACCAATGGTAATAAGATAGCATTGGCTCACAATAAAGATGACCAGATAGAAACTTTTATGTTTAGACTTACAAGAGGAACAGGACTTTCTGGATTAGAGGGAATAGCTACTAAAAGGGATAGATATATTCGTCCAATATCTGAGATATATAAAAGTGAGATTGTAAATTATTTAGATGAGAATAATATCTCTTATTGTATAGATAGTACTAATTTAGAGAATGAGTTTACTAGAAATAGTATAAGAATTGATTTGATTCCATTTATAGAGAAAAGATATAATCCTAAATTTAAGGATAAGATTTTTTCTTTGATAGAAGAGATAAGAGATATAAATATCTTCATAGAAAAAGAGATAGAACAATTTTCTTATAACGAAACTATAAATATAGAGAGCATTTTAAAATTTCCTAAAAGTATAAGAGGAAAAATTTTAAGTAAATATCTATACAAATATGGTTTGGAAGTAAATAGAAAAAAAATATCTTTAATTGAGAGTATATTAGAAAAAGGTGGAAGTCAAGAGATTTCTTTAGATAGTCAATATATCTTAAAGAAAGAGTATAATATATTAAAAATCCAAAAAATAAATCTCATTAAGAATAATATTGAAGAAGTTACTTTTACAATACCTAATAAGATTAAATATGGAGATTATATAATAGAAGCAGAGTACGTAGAAAGAGGGGAGCAGAATAAAAACTGCTTTTATACAAATCTTAAATTAGGAGATACTCTTATTGTAAGAGGGAGAAAAGATGGAGATAAAATCATTCCAACAGGTATGAAGGGGGAAAAAAAGTTAAAAGAGATTTTTATAAATGAAAAAATAGGTAAGGAAAAAAGAGATTCTATTCCTCTTATAGTTCATAATGGTAATATTGTGTGGATAGCAGGAGTAAGAGGAAATGAAAAATATAATAGTACAGAAAAAAGATGTATTAAGCTAAGTGTAAGGAGGACAAAATAATTGAACGATAAGAACTTATTTGATGAAAATGAAAATCAAAAGATAGAAGAGCAAGAAAAAGATATTCAACAAGAGAAAGAAAATCAAGTTGAAGAGAAAAAAGAGGAGAAAAAGTCAGCAGAAGTAAAATCTGATGAAGAAGAGAGAAAAAAAGAGTTTGAAGATGAGGTAAAAGAGAGAAAAGAGGAGCTAAGAAATAAATTAAAAGAGGGAATGGCTCAAAACAATAATAAAAATAATAAGAACAAAGATAAGGATGAAGAGAATAAATTTAAACAATTAGGTGGAAAATTTAACTTTAAAGGTTTCATAATGTTACTATTTATAATAACATTGGTAATGTCTCTTCCTGCTATGTTATCTGATACTGGTAAAACTCCTAGCAATGAGATTTCATATACTGAGTTTGTTCAGTCTGTAAAAGATGGAAAAATTAAGAAGGTAGATGAAAAAGAGGGGTATATCTATGGATATACTGCTGATGAAAAAGAAGTATTCAGTGCTAGAATGATAACAGATAGATTAGGTGGAGATGTAAAATTAGTTGAAACTATTGAAGCTAATGGAGCAGCTATAAAATCTGTACCACCACAACAGATGCCACTACTTTTAAATGTTTTAATCTCGTGGTTCCCAATGTTACTATTAATTGGTGTATGGATATTTATGATGAATAAAATGGGAAAGGGAAATGGTGGAGGACCACAAATATTTAATGTGGGTAAATCTAAAGCAAAAGAGAATGGAGAAGATGTATCTAAGGTTACTTTTGATGATGTAGCTGGAATTACAGAGGCAAAAGTAGAGTTAGAAGAGGTTGTAAAATTTTTAAGAGAACCAGAGAAGTTTAAAAATATTGGAGCTAGAATTCCTAAGGGAGTACTTCTATTAGGAGCACCAGGAACAGGTAAAACTTTACTTGCTAAGGCAGTGGCTGGAGAGGCAAAAGTTCCTTTCTTTAGTATGTCAGGTTCTGAATTTGTAGAGATGTTCGTAGGGGTAGGAGCTTCAAGAGTTAGAGATCTATTTAATAAGGCTAGAAAAAATGCTCCTTGTATAATCTTTATAGATGAGATAGATGCTGTTGGAAGAAAAAGAGGTTCTGGACAAGGTGGAGGAAATGATGAGAGAGAGCAAACTCTTAACCAACTTCTTGTAGAGATGGATGGATTTGGAAATGAGGAAACTATTATAGTTTTAGCAGCTACAAACAGACCTGAAATCTTAGATAGAGCTCTTATGAGACCTGGAAGATTTGATAGACAAGTTTATGTAGATAGTCCAGATATTGATGGAAGAGAAGCTATCTTGAAGGTACATGCAAGAGGAAAAAAATTGTCTAAAGATGTAGACTTAAGAGTAATAGCTAAGAAAACTCCAGGATTTGTTGGAGCAGATTTAGCAAACTTATTAAATGAGGCAGCAATATTAGCAGCTAGAGAAAATAGAGAAGAGATTACTATGGAAGATTTAGAAGAAGCTTCAGAAAAAGTAAGTATAGGTCCAGAAAGAAAATCTAAAAAAGTTATTGAGAAAGAGAGAAAAATAACTGCTTATCATGAGGCTGGACATGCTGTTATGCACTATGCACTACCAAATACTGATCCTGTTCATAAAATTTCTATCGTACCTAGAGGTATGGCTGGTGGATATACAATGGCTCTACCAGAAGAGGATAGAAGTTATAAATCTAAGAGTGAATTTTTAGATGAGATGAGAATACTTTATGGGGGAAGAGCTGCTGAGCAAATAGTATTTGGAGATATTACTACTGGAGCAAGCAATGATATTGAGAGAGCTACTGCAATAGCTCATGCTATTGTAACAAGATTTGGTATGAATGAAAAATTTGGACCAATATTATTAGATAATACAAAAGAGGGAGATTACTTCCAACAAAAATATTATAGTGATGTAACAGGTAAAGAAGTAGATGAAGAGATATTAAAAATAGTAAGAACTATGTATAAAGAGACTTTAGATACTATTACCAAATACTATGATAGATTAGATGCTGTAGCTAAAGCTCTATTAGAAAAAGAACATTTAAACAGAGAAGAGTTTGAAGCTATAATGAAAGGAGAAGACATCCTTTCTGAAAAAGTAGAGGAGATAGTAGAAGAAAAAACTACTGAAGATACTTTACAAAATCAATAATCTGTGCTATAATAACAAAAGAATTTAGGCTCAGTTTTACGGTTAGCCTCGTATTACTTAGCTTAGATAATATATAATTTAGGAGGAAACTTAAAATGGCTATGAGAAGTAAAGCAGAAATAATTAAAGAGTTTGGAAAATTTGAAGGAGATACTGGTTCTACAGAAGTACAAATCGCTCTATTAACAGAGAAAATCAACCACTTAACTGAGCACTTAAGAACTCATAAAAAAGATTTCCACTCAAGATTAGGATTATTAAAAATGGTAGGACAAAGAAAAAGATTACTAGCTTACCTAACTAAGAAAGACCTAGAAGGATACAGAAGCTTAATCGCTAGATTAGGAATCAGAAAATAGTTAAATAAAATAAAAACGAGGAATTTTCCTCGTTTTTTTATTGACCGAGATTGAGTGATTATGGTATAATCTAATAGATTATTTATAGAAAATTGTGGGAGGAATAAGATGGAAACTTTATTTACAGTTCTACTATTTATCTTTGCCATTTCATTGATAGTATTAGTGCTTATACAACCAGACAGGAGCCATGGAACATCTGCAAGTATGGGATTAGGAGCATCAAACACTGTATTTGGAATATCAAAAGATGGAGGGCCTTTAGCTAGAGCAACTGAAGTTGTAGCAACACTATTTATCGTTAGTGCACTTTTATTATACTTAGTAAAATAGAGTAAAAGGCGTATTGGGTTCAATACGTCTTTTTTATAGGTAGATGATAGAATGACAAATAATCTATTTGGGAATAATTATGAAGTAGTAAAGCCTCTAGCTATGAAGTTACGTCCACAAAATTTAGATGATTTTATAGGACAGGAAAAACTTTTAGGAAAGGGAGGAATACTTAGAAAACTTATAGAAAAACAAAATATCTCTAATTCAATTTTTTATGGACCACCTGGTTGTGGAAAAAGTTCTTTAGGAGAGATAATTTCTAAAAGTATCAATAGTAATTTCGAAACTTTAAATGCCACTACAGCGTCTTTAAATGACTTGAGAGAAGTAGTAGAGAGGGCTAAAAAGAGTATAGAGTTTTATGGTAAGAAGACAATACTTTTTTTAGATGAGATACATAGGTTTAATAAGATGCAACAAGACGCTCTTCTTTCTTATTGTGAAAATGGGACTATTACTCTTATAGGAGCTACTACTGAAAATCCTTATTATTCTCTTAATAATGCATTACTTTCAAGAGTTATGATTTTTGAATTTAAAGCTTTAGAGAGGAAAGATATTGAAAAAATAGTTAGAAGAGGAATAGAAAAATTAGAATTAAAAAATATATCAGATGAAATAATAGAGTGTATTTTAGATATATCTCAAGGGGATAGTAGAATAGCTTTAAATTATCTTGAGCTCTATAAAAATAGTTGTACAGATTTGAAACTAGAAGAGGTATTAGAAATTTTTAGAACAAGACAAGCTTCATATCATAAAGCTGAAGATAAATACAATTTAATTTCAGCTATGATAAAGAGTATGAGGGGAAGTGACCCAGACTCAGCTCTTTATTGGCTAGGGAGATTACTTGCTGGTGGAGAGGACCCAAGATATATAGCTAGACGTCTTGTGGTACATGCTAGCGAAGATATAGGAATGGCTAATCCAGAAGCTATGCTTGTAGCAAATAGTGCTATGATGGCAAGTGAAAGAATAGGTATGCCAGAAATTAGAATAATTTTAGCTCAAGCTGTAATCTATATAGCTATTTCTACTAAGAGTAATTCTTGTTATATGGGAATAGCTAAAGCTTTAGAGGATATTGAAAATGGAGATATGGAAGCTGTTCCACAAAATATTTGTCATAATCCAAAGGGATATTTATATCCACATGATTATCAAGGAAATTTTGTAAAACAAAAATATAGTAATAAAAAAAGGAAATATTATATTCCTGGAGATAATAAAAATGAAAAACTCATAAAAGAAAAGTTAGAAAAATTATGGGGAAAATAGAAGAGGTGAAGTAATGAAACTTATAAAAGCTGCTAGAGGAACAAAGGATATTTTTGGAGAAGATGCAGTAAAATATACATATATATCTAAGACAGCTCAAGAGATATTTGAAAGTTATGGATATACATTTATAAAAACTCCAATATTTGAAGAGACTGATTTATTCAAAAGAGGAATTGGAGAGGGAACAGATGTAGTAGAGAAAGAGATGTATACTTTTAAGGATAGAGGAGATAGAAGCTTAACTTTAAGACCTGAAAATACAGCTTCTGTTGTAAGATCATATCTAGAGAATGCTATCTATGGAAAAGAAGATGTTACTAAATATTACTATAATGGTTCAATGTTTAGATATGAGAGACCTCAAGCAGGAAGACAAAGAGAGTTTAATCAAATAGGAGTAGAGGTTTTAGGAGAAAGCTCACCTATATTAGATGCTGAAGTTATTGCTATGAGTTACTCTTTATTAGAAAAATTAGGAATTACAGATTTAGAGGTACACATTAACTCTGTAGGAACTAATGCTTCTCGTACTAAGTATAGAGAGATGCTATTAAACTTCTTAGAGCCAATGAAAGAAGAACTTTGTGAAGATTGTAGAATGAGAATGGAGAAAAATCCTTTAAGAGTTCTAGATTGTAAAGTTGACAAGTGTAAAGAGCTTACTAAAGATGCTCCTAGTATAATAGATTCATTAAATGAAGAGGAAAGAGCTCATTATGAAACAGTAAAAAAATATTTAGATATTTTTGGAGTGAAATATGTAGAAGATTCAAGACTTGTAAGAGGACTTGACTACTATTCAAGTACTGTTTATGAGATAGTAACTAATAAATTAGGAGCTCAAGGAACTGTATTAGGTGGTGGAAGATATGATAACCTATTAAAGCAGTTAGGAGATAAGGATATACCAGCTGTAGGATTTGCTGCTGGAGTAGAGAGAATGATGATGCTTCTTGAAGATTATCCTAAAAATAATCCAGATGTATATGTAGCTTGGTTAGGAGAAAATACTCAAGAGTTTGGATTAAAAATAGCTAAAATTTTAAGAGATAATGGAATAAAAACTTTTGTTGATTTTAACTCTAAAGGAATGAAATCTCATATGAAAAAAGCTGACAAATTAGCAGTAAAATACTGTATAATTGTTGGAGAAGATGAGATGAATAAAGATGTTGTGGTACTAAAAGATTTTAGTGCTAGAACACAAGAAGAGATGAGCTTAGAAAAAGCTATTGAGATAATTAATAAGTAAATAATAATTATATTGTAATTAGATATGGAAACTTAAGAGTTATATAATATAGAATAATTTTTAGTTTTCAAGTATATTAAGGAGAGGGTAAGAATGATTTACAGGACTCATAATCTTGGTGAATTAAGAAAAGAAAATATCGGACAGACAGTTACACTATCTGGTTGGGTAGATACAACTAGAGACTTAGGAGGATTAACTTTCGTCGATTTAAGAGATAGAGAGGGAAAAACTCAAGTAGTTTTTGATATAGATGTAGCTCCAAAGGATGTTGTAGAACAAGCTCAAAAATTAAGAAATGAAGCAGTTATAAGAGTAGTAGGAACTGTAAGAGAAAGACATAGTAAAAATATGAATATCCCAACTGGAGAGATAGAAGTATTTGCTACTGAACTAACTATCTTAAATAACTGTGATGTATTACCATTCCAAATAACTGGAACAGAGGATAATTTAAATGAAAATATCAGATTAAAATATAGATATTTAGATATCAGAAGACCTAAGATGTTAAATAATCTTAGAATGAGACATAAGATGATAATGGCTATTAGAAATTATATGGATAAAGAGGGATTTATCGATGTGGATACTCCATTATTAAATAAATCTACTCCAGAAGGAGCAAGAGACTTTTTAGTACCTTGTAGAATCAATCCAGGAACTTTTTATGCATTACCTCAATCTCCACAATTATTTAAACAACTTTTAATGATAGCTGGAGTAGAGAGATATTTCCAAATAGCTAAATGTTTTAGAGATGAGGACTTAAGAGCAGATAGACAATTTGAATTCACTCAATTAGACGTAGAGATGTCATTTGTTGAGATGGATGATGTAATGAATACAATAGAGGGATTAGCTAAGAATGTATTTACAGCAATAACAGGAGAAGTTGCTGATTATAAATTCCCAAGAATGCCTTATGCTGAAGCTATGGCAAGATTTGGTTCTGACAAACCAGATGTAAGATTTGGAGTGGAGCTAAAAGATTTAACAGAGATAGCTAAAAATTGTGGATTCAAAGCATTTAAAGATGTAGCTGACAATGGTGGAATTATAAAGTGTATAACAGCTCCAAAAGCTTTTGAAAAATTCTCAAGAAAAGTTCTTGGAGAGTATGAAGAGCATGCTAAAAGATATTTTGGTGCAAAGGGAATGGCATACATAAAAATAGCTGAAGATGGAGCTATAACTTCTCCAATAGCTAAATTTTTCTCAGAAGAGGAAATAAAAGCTATCATAGCTAAGGCTGAAGCAAATCCAGGAGATGTAATTTTAATAATAGCTGATAAAGCAAAAGTAGTATATGGAGCTTTAGGAGCTATGAGACTTAGAATAGGAAAAGAGTTAGATTTAATTAATAATGATGAGTTTAAATTCCTATGGGTAGTAGATTTCCCAATGTTTACTTATGATGAAGAAGAGGGAAGATACAAAGCTGAGCACCATCCATTCACTTCTATCAAAGCAGAAGATATGGAATCTTTCTTAGGTGGACAAACTGAAGGTATTAGAACTAACACTTATGATATGGTATTAAACGGATTTGAAATAGGAGGAGGTTCTATAAGAATATTTAATCCTGAAATCCAAAACAAAGTGTTTGAAAGATTAGGATTATCTTATGAAGAAGCTAGAGAGAAGTTTGGATTCTTTGTAGATGCTTTCAAATATGGAGCACCACCTCATGGAGGACTTGCTTTTGGAATAGACAGATGGCTAATGGTAATGTTAAAAGAAGCTTCTATAAGAGAGGTCATTCCTTTCCCTAAAACAAATAAAGGGCAATGTTTAATGTCAGAAGCACCAAATTTTGTTGACAAAGAGCAATTAGATGAGCTAAATATTGCTGTAACTTATAAAGAAGAAGAAAAAATAGAAAAGTAATAAAAAAGAAAAAAATTTTAATACTTGAAAAATTTATAAATAAGTGATATAATTTCCTTAATAAGAATAGATTTCTGACCTACTCGTTATTTCTTGAGGTTTTGGGCCTAATGTCGTCACGGGGTTGGCGCTGCTTTCAGTAGCTCAGCAAAGTCACGAATAGCTTAGAGCTTAAGTTGATTACGGACTCTGTATGCTGTTAGTAACTGACTACCACTTATGGTTTTGGCGACTAAAACTGTATTGAAGACGGTAGGTTGGAGCTTTTCTTTTGGGACTTTGTCCCTTTTTTTTATTTTTAAGGAAAATGTCACAAAATATGTTGAAAAAGAAGGTGAAGAGATGCATATTATAGATAAAGAGATAGCTAGAATTTTTGAAGAAACAGTACAAAAATTATATGGAGATAAAGAATTAAAAAAAATAGAGATATCAGTAGCTACAAATGAAAAATTTGGAGATTTTCAAACTAACTTTGCTATGATGAACTCTAAAATAATAGGAAATAATCCAAGAGCAATAGCTCAAGAAATAGTAGATAATTTAGTAGAGAATAGTGTAATAGAAAAATTAGAGATAGCTGGACCAGGATTTATAAATATATTTTTAAAAAGTGAATACTTAGGAGAGCTATTAAAAAAATCTAGAGAAGAAAATTATGATTTTTCTTTCTTAAATAGAGAGGGAGATGTAGTAATAGATTTCTCTTCTCCTAATATAGCTAAAAGAATGCATATAGGACATTTACGTTCAACAATAATTGGTGACTCAATAGCAAGAATTTATAGATATTTAGGTTATCATGTTGTAGCTGATAATCATATAGGAGATTGGGGAACTCAGTTTGGAAAGCTTATTATAGGATATAGAAGATGGTTAGATAGAGAAGCTTATGAAACTAATGCTATAGAAGAGCTTGAAAGAGTATATGTAGAGTTTACAAAGCAATCTGAGGAACATCCGGAGCTTGAAGAAGAAGCTAGACTTGAACTTAAAAAGTTACAAGACGGAGATGAAGAAAACTTTGCTCTTTGGAAAGAATTTATAAAAGTATCATTAGATGAGTATGCAAAGCTTTATGGAAGATTAGATGTTCATTTTGATACTTATTATGGAGAGTCATTCTATCATGATATGATGCAAGGTGTAATTGAAGAATTAGTAGAAAAGAAAATAGCAGTAGAAGATGATGGAGCTAAAGTAGTATTCTTCCCAGAGGAAGATAACCTATTCCCATGTATAGTACAAAAGAAAGATGGTGCTTTCCTATATTCTACATCTGATATAGCTACTGTAAAATTTAGAAAAGATAACTATAATATTAATAAAATAATATATTTAACAGATGAGAGACAACAAGACCACTTTAAACAATTCTTTAAAATAACAGATATGTTAGGATGGAATGTTCCTAAACATCATATCTGGTTTGGAATAATGAGATTTGCTGATGGAGTATTCTCTACAAGAAAAGGAAATGTAATTAGACTTGAGCAACTAATGGATGAGGGTAAAAAGAGAGCTTATGATATAGTAAATGAGAAAAACCCAGATTTATCATTTGAAGAAAAAGATAATATAGCTGAAATAGTTGGAGTAGGAGCTATAAAATATGCTGATCTATCTCAAAATAGACAAAGTCCAATAATATTTGAATGGGATAAAATTTTAAGTTTTGAAGGAAATACTGCTCCATATCTTCAATACTCATATGCTAGAATTCAATCTATTTTAAGAAAGGCAGAATCAGAAGGTAAAGGAATAGATTTTACTAAAACTATATTAGTAAAAACTCCTCAAGAAAGAGCTTTAGCTAATCATATAGCTGCCTTCCCTATGGCAGTAATAAAAGCTTCTGAAACATTTAAGCCAAATGTAATAGCTGATTATCTATTTGAATTAGCTAAGAAGTTTAATAGCTTCTACAATAGTTGTCCAATACTTAATCAGGAAGATGAGATTTTATTCTCAAGAGGATTACTTGCTAAAGTAGCTGGAGATACTATAAAAGATGGATTGGATTTACTTGGAATTAAAACATTAGAAAGAATGTAAAACAAAAAATTAAGAGATTAAAAGAAAACTACACCTAAAATTTAAAAATTGAGGGTGTAGTTTTTAAAATTTTTTAAAAGAGGTAATTGTATGAATAAATTAGAAAATGCAAGAAAAGAGATAAATAGAATAGATAAAGAGATAACTAAGCTTTTTGAAGAGAGAATGAAGCAAATGGAAGATGTAATTATTTATAAAATGGAAAATAATTTACAAATTTTAGATGCTGGAAGAGAAAAAGAAGTAATAGAGAGAAATTGTAAAATTTTAGTAAATAAAGAATTAGAAAAATATTATTTGGATTTTATTGAAAATATGATGAGAATATCTAAAAATTATCAAAAGGATATTTTAGAAAAAAATAATAAAAAAGATGTTAATTATATTTAAACATATTTATTAAATTTTCTTTTCAGTATTAATATCCCGTGATATAATTTATTGAATAGATTATAAATTTAGGAGTTGAGTATGGATAAAAAATTTGAATATAGGGTGTTAAATCTTGCTGGAGATGTAGGAGAAGCACTTTTAGAAAATGGTTCAGAAGTATATAGGGTTGAAAATAGTGTATGTGCAGTAGCTGAATATTTTGGATTTTATCCTCAATGTTTTGCTACTCTTACTTGTATAATTATAACTTTTGAAAATTTAAATGGCGAAATTATTTCTTTAGTGAGAAGAGTAAAATCAAGAAATACTAATCTTGATAAGGTATATAAAGTCTCTACACTAATAAAAAATATTGGAAATTATGATATTGAGAATCTAGAAAAAGAACTAGAAAATATAACTAAGGAAAAACCATATTCTTTTTTAGTAAACATTGCAGGAAATTGTATAGGGGCTTCATTTTTTTCCATACTTTTTTTAGGAAATATAAATGATTTTTTAGCTTCTTTTTTATCTGGATTAGCTATAGCAATATTCTCAAAAATTTCAGATAAACTTAATTTAGGAACTTTTTTTACTAATTTACTTTGTGGATTTATAGCTACAGTGGTAGCCTGTTTTTTTCATTATACAGGACTTACTGCAGGAGCATCAATTACAATTATATCAACATTAATGATATTAGTACCAGGAGTTGCATTTATTAATTCTATGAGAGATATTTTTGCTGGAGATTTAGTTACAGGTATGTCTAGACTTATGGAAGTTGCTATGATAGGAACTTCTATTGCTGTAGGTTCTGGAGTAGCATTAAATATTTTCTTAAGATTAGGAGGTACAATATGATAGATATATATTTTAATAATTGGATAGTGCAGATAATAGCAGCTATAATAACTACTATTGGTTTTGGAATAATGTTTAATATTAAAAATAGAAATCTTTTTCACACAGGGATAGCAGGTGGAATAAGTTGGGTTGTATATCTTTTAGGAAAAAATTATAATTTGACAGATGGACCAAATTACTTTATAGCAACGTTATGTCTTTCTCTTTATTCAGAGATAGTTGCTAGAAAATTAAAAACACCAGTAACAACTATATTAATAGCAGCTTTAATACCTCTTGCACCTGGAGGTGGAATTTATTATATGATGTATAATCTTATTAATAAAAATTATCCTCTTGCACTTGAGAAAGGAATAAGTACTTTTATTATAGCTGGCGCTATGGCAGTAGGAATATTTACTGCTACAAATATTATGAGAATTTTTAAAGAAAATACAAGAAAGTAGAAAAAAAGGGGCTGTGTTTGTAACAGCCCCTTTTTTAGTTTACTAATAGAAATGAGAAATAACTTTAATTAGTAAAAAAGTTTACAAATTAGTTTAATAATGATTGTTCTAAAACAATAAAAATGATATTTTATATATACAAATAAAATGAAAAAAGAGTTATACTTAGCACATAAGGAGTGACAAATATGAGAAAAGATAATAAAGAAAAAATCTTATATTATATATTTGTAAATAAAAAAGCTACAAGAAATGAGTTAACTAAATTTTTAAATATTTCCAAAATGGGAGTAAGCAAATTAGTAACTAATTTAATAGAAAGAAAATTGATTTTTGAAGATGAAGTAGTAGAAAAAAATAGTGTTGGAAAAAAGGAAAGATATTTAAAAATAAATAGAGAGATAATAAAAAATATTTTAACCATTTATTTTGGATTAGATAAAGTAGTACTATCTTTGATGGATGTAGATGGAAATGAAAAAAAGGGATTTAATCTTTTAGTAGAAGAGAATATTAGTATTTTAAAAGCAACTAAAAAGATAATACGAGATATTTTATCTGAAAATGAAGTAATGTTAATTAGTATAGGAATGAATGGAATAGTTGATTCTGAAAAAGGAATTGCTAAAATATCTACTTATTATCATTGGAAAAATATAAATTTAAAAGAGATATTTGAAGAGGAATTTGGTATATCAGTATTTTTAGAAAATGGGGTAAATATGATAGCTTACTCTCAAATTGAAGAACATCAAAATGAGAGCTTTGCAATTCTTAATATAGAAAATGGAGTAGGATCTACAATAGTTAGATATGATAGAGAAAAAAATCAAATAAATTTAGAAACAAAGGAAATAGGGCATATTCCTTTTGACTTTTCAGAAAATTCTTTAATTTGTGTTTGTGGAAATAAAGGTTGTGTTGAAACTATTATGGCAAATTGGAGAATAGAGGAAAAGATAAAGAAAAATTATGGACTAGACTTAACTTATGAAGAAATTTTAAAAAAAGCAAATAAAAATGAAAAGATGTTTAGAAAAGAGATTATGGATATGATAACACCTCTTTCTTCTTTAATTTTATGGCTAGATATATTAGGAGGAGTAGAGAAAATAATTATAACTGGAAAGATAACCTATTTAGAAGATTTTTTCTGGAAAGAATTGAGAAGAGTAATAAAAAATAATTTATTAATAAAGGAAAAAGAGATAGAGATAATTAAGAGGGAGTATAGCGAAAATATTATTCTTAAAGGTGCATTGAGGTATGGAATAGATAATTTTATTAATAGTAAATATTTTAAAAGTATTATGAAGGAGAGTGAAAAAGTTGAATAAAAAACCAAATATAGTACTAATAACAACTGACCAAATGAGAGCTGATGCTATTGGATATATAAATTCTAAAGTGATAACTCCTAATTTGGATATGATGGCAAAAGAAGGAGTGGTATTTACAAATTCATTTTGTAGTAGTCCAGTGTGTACTCCATCAAGAGCAGGAATCTTTACAGGAAGATATCCTATGAATACAGGAGCTTGGAATATTGGAACTTGTTTAGATGAAAATGAGATTACTTTAGCCGATTGGTTAAAAGGTGAGGGATACTACAATATAGGTGTTGGAAAGATGCATTTCAGACCTCAGTTAAAAGATTTTGATAATAATTATGAAGATGTAGAAGTAAGAGATAGAGTAAGAGAAAGAGATAAGACTTATTATGGTTTTGATGAAACTTATATTACAGAAGATGATAAACAGGGAAAATATTTAGATTTTTTAGATGAAAATGGATATCATCTAGAAGTAGGTAAGGGAAATGATGGAATGAATCCTTTGCCAGAAGAGTTTAATCAAACTTATTGGATAGGAATGAAGAGTTGTGAAGCAATAAGAAAATACGATTTTAATAAACCATTATTTATGATGACAAATTTTGTAGACCCGCACCATCCATTTGATCCAGCTGAAAAGTTTGCTAGAATGTATGATGGAGTAGAAATAGACTCTCCTATCTCAAAAGATAAATTTTGTAATGAGAGACCAGAATACCTAAAGAGACAAGGAGAAAGAGGATATTGGCCTGGTGGTGGTGAGCAGCATAAACTTTCTGATGAAAAGATAGAAGAATATACAAGATATTATTATGCTATGATAACTTTTATAGATCAAGAGATAGGAAAGATAAGAGAAGAGCTAGAGAAGAAAGGAGAATTAGATAATACTATAATTATTTTTACAAGTGATCACGGAGAGTATATGGGAGATTATGGACTTTTACAAAAGGGACCATTTATGTATGATAACTTAATAAAAGTACCTTTATTGTTTTGGGGAAAAGGAGTAGAAAAATCTGTAACTTCAGATGAAATAGTAGAAAATATTGATATTGTTCCAACTATTTTAGAATTAATAGGAAAAGAAGTTCCATATGGTATTCAAGGAGAAAGCTTAAAAAATATTTTACAAAAAATAGATAAAGAGAGGGTAAAAAAATCTGCAATAGTAACCTATGATGCTAGAGATAGAGGAATAATGGTTAAAAGCTATAGAGATAAGAGATATAAATTAAATTTATTTATGAATGAAGAGTATGGGGAGATGTATGACTTAGAAGTAGACCCTCAAGAAACAACAAACCTTTTCTTTAAAGAGGAATACTTACAATTAAAAAATGAGCTTTTATTAAAAGCTTGCTATAGAATGATGGAGTGTAGTGACCCATTATCAAAAAGAACAGCAAACTGGTAATTAAATTAAGTAATCAATATTAATAAATTTTAAGGAGTGAGGAATATGGTTTTTACACTGGGAACTTTCGTGTTCTTTACAGCTCTAGTTGCTGTAATCTCTTGGTATCTTACAAAAGATGACGATTTGAAAACAGAGAGTGGTTATTTCTTAGGAGGTAGAAGTTTAAGTGCAACAGTAATTGCTGGTTCAATGATGTTAACAAATCTATCTACTGAACAGATGGTAGGGCTTAATGCACAGGGATTTAAAAGTGGACTTGCAGTAATAGCTTGGGAATCTGGAGCATCTATTGGTATAGTTATTTTGGCAATATATTTTTTACCTAAATATTTACAAGGTTCTATTACAACAGTTCCAGAATTTTTGGAAGAAAGATATGACAAATCAGTTAGAAATATTGTAAGTATATTCTTCTTATTAACTTTAGGAATAGCATTTTTACCAACAGTACTATATTCTGGTTCAATAGCTATGATGAAACTTTTTGATATTCCTGGAATATTTGGAATTTCACAAGAGAGTGCAATAGTTTTATCTGTTTGGCTTATAGGAATAATAGGAAGTATATATGCAATATTTGGTGGATTAAAAGCTGTTGCAGTATCTGATACTGTCAATGGAGTTGGTTTAGTAATAGGAGGACTAGCAATACCTGTTCTTGGATTTATATATTTAGGAGATGGAAGTATGTTAAAGGGTATGGAATATATTTTCCAACATGCACCTGAAAAGCTAAATACTATAGGAGGTAAAGATTCACAAGCACCTTTTGGAGCAGCTATTACAGGAATGAGAATAACAGCTCTATATTATTGGTGTACTAACCAAGCTATAATTCAAAGAGCATTGGGAGCTAAATCTTTAAAAGAAGGGCAAAAAGGGGTTCTGTTAACAGCATTATTAAAGATAGTGGTAGCTCCATTGATATTAGTTGTACCTGGAATAATAGCTTATTGTATCTATGGAAATGAAATAGGTGGAGACATAGTATATCCAACTTTAGTAAATAAATTACTTCCTACTTATATGACAGGTTTCTTTGGTGCTGTATTGTTTGGAGCAGTATTAAGTTCTTTTAACTCAGCTTTAAACTCTGCTTCTACAATATTTAGTTTAAATATTTATAAGCCACTATTTAAACCAGAAGCAAGTGAGGAGTACTTAATAAAAATTAGTAAATATTTTGGAACTATTCTTGCAGTATTTTCAATGATAGTAGCTCCATTTATATCTAAATCTTCTGGTGGGTTATTTGAGTTTATACAAAAAGTTGCTGGACTATTTAGTGTACCAATAGCTATAATAGTTTTAGTAGGAATATTTAGTAGAAAAGCTAGTGCTTTAGCAGCAAAAATAAGTATGGGATTCTTCGTAATAGTTTATGGATATACTCAATTTATAGGAAGCTTTAAATTACATTTTTTATATGTAGTAGCAATTTTATTTGTAATTTGTTTAATAATAATTTATGTAGTTGATAAAATTATCCCTCCTAAAAAAGAGTATAGTTTACCAGTTAGATATGAGGTTCCTATTGAACCATGGGAGTATAGATATACAGTATCAGTTATATTGATGGCATTATTAGTTTATATCTATGTAATTTTCTCTAAATTAGGAATTTTATATGGTGGAGAATTTATAAAAATGAGAGCATCAATAATAACTTTAATATTTATAGTGATTACTGGATTAATTTGTATTTGGACAAGAAAAATAGAAAAAAATAGTAAATAATAAAAAAAGGGTTTATTGTAAATTATTACAATAGACCCTTTTTTTACTAAGATAATATTATAGGAAATGAGCTCCTATTTTAGCAAATTCCTCTACCATTTCCTCTGGCCATATAGATGCTTGTACCTCTCCTATATGTAATTTTTCTAAGAAAAACATACAAATTCTTGATTGTCCTATTCCACCACCAACAGTATAAGGCAACTCTTTAGCTATTAAAGATTTGTGGAAAGGTAATTCTTTTCTTTCTTCTTTGCCATCAAGTTTTAATTGAAGTTGTAAGCTCTCTTCACTAACTCTAATTCCCATAGATGAAAGCTCAAAACCTTGTTCTAATACAGGGTTCCATACTAAGATATCTCCATTTAATTCCCAGTCATCATAGTCAGGAGCTCTTCCATCATGCTTTTTACCTGATCTTAAAGTTTTTCCTATTTGAGAGATAAATACAGCTTTGTGTACTCTACAAATTTCATTTTCTCTCTCTTTTGCTGTAAGTTCTGGATAAGCATCTTCTAATTCTTGAGAAGTTATAAAGAAAATATCTTCAGGTAATTTTGTAGAAAATACAGGATACTCTCTATTGATAAACTCTTCTGTTTTTCTAAGAGCTTTGTAGATATCTTTTACAATAGCTTTTAATGTTTCAGTTGTTCTTTCTTCTTTGTTTATTATAAGCTCCCAGTCCCATTGGTCAACATACATAGAGTGGATATTATCTAAATCTTCATCTCTTCTAATAGCGTTCATATCTGTATATAATCCTGTATGTACAGGGAACTTATATCTTTTAAGAGCCATTCTTTTCCATTTAGCAAGTGAATGTATAATTTGATACTCTTCATTTCTATCCCAATGAGTATCAAATTTTACAGGTCTTTCTACTCCACTTAAGTCATCATTTAAACCAGAAGATTTTCTAACATAAAGAGGTGCAGATACCCTAGTAAGGTTTAATTCATAAGCTAGAGCTCTCTCAAAAAAGTCCTTAACTTTTTTTATAGCTACTTCCGTTTCAAATAAATCAAGTTTACAATCATAAGTTTTTATCATATATATCACTCCTCGTATAATATTTATATAATAATTTACTAATTACTAATCTATTTTAA
>OGDL01000006.1_pt1 | contig 136831 bp, 130 predicted proteins | sample 1570471 | NCBI WGS metagenome assembly OGDL01 (sample SAMEA2582163, study PRJEB24529) | metagenome | biome: Human gut stool | place: China | collected 2011 | reverse complement strand
AAGAGATATATCTAGGAAGAATTGAGATTAAAAAAGTGTTTAAAGTTTCTAAGATTGGAAATGTAGCTGGATGTATTGTTGTAGATGGAAAAGTTAGAAATGATTCAAATATCAGACTTCTTAGAAATGGTGTTGTAATGTATGAAGGAAAACTTGCATCACTTAAGAGATTTAAAGATGATGCCAAAGAAGTTGTAGTAGGACAAGAGTGTGGACTTGGAATTGAGAACTTCAATGATATCAAAGAAGGAGATATAGTAGAAGCTTTTGAAATGCAAGAAGTAAAAAGAACTCTAAAATAATCTAAAAGATATGAAGGAGTGATTATTTTATGAAAAGACAAAGATTAGCAGGAATAGAAAAAGAGATGAGTAGAGTAATATCTCAAGTTCTATTTGAAGAGATAAAAAACCCTAAAATAAGAGGATTAGTTTCTGTTACAAATATAAGAGTAACAGAAGATCTAAAATTTGCAGACGTATATTTTAGTATTATGTCTGGACAAATGAATGGAGAAAAAGCTGTTGATAAGGAAACAGTATTAGAAGGACTTAATCAGATAAAAGGGTATCTAAGAAAAAGAGTAGCTGAAGAAATAGAGATAAGATATATACCAGAAATAAGAGTAAAACTAGATGATTCTATTGAGCATGCAATAAAAATATCAAAACTTTTAAATGATTTAAAAGGATAGTGATATGATGCAATGGGAATATAGTTCACTACCTCAGTCTCTAATTGATACCAAGGCTATACAATGGAATAAAGACAAACTACTAACTACCTTATTATTGAACAGAGGATTTTCAGATGAGAAGAGTGTCAATGAATTTATAAACCCTGAGATTTCTGATTTTAGAAATCCTTTTAAATTTGAAAAAATGGCTAGTGTGGTAGATAAAATATTAGCAAAAAAAGAAAAAAATGAAAAAATCTTTATCTATGGAGATTACGATGTTGATGGTATCACTGCAGCAGTTTTTTTGGTTAAGGTATTTAGTGAAATAGGAATAGATGTAGATTACTATATCCCTAATAGAATGGAAGAAGGATATGGCTTAGACAAGAAAGCTATAGATTTCATGAAAAAAAGAAACTGTAAATTAGTAATCACAGTGGATACTGGAGTAAATTCCATCGAAGATGTAAAATATGCTGAAAGTTTAGGAATAGAAGTAATAGTAACTGACCATCATAAATCTACAAAAGATAAAGAAGATGAAGAGTTACTATTATTAAATCCCAAACTTAGTGATACATATGAGTTTAAATATTTATCTGGAGCAGGAGTTGCCTTAAAAGTAGCACAAGGTGTATATGAAAAATTAAATGCTGACATGGGTAAACTATATCAATATATGGATATAGTGATGATAGGTACAGTTGCTGATGTAGTTCCTATGGTAGATGAAAATAGAATAATAATAAAAGAGGGGTTGAAAATTTTAAGTAAAACAAAGGTAAAAGGACTTATGTATCTTTTAAAATACTTGAAATTTCAAAATAAAGAGATAAATACTACAGATGTTAGTTATTTCATCTCTCCTCTTATTAACTCCTTAGGGAGAATTGGTGTATCTAAAATGGGAGCTGACTTCTTTTTAAAAAATGATGAATTTGAGATATATAATATCATTGAAGAGATGAAAAAATCTAATAAAAAAAGAAGAGAGTTAGAAAAAGCTATATATGAAGAAGCGGACCATAAAATAAAAAAGATGGATAAGAAAAGCCTAAAATGTGCTTTTTTATATTCAAAAAAATGGCATCCTGGAGTAATAGGTGTAGTTTCTTCAAGACTCAGTGTAAAATATAATATGCCAATAGCTTTAGTAGCTTTGAGAGATAATATTGGGAAAGCATCTTGTAGAAGTGTTAAAGGAGTTAGTGTATTTAATATTTTTCATACTATGAAGGATAAGCTTGTTCGTTTTGGTGGGCATGATTTAGCTTCAGGTTTTATAGTTAAACAAGAAAATTTAAAAGAAGTAGAAAGAATATTTAAAGAAAATATTGATGAGATAAAAGTAGAACAAGAAGAAAAAATTTTAAAAATAGATATGGAACTTCCAATTGAAAAGATAGATGAAAATTTATTTAAAGCAATGGAGAGTTTAGCACCATTTGGTTTAGATAATAATCATCCTCTTTTTATTGATAAGGATTTATCGTTTGATTATATAAAAAAATTTGGTGTAAATGAAAGACACTTTAATGGTATAATCAAAAAAAATGGAAAAAATTATCATATGGTTGCTTTTGATATGGGACATAAAATAAATGAATTAGAAGCAAAAATTCAAAAGTTTGATATAGTGTATTATCCAGAAAAAGTAATATACAAAGGTGAAGAGATTATTCAAATAAGAATAAAAGATATAAAAATAAAAGATGATTTTTATGAAATTTTTACTAAATAGATTTAAGGAGGAAAAATGAAACACGAATTAAAAAAAGTTGCAAACTCTGCAGTTGAGATAAAAATTTGTCTTACTGCTGAAGAAGTAAAACCTGTAAAAGATGAGGTTTTAAAAGAATTAGCTAAGAAGGTAGAAGTACCAGGATTTAGAAAAGGGCATGTACCTGTAAGTACAGTAGAAGCTCAATTCAAAGATGCTGTAAAAGAAGAAGTAACTGATAAAGTGTTACACAAATATTACGAAGAAGTAATTAAAGCAGAAAATATCATGCCTATTAGCTATATCAATAATGTAAAAGCTAATTTAGGGGAAGAATTTGATGTTACATTTACTGTAGATGTATATCCAGAAGTAACATTAGGAGAGTACAAAGGATTAGAAGTTGAAAAAGAAACTTTTGAAATGACTCCAGAAAAATTAGATGCTGAAATTACAATGATGGTAAACAGCAAATCTAAATTAGAAGAAACAGAAGCTGGATACAAAGCTCAAATGGGAGATACAGTAGATTTAGCTTTTGAAGGATTTGTTGATGGTGTAGCTTTCGAAGGTGGAAAAGCTGATTCTCACGTTTTAAAATTAGGTTCTAAAATGTTTATAGATACTTTTGAAGAGCAATTAGTAGGATATGAAGCTGGACAAGAAGGAGAAGTAAATGTAACTTTCCCTGCTGAGTATCATGCAGCTAATTTAGCTGGAAAACCTGCTGTATTTAAAGTAAAAGTAAACAGCATTAAAAAATTAGTAACTCCTGAATTAAACGATGAGTTAGCAAAAGAGTTTGGATTCGAAAATGTTGAAGATATGAAAGCTAAAACAGAAGAAAGAATCAAAGCTAGAGAAGAAGATAGAGTAAAAAATCAGTACATTGGAAAATTATTAGATAAAGTTTCTTCAACAAGTACTGTAGAAGTACCTGTATCTATGATAGCTAATGAGGTAAGAGCTAGAATAGCTGAAATGGAACAACAATTAGCTGCTCAAGGAATAGGATTTGACATGTATATGCAAATGACTGGAATGAACAGAGCTAAATTAGAAGCTCAAATAGCTCCAATGGCAGCTGCAAAAGTAAAAGCTGATTTAATACTTGAAGCAATAGCAAAAGCTGAAGGAATAGAAGTTTCTGAAGATGAAATAAAAGAAAAAATGACTGAAATAGCTAAAATGTATGGAATGGATTTAGCTAAATTAGAAGAAGAGTTAAACAAACACAAAAACTATGATAACTTCAAAATGACAGTTCAAGGTGAATGTTTAATGCAAAAAGCTATTGATGTAATAGTAAATAATGCAAAATAATAATTATAAAGTATAGGAAGCAGACCTCTGCTTCCTATACCATTAAAATAATATTGTGTTTTTTAAATAAATAATTGAAAAGTATGAAGGGGATTTTTGAATTATTTATTTAAGGAGGTAGATATGTATAATCCAACTGTTATAGAAAATAATGGTAGGTCAGAAAGAGCCTACGATATATATTCAAGATTATTAAAAGATAGAATAATATTTTTAGGTACAGAGATAGATGACAATGTTGCCAATGCAATAGTAGCTCAACTTTTATTTTTAGAGGCAGAAGACCCAGAAAAAGATATAATAATGTACATAAATAGTCCTGGAGGAGTAGTAACTGCAGGAATGGCTATATATGATACTATGAATTATATCAAACCAGATGTACAAACAGTATGTATAGGACAAGCTGCTAGTATGGGAGCTCTTCTTTTATCAGCTGGAGCAAAGGGAAAAAGATTTGCTTTAGAGCACTCTAGAATAATGATACATCAACCATTAGGTGGAGCTAGAGGACAAGCTACTGATATAGAGATACAAGCTAAAGAGATTTTAAGAATGAAAGAGATGTTGTCTCAAATTTTAGCGAATGTAAGTGGAAAATCTGTTGAAGAGATTTTAAGAGATACAGAGAGAGATAATTATATGTCAGCTCAAGAAGCTGTTGAATATGGTTTAATTGACCAAGTATTTAAAAAGTAGAAAGGAGAAAAGAGATGAGTAAAAGAGCTAGATGTTCTTTCTGCGGAAGTAGTGAAAATGAGGTTTCAAAACTATTTAGTGGAATAGATGGAGCACTTATATGTGATAGATGTATAGAGAGTTGCTATGATATATTAGAGTTATCAAAGGAGCATATAAAATCTGCTTTACCTGCTGAATTATCAGAAGAAACTTTACTTACACCAAAAGAGATAAAAGAAAAATTAGATGAGTATGTAATAGGGCAAGATGAAACTAAAAAAATTCTTGCAGTTGCTGTGTATAATCATTATAAAAGAATTTTGGATAATGCAGAGAGAACAGATGAGAATGCAGTAGAATTACAAAAATCAAATGTTTTATTAATAGGGCCTACTGGGTCTGGAAAAACTCTTCTTGCTCAGACTTTAGCAAGAAGTTTAAAAGTTCCTTTTGCAATAGCTGATGCGACAACATTAACAGAAGCTGGTTATGTAGGAGATGACGTAGAGAATGTACTAGTAAGACTTTTACAAGCAGCGGATTATGATGTTGAGGCAGCAGAGAAGGGAATAATCTACATAGATGAGATAGATAAAATTGCTAGAAAATCAGAAAATGTTTCTATAACAAGAGATGTATCTGGTGAAGGAGTTCAACAAGCTTTATTAAAAATAATAGAGGGAACTAAATCACAAGTTCCTCCTCAAGGTGGAAGAAAGCACCCTAACCAAGAGCTTATAGAGATAGATACAAGCAATATCCTATTTATAGTAGGTGGAGCATTTGAAGGACTTGAAAAAGTTATTAAATCTAGAACAAATAAAAAAGTAATAGGATTTGGAGCAGAGATATCTAAAGAGAAAGAGGAAAGAGTAGGAGAGGTATTTGCTAAAGTTTTACCAGAGGATTTAGTAAGACAAGGGATTATACCTGAGCTTGTAGGAAGATTACCTATAATAACTACACTTCAAGATTTAGATGAAGAAGCTTTAATTAAAATTTTAACAGAGCCAAAAAATGCAATTGTAAAACAATATAAAAAACTGTTTGATATAGAGGGAGTAGAGTTAGAATTTACTCCAGAAGCATTGAAAAAAATAGCTAAGCTTGCTTTAGAAAGAAGAATAGGTGCTAGAGGACTTAGAGCTATAATAGAGCAAACTATGTTAGAGTTAATGTATGAAGTACCTTCTGATGAGAGTATTCACAAAGTAGTGATAGGAGAGGAAGCTGTTCTTGATTCAAGTAAAGCTATTATAGAAAAAGAATAGATGGAGGGACAACTAATGAGTAAAACATTCTTTTTACCTACTAGGGATTTAATTATATTCCCAGGGATAGTAACCCCTCTTTATGTAGGTAGATTAAAAAGTATAAATACTTTAGAGGCAGCAGTTAGTACAAAGGGAAAGCTTGTATTAGGAATGCAAATAGATGCTTCTAAAGAGGAACCAAATTTAGAAAAGGATATACATAAAATTGGTGTTGTGGCAAATATTTTACAAATAGTAAAGATGCCAAATAATAATATCAAAGTTCTAGTAGAAGCTGAGGATAGAGTAGAGATAGAATCAGCAGAAGTAGAAGATGAGATGTATAAAGCTGAGTACAAAGTATTAAAATGTACAAATGGAAGTACTAAAGAAGCTGAAGCTGTATATAGAAAAGTTTTAGGAGTATTTGAAAAATATGTGGGACTTACTGGAAGAGTTTCTTCAGAACTTTTAGTAAATCTTAAAGGGATAAAAAATGTTAACAATGCTTTAGATGTAGTTTCAGCAAATCTTCCTTTAAAGAGCGATAAGAAGCAAGAACTATTAGAAGTTTTAGATGTGACAGAGAGAGGATTGAAAATTCTTGAACTTTTAACTACTGAAATGGAAATAGCTTCACTAGAGAAAAAAATAGATGATAAAGTAAAATCAAAAATGAATGAAGCTCAAAAAAATTATTTTATTAAAGAGAAGATAAATGCTATGAAAGAAGAGCTTGGAGATTATTCTCAAGATGATGATATGCTTGAGCTTGTAGAGAAGATAAAAAAGACAAAACTTCCTAAAGAGGTAAGAGCAAAAATAGATAGTGAAATGAAAAAATTATCTAAGATGCCACCTTTTTCTGCTGAAGCAACTGTTTCAAGAAACTATATTGAAACAGTAATAGAGTTACCTTGGGAAAAAACTACAAAGGATATAGTTGACTTGAAGAAAGCTAGTGAAGTTTTAGAAAGAGACCACTATGGATTGAAAGATGCTAAGAGCAAAGTTTTAGATTTCTTAGCTGTTAAGAAATTAAATCCAAATATGAAAGGAAGTATCCTTTGTCTTGCTGGGCCTCCTGGAATAGGAAAGACATCTCTTGTTAAATCGATAGCTGATGCTATGGGAAGAAAATTTGTAAGAGTATCACTTGGTGGAGTGAGAGATGAGGCAGAAATTAGAGGGCATAGAAGAACTTATATAGGTTCTATGCCAGGAAAACTAATAAAGGCTATGAAAGAAGCAGGAACTAAAAATCCAGTTATCTTACTTGATGAGATAGATAAGATGTCTAATGATTACAAAGGAGACCCAGCTTCAGCTATGCTTGAGGTATTAGACCCAGAGCAAAACAGCCATTTTGAAGACCACTATGTAGATATGCCTTTTGATTTGTCAAAGGTATTCTTCGTGGCAACAGCAAATGATTTAAGAACTATATCTGCTCCTTTAAGAGATAGAATGGAGATAGTAAATATCTCTTCTTACACAGAGTTTGAAAAATTACATATAGCTAAAAAATATTTAATAAAACAAGCTAAAGAGGAGAACGGACTTAAAGATATTGAACTTTCTCTATCTGACAATGTAATTTTAAAAACTATAGATGAGTACACTAGAGAAGCAGGAGTTAGAAATTTAAAAAGAGAGATAATAACTCTATGTAGAAAAGTAGCTAGAGAAGTTGTAGAAGAGAAAAAGAAAAAAATAGTTATCAAAACAAATACTCTTGAAAAATATCTAGGAAAACCTAAGTTTAGACCAGAGAAACAAAAAGAGAAAGCACCAAAACTTGGAGTAGTAAACGGACTTGCTTGGACAGCAGTAGGAGGAGTTACTCTTGAGGTACAAGGAGTGGCTATTCCAGGAAAAGGAGAGATATCTTTAACAGGTTCTCTAGGAAATGTTATGAAAGAATCAGCACAAGTAGCTTATACTTTTGTAAAGGCTAATATAGATAAATATAAACCTCTTCAAGAGGATTTCTTTGAGAAAAAAGCTATACACTTACACTTCCCAGAAGGGGCTACACCAAAAGATGGGCCATCTGCTGGTATAACTATAACTTCTGCAATAATATCTGTACTTACTGGTAGAAAAATAAGACAAGATATAGCTATGACAGGAGAGATAAGTATTACAGGAGAAGTTTTAGCTATTGGTGGAGTAAAGGAAAAGGTTATAGGAGCTCACAGAGCAGGTATAAAAGAGGTAATCCTACCTGAAGATAATAGAATAGATAAAGATGAAATTCCAGCAGAGATAGCAAAAGAGATGAAAATACATTTTGCTACTACTTATGAAGATGTAGAAAAGCTAGTTTTTGCTGAATAGTGAGTGTGAGAGATTATGAAGATAAAACAAGCTGAATTTGTAAAATCTGCAGTTTATGAGAAAGATTATCCAATGGAACTTAATAATATGGAGTTTGCTTTTGTAGGTCGTTCAAATGTAGGGAAATCTTCTCTTATAAATAGTATAACTGGAAGAAAAAAACTTGCAAAAACAAGTAAGACACCGGGAAGAACACAACTTATAAACTATTTCAAAGTAAATAATGAGTTTTATATAGTTGATTTACCTGGGTATGGATTTGCAAAAGTACCCAAAGAGATGAAGGCTGAATGGGGAAAAACAATGGAAAGATATGTAGCAAGTGATAGAAAAAAACTTGTTTTTGTTCTATTGGATATAAGAAGAGTTCCAAGTGAAGAGGATATGGAAATGCTTGTTTGGTTAGATCATCATGATATACCATTCAAGATAATCTTTACGAAAATGGACAAAGTATCTAATAATGAAAAGTTTAGATGTTTAAAAGATATAAGAAAAAAAGTGGAATTTCACAATGATGATGTGTTTTTCCACTCATCACTTAATGATACAGGAAAAGATGAGATTTTAAATTATATAGATTCTCTTCTTATTAAAGAGGAGATAAAAGAGGAGGCATAGATGGAAGAGTTAAATAAGACATATTCTCCTAGAGAGATAGAGTCTAAATGGTACAAAATATGGGAAGATTCTAAGTATTTTGCTGGGAAAATGGAAGAAGGGAAAGAGAGCTATTCAATAGTTATACCTCCTCCAAATGTAACTGGAATCCTTCATATGGGGCACATATTAGATAACTCAATACAAGATACGTTAATAAGATATAAGAGAATGTGTGGATTTAACACTCTTTGGGTACCTGGATGTGACCATGCTGGTATAGCTACTCAAAATAAAGTTGAGAGAATGTTAGCTGAACAAGGAATAAAGAAAGAGGATTTAGGAAGAGAAAAATTCTTAGAAGAGACTTGGAAATGGAAAGAAAAATATGGTGGAATAATAACTAACCAACTTAGAAAGATAGGAGCTTCTCTTGACTGGGATAGAGAGAGATTTACTATGGATGAAGGACTTTCTAAAGCTGTTAGAAAGATATTTGTTGACCTATACAATGATGGATTAATCTATCAAGGAGAGTATATGGTAAACTGGTGTCCTAGATGTGGAACAGCTCTAGCTGATGATGAGGTAGACCATGCTGAAAAAGATGGAAATCTATGGCACTTAAAATATCCAGTAAAAGATTCAGATGAGTATATTATAATAGCTACATCAAGACCAGAAACTATGCTTGCTGACGTAGCTGTAGCTGTACATCCTGAAGATGAAAGATATAAACACTTAGTTGGTAAAAAATTAATGCTTCCATTAGTAGGAAGAGAGATTCCTGTAATAGCTGATGAATATGTTGAAATGGAATTTGGAACAGGAGCTTTAAAAATAACTCCAGCACATGATCCTAACGATTTTAACTTAGGTAAAAAATATGATCTACCTATTATAAATATGCTTACTCCAGAGGGAAATGTAGTAGATGATTATCCTAAATATGCTGGAATGGATAGATTTGAAGCTAGAAAAGCAATAGTTAAAGAGTTAGAAGAGAGTGGAGTACTTGTAAAAGTAGAAAGTTTAAAGCATAATGTAGGACACTGCTATAGATGTTCAACTGTTGTTGAGCCAAGAGTTTCTAAACAATGGTTTGTAAAAATGGAACCACTTGCTAAAAAAGCTCTTGAAGTGGTAAGAAATGGGGAAATAAAAATAATTCCTAAGAGAATGGAAAAAATTTATTTCAACTGGCTAGAAAATATAAGAGATTGGTGTATCTCTAGACAATTATGGTGGGGACATAGAATACCAGCTTGGTATGGACCAGATAACCATATGTTTGTAGCTATGACAGAAGAGGAAGCATATGCTCAAGCAAAAGCTCACTATGGAAAAGATGTAGAGTTAGTACAAGAGGAAGATGTACTAGATACTTGGTTTTCCTCTGCATTATGGCCTTTCTCAACTATGGGTTGGCCAGAAAAAACTAAAGAATTAGAAACTTTCTATCCAACTTCAACACTAGTTACAGGAGCAGATATCATATTCTTCTGGGTAGCTAGAATGATAATGTTTGGATTATATGAAATGAAAGAGATACCTTTTAAAAATGTATTCTTCCATGGAATCGTAAGAGATGAGATAGGAAGAAAGATGTCAAAATCTCTTGGAAACTCTCCAGACCCATTAAATTTAATTGAAGAGTATGGAGCAGATGCTATAAGATTCTCTATGCTTTATAACACTTCTCAAGGACAAGATGTTTATTTCTCTGAAAAACTTTTAGAAATGGGAAGAAACTTTGCTAACAAAATTTGGAACGTGGCTAGATTTGTTATCATGAACTTAGAAGGGTTTGATGTAAAATCTGTAAATAAAGATGAGTTAAAATTTGAACTTGTGGATGAGTGGATATTCTCAAGATTAAATGAAACTACTAAAGAGGTACATGATTGTCTTGATAAATTCCTACTTGATGATGCCGCTAAAGCTGTATATGAATTTTTAAGAGGAGATTTCTGTGACTGGTATGTAGAGCTTGCAAAAGTAAGATTATACAATAATGAAGAGTCTGGAAAAGAATCTAAAACAACAGCTCAATATGTATTATGGACAGTATTAGAAGCAGGATTAAAACTTTTACATCCATTTATGCCATTTATAACTGAAGAGATTTGGCAAAAGATAAAGGTAGAGGGAGAGACTATAATGTTATCTCAATTCCCAGTTGTGGATGAAGCTCAAATTAATCCAGAAGTAGTAAACTCTTTCAAATATATTCAAGGGGTAATCTCTTCTCTAAGAAATATTAAAGCTGAAATGGGAATATCTCCTGCTAAAGAAGTAAAAGTAGTTATAAAAACTTCTGATGAAAATGAGTTAAAAACTTTAGAAGATAACTATCTATTTATTACTAAGTTAGCTAAGATAGAAGAGATGACTTATGGTAAGGATGTAACTAAGCCAGAGCAAAGTGGATTTAGAGTAACTGGAAATTCAGAAGTATATATGATACTTACAGGGCTTTTAAATGTAGAAGCTGAGATTAAAAAGATAACTGAGCAAATAGAAAAAGTTCAAAAGGATTTAGATAAAGTAAATGCTAAATTGGCTGATGAAAGATTTACTTCTAAAGCTCCAGCTCATATCTTAGAAAGAGAAAAAAGAATTCAAAAAGAGTATCAAGATAAAATGGATAAATTAACTGAAAACTTAAAGAATTTTCAATAATACATTTAGAATTTAGGGAGATGAAGTAGATGAACTTAGAAGAAAAGATATTTAGAGCAGTGCTTGACTTTGAGGCTAAGGGAGATATTTACGAAGAGAAAGAAAAAGTTATACTTGGTTGTATGGCTAATGGTAGTGAAGTAGAGATGGTTAAGAAAAATCTTACTACTTTGGAGCTTATGGATATTTTAAAAGAGTATTCAAGAGAAGAGATAAACGAGGCTATAAGACGTTTAACAGAAAAGGACTTTGTAAAATCAAGAAAGGTAGCAGAAACTACTGGAACATATTTCTATGAAATTTTAAATTCTCAATGTGATTTAGAAGAGTTTTTAGAAGGATAAAAAGACAAAGAGGGCTGTTGCATTAGAATTTGCAACAGCCTAAATTTTTGAAATAATATGGGAGGGTATATGATAAAAGCTGTATTTTTTGATGTAGATGGAACTTTAGTAAGTTTTAAAACTCATCAGGTGCCTCAATCTACATTAGAAGCTATAAAAGAGCTACAAGCTAAAGGAATAAAAGTATTTGTAGCTACAGGAAGACATCCATCAATATTAAGTGAAGGAAACAATGTACATGAGATAGATTTTGATGGTTTTGTAACTTTAAATGGGCAATATTGTTTTACTAAGGATAGAGAAATTATATATGAAAATAATATCTGTAAAGAGGATATAGTATCCTTATTAGAATTTATGAAGGAGAATAAATTTCCTTGTGCTTTTGTAGAGGATAAAGATACATATATAAATTATATAGATGATGTAGTAGAAAACCTTTTAAAAAGTGTAAATGTTCCATTACCTCCAGTAGAAAATATTGAAAGAGCTATAAATGGAAAGGTATTTCAATTAAATCCATATGTAAATGTAGAATTTCAAGAAAAATTAATGAAAGTATTACCAAATTGTGAAGCTACTAGGTGGAGTCCAGCATTTATAGATGTAATACCAGCTGGTGGAGGAAAACATGTAGCTATTGAAAAAATAATGGAGTATTATGGTTATAAAAAAGATGAGATAATGGCTTTTGGTGATGGTGGAAATGATAAGACAATGCTTATGACAGCAGGTATAGGTGTTGCTATGGGAAATGCCAATGAAGATGTAAAAGAGATAGCTAATTATGTAACTACTTCAGTAGATGAGAATGGAGTATTAAATGCTCTAAAATATTTTAATATAATATAAGAGATTAATAAAAAAAATAAAAAAATATTAGAAAAAGTAAAGAAATTATTATACTTTATAAGAAATTTATGATAGAATATGTGATATAATCTCATTGATTATATATATAATTTTAAAGTTGGGGAGTTGGTAGCTTTGGATTTACATTACTTAAAAATATTTTATGAAGTAGCTAAGGAAAAAAGTTTTACAAAAGCTGCTAGTAAATTATATATAAACCAATCAGCAGTATCAATTCAGGTAAAAAAATTTGAAGAGATACTAAATGCCAAACTTTTTGATAGAAGTTCAAAAAAAATAAAGCTTACTTACACTGGAGAAGCTCTATATAAAATGGCAGAGGATATTTTTGATAAAGTAAAAAGAGCAGAAAAAGAGATATCAAGAATCATAGATTTAGATAGAGCAAAAATTTCAATAGGAGCAACTTCTGTAATAGGAGAACCTCTTATTCCAAGATTGATGAAGGGATTTTCAAAAGCTCATGAAGAGATAGAGTATGAACTTACAATTGGAGATAAAGGTTGGTTATTAAAACTTTTAAAAGAGGGAGATTTAGATATCTTAATTATTGATGAAGAACATATTAATGACCCTAACTTAGAAGTAATAACTATTGAAAAAATGCCATATGTCTTAGTTAGTACAAAAGAGTATCATAGTATGGAAAGTGTGGCAAAAGATCCGCTTATAACTAGAAGAAATATTCCTAATAATAATGAGGCAATAGCTGCTATTGAGGATAAATATAGAGTTACTTTTAGTAGTAAGATAAATGTAAATGGAAGCCTAGAAGTAATAAAAGGTATGGTTAGAGAAGAGATTGGAAATGTAATTTTACCTTATTATTCTGTTCATAAAGAGATTGAAAAGGGAGAGTTTAAGGTAATATATAAGGTTAATGATGTAAAAGATGGATATCAAGCTGTAATTACAAAAGATAAGAAGAGTTTAATTCAAATAATAAAATTTATTAACTTTATACAAGACTATAAAATTCAATACTAGGAGGTGTTTATGAATTTATTGGAATCGTATAAAATAGAACTTGCTCTTTTAGAAAATTTTATAAAAGAGGAAGAGGAGAGAAGGGAAACAGAAAAAGTAGCAAAAGAGTTGGCTGATGTTTTTACAAAGGGAAATAAAGTTTTGATTTGTGGAAACGGTGGAAGTAATTGTGATGCTCTACATTTTGCTGAGGAGTTTACAGGAAGATTTAGAGGAGATAGAAAGGCATTACCTGCTATAGCTATTTCAGATTCATCACATATAACTTGTGTAGGAAATGACTATGGATTTGACTATATTTTTTCTAGAGGAGTAGAAGCCTATGGAAAAGAGGGAGATATGTTTTTTGGTATCTCTACAAGTGGAAACTCCCCAAATGTTATAAAGGCAGTAGAAGCTGCTAAAAAACTTGGAATGAAAACTTGTGTTCTATTAGGTAAAGATGGTGGAAAACTTAAGGGAATGTGTGACTATGAGTTTATAATTCCAGGAAAGACTTCAGATAGAATTCAAGAGATACATATGATGATACTTCATATTATAATTGAAGGTGTAGAGAGAATAATGTTCCCAGAGAACTATAGATAGTAAATAAAAAAGAAAATAATTTAATAAAAATAGGTAATAGAGAAAAAATTTCTATTACCTATTTTTTGTTACAAAAAATTAAGTACATTTTTTAATATAAAAGCGTACTTAATTTTAAGTTTTTATCAATATATTTAAGTTAAATTCCTTATATTTTAATTTTACCACAATTTTTCTTAAATTGTCATATAATATTTTCTTAAATTTTATGTAAAAAAAGCTTAACAATATTATAAAAATACGTTTTTATATTAAAAAATGTAGATTAATAGGGGGGGATTAATATGAAAGATAATGTTGAAAAAAGTTTAAAAAGATGGTTAAAAAATAAAGTAAAAGTAACAATGGCATTGGTAACAGTATTTTTAATAACTGGTAGTATTGGATATGGTGAGGATTATATAATTGATGAGAATTCTGAAAATCAAGGAATTGAAGGAATAAAATTAAATACACAAGATGAAGAAATAAAAGATAAAAAAAATATTAAAATTTCAGTAGAATCTATTATAAAAGATGGAAGTGGTAGTGCAACAGGTATACAAATGTTTGGAAATTCTAATTTAACACTTCAAGCAGATAATGAAATTATAGTTGAAGCAAAAGGGACTTCTGAAAATAATAAAGAAAGTAGTGCAACAGGTATACAAATTGCTAGTTATAATACTTCATCAACTGTAAATATAAATGGAGGAAATAAAGTTGAAATAAAGGCTTCTTCAGATTCACATGATGCTTATGCAATGTATTTTCATTCTGGTGAAGTGATAGTTGAATCTAAGAATATTTATTTAGAAAGTATAGGAAGTAGTAAAAACGATAATTATAGTGCTATAATTGATAGTGTTGATACAAATATAAACTTAACTACAACAGAAGGGAATATTATATTAAATGGTGAATCAAAAACAGGTAAAATGATAGGAATAAAATCAAATGTTATGTTTGATAATCAAGAAAAAAAAGAGATAAATTTAAATTCTAGTAATGATATAATAATGACTATTAAAGGAAAAGAAAAAGTTTATGGCTTAGAAAATGATAGTGAAAATAGTAGTATAATTTTGAGTGGGAAAAATATAGAGCTTTCTGTAGAGTCTTTTGATGAGACAAAATCAGATTATAATGCTACAGTATATTCTCAATCAGGAAAAGTAGGTTTAGAGAGTAGTAACTTAATTAAATTAGCTTCAAATTCTGAAAATAATATGAGTTATGGGGTATTTTCATCTGGAGGAAATTCCAAAATAGAAGTGGAAGGAAAAGAAGGAATAAAAATAAAATCAGAAAGTAAGAATAATTATACTTATGGAGTTCATGGTGAATATGGAAGTATTAATGATTTAAATTCTTCTAATGGAAAAATTAAAATAAAAACTTTTTCTGAAAATAATATGAGTTTTGCTGTAGATAGTTATAATTCAACGAATATTTTAAAGTCAAGTGATGATATAGTTTTAAAAGCAAAATCAATAAACTCAACAAGTTCTGGAATATATTCAAGAGGAGTAGCAGGTATTTCCGACACTAAAATAACATCAGATAAAAATGTAATAATTAAAAGTGAAGGGAATAAAGGAATGAATTATGGAATTTATTCTTATATTGGTTCTGAAGAAGGTAAGGAAGCAAATTCTAAATTATCAATAGATGCAGGGGAAAATATTTTAATTAGTTCATCAATGGAAGATGGAGTAATTTCATATGGAGCTCAACTTGTAGGTGATATTAGTTTGAAGACTGCTGATAATGGAATAGGAGTAATTCAAATAACTTCATTTGCCAATACAGGACATTCTACTGGAATTTATTCTGGGTATAATAAAGCAAATGGAAGTAATAATATAAAATTAGATGCTTCTAATATAATTATTAATAGTAAAGCTAATAAAAAAGGACTATCTCGTGCAATATTAGCTCAAGAAGAAGGACTTTCATTAATTTCAGATAATGGAATTTATCTTTCATCAATAAGTAATGAAAATCAAAGTTTTGGAATACATGCACAAGCAGGAAGTAGTACAACAATGGAAGGAGATAACTTATATATATATGCAAAAGGAAATGATATTTCAGTTCCAGATAATTTTGAATATGAAGGAAATAATTTTACAGTAAGTAAATTATTCAATGCTACTCAAGGAATAAGATTAGAAGGTGGAGCAATTCTTGACTTAGCAGGAGTTAAAAATATGAGTATAACTTCTAGTGATATAGCAGTTACAGCAAATAATTCTAATTTTATATTTAATGGAACAAGTTATTTTGAAGGAAATGATTATTTAGTTCAAAACTATACAAATGATCATCTTTTAGTAAGACCAGTAATTCAAGCAGTAGATAATGGAAAGATAAATTTATCAGGAGATACTACTGTAATAAGTAATACAGGACATGATGGAGAAACAGATAATGTAAGAATTAATAATGTTGGAATTTATTCACAAGGTCATACAGATAAAGGTGTAACAGGAGAATCAGTTGTTAATATAGAAGGTAAATTGACTGTAATATCAGGTAATGATATTCTTAAAGAAAAGTATCCTGATATAACAGAACTTCCTGAATTACAAAATCTTACAGCAGATGAAATAAAAGAATTGATTTCCAATACAGATATTTCATTAATGGCTACAGCTGGAGGAGTAATTAATATAAATTCTAATGATAATGTCTTTCTAATAGGAGATATTCTTGCTGGTAAAGAAAATTCACTAATATCCGTAAAAGGTGGAAATGGAAATCCTAACTCAATGATAGTAGTTGGTGAAGTTCTTGCTGCTAATGGAGGATTTGTAGGTTTAGATATGTCTAATGGAGGATACTTTGTTGGAAGAGCAGATGACTATTTTAGAATAGAAGAATTTAAAGATACAGATTTCCGTAATAATAAATTCTCTGGAGATATAGAAAAGGGAGGAGAAATAGGACTAAGATTAGGAAACGGAGCTGTATGGAATGCAATAGGGCAAAGTTATGTTACTCATCTTGATTTTACTGAAGGTGGAGGAACAGTAGATTTAACATATGAAGGAAATGCCTTGAGAATAAAAAATCTTTCTGGTGAGGGAACATTTAATATAACATTAGATTCAGAAGATAAAAAAGCAGGAAATATGTTATATATTTATAATGTAGGAAGCGGTGTGCCAGAACCATTGTCTTTACTTAATAATGATTTAGGAAATTCAGAGAATGAAATTTTAACTCAAACAGTAAATCTAACTGATAGTGTATTAAAATTACAACCAGGAGAAAAATTACGTTTTGCTACATTAGGAGAAGATGCTACTGGTAAAGTTCAATTTGTTGCTAATGAAGTAAAAGAAAAAGGAATTAATAATGTAAGCTATAATACAGAAAATTCAGCTTACGATGAAAATGATGAAGAAAATATTTTATATAATGGAAGTGAAGCTAATAATAATAAACCAGGAAATGATTTAATAAATAATAGTGAAGAAACAGGATTTAATGCAACAGAAAACTGGTACTTAACAAGAGGAGAAGAAAATATCAATGATGGTGGTAAAACTATCTTAGAAATGTCAAGAGCTAATTATGCAGGTGCTGTATACTTAGATAACCTAAATAAACGTCTAGGAGATATGTCTTTTGTTGATGGAAAAGAAGGAATCTGGGTAAGATTGAGAAATGACAGAGTTGGAGAAGATAGCGAATATAGACTACATAACTATATGACTCAATTAGGATATGATAAACCTTATCCAATGGAAGAGGGAAAAGGAACAGAGTACAGAGGAATCGCTTTAGAAATAACAAAAGGAGATATGGATTATAAGAATATCAATGGAGATGCTAATATAGACCGTCAAGCATTATGGTTATATGATACAAATGTATATAACAATGGATTCTACAGTGATTATGTATTTAGAGCAGGAAGAATGGAAAGTGAATTTGATATCTATGGAAGAGAAACAGGAGTAAAAGTAGAAGGAAATTATAAAAACCTATTCTTAGGAGCAAGTGCAGAGTATGGATATAGAATGAATTTAAGTGAAAAATCATACTTTGAACCACAAGTACAATTACAATATACATACATAGATGGAACAGATTATACAACAAACCAAGATACTAAAGTAAAATTAGATGAAATCCATAGCTTAATAGGACGTGCAGGATTTAGATTAGGACATGATTTTTATAATGAAGAAGGAAGAAAAACAACAACTATATATGCAAAAGCTGATGTAAACCATGAATTCTTAGGAGAACAAAGAGTTGATGCAAGAGACTTAACAGGTTCATTAGCAGAAGAGTATAGAAAATATGAAAATGATGGAACATGGTATGATATTGGAATGGGAGCATCAAAAGATATAACACCAGACTTTAATGTATATATGGACGTAGAAAGACAAATAGGAAGAACAAGAGATGACCAAAGTTGGCAATTTAATTTAGGATTTAGATATAGATTTAACGAGATAAAAGATTTAAATCCAGTTGTAATGTTATCTAGTTTTTCGTTAAAAGGAGATAATTATTTTGAATTTGATAAATCTGAATTGAACTCTGAAGGAAAAGCAGTAGTTAAGAAAATTTCTACTGAATTAAATAAAAATGATGTAGTAGGAGTTTTAAATATAGAAGGACATACTGATTCAAAAGGAACAAAAGAATACAATCAAAATTTATCTGAAAAAAGAGCAAAATCTACTGAAAATGAGTTTAAAAAAAATATAACTAATAGTAAAATTCAATATGAAGTTAAAGGGTATGGAGAGGAAAGACCAATAGCAGATAATAATACAGAAGAAGGAAGAGCAAAAAATAGAAGAGTAGAGATTAAATTTGAAGGAACACAAGAAAAATAAATAAGTTCAAATATGTTTAAAGAGGTTATTAAAAAATAACCTCTTTAAACTATCTTTTTTTAGATAGGAGTGATGAATATGAAAAAATATTTATTGCTAGGAAGTATTATACTATTACTAATAACAGGGTGTAGTAATATTACACCAAAGGTAGAATTAACTCCGACAGAAATAACCAAGTTAAATGGAGATAGTAATAAAGGAGCTGAACTTTTAATAAGAAAAGCAATATTAAATGATATGACAAAATATAACTACACATTAGAGGAAAAAGAGGCTTTAAAAGAAAATAAGGAAAATTTAGAAATAGAATTTTATATGAATAGATTAGCAGTGAAAAAAGTAAATGTATCTGATGAAGAGGTTTTAGCAATATATAATGCAAATAAAGATAAATTAAAAGATATAAAAATGGAAATAGCATTGCCTCAAATAAGGGAACAATTATTTTTACAGAAAGTAAATAATGAAAAAATTAATTATATAAATTCATTAATTGAGAAAAACCAATTAAATGATAAAATAAAGTTATATTTTCCTAAAGAGAAAAAATAAGAAGTAAAGAAAGGGGAAAATATGAAGAAAATAGTAGCTAAATATATTAATAATAAATTAGATAGGAGATACGAAGTTTATGATGGAGATAATTTAATAGAAAGAGGAGAATATGAAAAAGGAAAGAAAAAAGGAAAATGGAAAATTTTTAGAAGATAAAGATATAAAAAATATTTAAATAAAGGGAGTTCTAAATATTTTTATAAAAACTCCCTTTATATTCAATTATTAGATAGAGAATATAAAAAAAATTTATATTTTATTTCTTAAATTCCATTCCCAAGCAGTTCTAATAATATCTTTTACGTCAGTATAAACTGGTTTCCAATTAAGTTCAGCTACAGCTTTTTTACTAGAAGCTATAACACAAGGAGGATCTCCAGCTCTTCTACCGGTTATTTCAGCTGGAATATCTATTTTAGTAACTTCTTTAGCAGCATTTAACATTTCAAGTACAGAAAAACCATTTCCATTTCCTAAGTTATAGATATTACTTTTATTTTCAGCTAATTTATTTAGTGAAAGTATATGAGCTCTTACTAAGTCTACTACATGAATATAATCTCTTATACCAGTTCCATCTTTAGTGTCAAAATCATTTCCATAGATAGATAATTTTGGAATATCTCCTTTGGCAGCTTTTAAAATAAGAGGGATAAGAGCAGTGATTCCTTCTCCTTTTTGTCCTATATTATGTTTTTCATGAGCTCCCCCTACATTGAAATATCTAAAAATAGAATAATTTAATCCATAAGCTTTAGCACAATCCATAATTATTTTTTCAGACATAAGTTTACTCATACCATATGGATTAATTGGGAGAGTAGAGTGAGTTTCTTCTACAGGTTCAGGCTCTTTTACATCTCCATAAACAGCAGCAGTAGAAGAGAACACAATATTTTTAACTCCATGTTTTCTCATAGATTCAATAAGACACATTACTGTATAAGTATTATTAAAATAATATTTATTTGGCTCAACTACACTTTCTGGAACCTTTATATAACCAGCAAAATGCATAACAGCATCTATTTTATTTTCATTAAATATTTTATCCATAATATTACTGTCTTGAACATTTCCTTGATAAAATTTGGCTCTTTTATCAACTAACTCTATAAATCCATTTTCTAATGAATCAATTACTACAACGTTATATCCAGAATCTAAAAGTTCAGCTACAGCATGACTTCCTATATATCCAGCTCCACCAGTAACTAATATATTTTTCATCTATTTACCTCCATAAATTTGATTATAATTATTATATCATAAAATATCAATGTTTTTGAATATATCTTCTAGGAGATAGTATTTCTATTGAAATAGGAATTTTTTTGTGGAAGAATTTTATAAAAACACCATTTAATAAAAACATAAAAAGAGTTCCAAAACCTATTCCAGTGAAATCAAATTCATTATAGATACCAAAAGCTAGTGCTAAAATAAGAGGAACACCTAAATATACAAGATTAGCTTTCTTCATATCAGGAATTAAAAATTCATTGACTGTTTGCAAAAATTGGTCAAAAGGATTCATTGCAATATTTAATCTTAGATATACAGATATGCCTGCTGAAAGAACAGTATCACCAATAAGAAAAATAATAATTCTAAGAAAAATATTTTCTAAAGTAAACCAATCAAAAAGGTTAAGGAAAAAATCTAAAAATCTTCCAAAAATATATGCTACAAAAAAAGAACCACAAAGTTTCAGAAAGTTAAATTTTTTACTAATTATAATAATTGGAATATATATTAGAAAATTTAAAATAATAGTACAAACTCCAATCTGTAAATGAGAGGATTTTGCTATTCCCATACTAGCAGCAATCCAAGGACCACTTCCCATATTACTTTTAATCAATAAAAAATTTCCAAATGAGTTGACTAAAATAGAAAAAATCCATAAAAAATATTTTTTTAAATAATTAAAATACATATCTCTCTCCCTAAGTATATAAAATATAAAAAAGAATGGACTAAGCCATTCCTTTTAGAAAAACAATTAATATTCTCCTTCATGTAGAAGCATATCTTTTCCAATCTCTCTTTCTAGAACTAATGTTATTTCGATTTTATCAGAAGTATTAGTCATTTTTCTAATATCATCTGCTATTTGAGTAGCAATTTTATCATAAGATGCTTTATCAAACTTACTCCAACCACCATCTCCAGAGAAAGCTTCCACTTCCATATTAACATAAATTTTATTGTTAAAAGAACCTACATCGATATCATCAATATCTAATTTATTCTTACCATCAGTTAGTTCTACATATTTTAATTGAAGCTTATCCTCTACATAATCATAAGGATTGTTGTCTGCAAAAGATAGAGCAGAAATAATAAATAAGCTGATTATCAATAATTTTTTCATAATATATCCCCCCATTTAGCAAAGTCTTAATTAATACAAGTATAATATATTTTTTTATAAAAGTCAATTATAACAACTTATCTATATTTATAGAAAAGTATATTTACAAAATAACAATAAAGTGATATACTATTTATAAATATAGATATATCATAAATAAAGGAAGTGGTAATATGGCTGCAAAGAAAGAGGAAGTTTCAAAAGAAAAAGCATTAGAACAAGCTATTGGAAAAATATCTAAAGAGTTTGGAGAAGGTTCTATAATGAAATTAGGAAATAATCTAAATATGGAGATAGAGGTTATTCCTACTGGAAGTATTAATATAGATATGGCATTAGGAGTAGGTGGAGTTCCTAAGGGAAGAATAATAGAAGTATATGGAGCTGAAAGTTCAGGGAAAACTACAATAGCTCTTCATATAGTAGCTCAAGCACAAAAAAATAATGGAGTAGTAGCTTATATAGATGCTGAGCATGCTCTTGATCCAGAATATGCAAAAGCTTTAGGTGTAGATGTAGATGAACTTTTAATTTCTCAGCCAGACTATGGAGAACAGGCTCTTGAGATAGCTGACCTTTTAGTGCGTTCAGGAGCAGTTGATTTAATAGTAGTAGACTCAGTAGCAGCCTTAGTACCAAAAGCTGAAATAGATGGGGAGATGTCTGATCAACAGATGGGATTACAAGCAAGGCTTATGTCAAAGGCTCTTAGAAAACTTACAGGAAGTTTAAATAAATCTAAAACTACAATGATATTTATAAATCAGATTAGAGATAAAATAGGAGGCTTTGGTTTTGGACCTCAAACTACTACAACTGGAGGTAAAGCTTTGAAGTTTTATGCTTCTGTGAGAATGGAAGTAAAAAGAATAGGAAGTGTAAAACAGGGAGATGATGTAATAGGGAATGAAACAACAGTAAAGATAACTAAAAATAAAGTAGCACCTCCATTTAAAGAAGCTAGTTTTCAAATAATGTATGGAAAAGGAATTACAAGAGTTGGGGAGATTTTTGAGTTAGCTATAGATAATGATGTAGTTTCTAAATCTGGAACTTGGTTTAGTTTTGGGGACATAAGATTAGGACAAGGAAAAGAGAATGTAAAAAATAGATTAGAAGTAGAAAAAGAACTTTTTGCTCAAATAGAGGAGAAAGTTTTAGAAATTTTAAAGAGTGGAAAGCAAGTAAAAAAAGCGAAGAAAGTAGAACTTGAGGATAACTTAGAAATTGAAAAAGAAAATTTTGAAGAGATAAAAGAAGATATAGTAGAAGAATAAAGATAGAAGGAAGATTTTATGAAAAGAAAAAAGATAAAGTATGGAAAATATGTTCCTGATGAAAACTCTCTATGGAAAAGAATAAAAAATATATTGAGAAAATTTCAAAAATGTAATAAAATATTATAAAGAAGAATAAAATTTGATTTTTTATTTCAAAATAATTTAGGGAGGGGATCTAATGGAAAGAATAGTTTTAAAAAATGCTAAAATAGTTTTACCAGATAGAATAATCAATGGAGTAATTGTATTAAATGATGGAAAAATAAAAAAAATCTATGAAAGTACAATGATTAGTGAAAAAGATGGAATTGACCTTCAAGGAAAATATGTTGTACCTGGATTTATAGATGTACATATTCATGGAGCTGGTGGAGCAGATGCTATGGATAATACAGAAGAGGCTCTTAGAACTATTTCAAAATATATAGTAAAGCATGGAACAACTAATTTCTTAGCTACAACACTTACAAGTTCTAAAGAGACTTTAAAAGAGGTATTAGAAAAAATAGGAAAATTACAAAATGAAGATATAGAAGGAGCAACTATATTTGGAGCACATATGGAGGGGCCATATTTTGATGTTCAATATAAGGGAGCTCAAAACGATAAATATATAACACCTGCTGGAGTTAAAGAGATAGAAGAGTATTTAAGTGTTAAACCTGGATTAGTAAAATTATTCTCTATGGCTGCTAAAGGTGAAGGAGCATTAGAATCTATAAAATATTTAAAAGAAAATGGAGTAGTAGTTTCAGTGGGACACTCTGGAATATCTTTTGAAGAAGTACAAAGTGCTGTGAAAGCTGGAATAAGTCATGCAACTCATACATTCAATGGAATGAAAGGATTTACACATAGAGAACCAGGGGTAGCTGGAGCTGTAATGGTAAATGATAATATTAACGCAGAGATAATTTTTGATAAAATTCATGTTCATCCAGAAGCTGTAAGATTATTAATAAAAGCTAAAGGAGTAGATAAAGTAGTTTGTATAACAGATGCTATGTGTGCTACTGGATTACCTGCTGGAAACTATAAACTTGGAGAGTTAGATGTATATGTAAAAGATGGACAAGCTAGACTTGTGAGCAATGACTCTCTTGCTGGAAGTGTACTTACTTTAGATAAGGCATTTAAGCATGTAATAGAGTTAGGATATAGTATTTTTGATGCTGTAAAAATGACAAGTACAAATGCAGCAAAAGAATTTGGATTGAATGCTGGTATTTTACAAGAGGGAAAAGATGCTGACATAGTAGTATTAAATCCAGATTATTCAGTTGATATGACAATAGTAAAAGGAAATATAAAATATCAAGCATAATAGTATTGACAAAATAAAAAAAATGTAGTAGAATAATTTTGTTGTGAGAGCAACTTGCCTGGATGGCGGAACAGGTAGACGCACAGGACTTAAAATCCTGTGGTATTTAGTTACCGTGCCGGTTCGATTCCGGCTCTAGGCACCACTTTTGAGACTAAGCGCATCTGAAAGGGTGTGCTTTTTTTTATTAAAAAATCAAGGAGGTAATATGAAAGAGTTTATAAAAAAATTAAAAGATAAGGTTTTGAATAGAGAGAAAATTGAATATGATGATGCAATAAAGCTATCTTCAATATCAATAGATGATAATGAAGTATTAGAGGAGTTATGTAATTCAGCTAATGAGATAAGAGAAAAATTTTGTGGAAATATTTTTGACTTATGTACAATAACTAATGCTAAGTCTGGAAAGTGTAGTGAAGATTGTAAATATTGTGCTCAGTCAGCTCATTTTAAAACAGGAGCAGAGGTATATCCACTAATATCTAAAGAAAAAGCTTTAGATGAAGCTAAAAAAGTAGAAGTTGAAGGGGCTAATAGATACTCTTTAGTAACAAGTGGAAGAGGTCTTAATGGAGAGAGTGAAGAGAGTGACAGATTAGCAGAAATCTATAGTTATTTACAAAAAAATACAAATCTTTCTCTTTGTGCTTCTCATGGAATATCAGATAAGAAAGCTTTAGAAAAACTTTTTAAAGCTGGAGTAAAGACTTATCATCATAATTTAGAAAGTTCAAGAGAGTTTTATGGCACTATATGTACTACTCATACTTATGATGAGAGAATAAAAACTATAAAACTAGCTCAAGAAGTAGGATTACAAGTATGTAGTGGTGGAATATGGGGGCTTGGAGAAAGTGAAGAGGATAGAATAAAAATGGCTTTTGAGCTACAAAAGTTAGGAGTATTCTCTATACCTATTAATATTTTAATGCCAATACCTGGGACACCTTTAGAAAATAATAAACCATTAGAGCCAAGAGAGATTCTAAAAATGATAGCTATATATAGATTTATTTTACCAGAGGCATATTTAAGATACGCTGGTGGAAGAATAAAGCTTGGAGAATTACAAGAAAAAGGAATAAAGTCTGGAATTAATTCTGCTCTTACAGGAAACTTTTTAACAACTACTGGAACTACTATAGAGAGCGATAAGGCTATGGTAAGGAGAAATGGATATGAAATTAAATAAGGGATTTTTTGTAATAGGAACAGATACAGGAATAGGAAAAACTTATGTGAGCTCACTACTATACAAAGGAATAAAAGATAGAAATGGGGGATACTATAAGCCAGTACAGAGTGGTTGTACAAGAAAAAATGGAAAATTAGTAGCACCAGATGTAGATTTTGTATGTTCTATGGCAGAAGTAGAGTATGATGACAAGATGGTAACTTATACTTTAGAAGCAGAAGTATCTCCACATTTAGCTAGTGAATTAGAGAACACAGAGATAGATATAGAAAATATAATGAAAGATTGGGAAAATTTAAAAGAAAGATATAAATATATGGTAGTAGAGGGAGCTGGAGGACTATATGTTCCTCTTATTAGAGATAAATTCTATATCTTTGATTTGATAAAAAAAATGGAATTACCTGTAATATTAGTATGTAGTAGTAGAGTAGGAGCTATTAATCACTCTATGCTTACAATAGAGATGTTGAAAAAGTTAGAAATAGAGATACAAGGATTGGTTTTTAATAAGGTAACTAATGACTTTGAAAGAGATTATTTTGAAAAGGATAATATAGATATAGTTTTAAAACTAAGTGGAATAAAAAATAGTCTAATTATAAGAGAGGGAGAAAGAACTATACCAGAGAAAGAGTTAGAAAAATTTTTAGGAATAGAGGTAAAATAGATGAGTAAATTAAGTAGCTTACAAGAAAAAGATTTAAAATATATCTTTCACCCATGTTCACAGATGAAAGATTATGAGAAATTACCACCAATGATTATAAAAAAAGCTGAAGGATTATATTTAGAAGATGAGTTTGGAAATAGATATATGGATTGTGTAGGAAGCTGGTGGGTAAATCTTTTTGGGCACTGTAATCCTAGAATCAATAGAGTAATAAAGGAGCAAATAGATAAATTAGAGCATGTACTATTTGTTAATTTTTCCCATGAAGCAGCGATAGAGTTAGCTGAAGAGTTAATAAAGGTAGTACCAAAAGGGATAGAAAAATTTCTTTTTGCTGATAATGGTTCATCTAGTATAGAGATGGCTTTGAAACTTAGTTTTCAATATCATCAACAAAGTGGAAATCCTAAAAGAACAAAATTTATATCTCTAAGTAATGCTTACCATGGAGAAACAGTAGGAGCACTAGGAGTAGGAGATGTAGATATATTTACTAAAACATATAGACCTCTTATAAAAGAGGGATTAAAAGCTGATAAACCAGAGTGCTTTAGATGTCCATATGGAAAGAATTATTCTACTTGTGAAGCTCAGTGCTTTGAAAGAATGGAAAAATTAATAGAGGAAAATAGAGATGAGATAGCTGCTGTAATAATAGAGCCAGTAGTACAAGGAGCAGCAGGAATGAAAATCTATTCTCCCATATATATAAAAAAATTGAGAGAGATTACTAAAAAATATGGTATCCATTTAATAGCAGATGAGATAGCTGTTGGATTTGGTAGAACAGGAAAGATGTTTGCTATGGAGCACGCTGGAGTGATTCCAGATATTATGTGTATGTCTAAGGGACTTACAGCTGGCTATTATCCAATGGCAATAATAGGAATCACTCAAGAGATATATGATAGCTTTTATGCTGACTATCTTGAAGGAAAATCTTTTCTACACTCTCACACATATTCTGGAAACCCAATAGGATGTAGAATAGCTCTAGAGGTATTGAGAATATTTAGAGAGGAAAATATCTTAGAGATGATAGAAGAAAAGGGAGAGTATCTTAGAAAAAAAGCTCAAGAGGTATTTGAAGGACATCCATACATAGGAGAGTATAGACAGATAGGAATGATAGGAGCTCTTGAGTTTGTAAAAGATAGAGATAGTAAAGAGCTCTTTCCAAGTGAAGAGAGAGCAGGTTATGAAATCTACAAGATAGCTTTAAAAAAAGGAGCACTACTTAGACCATTAGGAAATGTAATCTATTTTATGCCACCATATATAATTACAAAAGAAGAGATAGATAAGATGTTAGAGATTTGTAAAGAGTCTATAGATGAGTATATAGGCAGAAGAAATAAAGATAAATAAAAAATTTTCATAACTCTTCAGTCAGTAAATTACTTTAAGAAAACTCAAAGAATTGTGTAATTTATGGAGAGAAGTTAGATTAACTCAGTGAAATCGAATGCTAAAAAACACAACTGTTTGAACGAAGTGAGTTTTGTGTTTTTAGTGAGATAAGCTATAGTTAATCAACTTCTTGGAATATGGAACAATTCTAAGTTTTCTTTTTAAATCATAAATAGCTGAGCTGAATAGTTACAAATTTTTAAGGGAGACTTATGAAAAAAGAGAAAATATTAGAGGAATTAGAAAGATTACAGGAGATAAAAAATTATAGAGTATTGAGAGAGCAGGATGAAAAACTTTTAAATCTATCATCTAATGATTATTTAGGAATAGCCAATGATGTAACTCTTAAAGAGGAGTTTTATAAAGAGTATAGACCTAAACTTTCTTCAAGCTCATCAAGACTTATAGATGGTTCATATAGTGAGATAATGGAGCTTGAAAAAAGAGCAGAGGAGATATATGGTAAACCTTGTATAATGTTTAATTCTGGTTTTGATGCTAATTCATCTCTTATAGAAACTTTTTGTGATAAAAATACTTTAATACTTACAGATAGATTGAATCACGCCAGTATCTATGATGGAATAGTCAATAGTGGAGCTGAATTTTTAAGGTATAAGCATTTGGATATGTTGGGATTAGAGAAACTTTTACAAAAATATTCAGATAGATATGAAGATATTTTAGTTATCTCTGAAAGCGTTTATAGTATGGATGGAGATGTAGCTGATATTGAAAAATTAGTGGAATTAAAAAGAAAATATAATTTTTCTTTAATGTTAGATGAGGCTCATTCCTATGGAGTTTATGGTTATGGTATAGCTTACAATTTAAATCTTGTCAGTGAGATAGATTTTTTGGTAATTCCCCTTGGAAAAGGTGGAGGTTCTGTGGGAGCTATGGTAATTTGTGAGGGATATCTTAAAAACTATATAATAAACAAAAGCAGAAAGTTTATATTTTCAACTGCACTACCTCCAGTAAATAGTTCTTGGAATCTTTTTATTCTAGGTAAAATGGAAGAGTTTGATGAGAGAAGAGTGAAACTAGAACTTTTAAAAAATCATACTTTAAAATTATTAAAAGAAAGAGGAATAGAGACTACATCTACTACTCATATAATAAGTATAATTATAGGAGATAACGAAAGAATTGGAAAGATAGGCCAAAATATGAAAGAGAGAGGTTATCTTCTATATCCGGTGAAGGAGCCAACAGTACCTAAGGGAACAGCAAGGTTTAGAATAGGATTAAATCCATATATTACTTATGAAGAGATAGAAAAATTTGTAGAGGAGTTAAAGTATGAGATTGATACTATTTTTTAATGGTTGGGGAATGGATAGCAGTGTAGTAGAGAAAGTGGAGTTGCCAAAAGATACAGAGATAAAAGTCATAAATTTTCCATATAAATTAGATAATTTAGAGGAGTACTTTACTAAATATGAGGATGTATTTTTAGTAGGTTGGTCCTTTGGAAGTTATTATCTAACTAAATGGGTGCTAGTAAATAGAGGAATTAAAAATTTTTCAAAGGTTAAAAAGATAGTTGCTATCAATGGGAATGGAGAGATAATAGGTAAATTTGGAATAACACCAAAGATTTTTGAGTTTACTCTTTCCACATTAACTCCAGAGTCTTTAATCAAATTTTATAAAAATATGGAGATAAGTGAAGAGTTTCAAAATCCTAAAAAAGAGTTTAAAGAGATATTAGAGGAATTGGAATACTTTAAAAATGGTTATACAGCTCTTGAAAATATTTTTACTGAGATAATAATAGGAATAAGAGATAAAATTGTTCCTGCCTCAAGGCAAAAAAAATATTGTGAAGAGAGTGGAATAAAATACAGAGAATTAGATATGGGGCACTATCCCTTTGAGTTTATAAAAGCTTGGAGTGAAGTAATATGAATTTTGAAAAAAAGTTTGATACATATGATGAGAATGCTCATATTCAAAAATCAGTAGCAGATACTCTAGTGGAGTTTTTAGATGAGATGGGAGTATCTAAAGAGAGAGAAGTTTTTGAGATAGGATGTGGAACAGGGCTTTTTAGTAAGAGGTTTATAAAAAAGTTTTCTCCTAAGAAAATTATATTAAATGATATATATGATGTTGAAAAATATTTAAAAAATGTAAGATATGATGAGTTTATATTGGGAGATATAGAGGAGATAGATATACCTAAGATAGATACAACAGTTTCTAGCTCTGTTTTCCAATGGTTGAAAAATTTTTCAAAGAGTATAGAAAAAATAGCACACTCTACAAATGAGTTGGGATTTTCAATGTATATAGATGGAAATTTAGAAGAGATAAAGGAGCATTTTGGAATATCTTTAAAGTACCTTACACTGGATAATGTTATTGAAATATTAACTAGCCTTTTTTCTAAAGTAAAATGGAAAGAGGAAACTATAGAGTTGGAGTTTTCTTCATCAATAGAAGCTCTAAGACATCTAAAAAATACAGGAGTTACAGGATTTGAAAAGAGCTCTATAAGTAAGGTTAGAAATTATGAGAGCAAGAGCTTAACATATAGAGTTGGATATTTTTATTGTAAAAAATAAAAGTTGCAGGTTATTAAAAATTCAAGAATGACTTTTACCTTTGATGAAAGACATTCTTGAATTTTTTTATTTATTTATAAAAAAATTAATCTCAGACTCAGAATCTTTGTTATATTGAACTTTGATAGTAAGATTTTTATCTGTCAATAGTAAAGTACCTTGATCTTTTAAGGTATATAACTTTACTAAAAACATATAGGTAGATAATTGAGAAAGATTATTTTTATGAAGGTAATGTAAAATTTCTGAGTGTAATTCAAATAAATTTTTAAAAGATTTCTTTAATGTATAATCTGGTTTTCTTTCAATAGATTTTTCAGTAAGTAGTTTTTTTAAATTTTCTTCAATGTTATCATTGAAATTTTTTAAAACATAATCAACTTTACTTTTAATAAACTCCTCTCCATATTCAGCAAGATTTTTTCTTAAAAGAGAGTAGATTTCAGAGAAGTTTTTTATATTGTTTCCAAGTTTTAGCATTAAATTATCAATAATTAAAGAGGTATCATTATTTTTTTTAAAATCAGGATATCCTTTTTTAATAATATTGATACCTAAAATCTTTGCACTTTTATGTTCACCATTTTTTATCTTTTGGTATTCAAGATCAAGTCCACCATTTTTTTTAATATCTTCTAAAATAGGTAGTAATAAATTTTTTTCAATATCATAAAATCTTTGGTAAGTTTCTCCTATTTCAAGAATCTCTCTCAATTTTTCTAATGGAATATATATAATCTCCTCTTTAGAGTTATAAATAAACTGATACAATCTATAGGAGAATTTTTCTTCTAAAAATAGTATGTTTCTAAGCCCTAATTTATCAAAAAAAGAACCATTCTTAAAAGAGCTTGTAATTTCATCTGAAAAAACTAGATATATGATATTATTATTGATATAGTAAGATTGAATAATACTTATACAAGTAAAATAATTAGTTTCCTTTGATGAAATTATAATATTTTTATTTATTAAATTGTTGAGAAATTTTATAACCTCTTCCTTATCATTTAAAGAGTAGATTTGAAAAAATTTTAATAGAGGAATATGGTTATATTTTTGTAAATTAATGTGGCGAAATAGTTCTTTATCTTTTTTCGTTAAATGTTTTGTAAAATCTATCTTAATATCTCTTCCTAATAATTCAAAATTGAATAGCGAAATTTTATCATTTGTTTCAGCCATAATTGTCCTCCAAAAAATTTTTTAGAATTTTTGAATATTTTTTAAAAAAAAATAAAACGAAAATATAGTTATTTTTTTTCGTTATATATGGTAAGTTTACCATTTATTTAGTAAAAAATCAAGAATTTAAAAAATATAAATAAAGTTTTTAACGAAAAAAGTTCAAAAAATGTTGAATTTGACTTTTTATAATATATAATATATGATAAAAATGTAAAAATAAATTTTCTGGAGGTAATGATGAGTTTAACAATTGAAGAAATAGCTATGACAATAGTAGGAAATGCTGGAGAAGCAAGAAGTTTAGCTTTTGAAGCTCTAAAGGAAGCTAAAGAGGGAAATTATGAAAAAGCTAAAAAGTATTTAGAACAATCTAAAGAGAGAAGCTTGGCAGCTCATGAAATGCAAACAGAATTAATATGTAATGAGGCAGATGGAAACGGAATAGAGATGAATTTATTAATGGTACACGCTCAAGACCATCTAATGACTTCTATACTAGCAAGAGAATTAATAGAAGAGATGATTACTCTATACAAAAAATTAGATAAATAACTTCTAGGAGGAATGATAAATGAAAAGAGAATGGGGTATGATAGCTACTTGGAGGATGGCAGGAGATGCTATAAAACTAGGGGCTGAAATATTAAATGAAAAAGGAAAATGTCAAGATGCTGTAGAAAAAGCAATTATGCAAGTAGAGGATTATCCATTTTATAAATCAGTAGGTTATGGAGGACTTCCAAATGAAGATTGTGAAGTTGAGTTAGATGCAGCTTTTATGGATGGAAAAACTCTTTCTATTGGTGCTGTTGCTGGAATAAGAGATTATAAAAATCCTGTTTCTATTGCTAGGAAATTAAGTGAAGATAAATTTAATATATTTTTAGTGGGAGCAGGTGCAGAAGCTTATGCACATAAAAATGGTTTTGTTAGGCAAAATATGTTAACAGAGAGAGCTAAAAAAACTTGGGAGAAAAGAAAAAAGGAGATCTATGAAAAAAATCTTTCTCCATATGATGGACATGATACTGTATGTATGATAGCTCTAGATAAAGAGAGTGATATGGCAGCGGCAACTTCTACAAGTGGATTATTTATGAAGAAAAGAGGTAGAGTAGGAGATTCACCTGTTTCTGGATCAGGTTTCTATGTAAATAATGATATTGGTGGAGCAGCAGCTACAGGACTTGGAGAAGATATTATGAAGGGATGTCTATCTTATGAAGTAGTACAAAGAATGAAAAAAGGAGAGCATCCACAAGAGGCGGCTCAAGGAGCAGTAATGGATTTTACTGAAGAATTAAAAAAGAGAAGGGGTCATGCTGGGGCAATTTCTATAATAGCACTAAATAATAAAGGTGAGTGGGGAATAGGAACAAATGTAGAATTTACTTTTGCAGCAGCTACTTCTGATGAAAAACCACAAGTCTACATTGCTAATCCAATTGAAGGAACTAGAAACGTAAAAATAGAGGCTATTTCTCAAGAGTATATGGAAGAGTATAAAAAAAGTATTCAAAAACCAATAGAATAATTATATAATATAGGGAGGACAAATGAATAGATTAATCAGCATATTAGAAGAAAAATTAGTACCAGTTGCTGCTTGGATTGAGCAAAATAAATATATTAATGGAATTAGAAGAGCATTTATAATGTTAATGCCACTTCTTATGATAGGGTCTTTATTTTTAATGATTCAAGCTTTTCCATTACCAGCTTATCAAAGAGGTATGGCAAGCTTACTTGGAGAAAATTGGAAAGATATATTTGATATCCCTGTAAATACTACATTCTCAATGTTGGCTGTATATATATCTTTTTTAGCAGCTCAACAACTAGCTAAACAATTTGACTTAGATAGTATAGCAGTAGGACTTTTATCAATGGCATCATTTTTAATTCTTACTCCACTAGGAAAAACAGCAGAGTTTGGAAATGTTATAACATTTGAGTGGTTAGGAAGTAAAGGAATGTTTATAGCTATGTTAATAGGTGTGGCAACAGTTATAATATTTAGATTTTTTATTCAAAAAAATATCTTAGTAAAAATGCCTGAGGGAGTTCCACCTGAAGTAATTAGATCTTTTGAAGCTCTTATTCCAGGTGCTGTAATATTAACATTAGCATTACTTTTAAGAGTGGGAATGGAGCATACATCTTTTGGAACAATTCATGATTTTGTATATAAAGTTTTAGCTGTACCATTAAAATCACTGGGAACTTCTTATATAGGTTCAATGTTTACTGTTTTAGCTATATCAGTTTTATGGTCAGTAGGTATCAATAGTGGTTCTATGGTAAATGGAATAGTAAGACCTTTCTGGTTAGAGAATCAAGTGGAAAATATAGCTGCTATGCAAGCTGGTCAACCATTACCACATGTTATAACAGAACAATTCTTTGATATGATATGGATGGGAGGAGCTGGAGCTACTCTATCATTACTACTAGCTATAATTATTTTTGCTAAGAGTAAACATATAAGAGCAGTAGGAGAGATTGGAGCTGTACCAGGACTATTTAATATTAATGAACCAGTATTATTTGGATTACCTATAATATTAAATCCTATAATGTTAATTCCTTTTAATATTATTCCATTAGTAATGGTAACTACTCAATATATAGCTATGACAATAGGAATTGTTTCTAGACCAATTGGAATAGCTTTCCCATGGCCTACTCCAGCCGTGATTAGTGGATTTTTAACAGTAGGGGATATCTCTGGTTCTATTATGCAAATAGTTAATCTGATAATAGGTGCAATGATATATCTGCCATTTTTAAGAATCTTAGATAAGGCAGCTAAGAAAGAAGAGGAAACAAATTCAGAGGAATAATTTTAAGGAGAGTGTTTAATTATGAAAAAAATATTATTACTTTGTGCAGCTGGGATGTCAACAAGTTTAATGGTTAAGAAGATGACAGAAGCAGCAGAGAAAAAAGGAATAGAAGTTGAAATAAAAGCTATTGGACTTGAAAAATTTCAAGAGAACTTAGATACTTACGATGTTTTTCTATTAGGACCTCAAGTAAAATATAAAAAAGCTGAGCTAGAGAAGATAGCAGCTACAGTTGGAAAAAAAGTAGAGGTAATCAATACTGTTGATTATGGAATGATGAGAGGAGATAAAGTTTTAGACTTTGCTCTTGGATTGATGGGATAATATATTAATTATAAAGAGGTTGTTGTATAAAGCTTTGCAATAACCTCTTTCTTTTTAGAGGGAGGTATTATGATAAAAGAATATATTGAGAATAACTTTGAGAAGATATTATCAGATATAGTAGAGATAATAAAGATAAAAACAGTTAAGGAAAAAGCTACAGGAGATGCTCCTTTTGGAAAAAACTTAAAATATGGTTTAGAGAAGACTCTAGAGATAGCTAAAAAATTGGGATTCAGAGTTAAAAATTTAGATAACTATGTAGGTTATGCAGAGATTGGAGAGGGAGATGAGTATATTGCTATATTAGGACACATAGATGTAGTTCCAGAGGGAGATATTTCTAAGTGGAGTGTTAATCCTTATGGTGGAGAGATAAGAGATAATCTATTGATAGCTAGAGGAGCTATTGATAATAAAGGACCTATTATTTCTTCTCTTTACTCTATAAAAGCTATATTAGAAGAGAACCCTGGTTTTAATAAAAGAGTTAGAATAATTTTTGGAACAAATGAGGAGAGTGGAGATGAGGATATAAAATACTATCTTGCTTGTGAAAAGGCTCCTAAATATGCTTTTACCCCAGATGGAAGATTTCCAGTAATTTTTTCTGAAAAGGGAATATATACTTTTTCCTTTAGAAAGATGATAAATTGGAATAAAACAGAAGTATTAGAGATAGAAGCTGGTACAAGATCAAATGTAGTTCCAGAGTTAGGAAGAATAGTATTTAAAAACTCGATTCTTCCAAGATTAGATAAGGGGTTAGAAAGTGTAGGCAAAATATCAAAATGTAGTTTTAATGTAAAAAATAATGGAGATAAAGTAGAAGTTTTTATTGATGGTAAAGCAGCTCATGCAAGTTCGCCAGAGAGAGGTATAAATTCTATCTTAGGAATGTATCTATTTTTAAATGAGATTTTAGAAGAAGATGATTCTTTGAAAAAATTTGCTAAATTTATGTCAAATTATGTTGGAGAAACAACAGATGGAAAATTATTAGGAATTGAAAGTGAAAATAAAGAAACTGGAGATTTGACTATTAGTGCAGGAATAACTAAAAGAATAGATGATTTTATATCTGTAAAATTTAATATTAGATATCCAGTATCAACTACAGAGAAAATTTTAGATGAAACATTAGGTAAAAGGGCTAAAGAAAATAGAGTAATTTTCTTTAAGGAGAATCATAATCCAACACTATATTTTTCAAAAGATTCAGTATTAGTTAAAACTTTACAAGACACATATAGAGAGATAACAGGAAGAGATGAGGAACCAGCAGCTTTAGGTGGAGGAACTTATGCTAAACTTATGCCTAACACAGTAGCTTTTGGACCTAATTATAAAGAATTTAAAGGAAATCCACATAGTTTTGATGAGTGTATGGATTTGAATATGTTAAAAATAGGAATAGAAATTTATGCTAAGGCTGTACTTAGATTGAGTGAGTATATTTAAAGGAGGCGTTTATGATAAGGGAAAAATGTATAGGAAGTTTTTTAGAGGCTCTTGAAGCTCAAGAGTTAGGAGCAGAGAGAGTAGAGCTTTGTGATAATTTAACTGAAGGAGGAACTACTCCATCTTATGGAACAATAAAAATGGTAGTTGAAAAATTGAATATTCCAGCTTTTGTAATTATTAGACCAAGAGGAGGAGATTTTTACTATACTCCTGAGGAGATAGAGATTATGAAAGAGGATATTAAGATTTGTAAAGAGTTAGGAGTAAAGGGAGTAGTAATAGGAGCACTAAATAGAGATAATACTATCAATTATGATGCTATCAAAGATATGATAGATTTAGCTAAACCAATGTCTATAACTTTTCATAAAGCAATAGATGAGTTAGAAAATCCTGTGACAGAAGTAAAAAAATTAGCAAATTTAGGAGTGAATAGAATACTTACTTCTGGGACAAAGGAAACAGCATTAGAAGGGAAAAATATCTTGAGAGAGATGATAAAAGAAGCTGGAGAGGATACAATCATCATAGTAGCTGGAAAAGTTACTAAGGATAATTTAAATGAGATATCTAATCTTATTCCTGCTAAAGAGTATCACGGAAAGAAAATAGTTTAGATATAAAAAATTTTAAAGTTAAAGAAATGTAAAAAATATTTTTACAAATCTTTAACTTTTTTTTAATTTTAAATTAACACGTAAATAATAAAATTATATCAAGTAAATTTTTATAAATTATAAATTAGGAGAAAAGATGAAAAAAATTAAAGAAAAACTGAGTTTATTATTATTATTACCTGCCTGTACAATTTTTGCAATATTTATCTTTTGGCCAATTTTGAATACTTTTTATTTGAGTTTTTTTGATTGGAACATGATAAGTAAGAATAAGAAATTTGTATTTTTAGAAAATTATCTTTCTATTATGAAAGATGGAGTGATATATAAATCGTTAGGAAATACCTTTATTTATATATTTTTCTTAATTGTATTAAATTTTATTTTACCATATATAATCGCTTATATTCTAGCTCACTTGATAACTAAAATGAAGAGTGTTTACAGAGTAATGATATTTTTTCCGAGTATAATTTCATTAGTAGTAGGATCGTTGATATTTTTATGGGTTTTCAATCCTATGGTAGGACCGATATCAAAAATATACGAACTTTTTGGAGTAGAATCTCCATTTTGGTTAAAAACAAATGGATTGGTAATCCTTTTAGTAACTTTAATAACTGCTTGGAAGATATTTGGATATAATTTGATTTTATTATTAGCAGGTGTTTTAGAAGTACCTATTGAATTAATAGAAAGTGCTAAATTAGATAAATTATCGAATTTACAAATTTTCATATATATAGTATTACCAATGACATCTTCAACATCATTATATGTTTTAATAATAACTGTGATATATGGATTACAACAAGTGTTTGTTCCTATAAATGTTTTAACACAAGGAGGACCAAATAATGGAAGTTCTAACTTAGTTTATAGTATTTATCAGTATGCTTTTACTTTTTTTCAAACAGGAAGAGCATCAGCTTTGGCAATAGTGACAACACTATTTTTCTTTATACTAATAAGCTTAAAAATAAGAATTTTAGAAAAGGGAGTATACTATGAAAACTAAAGAAACAAAATGGCATATTATGTTTTTTATAATAATAATATTACAGATATTTCCATTAATATATATGGTATCAATTTCATTAAAAGATATGGAGCAAATATTTTCTGAGCCTTTAAAATTAATACCAAGTTTACCTACGTTGGAAAATTATAAATATATATTAATGAATGTACCTATTTTTAAATATATATGGAATACATTTTTTATTTCAGCACTGATAACTGTAGGTAAGATAGTAACAAGTATACTAGCTGCTTATGTGCTAACTTTTAAAGAGTTTTATGGGAAAAAAATACTGATAGGGTTAATGATGATAACAATGTTTATTCCTTTTACAGTAACAATGATTCCTAATTATTTAACAATATCTAACTTAGGGTTATTAAATAGTGCTTTTGGTGTTATACTACCTCAATTGGCAGATGCAATGGGAATATTTTTAATGATTCAAAATATGAGAGGAATACCAAAATCATTATTAGAGGTGGCAGATATTGATAATATTTCAGAAGGAAGAGTGTTGTTCTATTTAATAATTCCAATGATAAAAAATTCGATTGTTGCAATGGGAATACTATTTTTTATAAATTCTTGGAATGAATATTTCTGGCCATTGTTAATTTTAAGTGATAGAGATAATTATACTCTTTCTTTGGCATTACAAATGTTTATAAGTGCTGAAGGAGGAAATAACTGGGGAGTAACAATGGCAATAGCAGGAATGACAATAATTTTTCCAATAATATTATATATTTTATGCCAGAAAATGATAATGACAAGTTTTGTAAAGTCAGGAATAAAAGGATAGAACGAGGAGAGAAAATGAGCGAGAAGAATAGAATAATATTTAAAAATGTATGTAAAAATTATGGGGAAACTAAAGTTGTAAAAGATTTGAATTTAGATATAAATCCAGGAGAAAGATTAGTACTTCTAGGACCTTCAGGATGTGGAAAGAGTACAACACTGAGAATGATAGCAGGATTAGAAGATATAACATCTGGAGATTTATATTTTGGAAATGAGAGAGTAAATGATATAGCTTCAGGTGAGAGAAATATAGCAATGGTATTTCAAAATTATGCTCTTTATCCCCATCTAACAGTCTGGGATAATATTACTTTTGGACTAAGAATGAATAAAGTAAATAAAAATGAGATTGACAAAAGAGCTAGAGAAGCTATAAAGATTCTAAGATTAGATGGTTTGGAAAAAAGATATCCCAAAGAATTATCTGGAGGGCAAAGACAAAGAGTGGCATTATGTAGAGCAGTTGTAAAACAATCACCTTTCTTTTTATTAGATGAACCATTATCTAATTTAGATGTACAGTTGAGGAATACATCAAGAGAGGAACTTGTAAAATTACATAATTTATATAGACCAACTTTTATTTATGTAACACATGATCAAATTGAAGCAATGACTATAGGACATAGAATAGCAGTTATGAATAAAGGAGTGTTACAACAAATCGACACTCCAGAAAAGATATATAATCAGCCTGTAAATATATTTGTTGCTAAATTTATTGGAATACCTCAAATAAATATAGTAAGAGTAAATATAGTAGAAGATGAGGTAATATACTTAAATAATAAAATTAGAGTAAATAATGAGAAGAAGAAGTTTTTAAAAGATAGAAGAGAAATTTATTTAGGAATAAGACCAGAATATATAAAAGTAAATCGTGAAAAATTTGATGGTAGTATGAAAGGAAATATAGCTAAAATTGAAAATTATGGAAGTCAAAAATGTCTATCAATAGTACTTGATAAAGATGAAAAAATAATTGCTTCTGTACCTAATAATGTAGATTTCAAAAGATATGAAGATGTATATGTTAAATTTTCTAAAAATAATGTGTTATTCTTTGATATTGCAACAGAAAGAAATTTAGAATTAGAAGATTAGAATAATATTATTAAAATTAAAAAAATAAATTGGGAGGAAAAAGTGAAAAAAAAGAATTTTTTAAATCTAATTTTATTGAGTGGACTTTTAATTGGAGCAGGATGTTCTAAAGATGGAGAAGTAGTAACTAAGGGAACAGAAATAGCAAATAAGCCTGTTGAAATAGAGTATTGGCATGTTGCTTCAGAATCTTTTGGAGGAGCAGCTATAAAAGAGTTAATAGCAAATTTTAATACTAATAATCCAGATATTAAAGTTATTGAAAAGTTTAATCCAGATATGTATAAAGGTTTAACACAAAACTTACAAGTGGCAATAGCTTCCAAAAAATATCCAGCTATTGTTCAAATGGGATATTCTTATTTAAATTATGCAGAAAGTAATTTTGAATATACTACGCCACAAGAGATTGTAGATAAATATTTTCCAGAAGATACAAAATATTTTGAAGAAAATTTCCTAAAAAATGTATTAGAATTAGGGCAAGTAAACGGAAAACAAGTAGGGATACCTTATTCAATAAGTAATCCAATAATGTATATAAATGCAGATTTATTTAAGGAAGCAGGACTTGACCCTAATAATTTACCTGAAACATGGACAGAAGTAGTTGAGGCAGCGAAAATAATAAAAGATAAAACTGGAAATGCAGGATTCTTTATGCAAGAATACGCTGATAACTGGGCACAACAAGCATTAATAGAGGGAAATGGAGGACAAATATTAAAATATGAAGGAGCTAAAACAATTCCTACATTTGCAACCCCAGAATCAGCAGAGGCTTATCAATTAATAGCAGATATGGTAAAGGATAAGACAGCAGTACATGCAACTAACGAAGAAGCTTTTCAAACTTTCTTAAATGGAAAAATAGGAATGGTTGTTACAACAATAGGAAAGAGAGAAAATTTCCAATCTACAGCTAAATTTGATTTAAGAGGAGCTAAATTTCCAATATTTGAAGGAAAAGAGAGAAAATTGCCAGCAGGTGGAAATATGTTAATGATAATGTCTAAATCACCTGAAGAACAAAAAGCAGCTTGGAAATTTATGAAATATTTATTAAGTGCTGAAGCAACAGAAAAATGGACAAAAGGAACAGGATATTTACCACCAACAATTCAACAAAAAGGAACAGGAATAGAAAAGTTTATATCTGAAAATCAATTAATGAGTGTTGCTGCAAGTCAAATGGAGGATATGGGAAAATGGGCAAGTTTCTCAGGAAGTAATGGATTACAAGCAGAACAAATTTTAATAGATACTAGAGATATTATTTTAAGTAATGAAAAAACAGCTGCAGAAGCTTTAGAAGAAGCTCAAAAAAAGATAATGGATCTAATGAAATAGGAGCTATTTATGAAAAAAATATATGTAAGTGATTTAATTTGTGTAAATGATAGTATAGAAGAAACAAGAAATTTTTTTGAAAAAAATAATATAAAGAGAGTAGAGTTTTTTATAGAGAATCAAGATATAGAACATAGCAAGAAATTAGAATTTATTCTAAAAAGTTTAAAAACTGAAAGTATTTCCTTTCATGCTTCATATAGATATTTTAGACTTACTTGTTCTGATGAAAAATGGGACTTAATGGAAAATGATTTTAAAAAATCAATTGAAATTTGTAAAGAGCATAATGGAGAATTTTTAGTTTTACATACTAATGAAGGATTACCTGGAGAAGTAATGGATAAAGGTATATTAGAAAAAAGAATTCAAAAACTTATAAAGCTAGGAAAGGAAAAAGAAGTTAAAGTAGTTATTGAAAATGTTGGTATCGGAAAGAATATACTATATAATCAAGAAGAGTATATAGAGTTAATAAAAAAGTATAATTTTGATTCATTGATTGACATAGGACATGCAATAGCTAATAATTGGGATTTAGATAAGGTTATAACAGAATTAAAAGAAAATATAATAGCTTATCATTTTCATAATAACGATGGAGAGAAAGATCTTCATAAGTCTATATATGATGGGAAAGCAGATTATGAGAGAATTATTTCACTTGTAAAAGAAAATACACCTGAAGCAAATATAGTATTAGAATATTCAGCAGCAACTCCTAAAAGAGAGATTTTAGAGACATTAGAAAAATTAAGTTAATAATGAAAAGACTGTTGTATAATATTATAACAGTCTTTTTAATAGAAGGAGTAATAGAATGGAAGATAAAGAGTTATATTTATTTGATTTAGACGGAACATTAATATTAGGAAATCGAGTTATTGATGGAGCAATAGAAGCAATTAATAAGATAAGAGAGCAAGGAAAAAAATTAGTAATTTTTACAAATAACTCATCTAGAACAAGAATGCAATATGTAGAAAAATTAGCAAAATTAGGAATAGCTGTGACAGAAGAGGAGATAGTAACAGCAGGATATATAACAGGAAAATATCTATTGAAGAAAAATAAAAGAGCAATATATGTATTGGGAACTGAGAAGTTTAAAGAGATGTTAAAAGAGATGGGACTTATTGTAGTTGAAAATTCTAAAAAGATTGATGGAAAATACAATATAGATGCTGTAGTTTTAGGATTGGATAGTGAACTTAATTATGAAAAAATAAAAACAGTTTGTAAATTATTACAAGACCCAGAGATGACTTATATAGGAGCTAACCCAGATATGGTTTATCCAGTAGAAGATGGAATTTTTTATCCAGATTGTGGAAGTATAGCAAAGATGATTTCCTATTCAACTAGAAGAGTACCTAAATTCTTAGGAAAGCCTTATCACGAAATTTTTGATTATTGTTTAGAAAAAAACAGTGTTTCAAAAGATAAAGTTATAATAGTGGGAGATAGACTATATACAGATATAGCTTGTGGGCAAGAAAATGGTTGTGACACTGTATTAGTACTTACTGGAGAAGCTAAAAGAGAGGATTTAATAAATAGCAAGTATCAACCAACTGCAGTTATAGATAGTATAAAAGAACTAAAAATATAATATTTGATATTATATTTTTGTTTATATATAATAAGAAAAGGGCTTGGTTATTCCAAGCCCTTTTCTCACTATATAAAACATCTTGGGGAAAGATTTTATGTAATTATAATACCATTTAATTGTGTCAATTGTGTGACATATTTTCAGAAAAATAAAATTTTTTTATTTTTTTTATCTGAAATATGAATTTTATAAAATTACGAATGTTATTATATTACAATTTAAACAAATTTACTACAATATAAATTTGTCTAAACTTTCCTCTTCGATTTCTTTTTTCAATACTTTTTTAACAAAGTTGATATCTATGCTGATTTTTTTCTTTTCTTTGTAAGGAGCCTCAAACATAATATCTCTTAGTAATTCTTCTACAATAGAAGCAAGTCTTCTAGCACCTATATTTTCTATTTTCTCATTTTGAATAGCAGTTATTTCAGCTATTTTTTCAATAGCTCCCTTTGTAAAGGTAAGTTCTACATTATCAACACTTAACATAGCTTTATATTGTTCTAATAGATTATACTCTACTTCAGTAAGAATTTTTACAAAATCCTCTTTTTCAAGATTTTGCAATTTTACTCTAATAGGAAATCTACCTTGTAACTCTGGCATAAGGTCAGATGGAGAACTTTGAGAGAAAGCTCCAGCAGCAATAAATAGTATGTGGTCTGTTCTTACAGGACCATATTTTGTCATTACAGTACTTCCCTCTACTATAGGTAGGATATCTCTCTGCACTCCTTGCCTAGAAACATCGCCCTTGCCACTTCCCTCTCTTTCAGTTATCTTATCTATCTCATCAATAAAAATAATTCCATTATTTTCTACATTTTCTACTACCTCTTGAGCGAGAGCTTCTAAATCTATTTTTTTCTCAACCTCTTCTTCTAAAAATAAATTTAGAGCATTTAGAACAGAAGTAGTCATCTTTTTTAATTTTCCAGGAAGAGTAGACATCATCTGATCAACAAGTCCACCGATATCTTCACTACCAGATATTACTTCAATAATAGGAATATCATTATCTTTTTTAGGTCTATCTATTTCAATTTCAGTATGGTCATATTTTCCTTCAGCTAACTCTTTTTTTATAATTTCTTTATCTTCATCGTTTAAAGTGTCATAAGGTTTTAAAATTTTAGCTACTCTTTCAATAGCTGCATCAAGAGATGATAATTTTAATAGCTCATATTTTTCCTCTTTCATTTTTCTATATGTAAGAGCTACTAAATCTTTTATAATACTCTCTACATCTTTTCCTACATATCCAACCTCTGTATATTTTGTAGCTTCAACTTTTAAGAAAGGAGCATTGGCTATTTTAGCAATTCTTCTAGCTATCTCAGTTTTACCTACTCCAGTAGAACCTATCAGGATAATATTTTTTGGAGTAATCTCTTTTCTTAAATTTTCATCCCCTATCATTTTTCTTCTATCTCTGTTTCTTAAAGATATAGCTACATTTTTTTTAGCTTCATCTTGTGAAATTATATACTTATTTAATTCTTCTACAATTTTTTTAGGTGTAAGTTCTTTATTTATCCCCATATTCTTCTCCTTTTCTCTATTTTACTAGTATTATATCACTTTCTAATGGGAGTGTAAAGAAATGAAGGAACATTAATTTTGAAATACTATTTTTATAAAATTTATGATATACTAAAAAGAAAAGGGTGGAAAAGATGTTAGATAAAAATTCTCTGATTCCTTTATATGTGCAACTAGAAAATTTATTACTAGAGATGATAGAGAGTGGAGAGTTAAAAGTTGGAGATATTATTCCTTCTGAAAATGAACTTTCTAAAAATTACTCTATAAGTAGAATGACAGCTAAAAAAGCGATAGATAATTTAACAATAAAAGGATTTCTAGAGAGAGTAAAAGGAAAAGGAACATTTGTTATAGGAAAAGAAAAAAAGATAGAGTTGCCTCTTAATAGATTGAGAGGATTTACTCAAAAGGTAAAAGAGATGGGATTGATTCCTAAAAATATTGTACCTATTTTAGAAAGAAGAAAGGCTGATAAAAAGTTAGCAAAACTTTTAGGTATAGATGAAAATGAAGATGTATGGTATATGGAAAGAATCAGACAGATAGATGATACTCCGGCTGTATTTGAACAAAGTTATATAGCCATTTCTCTTCTTCCAAATCTCACTAGAAAGGATTTAATGAGCTCAAAATTTGAATATGTAAGAAGTCAAGGCTTAGAGATAAGTGACAGTGATAGAGAGATATCTGCAGAGATTCCAGATGATTATGTAGCCTCTTCTTTACATCTTAAAAGAAATGAGCCTATTCTTTTAGCAGAGTGTATTACTTATTTAAAGGGTGGACAAGTATTAGAGTACTCTACAATTTTTTATAATCAAAAGAAATATAGGTTTAAACTTTATGCTGACTAAAAAAGTATAGAAAAACGAAGCTCTAAAATCAATTTTAAGACCTATTCAAAAGAAAAGAGGTATAAATACATAGGTAAAAAATATGTATCTATAACCTCTTTAAATCCTTCTATAACTTATCCAATCTAGATAGCCATTTTAGCTATTTAGGAACAGTTGTTTTTTATTAATTTCATTTTTATGAAATAGAATTAGAAACTTTTTTAAAAAAATGAAAATCCAACTTATATTTAACTTGAAAATTTTATTTTTTAGAAAATAGATAGTCATCTACTAAGTTTCTCATTTTAGTTACTCTACCACCATAAACAATATGTACATTGTGGTCATCTGGAATAATTATTCCGTTTGGTTTAGATTTTTTAATTAACTCTTGATTAACTTTACTTTTATCTTTAATTTCAACTCTTAATCTTGAGATACAGTTATCTACGTCAACTATATTATCTATTCCTCCTAGTCCAGCTACTATGTCAGCACCTAAACTATTTTCTTGAGAGTTTGTTTGTGATGAAGTAGTATTTTCTGATTTCTCTTCTACCTCTTCAAAGTCACTAGCACTTTTACCAATAGTCATAACATTGAATTTATTGATAATGAAACTGTAGATAAAATAGTAAGTTACAGCGAACATAGGTCCTAAGAAAAGATAGATATACCATTTAGTACTTGTTCCTTGTAAAGTTCCAAATACAAACCAGTCAATTATTCCCCCTTGAATATTTCCAATAGCAGCTCCGAACATAGCTGGAATCATAAATGCTAATCCAGCAAGTACAGAGTTTATTAACCATAGAGCTGGAGAGATAAATATATATGTAAATTCAATTGGTTCAGTGATACCTGTTAATATAACCGCAGTAACTCCAGGTAAGAAGTATCTAATTACTTTCTCTCTATATTGAGGAAGAGCACATTTATATATGGCAAATACAGCAGCAGGCATTCCAAATACCATATGTAATATCTTACCTTGAGCAAGATATTGTGTAGCGTGATTAGAGAATGGTAGATGATTTTCAAGTTGAGCAAAGTAAATATTTAATGCTCCCACTTGAGTTTGTCCAGCAACTGTTTCCATTCCTCCTAGAGCTGTAAATCTAAATGCTTGGTTTAAAATATGATGTAATCCAGTAGGATTGATGGCTTTTTCTAAGAATCCATATAGGAAAACCCCAAGGATATTTAAGTTGGCAATTATACTACCAAATTTCATTATGATATTATTGATAACAGGCCAAATAAATACTAATACCATACCAATAAAAGGCATAATTAAAGCTGTGATAATAGGAACAAATCTTTTTCCACTATAGAAAGTAAGAGATGGATGTAACTCTACCTGTCTAAATTTATTATGTAAGATAACTCCAAAAACTCCAGCAATAATACCACCAATAACATTCATATTATATACAAATATACCTAATACATTTGTAAAAAGTGAATTGTGTAGTGTAGCTTCTACCTCTGTTATTCCTTTAGTTTCTACTAAATATTTTATAGAAGTAGTAGTAGGATTATATCCTTGTAATCCTAATAGATAGTTCATACCAACTAAAAGAGCAACATACCCAACTACAGATGAATATACAGCAACCTCTTTATCTCTTTTAACCATTCCTAAAGGAATAGCCATAGCAAAAAGTAAAGGAAGTTGTCCGAAAGGAATACCAGCTAATTTTCTAATAAATCCTAGAAAATTTTGTATTCCACTTCCTTGAAGAAATGGAATAAATTTTATAATATTAGGATTTTGAAGTGCTGCAGATAACCCTAAAAATATAGCCATAAAAGATAGTATTGAAATTGGAAAAAGTAAAGTATTTCCAAAACTTTGTAAATTCTTTTTTAATTCTTGCATAATAATCCCCACCAAAATATTATTTTTCTATTAATAGATTTAAAATCTCTTGAGATTTTATAGAATAAGTTTCAAGCTTTTCAAGTTTTTCTTGGAACATACTGCTTAGATAAACTGTTCTATCAAATTTTAATGTTTCAATCTCTGAACTTGGATTGAAAATTCTAACAAAGATATATTTGTCATCTTCACTCATATTGATAGCACTCACAACACAGTTTCCTAACTCTAAATTATATTTTTTATCAATTTTCTTTAGAGTACTAGGAGAGTTTAAGTTAAATCTATTGAATTCTTTTAATTGATAAGCAAGTACTGGAGTTAAGAATTCTTTAGCTCTTTGACTATTATTTTTTTCTTTTCTTATAAAAGAGAAAGCTAAATTAAAATTAAACTCTATATCTTTAAGTTGATTATCTGGAGTAGGAATCTCTATTCCTGATGGTCTACCAGGTCTATTGATTAGCTCTCTTTTTCCTAGATGAGAGAAAGTTCTAAATAGAGTAATATAGATATTTCCATCTACAACCTCATACTCTTTTAATCCATAGGCAAAGAATGTTCCCTCTTTTTTCTCCTCTTTTAAAGATACATATGAGTTAAATGTCTCTATTGAAACAGGTTTTTCAGCCCATTTATCCTCTTCCCAAATACTTAATTCTTTTTCAAAGAATACAGGTTTATTTACAACACATAGATGAGAGTCTGATTCTACTCTATCAGTTTTTATTTGAGTATTTAATACAGCTCTAAATCTTGTATCCTCTACAGAGTTTTTATGTTTGATTTTTACATTTACTAACTCACTGTTATTTAAAGATATCTCAACTAAAAATTCAACAGTTGTATCTATTTTGTTGTTATCCCTTGAATTTTGATTTTTAGGTAGATTAAATTCTAATGTATAGAAAAGTATCTCTTCATCTTTTCCTTTAAGAGTTTTGATATTTTTTATAGTAGAGTTTTTACTATTAAATACAATATCAGTATAAGGTGGAGAGTAATCATAACTATCTCCTCCATCTCCACTAGTTTCTATATAGAAGGCATCTTCTAAATATTCACCAGTAGTTTTATTGAAAAGATTTAATTTATTATCTTTTATCTCTAACTTATATAAAGAGTTTTCTATTGAATTCTCTTTGGTTATTTTATTAAGAAGTGCATAATTTTCTCCCTCTTTATAAGTTAGATATTTTACTTCTAAACCATCAATACTATCTACTACAAAAGATACTCTACTCTTAAATACTTTTATATCTAAAAGTCTAGCAGCTACCTGTCTATCTATTAGACCAGCGTCAGTAATCTCTTGCTCTAGGAATAGATAATCTACCTCTTTGTTATCTAAGAAAATTTTGAAATCACTTGTTCTAGTAATAAACTCAAGCTCTACTCTTTCTTTTTCTCTTTTATATGGTAGGCAGTTATACATTGTAATTATATTTTCATCACTATTTTTTCCAGCTAGAGAGATAAGTCTCATATATAACTCTATTTGAGTATCTACTATCTCTTTAACTTGTAAAAGACGTTGCTTTATATCTTGGTTAACTGAATCTGAATTACATCCTCCAATGCTATCATGAGCGTGAGTTCCAAAAAGTGTTTTTAAACATTTTTCAAATATTTCATGAGGATAATCTATTTTTAATTCTGTTCCCATTATAGCTAATGATTCAAGAATATTATAGATTTTATATTCTAATTCAGTATTTAATAATTTTATATCCATTCTTGTAGAGTTGATAGTTCTATGTATTCTAGCATGTTTGCTATGAACTAGTTCTCCCTCTACTAATTCTAAATTTTTATCTCTAAGTCCATCTACATATGACTCAAAATCTGTAATTTCAACACTGTCATTAGGATAAAGAGTTTTTAGTTTATTCATAATTTCATGGATATTTTTTTGAATAGGCATCTGGTCATGTCCATTCATTATAAGCCTTTGAGATGTAGCTGAATAGTTATCTAAAACTTTTAAAATTTTATCCATTCTAACTTTTAATTCATCAATATCAGACTCTAAATATTTAGCACCTTGATATCCAGTAGCAAGATTGATTCCAAATATTGTACTTCCATCTATTCCTTTCCAAATGAAGTCAGATTTTTTAGCTTTTAATTCACTAAATCCTCTCCAGAAAAAAGAACTCTCTATTCCAAATTGTTTATAAATTTGTGGCATTTGAGAAGAGTGTCCAAAAGTATCTGGAGTGTATCCAACTTTCATAACATCTCCATATTCTAAAGCTTTTTTCATTCCATAATAAAGGTTTCTTATAATTGATTCCCCATGTACTAGAAGCAAGTCTGTTTGCGTATACCAAGGACCAACTCTTAGAGCACCTCTTTTAACTAGATTTTCTACACGAGTTTTCCATTTAGGAGCAAATTCTATAAAGTCATCTAGCATAACACTTTGTCCATCTAAAATATAGATAATGTCTTCATTCTCTTCCAAAAACTCGATTACTTGGAACATATGGTTTCTAAGTAATACTTGAGTTTCATCTTTAGTAAAATACCATTCTCTATCCCAATGGGTATGCATAAGTATTTTTATCTCTCTATTCATTTATCCTCCTGTTCTATTTTGATATTTTTCTATCGTTATATCTTCAAGAATATTATAATATAGATGATAAAAATACTTCAGTCCATTTTTTGGGATAATTATCCAATTTGAAATCTATTTATTAACTCATTTATCATAATGATCATATGAAGCTGTTGTTCTCTAGCAATTACATTTAGTTTATCTATTGAGAGATTGTGAGTAAAAGAGGAAGATACAATTTCATCTAAAGAGCTATCTTTTTTAGTTATAGCTATAACAATTCTTCCTAATTCCTTCATATTTTTAGCTGTATGTTTAACTCTAAGAGTTTCTCCAGAACTTGAGATTATAAAGATGATGAAATCATCAAAGGATTCCATCATCTTTTCTTCACTTATCATAATAGCTTGAAATCCTAAATATAAAAGTTGTCTTTGGAAATAAGCAGCAGTAATTTGTGATGCTCCTAACCCATATAAAAGAATTTTTCTATTGTTTTTTAAAATTTTTATAATATTGTCTATCTCTTCAAAATTTATATTATCTATATAGTAGATTGTATTGTGAATATAACTATTTTTTGAATTTTCCATAAGTTTTAAATCCTCTTCAATTGAGAATTTTAATTCACTAAAACCTCTAAATCCCAATTTTTTACAAACTCTATTGAGAGTAGCTTGAGAAGAGTAAGCTTCTTCACAAAGTTTTATAGCTGAATAATTTGGAATCTCTTTAAAATTTTTCTCTATAAAATCCATCAGTTCCTCTTCACTTCTTGTAAGAGAAATTCTTATCTCTCTAGTTTGTAAAAGATTTATAACTTTATAATTCATACTGATCACCTCTATATAGATAGTATCATATTATTTAAGTACTGGCCAATAATCTTTATTAGCTTCTATTAAGGCATCTAAAATTTTTCTAGCTTTTTTAGCATCTACCACAGTTCTATTTAAAGTAAGTGCTTGTAGAGCTTTAGCATAAGAACCTTCAAACCAAGCCTCTACTGTCAATCTTTCGTAAGCAAATTGTTGCTCAATAAGTCCTTTATAGAAAGTTCCTATCTTACCTACTCCAAAAGGTCTTGGTCCATTTATTCCAAGATTAGCTGCTACCTCTACCATTACATCATCATCAAGATTAGAAATAAGTCCATTATTTTGTACTATAACTATATAGATTCTATTTTCATTGAAAGCTATTGATTCAGCTATTTCAACTATCATCTCTCCGTGGGCATCGTTGTGAACTACATTAGAATTTCCCATACTTCCTCTTTTAACAATAGCTCTACACTCTTCAAATACTCTTTTTTCTCTTCCATTCATTACCTCGTTTGCCCTTGTAAATTCTGGATTTAGTTTAGCTCTTTTATACTCTGGATAGTAATAATATTGAAGGTATGTATTAGGCATATAGTCTGGAAAATCTACTAACATATCCCTTACCATAGCGTATGTATCTAGCCAAGATTGGTCTCTTTGCTCAGCATCTGCAGGTTTAAACCCAGATTGTAGCGTAATCTCTTTTAGCTTTGGAACTAAATCATTTCCCTCTTTATCATAGATATTAGTAAACCAACCGAAATGGTTAAGCCCAAAATAAACAGGTTCAAATTCATTAGGATTCATATTAAGTAATCTTCCATAAGACCTTAGAAGATTTACAGGTTGGTCACAGATATTTAAAATTTTCTTATCATTAGGAAAAGCTCTCTTTAAAGCATCAGCTACTATTGCAGCAGGGTTAGTATAGTTTAAAAACCAAGCTTCTGGAGCATATTTTCTTACATCGTTGATAAGATTAATCATATCTCCTATTGATCTCATTCCATAGGCAAATCCTCCAGAACCACAAGTTTCTTGTCCAATAGCTCCTAAACTTAGAGGAATTTTTTCATCTTTTTCCCTCATAGGATATCCACCAGTTCTAATTTGACAGAATACAAAATCAGCTCCAGTAAAAGCTACTTCAGGAGATGTTGTGTATTCAAAATCTAAATTTGGATATTCTTCCTTAAATAAAACCTTTGCAAACTCTCCAATAACCGCTTGTCTTTCTGGATTATTATCAAATAGTACCACTCTTTTTAAAGGAAAAGTTTCTTTTCTTTTACAAAGTGCTTTTAATAATCCTGGTGTCCAAGTACTACCTCCACCTGCAATTGCTACTACAAACTCTTTTTTCATATTAATCTCCTCCTAATATTAATTGTATAGTTGTATATACATGTAGTATAAGATAAAAAAATTAATTTGTCAAGATAGAATAATTAGAATAAAATATAGTAATAAGAATCTAATTAGGAGAAAGAAAGATGGAGATATCAAAAGAGTTAGCTCAAAGCATTGTGGTTGAGATGAAAAAAATTATTGATAAAGATTTAAATTTTATAGATAGTAATGGGATAATAATAGCTAGTACAGATGAAACCAGAATTGGAACTTATCATGCTGGGGGGAAACAAGTAATATTAAGAAAAGATATAATAAAAATTAATAGAGATGAAGAGTATATAGGTTCTAGAAAAGGAATAAATTTACCTTTAAATTTTAATGGGGAATTAATAGGAGTAATTGGAATTTCTGGTGAAACAAATGAAGTTGAAAAGTATGGTCAAATTATCAAGAGAATGTCAGAAATTTTAATTAAAGAAGCTTGGATTTTGAAAAGAAATGAAGAAGAAAGTGAAAAGGAAAGAATTTTTTTAGAAACCCTTCTTTTTCAAAATAGTTTTCTTTACAATCCGATTATTTTTTCAGAAACTTTAGAAGAAATTGAAAAGAAAAAAAATGGAGTTATAATTGTAGGAAAAATTATAAAAATTTATGATTTAGAATCAATAAAAAAGATATACGATCCAATAAGAATAAAAGTAAAAAAATATAATGGATACTCTATGCTTAATCAGAATACTATTATAATTTTAGATTTTCATAAAGATAGAGAAAAAATTATAGAACTTTTATCTGAATTTAATAAAAAAGAATTTTTAAGTTTTGGGGTAGGAAAAATAAAGGAAAAAATAGGAGAGTTAAAAGATTCGTATAAAGAGGGAGTAGAGGCACTAGAATGGGGAATAAAATCTAAAAATGAAATAACTTTTTATGATGATCTTGATTTAGAGTTAATTATAAAAAATATAACAAAAAATTTGGCTCAAATATATAAAGAAAAAATTTTTAAAAAACTCACTAATAAGGAGATAGAAGAATATAAAATAATTTTTTTATTATATGAGAAGTATAATGGTTCTCTTAATAAAATAGCAAAAGAGCTTTTCATCCATGTTAATACTCTTCAATATAAATTAAATAAACTTTATGAAAAAACAGATTTGAACATGAGAAATTATAATGATTTTACTAAATTAAAAATAGCCTTTATGCTAAAAGTAGAATAATGTTATATATAATAAAAAAAATAGTGAAATAGTTGCTGAAATATGTTATCTATAATATTGTTTTTTTATCTAAAAAACTATAAAATTAATTTACAGTGTACTAAAAATATAAAAAAATAAGTAAAATAGGAGGGAAATTATGATAACAGTATCAGCGTTAGGGGCAGTTGTTGGACTTATTGTGGCAATAGTTTTAATTATAAAGAAAATAAATCCAGCATATTCGTTAATTTTAGGTTCAATAATCGGGGGATTAGTAGGAGGAGCAAGTGTATCTCAAACAGTTTCCTTAATGATATCTGGGGCACAGGGAATGATACCAGCAATATTGAGAATAATAACAGCAGGTGTTTTAGCAGGAGTTTTAATAGAAACTGGAGCTGCAAGTAAAATTGCAGAGACAATTATAGAAAAATTAGGAGAATCGAAAGCTATAGTAGCGATAGTATTATCAACTATGATTCTTACAATGGTTGGAGTATTTATAGATGTATCTGTAATAACAGTAGCACCAATAGCAATGGCAATAGCTAAAAGAACAAACTTATCTAGAACAGGAGTTTTAGTAGCTATGATAGGTGGAGGAAAAGCAGGAAATATAATGTCTCCTAATCCAAATGCTATAGCAGCAGCTGATGCTTTTAAAATTCCATTGACTTCAGTTATGACTGCAGGGATTATTCCAGCAGTATTTGGAATAGTTGTGACTATAATTGTAGCAAAAATTATTTCTAATAGAGGAAGTCAAATTTTAGATAATGATTTAGGAGATAAAAAATTAGAAAAAAGACCTAGTTTTATAGGTGCAATAATAGGACCAATAGTAGCAATATTTATTTTAGCTTTAAGACCTATAGCAGGAATTTCCATTGATCCATTAATAGCTTTACCTGTAGGAGGGGCAATAGGATGCTTAGCTATGGGAAAAATAAAGCATTTCAATGAGTATTGTGTATTTGGTTTAGGGAAAATGATAGGGGTAGCGATATTATTAATAGGAACAGGAACTCTTTCAGGAATAATAGCAAACTCTGCATTAAAAGAAGTATTAACTAATTTTTTATCAACAACTGGGGCTCCTGCTTATTTACTAGCACCATTTTCAGGAATTTTAATGTGTGCAGCTACAGCTTCAACAACTTCTGGAACAGCTGTTGCAAGTCAAGTATTTGGACCAACAATATTAAGTTTAGGTGTACATCCAATAAATGCAGCAGCAATGATACATTCAGGAGCAACTGTATTAGACCATCTGCCACATGGAAGTTTCTTTCATGCAACAGGAGGAAGTGTGAATATGGATATGAAAGAGAGATTAACGTTAATACCATTTGAATCGTTAATAGGATTGACTTTAACATTTGTATCAACAATAATCTATGGAATGTTATTTTAAAAAGGAGTTAGAAGATGAAGATAGTATTAGCACCAGATTCATTTAAAGAGAGTATGACAGCAAAGGAAACTTGTATAGCAATAGAGAAAGGGTTTAAAAAAGTAATATCTAATTTAGAGTGTATCCATGTACCTATGGCTGATGGAGGAGAGGGTACAACTCAATCATTAGTAGATGCTACAAATGGAAAATTTTATACTGTTGAGGTAATGGGACCATTAGGAGAGAAAAGAGATGCAAGATTTGGAATACTTGGAGATGGAAAAACAGCGATACTTGAGATGGCAGCAGCCAGTGGATTAGAGCTTGTACCAAAAGAAAAAAGAGATGCTACAATAACCACAACTTATGGAACAGGAGAGTTGATAAAGGCAGCTTTAAGTAAAAATGTAGAGACTATTCTTATAGGAATAGGAGGAAGTGCAACTAATGATGGTGGTGCTGGAATGGTACAAGCATTGGGAGGAAAACTTTTAGATAAAGATGGAAATGAAATAGGTTTTGGTGGTGGAGAGCTATCAAAATTAGATAGAATAGATATCTCTAATTTAGATAATAGGTTAAAAGATGTAAAAATAATAGTAGCTTGTGATGTACAAAATCCTCTTACTGGACCAACAGGAGCTTCTCATATTTTTGGAAAACAAAAGGGAGCTAATGAGGAACAAAGAGAGTTACTAGATAAAAATTTAAAACATTATGCAAAGATAATAAGAAGAGATATAGGAAAAGATGTAGAAAATATTCCAGGAGCTGGGGCAGCTGGTGGATTAGGAGCTGGGCTTATGGCATTTTTATCAGCAGAACTAAAAAAAGGTGTAGATATAGTTGTAGAATATAGTAAATTGGAAGAAAAACTTCAAGGAGCAGATTTAGTTATTACTGGAGAGGGAAGTATAGATGGTCAGACTAGATTTGGAAAAACTCCATATGGTGTAGCTAAAACGGCTCAAAAATATAATATTCCAGTAATTGCTTTTGCTGGAAATATAGGGAAGGATATAGATGTATTATATGATTATGGATTTACAGCAATACTTCCAATTCTTCCTAGGGTAGAGAGCTTGGAGAATGCCATAGCCAATGGTAAAGAAAATATAGAGTATATGAGTGAAAGCTTAGGAAGAGTAATTAGTATTTATAAAAAATAGAAAAGTATATATAAAATATATTTTACTTGTAATAACATATGTTATATAATAACGAAAAATGGTAGAGGTGCAATTGACAAGAGTAATATCTCAGAGTTTGACAAACTATGAAGAGATATGAAAGGGGAGATTGCCGAAATAAAAATCAAAGTCAAAGGATTTTTATTGGTAACTCAGATAATATCTGTTTTACTGTCATTGATATTTCAATGGAGAGCTATCTAAAACTATTAGTAAAATTATAGAATGTACTTAAGTTTATATTGTAAATTTTAAAATTTATTAAAAAAGTTAAAAGATAGCAAGGAGTAAATAGTAGAAAATATTGAGAGATATTAAAACTATTTTACTTAGAGCTATCTTTTTTTATTAAAAAATTATTAAATAACAGAATGAAAATAGAATAAGTGGAGGAGAAAGATGAGATTTTTTGGAACGATGAAAGATGAGCAGGGAGTATTATCAATAGGGGGAGTAAAGGTTACTGAGTTAGCTCAAAAATATGGGACACCACTTTATATAATGGACCAAGAGCTAATAGAAAGTAATATGAGAAAATATAAAGAAAACTTTAAAAGTGATAAATTTCAAACACAGATAGTCTATGCGTCAAAGGCATTTTTAGCAAAAGCTATGTGTCAATTAGTGGAGAAATATGACATGGATATAGATGCAGTATCAGGAGGAGAGCTATATACAATAAAAGTAAGTGGACTTGATATGAAAAGAGTACATATGCATGGAAATAATAAGATTTTAGAAGAGTTAGAGATGTGTGTAGACTATGGGATAGGGAGTATAATCATAGATAATGAAACAGAGATAGAAAATTTATCATATGTGTGTGCTCAAAAAAATAAAAAAATAAAAGCTATGCTTAGAATAAATATTGGAATAGATGCTCATACTCATGAGTATATAAAAACATCTAAACATTCATCTAAATTTGGAGAATCAATTTTTGATGAGAAATTAGTAGGAATAGTAGAAAAAATTGTAAAAGATAAAAATATAGAGTTTTTAGGATTTCATTGTCATATTGGTTCTCAAATTTTTGATACAAAAGCATTCCATGAAGGAATAGAAACAATGGTAGTAGAAACAAAAAAGATAGCTGATACTTTAGGAATAAAAATTCCAGAGATAAATCTTGGTGGAGGTTTTGGAGTATACTATACAGAAAATGATGTAGAAGTAGATATTGAGAAATTTATGAGAAGTATGATAGAACATATAGAGAAAAGTTTAGATGAGCATAAATTAGAGATAGAGAAGGTATCTATTGAACCAGGAAGAAGTATAGTAGGAAATGCAGGAAGTACTCTTTATACAGTTGGGGGAATAAAACAAACTTATGGTGGAGTAAAATATATGTTTATAGATGGAGGAATGACAGATAATATAAGACCTGCTCTTTATCAAGCTGAATATGAAGCAGTTATAGCTAATAGACTAGATGAAAAAGAGAGGGAAGTGGTAACTGTAGCTGGAAAATGTTGTGAGTCTGGAGATTTAATTATAAAAGGAAAGAGTTTACCAAAGGGAGAAAAGGGAGATTTACTATTAGTTTCTACTACAGGAGCTTATGGTTACTCTATGTCTAGCAACTATAATAAATTAGCAAGACCAGCAGTGGTATTTGTAAAAAATGGAAAAGCCTCTTTAGCTATTAGAAGAGAGAGTTTTGAAGACTTAGTAAGAAATGATTTGGCTATAGAGCTATAGTTCTTCAAAAATGAATAGTATTTTTAGTAAAACTCTTGAAAAAAATAGTTTTTTTCTGAAAAAGTATGAACAAAAAAATAAAGAATTTGAGAAATAGGAAAAACAGAGAAATTTTATTACAATATTAGAGGTATTTAAAATAGGTAAAGAGGAGGGAATATGAGATTTTCAAAATTACAAGCTGCAGGGAATGATTTTATCTTAGTCAATGGACTAGAGTATAGAGATTTAGATTTAAGTAGTACAGCGAAAAAAGTTTGTGATAGACATTTTGGAATAGGTGCAGATGGACTTATGACTTGTGAGGAGAGTAAAGTTGCAGATATAAAGATGAATTATTATAACTCTGATGGGTCAAGAGGAGAGATGTGTGGGAATGGAATAAGATGTTTTTCAAAATTTGTCTATGATAATGGAGTAGTGAGAAAAAAGAGTTTTTCAGTAGAAACTGATGCTGGAATAAAATATATAGATCTTACTTTAGAGAGTGAAGAGGTAAAATATATATCAGTGGATATGGGAAGAGCAGATTTTAGAGCCACTTCTGTTCCTTGTACATTAGATAGTGAAATTATTTTAGAAAAAGAGATAGAGGTAGAAGGACAAAAGTTAAAAATTTCATCTGTTTTAATGGGAGTACCTCATACTGTGATTTTAGTAGATGACTATGATAACTATGATATAGATAGATTAGGAAAAGCTATAGAGTATAGTATGGATATTTTTCCAAGAAAGACTAATGTAAATTTTATTCAAGTAGTAGATGATGAAAATATTATTATAAAGACTTGGGAGAGGGGAGCTTCAAGAACATTAGGTTGTGGAACAGGGTGCTGTTCATCTGCTGTTATAGCTCATAAACTTGGAAAAATCAAAGGAAATAGTGTAAAACTTACCACAGAGGGTGGAGAGGTTTTTGTAACTTTTGATAATGAATATAATGTAATAATGAAAGGTAGTGCAGAAACAATTTGCACTGGAGAGTTTTTAAAATAGGAGGAAGAATTGTGAATAAAAAAAGTATCTGGGAGGCTTATAGATTTTCTATAATCTTAATAGGAGCTATAATAATTGGAAGTTTTATAGGGGTTCATTTTGGAGAGAAAGCTAAGGTTTTAAAACCATTAGGAGATTTATTTATAAATGGAATGTTTACAATAGTTGTACCATTAGTCTTTGTAACAATTAGTAGTTCAATATCTAGTATGAGTGATATGACTAGATTAAAAAGTATATTAAAAAACCTTATTTTAGTATTTGTTTCAACAGGTGCAGTAGCTGCAGTTATTATTTTAATAATAGTAAATATTTTTCCACCAGCTCAAGGAGTTAATTTAAGTCTTACAACTGCAGAGGCACTTCAACCATTTCAAACAGGGGATCAAATTGTAAAAGCTATTACAGTTACAGATTTTCCAGAGTTAATATCTAGAAAAAATATGTTACCACTTATACTTTTTTCTATAGTATTTGGACTTTGCGTAAATATGGTAGGAGAGAAGGGAAAAGTAATATCTAATGGATTAGATGCTTTAGCAGAGGTATTTTTAAAAATGATAAATCTATTGATGTACTATGCACCAATAGGATTAGGAGCATATTTTGCTGCTCTTGTTGGAGAGTATGGAAAAGAGTTATTAGGGTCATACACAAGAGCTATGATAATCTACTATCCACTTTGTTTAGTATATTTTGTAGTGATGTTCCCAATATATGGATATATATCTGCTGGAAAAGATGGAGTGAGAGCTATGAAAAATCTAATATCTCCAGCTATTACTTCAATAGCTACTCAAAGTAGTATAGCTACCCTTCCTGTAAACTTAGATGCTGCTAAAAAAATAGGTGTGCCTAAGGATATCAGAGAGATAGTTTTACCAATAGGAGCTACTGCTCATATGGATGGAACAGTTTTTAGTTCTATTTTAAAAATCTCTTTCCTATTTGGAATTTTTAATGTTCCTTTTGAGGGAATTGGAACTTATGCAAGTGCTTTACTTCTTTCTATATTAGGGGGAGTGGTAATGTCAGGTGTTCCTGGTGGAGGACTTATAGGGGAGATGCTAATAGTTACTATGTATGGTTTCCCAGCAGAAGCTTTCCCAATAATTGCTACTATTGGTTATCTTGTAGACCCACCAGCAACTATGATAAATGCTACTGGAGATACAGTTGCTGCTATGCTTGTTACAAGAATAGTTGAAGGAAAAGATTGGATCAAGAGAAACTTAGGATAGTGTAAAGGAAAGTTATCCTTTACATTATCTTTTAATTGTGGTATATTTTTATTTAATAACTAAGTATTCATAAACATAGGGGGGATTTTATGAATTTTATTTTTATATCACCAAACTTTCCAAAAAGTTATTGGAATTTTTGTAGAGGATTAAAAAATAATGGAGTTAACACTCTAGGAATAGGAGATGCTGATTATGACTTTTTAAGTGATGAGTTAAAAGAATCATTAAATGAGTATTATAAAGTGTCTTCTTTAGAAAACTATGATGAAGTGTACAGAGCTTGTGCTTATTTTGCTTTTAAGTATGGAAAAATTGATTGGTTAGAATCAAATAATGAATACTGGTTATTAAGAGATGCACAACTTCGTACAGATTTTAATATTACATCTGGTTTAAAAAATGATAAGATAGCTGGAATAAAATATAAGAGTAAAATGAAAGAGTTTTATGAAAAAGCTGGAGTTAAAACAGCTAGGTACCATATGGTTTCAACTTTTGAAGAGGGGAAAAAATTTACTGATATGGTAGGATTTCCAGTTGTAGTAAAACCTAATAATGGAGTTGGAGCAGCAGCTACTTATAAATTAAGAGATGAAGGAGAGATGAAATTTTTCTATGATAATCTAGGAGAAGAGGAGTATATCATGGAGGAATTTATCAATGGAGAGCTTCTTTCTTATGATGGAATAGCTGGTAGAAATAGGGAGATTATTTTTGAGACAGCTCATGCATATCCAGTACCAATAATGGAGATAGTAAATAATGGAATGGATGTTATGTATTATTCTTTTAGAGAGATTCCAGAGGATTTAAAAGAAGCAGGAAGAAGAGTAGTACAAACTTTTGATACTAATAGTAGATTTTTCCATTGTGAATTTTTTAGATTGTTAGAAGATAAACCAGGATTAGGAAATAAAGGGGATATTATAGGATTAGAGGTAAATATGCGTCCACCTGGAGGATATACACCAGATATGATGAACTTTGCAAATGATATAGATGTATATCAAATTTGGGCAAATATGATAACTTATAATAAAGGATTCTATAATAAAGATTCTAGACCATATTGTTGTGTTTATGCAGCAAGAAGAGATGGATATAGATATGTTCATAGCATAGATACAGTATTAAATAGATATAAATATAATATTGTAATGAAAGAGAGAATGCCTGAAGTTTTATCTGGAGCTATGGGAAATGATATGTTAACAGCTAGATTTCCAGAGCAAGAGCAAGCTATGGAATTTATTGATTTTTACTTAAAAAAGATGTAACTAGGGGGAGTTTTATGCATGTAAATCATTATAAACAGTACAGCCATAATTTAGGAAGAGAGATGGAATTTTTAGTATATGGACATAGTGGAAGACCAATTGTTGTTTTTCCAGCTCAAGATGGAAGATTCTATGATTTCTATAATTTTGGAATGGTAGATGCAGCTGCTGACTATATAAATCAAGGGAAGATTATGCTATTTTGTGTAGATAGTATAGATGGAGAATCTTGGTCTAGGCTTGGAGAGAATTATGAAGCTAGAATAGAGCAACATAATAGATGGTTTAAATATATAGTAGATGAAGCTATACCTAAATTTAAGCAGATATATGGAGATAGAACAGGAAATTACAACTGTAAATTTATGACAACAGGTTGTAGTATGGGGGCTTATCATGCTTTGAACTTTTTCTTACGTTGTCCAGATATTTTTGATGGAGTAATAGCTTTAAGTGGATTATATCATGCAGGATATTTCTTCCCAAATTACAACAATGGAATGATTTATGAAAACTCTCCAAATGATTATATGAGAAATATGTCTTGGAACCATGAATTTTTAGGAAAATATAGAAATTCAGATATTATCCTATGTTGTGGACTAGGTAGATGGGAAGAGGAGTGTATAAAAGATACTGGAGATTTAAAAAAGGAATTTGACAGATTACAAGTTCCTGTTTGGATAGATTTCTGGGGTTATGATGTAGATCATGACTGGCCTTGGTGGAAAGTGCAATTCCCTTATTTTTTACAATATGTTGTATAGGAGTTAAATATGATACTAAAAGAAAATATATATATTGAACCTTTTAAATTACATAGAACACTACATATATACCTTCCAGATGATATACAACCAGATGAAAGATTTCCAGTTATATATATGTTTGATGGACACAATCTATTTTATGATTCAGATGCTACATATGGAAAATCATGGGGAATAAAGGATGCTCTTGATACTCATAATCAAAGAATTATAGTGGTAGGATTAGAGTGTAATCATGAAGGAAATATGAGACTTTGTGAATTTTCTCCTTACTCTTTTAAAGACAAATTTTTTGGAGAGGTTACAGGACTAGGTAAAACTACTATAGAGTGGATATGTGAAACTTTAAAACCATATATAGATGAAAAATTTCCAACTAAACCTGAAAGAGAGTATACAGCAATAGGTGGAAGTTCAATGGGAGGTTTAATGTCAGTATATGGTCTTGCAGCTAGGTCGGATATATTTTCAATGGGAATATGTGTATCTCCTTTTTATGAGCATGTTTTTAAAAAATTAGTAGATGATATTTCTAAATTTAAAATTCATAAAAAGACAAAAGCTTATATTAGCTGGGGGAGATATGAGTTTCACACTAAAAAACAACTAGCAGTTGGAACAGAAAAAAATATGATAATAACCAGAATTTTTTCACAAAAGGGAGTTACTGTATATCCTCATATGATGGTAGAGGGAGCTCATAATGAGGAGTCATGGGAGAAAGAAACTCTTGCTTGGTTATATGAGTTAGGATTATATAAGAAACATAGATAGAGAAAAAAGAGAGAATGACTATTTTAAGATAGTGTTCTCTCTTTTCTTTTTAATTTGAAGATATCTAAGTAGTTATAGAAAAATTTATTATATAAATCTTTTAATTATAAAAAATATTACAGGAATAAGTATAGCAGGAAGAATATCAAGAGTTTTGATATTTTTTATTTTTAATATCCCAAGTCCAGTAGCTGTAATTAAAAATCCTCCCACAATACAAAGCTCAACTATTAAGTCTTCACTAAAAAAATCTAAACATACATATCTTGTTAAAACATAGATACTTCCCTGCCAGCAAAATAGAATAAGAGCCACAACTATAATTCCTATTCCGTAGGTAGAAGAGAATATAATTGAAGTTACAAAATCTAGTGAGGCATTTGTAAATAAAAAAGTATAATCATTTTTTAATGCTGCCATTACAGATCCTACTATTGATAATGACCCTATACAGAAGAGTAAAGCAGCAGTAACAATCCCTTCTCCTAAATTTCCTTTAGTATATTTTTTCATTATATTTTGAAGTTTTGTATCTAAATCAAGCTTAGTTCCTATGACAGAACCAAGAACTAAACTTATGATAAATAAAACAGGATAGTGGCTTTTTCCCATATTGGATATAATGGAGTTAAAACCTATACCACAAGCAGCAAGTCCACAAGCATTGAGCATAGCTTCTTCATATTTTTTTGGAATCCCTTTTTTTACTAATCCACCTATTGTACACCCTATTATTATAGCACTAGCATTGACAATTGCCCCCAACATATTGAATCTCTCCTTATAAATTAGATAGTAAAAGTTTTAAGAAATTATACATTTTATCAAAAGATTCTAAGTTCATAGCTTCATCTGGAGTATGGGCATTTTTACAATCAGGACCTAGAGTTATAATATCTAGTTCTGGAATTAAAGCTTTGAATATTCCACACTCTAATCCACCATGAGTGGCTAAAACTTGAATATCTTTTTGATAAAAATCTTTATATAGAGTTTTTAATCTCTCTCTAAATTCAGATACAGGAGAGTATTCCCAAGCTGAGAAATGAGCATCTACTACATAGGAAACATTAAACAGTTGAGAAAGGAATTTAAGATTTTCCATTCCCTCTTGATTATATGATTCTAAAGCACCACGAAGAGATACAGTAAATTTTATTTTATTTTCTTTTATAGTTATTACTCCAAGATTTTGAGAGGCTGTTGTAAGATTTTCAAAAGCTAAACTTCTATGTTGTAATCCACTTGGAATAAGATATAGCATATTGATAATCTCATCGCTCTCTTTTTTAGTGATAATTTTTTCACTATTACTTTTTAGTAGAGAGATATATACACCATTGTCAGAAAATTCTAACTCTTTTTTAACTTCCTTTTCTATATTTTTAACTAGTTCATCTATTGTTTCAAAATTTTCAGCACAAGAGAAAGTGGCAAAAGCTTCCCTTGGAATAGCATTCATTTTAGAACCACCATCTATATTTACAAGGTTGATTCCAAAGTTTTTATTTAAATGGTAAAGGATTCTAGTAACTATTTTTATAGAGTTTCCTTTCTCTAGGTGGATTTGTCCTCCAGAGTGCCCCCCTGACAATCCTTTTACTTCTATCTTATATGTAGGTAAGGAGTTTTTTTCATAAGTGATAGATTTTGTAAAGGTAGAGATAAGAGCTCCAGCACAAGATACATAAGTATTAGACTCACTACCATTATCAAGGTTTATAAATTTTTTTCCAGAAAAATACTCTTTTTTTAAATTGATAGCTCCAAATAATCCAACTTCTTCTTGAACTGTAAATACACACTCAAGAGCTGGATGAGCTATATCTTTTTCTGTAAGTAGAGCTAGCATATATGCTACTCCATATCCATCATCTGCTCCTAAAGTTGTTCCTTTAGCTTTTACCCAACCATCTTCTACTTGAAGAGAAAGAGAATCAGTTTCAAAATTATGGTTACAATCTATATTTTTTTCACATACCATATCAATATGAGCTTGTAATATTATAGTAGCATGATTTTCGTATCCAGAAGAGGCAGGTTTATATACAATTACATTTCCCATCTCATCTTGAATATATTTGTACCCTAACTCTTTAGCTATATTTACAATATAGTTACTAAGTTGTTGTTCATTATAAGAACCATGAGGTATTTTAGAAATTTCCTCAAAATATTTTTGATGTAATAAATCTTTGTTTAATACATAGTTCATAAGTATCCCTCCCAATGTTTTATATTATAAGTTATACTATAAAATTACTAAATTTTCTAGTTAATATTTTAGTTTTCTAAGATAGAGATATCAGCTAAATTAATATCTCCAGTACTAGAAAGAGTCAAACCTTTAACTTTTTTATTTATTCCCATATTTAATTTGTTATAAACAAGAGTATAGTGAGGTAAATCCTTTTGAATCTCTTCTTGAGCTTCTTTATATAAAGATAGTCTTTTTTCTTCATCAATAGATGTTCTAGCCATATCTAGTAATGAATCTACTTTTGGAGAGAAATAATTACTTCTGTTAGCAGAAACATCTCTTTGAGAAGAGTGGAACATAGGGTATAAGATACCATCAGCATCTCCAGTAGAACCACTCCAAGAAAATAAGTAAAGAGGTTTATTGTGTTCTAAAGTTTTAGTTAAAAATGTTCCCCATTCAAAAACTTCAATATCCACATCTATACCTATCTCTTTAAGCTGTCCTTGAATAATAACACACATATCTACCCTAGTAGATTCATCATTTACCCATAATTTTAAAGGAAAACCATTTGGATATCCAGCCTCAGCTAATAATTTTTTTGCAAGCTCAATATTTTGCTTATAGTAATCAATATCTTTATGTCCAGCTACAGCACTAGGTAGAGGAGAGTTTGCTGGAGATGCAGAACCTCTAAATACAGCTTCAGCAAGAGTTTTATTATCAATAGCATAACTGATAGCTTGTCTTACTCTTATATCTTTAAATAGAGGATTAGTTTGGTCAAAAGATAGATATAATTGTGCAGAAGACTCAACCTCAATAAGAGATAAATCTTTGTGGTTAATCAAAGCCTCTCTATCCATTATACCAATATCGAAACTAGCATCTATCTCTTCAGTTTCTAGAGCAATCATTCTATTACTTACTTCTGGAATGCTTCTGAAAATTACTTTTTCAACTTTAGGTTTTTCTCCCCAGTAATCTTTGAAAGAGTTAAGAGTGATTCTATCTCCAGCTATCCAACTTTCAAAAGTAAAAGCTCCAGTTCCAACAGGATTTTTAAAAAACTCCTCTCCAGCAAGAGTAGCAGCTTTTTTATTGACAATAGAAGCAGCAGTAGAAGCTAAATGTTTAAGTAAAGCTCCAAAAGGGTAAGAGGTAATAATTTTAACACTATTGCTATCAACTATTTCCACCTCTTTTATCATATTTAAAAGATATGAAGTTTGAGGAGAAACAGCAGCTTTTTCTAAAGAGTATTTGACATCCTCTGGAGAAAGGGTATCTCCATTGTGGAATTTTACCCCTTCTCTTAAATGAAATAGCATAGTACACTCATCTAATCTTTCCCAAGAAGTAGCAAGTGCTGGTTGAATATTTCCATCTATATCTAATTTAACTAATGGCTCAAACATAGCATCAATAACATGGTTAGAAACAGTATCTATACTTCTTTGAGGATCTAATGTTTTTACATCAGATTTTTGAGCAATGATAAAATCTTTTTTGTATTTAGGAGTAGAAGAAATTTTTTCCTGTTTATTGGATAAAACTCCATGGCAACTAATAAGTACAATAATTAAAATCAGTAACAATAAAACTTTCTTTTTCATATAAAATATCCCCCTTGATGTTTTTAGAGTATAAAAAAAACAGCCATGAAGGCTGTTTAAAAAACTACACTAAATTTAAATATCTTTTTATTGTAAAGTATAAAAAGGTATCAGAAAAAATTTAACATATTAAAACATAACCTAGCATTAGAAAAACATTGTCTATTCTTTTTTGAAAACATAAAATAATAAAAGTAAAAGAATACAAAGTAACTAAAGCTAAAATATGTTCTAAACATTAAATTTTCCTCCTTTTCAAATTTTATCTTGTAGAGGATTATATTCCTCTTTGGAAAAAATGTCAAGAAAAAATTAAAATATTCTCAAAATTAGTTTTTTATGGTATAAATTATATATTGATATTATTTAGATTTTTTAATCTTAGAAGGGAAAAAATAGATGAAAATTTCAATACTTGGAAGTGGAAGTGGAGGAAATGCCACATACATAGAGAGTGAAAATGGAAAAATCTTAATAGATGCAGGATTTAGTTGTAAAAAGATAGAAGAAAGACTTTCTATTATTCAAAGGGATATCTCTGATATAAATGGAATACTAATAACCCATGAACATATAGACCATATACAAGGGGCAGGGATAATCTCAAGAAAATACAATGTTCCTATCTATATCACTCCAGAGAGCTTTAAAGCTGGAGAGAGTAAATTAGGAAAAATAGCAGCAGAAAATCTTAGATTTATAGATAATGAAAAGTTTATAATAAACGATAGTCTACTTGTAAAGCCTTTTGACGTGATGCATGATGCTTGTAGAACAGTAGGATATAGAATAGAGTCTCAAAATGGAAAGGTTGCAGCTATCTCTACTGATATAGGATATGTAAATAATATAGTGAGAGAAAATTTTAAAGAGGTAGATATTATGGTAATAGAGAGTAACTATGACTATAATATGCTTATGAATTGTAACTATCCTTGGGATTTAAAAGCTAGGGTTAAGAGTAGAAATGGGCATCTTTCAAATAATGAAGCAGCTAAATTTATAAAAGAGATGTATAATGAAAAACTAAAAAAAGTATATTTAGCTCATATAAGTAAGGATAGTAATAATCCAGATATAGTGAGGGATACAATAGCTCAAGAGTTGAGAGAGAGTAGAATCAGATTGGAATATGAGTTAGCAAAACAGGACAGAGCCACTGAATTATTTGAACTTTAGGAGGTGCAAGATGGAAGAGATAGATAATTTTTGGGAAGAGATAAAGTTTGAAGTAGGAAGTTTAGGAAAAACTTATGGAGATATATCAGAGAGAAAAACTCTCATAGGAAGTGGAAATAGAGAGGCAGATATTTTATTTATAGGAGATGATCCAGATCTATATCAAAATGAAGATTTAAAAGTAGCTCCTAGTTCAAGTGGGGAGTTTTTAATAAAGCTTTGTGATATAGAGGGAATTACACCAGATGATTATTATATTACAACATTGGCTAAGAAAGATTGTAAATTTTCAGAGTTTATGGAAGAAGAGAGAGAGCAACTAAAAGAGTTACTAAATCTACAAATTGCCTTGGTTAAGCCCAAAATAATTGTAGTTTTAGGTTCAGAGGTAGCTGAAACTTTATTAGATAGAGATGTGAAGTTAGGAGAAGAGAGAGGGAATATTTTAGAGTGGATAGGAGGAATAAAACTTCTTATCACTTATGATGTAAACTTTGTAAAAAAATCAAGAAATGAAGCAGGGAAAAAATCAAGAGCTGCTCTAGAATTTTGGAATGATTTGAAAATTTTAAAACAAGAGTTGAATAAAATAGATGGATAAAAAAAGTTTGAGATTAAAGATAAAAAAACTTAGAGATTCAATGGGAAAAGATCAAAGAGAGCTTGAGAGTAAAATTCTTTGTAAAAAAATTTTACAATTAGATGAATATAAAAATGCTAGAAAAATTTTATCTTTTATGAATTTTGGAAGTGAAGTGGAGATAGAGAGATTGAATGAAAAGATATTAGAAGAGAATAAGATTCTCTATCTTCCTAGAGTAGAAAAAGATGGTACTCTTTCAATAGTTGAATATGGAAAAGGATTTTCTATTGGGAGCTATGGAATAAGAGAGCCTATTGGGGATAATTATTTAGGAAATTTAGATTTAATAATCACTCCTGGACTTGCCTTTGATCTGGAAGGAAATAGATTGGGATATGGAAAAGGTTATTATGACAAACTTTTTCTTAATAATTTTTCTACTTTAAAAATAGCTCCTATCTTTGATATTCAATTAGTTGAGAGTATTCCATATGAAGAGCATGATATAAAAATAGATATGATAATTACAAAAAATGAGATTTTAAGAATTAAGAAGTATTGAAAAAACTTAGTTAATATGGTAAAATTTTATATAAGAAAAAATTAGGAGGTTTATTGTGGCAGGACATAGTAAATGGGCAAATATCCAATACAGAAAGGGAGCTCAAGATAAGAAAAGAGCCAAATTATTTACAAAATTTGGAAAAGAGTTAACAATTGCAGCTAAGGAAGGTGGGGGAGACCCTAACTTCAACCCAAGATTAAGACTTGCAATTGAGAAGGCAAAAGCTGGAAACATGCCTAAAGATATATTAGAAAGAGCAATTAAAAAAGGTACAGGGGAATTAGAAGGTGTAGACTTCATAGAGATGAGATATGAAGGATATGGACCAGTAGGAACAGCTTTTATAGTTGATGTTGTTACTGATAATAAAAATAGATCAGCTTCTGAATTAAGAATGACTTTCACAAGAAAAGGTGGAAACTTAGGAACTGATGGTGCTGTTGCTTGGATGTTTAAAAAGCAAGGAGTTATAACAGTAAAATCTGAAGGAATCGATGCTGACGAGTTTATGATGGCAGCATTAGAAGCTGGAGCAGAAGATGTTTCTGAAGAGGATGGAGTATTTGAAGTAATTACTGATTATACAGAGTTCCAAACTGTATTAGAAAATTTAAAAGCAGCTGGATATAATTATGAAGAAGCTGAAATAGCTATGAATCCAGAAAATAAAGTTCAAATTACAGATTTAGATACAGCTAAGAAAGTTATGGCACTTTATGAAGCTTTAGATGATTTAGATGACGTTCAAGAAGTTTATGCTAACTTTGATATAGCTGATGATATTTTAGCTCAATTAGACTAATAAAATAATAATGAGAAGATTTATTTTTGATAGATAAGTCTTCTCTTTTTTTTGAAATATAAGTTTAAACTCTAAAAAATATCACTTTAAATATTAAACTATACTATTTTGGTTAAAAATAACTCTGCTTAGAGTTAAAAAATGGAAGTAAAATAATTTGAAAAAACTAAACAAAGATAGTATAGTATCTTTATAGAAATAGTTTAGGGAGGTATATTGTGAGTAAAATAGTAGTAGTAGGAGCAAATCATGCTGGAACAGCAGCTATAAATACAATGTTAAATAATTATTCAAATAATGAGGTAGTAGTATTTGATAGAAATTCAAATATTAGTTTCTTAGGGTGTGGAATGGCACTTTGGATAGGAAAACAAATCTCTGGTCCAGAGGGATTATTCTATGCAACAAAAGAGGGATTAGAAGCTAAAGGAGCTAAAATCCATATGGAAACTGAGGTAACTAATATAGACTTTGATAAAAAAGTAGTGTATGCAACTGGAAAAAATGGAGAGAAGTATGAGGAATCATATGATAAATTAGTTCTTTCAACAGGTTCATTACCTATAGATTTAAATATTCCAGGAAAAGATTTAGAAAATGTACAATTTGTAAAGCTATATCAACATGCTGAAGATGTAATAAAAAAATTAGAGAACAAGGAGTTCAATAATATAGTAGTAGTAGGTGCTGGATATATCGGAGTAGAACTTGCTGAAGCTTTCCAAAGAATAGGAAAAAATGTAGAACTAATTGACTTAGCAGACAGTTGTTTATCAGGATATTATGATAAAGAGTTTAGAGATTTAATGAATAAAAATCTAGCTGATAATGGAATCAACTTAAATTATGGAGAGAAAGTTCTTGAAATAAAAGGAAATGGTAAAGTTGAAGAAGTAATTACAGATAAAAAATCATATAAAGCTGATATGGTAATATTAGCAGTTGGATTTGTACCAAATACTAAATTAGGAAAAGATAAGTTAGAGTTATTTAAAAATGCTTATAAAGTAGACTTAACACAAAAAACAAGTTTAGAAGATGTATATGCAATAGGAGATTGTGCTACTGTATATGATAACTCAATTCAAGATACTAACTATATAGCATTAGCTACTAATGCTGTACGTTCTGGAGTTGTAGCAGCTCATAATGTATGTGGAACAAAATTAGAAAGTATAGGAGTTCAAGGTTCTAATGGAATATCTATCTATGGATTAAATATGGTTTCAACAGGACTTACATTAGAAAAAGCTAAAAAATTAGGGTACAATGCTGTGGCAACTTGCTATGAAGACTTACAAAAACCTGGATTTATAGAACATAATAATGATAAAGTATTAATTAGCATAGTTTATGATATGGATACAAGAAGGGTTTTAGGAGCACAATTAGCTTCTAGGCAAGATATCTCTATGGGAATTCATATGTTCTCACTAGCTATTCAAGAGGGAGTAACTATTGATAAATTAAAACTATTAGATATCTTCTTCTTACCTCACTTCAATCAACCATATAACTATATAACAATGGCAGCTTTAAGTGCTAAATAGGTATAAAAAATAAAATAATTTGAAACAATTAGAGATTTCCAAGTTAAAAAGAAAACTAAGAATTGTTCCATATTCCAAGAAGTTGATTAACTACGAGCTTATTTCACTAAAAATGCAAGGGTTAAGTCTTCGACTTATTGCATTTTTTAGCGTTCGATTTCGCTGAGTTAATCTAACTTCTCTTCATAAATTACACAATTCTTTGAGTTTTCTTTAGTTGATATATTATCTGAATTATTTTATAAAAAATAATTTAGTTTCTGTGGAGTTTTCTGGAGAAAATTTATAATTATCTTCAGAGAACTCTTTTATTTTTTCTAAATCCTCTATTTGATTTAAAGTCATATAATTGAGCATCATTCCTCTAGCTTTTTTTCCCTCTGTACTGATATTTTTTAATTTTCCATCAATATTTTGTCTAAACTCAATATCAATCACTTTAAATTTTTTATAATCTAAAATTTTAGAAAACTCTTTAGAAGCAAGATTGATAAAAATTTCTGTGGAATATTTATCAAGATAGCTATTAATATCTTTACTCCAAAATTTGTACATACTCTCATCTAAAATATTTATAGTCATATCTAAACGGTAAGGTTTAATTTCTGTATTAGGAGAGATTGCTCCATAGAGAGCTGATAGAATAAAAAGATTTTTATTTAGATATTCTATCTCCTTATCACTAAATTTTTCTATTTCTAATTGTCTAAAAGTAACTCCATCATAAAGAGAGAGAGCTCTATAAGAAGATAAAGTAGCAAAATTTTGAATATTATTATAAGTTTCTTCTAAAAGTTTACCTTTTAATTTAAAAAGATTACCTATCTCCTCTATTGAAAAAGATTTTAATTTTTCTATAAGAGCTTTTGTATGATTAGTAAATTCTACATCTTTACTATTTTTTAAATCTATATCTTTATATTTCATTGTTTTACTTGGAGAAAAAATTATCTTCATAAATAACCTCGCTTTTTTTATAATATTTTATCTAATTTTAAAAAGAAGTTCAATAGAAATTATTTACTTGATATAAAATAACTGATACAATAAAAGAAAAATAAGGCAAAGGGATAGTTATGAGTATAATCATAAGGCAAGAAGAGGAAAGAGATTATAGAAGAGTTGAAGAGATAGCAAGAGAAGCTTTTTGGAATCTATATTTTCCAGGAACAGATATACCTGTTGTAGTAAATAAATTACGTAGAAGTTCAGACTTTATAAAAGAACTAACTTATGTAATTGAAGTAAATGGTAAGATAGAAGGAGCAATTTTTTATACTAATTCTAAGATAATAGATAAGAAAGAAGAAGAGCATAAGGTTATATCTTTTGGACCTGTATTTATCTCTCCAGAATTTCATAGACAAGGATTAGGAAGAAAATTAATAACTTACACAATAGAAAAAGCTAAAGAGATGGGGTATAGAGCAATAATAACTTTAGGTTATCCATATCACTATGAACCATATGGTTTTTTAGGTGGTAAAAAATATGGAATTTCTATGCCAGATATGAAATTTTATAAAGGGCTTTTAGTGCTGTCATTATATGAAGGAGCTTTAGAAAATATATCAGGATATGTTATATTTTCTGATGATTTAGAAGCAACTCAAGAAGAGATAGAAGAGTTTGACAAGAGATTTCCATATAAGGAAAAAGGTTTTCAAGAGAGTCAGTTAGAGTATGAAAAAGCTTGTGCTGAATTAGATGAATAAATTAAAAGGAGTTTAGAAGTATATATTACTTAAAAACTCCTTTTTAAATTGTGATTTAAAGATACTTATTTTCTAATAATTTCATTTAACTTGATATTTGGATTGTGATATTTTCTTCTATTTTTTATTGTAAAATTTTTCATATAGATAGCTTCTTTTGGACACCAATGAAAACAAGCAAGGCAATGAGTACAATTTGAATTAAATATAGGTTTTCCATTTTGTAATTCAATATTTTTAGTTGGACATACTTGTTTGCAGATTCCACAGCTAATACAACTATCATTTACAATAAATTTTTTAGGGGAGAACTCCCACTCTGAAAATAGCTTCATTATATAATATTGAAAAATTTGGAAATAATTATTAGATAATTTTCTATTAATTCTCTTTTTAATATCTTCAATAACAGGAATAATATCTATTTCTACTTGTTTTAATTTCTCATTATCTTTTTCTATTGGAAATAGTATAGCATTATCTGGCATAAATAAAATATTTTCATAATTTATATTTTTATTTTGAGATTTTAAAATTTTTCTAAAATTTATAAAAGTAGCCCCTGCAATACTATAGCAATTTGGGAGAGCAAATATATATTCTATTTTGGAAAAATCAAATTTTTTAATAATATTTTTTACAAGTGGAGGGATATCCCCAAAATATACAGGAAAAATAAATCCAACTTCTTTAGATTTTGGAGTAATTTTTTCAAAACGTGAGAGAGTTTCTATTGGAATTAAATTACAATCTATGAAACTTTCTTTAATTTTTTTAGCAATATACAGGGAATTCCCAGTTCCAGAAAAATAATAAATTTCCATAATATCTCCTTTATTTAGTTGAGATAGAATTAGATTGAGGATAATCTTTAAGTAGCTCTAAAGTTATCTTAGTAGTAGCTACACAGGTAATAAGTGGAGCTATAAATATTCCAATAATTGGAATAAAAAATAGAAGTGTAAAGATTCCACCACAAAGTGCAGCATACACTCTTTGTTTTTTTAAAAATTCAAGGCTTTCCTTTGGAGTAAGATTATATCTTTCTAAGGTATAATCCATAAATGAAAAACCTGTAAAATATCCTTGAATAATAAATATAAGTAGTGGGATAGATAAATTTATTGGGAAAATAAATCCAAGTAACATTACTACACAAGTCCCAACCATCTGTTTAAAAAAACTTTTTAAGCCGATATCAATACCTCTTAATAAAAATTTAATATTATCTCCAAAAGTGAAATCAAATTTTTTTCCTGTAAGATGAGTTTCTACTCTTTCTGATATATATCCAAGAATAGGAGAGATAATTACAAGAAGTAATGATTTATAAACTAAATAGTAGAAAAATATCGTACATATCCATATTAAAATTTTTATTAAAACATATATGATAGAGCTATATTCTCCAAGTTTGAAAAAATTTTCAAAAGCTGTAGCAATACTTAGAGATAGATAATCTCCTAAATATACAAAAATTCCAAAGAGTATTAAACTTATAATCCCAGGCAGGAAGTAAAATTTCTTAAGTCCAGCTTCTCTAACAATTTTAAAAGCATCTAAAAAAGAGTTAAAAACCAAATTAATAGTTTTCATAATCATCTGCTCCAAGATGTGAAACATCAGAGAAAATATCTACACTATATTTTCCATCTGTATAATCTACTATTGAAAGACTTGTGTTTTGAGGAACTGCTACCTTTCCTAATTCATCAAAACTGATACCCTTTATAACCTTAAATATAGCTTTCAAAGTCATTCCATGAGTAACAACTACAATCACATCATCTTCTTTATGATTTTCAGTTATTTTTTTCAATCCTCTTTCTACTCTTTCTATAAGCTGAGGAAAAGTTTCTCCATCATAAGGGATTGGATTATAATCTTTTGGATTGAAGAAAAAATTGTGAAATTGCTCAGGATATGTAGCTTCAAACTTTTCTCTAGGAACACCTTCCATTCTTCCTACTGATATCTCTTTAAACTCATCAATTGTTTCTATTTTGATATCTCTATCTCCTATTATAAGTTTTGATGTTTCAATAGTTCTACCAAGAGGAGAAGAGTAAAAATTTGTAAACTCTGTATTTTTTAATCTCTCTCCTAATTTTTTAGCTTGTTCTCTTCCCTTTTCTGTAAGTGGAGAATTAGATGAACCTTGGAAAATTCTTAAAGTATTCCATACTGTTTCTCCATGTCTGATAAAATAAATTTTCATAATTTCGTCCTTTCTATTTTGTAATATTTTTAAATTTTTCACTTTGTAAAAAGTTTTTTATGTTGTTTATTCTGGTAGTATCGCTAGGATGTGTACTTAAAAACTCTGGTTGTCCACCACCAGAAGAAGTTTTCATTCTTTCCCAAAAACTTATAGCAGTATTAGGGTTATAGCCAGCTAATTTCATAAAAATAAGCCCTAATTCATCAGCCTCTGTTTCATGTTCTCTACTATATTTTAAAAGAACAAGATTTGAAGCACCACCATATATTTGAGTAGGGAGTCCCATAGAGTTTAAAATAGAACCACCGAGATTTTGTAGTACTGAATAGCTTGCTTGTTCTCTTCCATGTTCAGCAATAGCATGAGCTATCTCATGGGACATAACAATAGCTAGTCCATTTTCATCTTTAGTATAAGGGAGGATCCCACTATAGACAGCTACCTTACCTCCAGGCATACACCAAGCATTAGGAACACTATTTTCTATTAAGTTAAACTCCCATTGATATTTAAATTTAGATATTTTTTGCTCTGGATGTTCTTTAAAATATCTATCAACAGCATTAGCAATTCTATTTCCAACTTTTTTAACAAGTTTAGCATCACTGTTATTTAAAACTTTGCTATGAACAATAATTTCTCTATATTGAGAATAGCTTTGATTAATCATATCCTCTTCAGAAACTAAAAGTAATTGTTTTCTTCCAGAAATAGGAGCATTGGTACAAGCTATAAATAAAGTTAAAAGTAATGAGATAAAAAATATTTTTTTTATTTTCATATAATACCCTCCTGAATTATCTTAACCAAAGATATTTTATTATTTAGAGATATTTGATATAATATGTTATAATATATTGTACTCGATTTTAAGGAGGTTGTAAAATGAAATTTTTAGGAGTAATACCATCGAGATATGCTTCAACTAGATTAGAAGGAAAGCCATTAAAAGATATTTGTGGACATACTATGATAGAGTGGGTGTATAAAAGGACAAAACTTTCTAATCTTGATGAAGTGGTAGTAGCTACTGATGATGAAAGAATATATAAGGAAGTTGAAAGATTTGGAGGAAAAGCTATACTTACTAGTAAGGAGCATGAAAATGGAACTAGTAGAATAGCAGAGGTTTGTACAAAATATGAAGACTATGATGTTATAGTTAATGTTCAAGGAGATGAGCCATTAATAGAGCCAGAGATGATTAACTCTATAATCAATTCTTTTAAAGAGGATGACACTATTTCAATGAGCACATTAAAATACAAGATAGACACTATGGAAGAGATAGAAAATCCAAACTATGTAAAAGTAATAACTGATAAAAAAGGCTATGCACTATATTTTTCAAGAAGTGTAATCCCTTATCCAAGAAAGCTAGATATACAAAATTACTATAAACATGTGGGGATATATGGATATAAGAGAGATTTTGTAGTAGAATATGCAAAAATGGAGCCAACACCATTAGAATTATCAGAGTCATTAGAGCAACTTAGAGCCTTAGAAAATGGATATAGAATAAAAGTTATGGAGACTCCATATAAGATAATAGGGGTAGATACTCAAGAGGAGCTGGAAAAAGTAAGAGAATATATAAAAGAGAATGGGTTAAAATTAGATTAATATAAAGAGGAGAAAAATGAAAATTATAAAACAATTATCAATAGCGATAATTATAGGATTAGCATTGGTAGGATGTACTTCAACAGAAAGCTTTAGGGAGATAGGTGGAGTTCCTTACAAGGTAGAGAAAAATAGAGTAGAAGAGGGAGATTATACTCTAGATAACTCTTTTTTTAGAAAAAGAGGATTACCTATACCAAATGTTTTTAAAGGAAAGGATATAGAGTATCTTACTGCTAGAAATGATACCCTAAAAAAATATGATTATGATTTTTTTGATGTGGTAGATGAGAAACAAGCTTTAAAATTTTATAAAGATTTAGAGGTAAGAGGTTATGGAGATAATTCTCCTTATTGGAGATGGAAGATAACTCTTGATAAGGATGAATTTTTTACAGCTATAAAAAATAATCTACCATCTGTATATAGAGGTAGACCTGCAGAAGTACTTACTCTTGATGATGGGCAATGGAAATCTATCAAAATAACTGAGGCAGGTATAGGAAAAATAAAAGATGTAGAGGTAGCTGGAAGAGGAAAATCAGGAGTAGTTACCTATATTTTAATTACTACAAATAAAAATAAATACTTAGTTGCTAAAGAGTTAAATATTAGAAAACTTTTTGCTTTAACAAAATCTACAACTGAAAGTGGAAAAGATATTTTGATGTATGGAGCAAGAGGTGGAGCTGGAAAATATCAAGAGAGTCCAATTAGAAGAAATATAACTCTTTTGCCAGCCTCTTATTTTGTAATAGAATATACTGGTGGAAGAGCTAATATCTATGGTGGAGGATATGGACATGGTGTAGGGATGGGACAATATACTGCTTATGATTTAGCAAAAAATCATGGATACACATATAAACAAATTCTATCTAGACACTATCCACACTCTCAACTAAAAGATATGTATTCTTTAAAAGGGGTAGGGAAGATTATAAATGTAGGTATTACTACTAATAATTCTTTAGACCATAGCAAAGTGATACTATCTAGTAATGGAAAAATGAGAATAAATGGATCTGGATTTAAAATAGATGTACCAGCTAAACAAAAAGTTGTAATAATAAATAATGGAGATAGACTTTGGGTAAGTGTAGATGGAAAACATAGAGTAAAAACTGTAAATCCACTAGATATAACAGCTTATGGATATTATATAACTTTGGAAGGATTGAAAAAAGGACACACTACAACTCCTAGATATAGGGGAGATATGTTAATAAAACCATCTAAAACTAACTCTAAGAAAATAAGGGTAATAAATAAAGTAAAAATTGAAGATTATTTAAAACAAGTAGTACCAAGTGAGATGCCAGAAAGTTTTGGAGTGGAGGCATTAAAAGCACAAGCTGTAGCAGCTAGAACTTACGCTTTAAGTGACTACTTAAAAAACAGATATGAAAAAGATGGATTTCATGTAAAAGATACAACAGAAAGCCAAGTGTATAATAATGCAAAGGAGAATGAAAGCTCTACAAAGGCAATAGAAGCAACTTCTGGAAAAGTTCTTATGAATGATGGGAAACCAATTGATGCTAAGTACTTCTCTACTTCATCAGGATTTACAGAAGCAGCTAACTACATTTGGTAGGGGGAAGAAAATGAAAAAATATTTAGGGGTAATATTAGTACTTACTACTATGATTCTAAATATATTAGTAAAATCATATGTCGGAATAGGAGTTAATGGAGTTTTAATTTTTTTGGGAATTATAGCTCTGATAAAGGGATTTAAGTTGGAAGAGATAGTGGAGAATGGGTATTTAAGTGGTAAAAAATCTCTTTTGGTAATAAAGATATTTTTATTAGTGGGTGGGATTTCATCTATTTGGATAATGTCAGGAACAATTCCCACAGTTGTATATCAGGGTATAAGATTGATGAATCCCAATTATTTTTATCTATCATCATTTTTGATTACTTCAGTTGTAGCCTTTCTTCTAGGAAGTGCCTTTGGAACATCAGGTACAGTTGGGATAGCTATGATAGCTATTGGAAAAGGTTTGGGAGCTGATTTATCAATAGTAGGTGGAACTGTAATATCTGGAGCTTATTTTGGGGATAGATGTTCTCCAGTATCATCTAGTGCCAATTTAGTTGCTACTCTTACAAAGACTAATTTATATATCAATATAAAAAATATGCTAAAGACAGGAGCAATTCCCTTTGTATTGAGTGGAATACTATATGTACTTTGTAATAGTGGAAGTAATGAGATAGTAAAAAATATAGCTATGTTAGATTTATTAGAGAAAAATTTTAATCTTACATATTTAAATTTTCTACCAATAGTAATTGTTTTAGTTCTAACACTTTTGAAAGTAAATGTGAAAATCTCTTTGATACTTAGTATAGTTATGGCTATGATACTTAGCTATTTTATACAAGGGAGGGAAATAGTAGATATAGTAAGAACTCTCTTTTTAGGATTTTTTCTTGAAAGGGATAATCCTCTTTACCCTATATTAAAAGGTGGAGGGATTCTTTCTATGTGGAAAACTGCTATAATAATTTTTATCTCTTGCTGTCTTTCAGGTTTGATTCAGATGCTGAAGATTTTTTCAAAAATTGAGGAGATAATTTTAAAAAGTAAAAGTGAGTTTTCTCTTTTTATATGGACAGTTATAGTAAGTATAATAGCTGGAATGTTAGGTTGTAATCAATCTATTGCTGTGGTAATGACAATAGATATTATGAAAAAAATTTATGAAATTAAAAAAATATCTAGAGAAAAATTTGCTATTGATATTGAAAATAGTGCCATTGTCCTAGCTGCTGGTATTCCTTGGAACTTAGCTAGCCTATTTCCTGCTACTGTGATGGAGTTACCTAGCTTAAAATATTTAGCTTACTCCTATTTCATTTTTTTAGTTCCAATAGTGAGAATTATAGAGAAAAAAATATATAAAAAATAAGAATGAAATATATATCATTAATAATATATATTTTACATTAATAAAATAATTAGTTATAATCATTTCTGTAAATAAAATATAAAAATAGAGGCGCAACTGACAAGAGTAATATTACTTAGTTTGACAAACAGTGAGGTAATATAAAAGGGGAAGTTGCCGAAATGAAAAAGAGGTCAGGCTTTTTTGTTGGTAATTCAGAGAATATCTGTCTTACTGTCATTGAGAAATCAATGGAGTGCTATTTGTGATTGTAACTTATAAAATATATTTTATGATATTTTATCACAGTTTAGTATTCTAAACTGTGATTTTTTTATTTTAAAAAACAGGAGGACATATGTTTGAAGTAATTAAATTAATGCCAGTTGTTATACTAGCAGGACTTATGATAGGAGGATTTGATGCACTAATAGCAGCACCTATTGCTACAGTAGCAGCAGCATTAGCAGCAGTAATAACAGAAAAAAGAAAATTTAATGAAATTTTAGATGCAGCACTTTCAAATGTAAGGGAGATAGTGATAGCTCTATTTATTTTGATGATGGCATATGCTATGGCAGAAGTATTTATGTCAACAGGAGTAGGAGCAGCTATAATCAATCTAGCTTTGAAAATAGGGATAACAGGGAGAACAATAGCAATAGTAGGAGCAATTGTAACTTCAGTTCTTTCAATAGCCACAGGGACAAGTTGGGGAACATTTGCAGCTTGTACTCCGATATTTTTATGGCTTAATTATATAGTAGGTGGGAATATTTTCTTAACTTTAGGGGCAATAGCTGGAGGAGCTTGTTTTGGAGATAATATAGGACTTATCTCTGATACTACAATAGTCAGCTCTGGAATACAGGGAGTAGAGGTGATAAAAAGAGTAAGACACCAAGGGGTATGGTCTGGTTTAGTTTTACTATTAGGAATCATAGCTTTTGGAGTAGCAGGTTTTACTTTTGACTTACCTAATATAACTGGAAATGGAGCAGAGGCAATAGCTAAAATACCAGCAGATGTGTGGACAAAATTAGCTGCAGAAAGGGAGTCAGCAGTAACACTGCTTAACCAAGTAAAACAAGGTGTTCCTGTATATATGATTCTTCCTTTAGTGCTTGTTTTAGGAGCAGCTTTTAGAGGTTATCAAACTTTTATCTGTCTTTTTATAGGAATAATATCTTCATATGTTTTAGGAAAGATAGCAGGAACAGTTGTAGATACAAGAGATTTTTTAGAAAATCTGATAATGTCTGGATTTTCTGGGGCAGGGTCTTGGGTAATAGTAATGATGATGTGGGTATCTGCTTTTGGTGGAATAATGAAATCAATAGATGCTTTTAGACCTCTATCTACTCTACTTATAAAAATTTCTAAAAATGTTAGACAGCTTATGTTTTGGAATGGAGTTTTATCAATAGTAGGAAATATGACTTTAGCAGATGAGATGGCTCAAATAGTTACTGTTGGACCTATTATTAGAAATCTTGTAGAAAAAAATGTAGAGGGAAGTCCAGAAGATATGGAAAAATTAAAATTGAGAAATGCTACATTTAGTGATGCTATGGGAGTTTTTGGTTCGCAACTTATACCTTGGCATGTATATATAGGTTTTTATATAGGAATAGCTTCAACAGTTTACCCACTGTATGACTTCAAAGCTTTAGATATAATAAAATATAATTTTATTGCCTATATAGCAGTAATAAGTATGTTATTTTTAACAATAACAGGTTTAGATAGAATGATTCCAAATTTTGGATTACCAAGTGAACCAAAGGTAAAATTAAAAAAGTTTTAAGAATATTTTGTAATTACTAAGTCATTATTATTTTAAAAAGAAAACTAAGAATTGCTCCATATTTCAAGAAGTTGATTAACTATGAGCTTATCTCACTAAAAATGCAAGGGTTAAGTCTTCGACTTATTGCATTTTTTAGTGTTCGATTTCGCTGAGTTAATCTAACTTCTCTTCATAAATTACACAATTCTTTGAATTTTCTTTTTTTAATTTACACTTGGCTAGTTACTAGATTCTCAAGAGTTTATTTAAAACTTGCTACATCTTTAGTATCGATAATTAAAGTAACAGGACCATCATTTAGAAGCTCAACTTTCATATCAGCTCCAAATATACCAGCCTCTGTTTTGATACCATAACTTCTGCATTTATCTAAGAATTTTTCATATAGTGGTTTAGCTATCTCAGGTCTAGCTGCCTCAACAAATCCAGGACGACGTCCTTTGATACAATCTCCATATAGAGTAAATTGAGATATAACAAGTAACTCTCCTTTGATATCTTCTAAACCTAAATTCATCTTTCCATTTTCATCTTCAAAAACTCTTAAATCTTTAATTTTTTTAGATAGCCAATCAATTTCTCTATCTCCATCAGTGTGAGTTATTCCAAGTAAAACCATAAATCCTTGATTTATTTTACCTACAATCTCTCCATCAACACTTACACTAGAATATTTAACTCTCTGTATAACAGCTCTCATAATCCGCCTCCAATTAATATTTATCCTCTACATAATAACATTATTTTTTTCAAAAAAAAAGATGTTTTATAGTAAAAAAGAAAAAATAATGATATAATTATATGGAAAAGACTATAAAATATAAGGAGTAAGAAAGATGGAAAAGTCGAGAGTATTGACAGATTTTGCAAGAGTTATAAATTCAGATAGATATCAATATACAGAGAGTGATATATTTTTAATGGAAAATATGGAAGAAAAAATAGCTGTATTTGATGTATATTTTAGAAAAACAGAAGATGGAGGATTTGCAGTAGTAGCAGGTGTTCAAGAGGTAATAAATCTAATAGAGATATTAAATAGCACACCAGAAGAGGAAAAGAGAATGTATTTTTCTGAAATACTAGAAGAGGAACACTTAGTAGATTATCTTTCTAAAATGAAATTTACTGGAGATATATTAGCTATGAGAGATGGAGAGATAGTTTATCCAAATGAACCAGTACTAACAGTAAAGGCTCCATTAATTCAAGCAAAAATTTTAGAAACTCCAATATTAAATATTATCAATATGCAGATGGCAATTGCAACAAAAGCTTCAAGAGTAACAAGAGCAGCTTATCCTATACCTGTATCATCCTTTGGAAGTAGAAGAGCTCACGGATTTGATAGTGCTGTAGCTGGAAATAAAGCTGCTGTAATAGGGGGATGTGCAAATCATTCAAATTTAGTAACTGAGTATAAGTACGGAATACCTAGTGTAGGAACTATGGCTCATTCATATGTACAAACTTTTGGTGTAGGAAGCCAAGCTGAAAGGACAGCTTTTGAGACTTTTATAAAGCATAGAAAAAATAGAGAAAAAAATAGTCTAATTCTATTAATAGATACATATAATACTATAGGAATGGGAATAAAAAATGCTATAGAAGCTTTTAAAAACTGTGGAATAGATGACAATTATAAAGGAATGTATGGAGTAAGGATAGACTCTGGAGATTTGGCATATCTTTCAAAAAAATGTAGAAAAATACTAGACGAGGCAGGATTTAAAAAAGCTAAAATAGTTTTAACAAATTCATTAAATGAAGAGCTTATCCGTTCTTTAAAAGAGCAAGGAGTATGTGCTGATTCTTATGGAGTAGGAGATGAAATTGCAGTAAGTAAATCTAATCCTTGTTTTGGTGGAGTTTATAAGATAGTTGAAATAGATAATGAGCCTGTTATAAAACTTTCAGAGGATGTTGTAAAAATATCTAATCCAGGATTTAAAGAGGTATATAGAGTTTATGATACTTGTGGACTTGCCTATGCTGATTTGATTACTCTTATGAAAAATGATAGAGATAGAGAGTTGCTTATCAATGGAAAGACTCTTACTATAAGAGATGAAAAATATGATTTTAAATCAAGTGAATTAAAAGAGGGAGAGTATACAGTAAAAAGATTGACTAGAGAGTACGTAATAAATGGAGAGATAATTATGTCAGAATATGAAAAATTATTTGATATAATGGGTTCTCAAAAATACTATTTAGAAAGTCTTGAAAAAGTATCAGAAGAGAGAAAAAGATTAGAAAATCCACATAAATATAAAGTAGATTTATCATCTGATTTGATAGAATTGAAATATAATCTTATTAAAGGGATAAAGGCTGAAATAGAAAAGTAGTATAAAGAAAATTATAAGAAGAAGTTAGATTAACTCAGCGAAATCGAACGCTAAAAAACACAACTGTTTGAACGAAGTGAGTTTTCCAATAGTAGAGGAGTTTTAACGACTACTACTATTGAGACACAGAAATTTATTTTCTGTGTTACATTAAGGAAACACTGAAAGCTTTGCTTTCTGTGTCTCAAAATTCTTAGAGAGCTAAAGCTCTTAGAATTTTGGAAGCCATAGTTAATCAACTTCTTGGAATATGAAATAATTCTTAATTTTCTTTTGATAAGTAATTATAATTATTTTAATTTTAGTGCTGTTACTAATAGTTCAGCTGTTGATTGATTAGTTGCAATAGGTATTTTATGTACATCAGCAAGTCTGATAAGAGCTGAAATATCTGGTTCATGAGGTTGAGCAGTAAGTGGATCTCTAAAGAAGAATACTGCTTCCATTTCATTCATAGCAATATCTGCTCCAATTTGTTGGTCTCCACCAATTGGTCCAGATTGGTATCTGTGTATCTCTAATCCAGTTGCCTCAGCAATTCTTTTTCCAGTAGTGCCAGTGGCAACTAATGGGTATTTTTTGAAGAAGTCAACATGTTTTTTAGTAAATTCAACTAAATCATTTTTCATGTTGTCATGAGCTATAAGAGCTATTTTTTTCATAATTTTATCCTCCTTGGTAAGATAGTGTTGTAGCTATAAAGTATTATACAATAAAAAGAGAAAAAAATCTCAAATTTTTTTAAGAAAGGTGAAAACATGGAGTTTAGTAAAATAAAATATATAGAGAGGAAAACAGGGGAAATAAAAACAGAAAAAGTTCCTGGGGAAAAATATTTAAAATTTTTATATTATAATCCTTTAGGAGAGTTACCTTTAAATTTAGTAGTAAAGAAAAAATTTCTTACTGATTACTATGGAAAGAAAATGGATAAGCCAGAATCAGTAAAAAAAATTCCTAGTTTTATAGAGGAAGCAGATATAAATATAAGTGAAGCTAAAAAAAGAATAGAGGAGTTTACAACTTTTAATGATTTCTTTTATAGAGAGTTAAAAGAGGGAGCTAGAATTGTAGATTTTAATGAAAATCATCTTATCTCTCCAGCAGATGGAAAAATTTTAGTATTTGAAAATTTAGATAGAGAAAAAGAATTTTATATAAAGGGAGATAAATTTACTCTTGAAGAATTTTTTGCTGATAGAGATTTAGCTGAAAAGTATAGAGATGGGGTTTTTATGATAATTAGGCTTGCTCCTATTGATTACCATAGATTTCATTTTCCAGCAGATGGAGAGATAAGTGAGAGTAAGTTAGTAGATGGGGTATATTACTCTGTTTCTACCCACGCTATAAAAAAGAACTTCAGAATATTGTGTGAAAATAAAAGGGAATACTCTATTTTAAAGACAGAAAAATTTGGAGATATAGCTATGTTTGAAGTAGGAGCTACTATGGTAGGTGGAATAAAACAAAGTTATCAACCAAATACTTATGTAAAAAAAGGAGAAGAGAAAGGATATTTCTACTTTGGTGGTTCTACTTGTGTGTTAGTTTTTGAAAAAGGAAAGGTTAAAATCGATAGAGATTTAATAGAGAATACAAAAAAAGGTATAGAAACAAAGGTATATATGGGAGAGAAGATAGGAGTATCTTTGAGTTAAAATATGAGAGGGAGAAGATATTTTAGAGTAGGAGATTTAGTAGTATATCTATTTTTTATAATATTTTTCTATACCTTAGGAACAAAAGTATTAGAGTTAGGAGAGGAAAAACCATCAAAAGTGGAAATCTATGTAGATGGAACTCTTAAATATATTTATCCATTGCAAAAAGAGGAGAGAGATATTTTTGTAGATACTGTATTGGGAGGAGTAAATGTAAAATTTAAAGACAATATGGTAAGAGTAACTAGCTCAAACTCTCCTAAAAAAATAAATGTAAAAAGAGGATGGATAAGTTCTCCTGGAGAGGTCATAATAGGGATACCTGATAGACTTCTAATAAAAATAGTGGGAGATAAAAAAGATGAAGATGGCTTAGATTACATCATAAGATAGAGGTGATAAGATGAATAAAATAAGAGGGATTAAGCTCTTAGGAATAGGAATAGTATTAGTAATTATTCAAAGTTTTTTACAACAATATGATACATTTAGAGAGATATATAGCAAGTATGTAGGATATCTTGTACCTGTAATCTATGCTTTCTTTATAACAATTTTTTTAGAGCCAATAGTAACTATTATTGAAAAAAAATTGAAAATAAGGAGAATTTTAGCTGTTCTATTAACTATATTTTTGGTATTTGTATTGGTAGGAGTTTTTATAGGGATAATAGCTCCACAAGTGATAGAGAGTATAAAAGATTTATATGGTAAATTGCCAGCAATGCAAGGACGATTAGAAATATATGCTGGTGAGTTGATAGAGTATCTAAAGAGAAAAGGCTTGTTACTTATGGGAGATGATGAGATAAAGGCTAGTATCACTAACTTCATAAAAGAGAATATGAAATATCTTCAAGACTTTGGGATTTCTGTTTTATGGAATATAGTGTGGTGGGGAGTAGCTCTCACTAAGTTTTTTATCGGTTTCTTTTTAGCTTTTTTGATATTGATAGATAAAGAGTATTTTGTAAGATTTATAAATAATATTTTTTCAATTATTTTTGAAAGAGAAAAAGCTGAGAACATTATGGTATTTTTAGGAGAATCAAGAGAGGTATTATTAAAATTTGTATGGGGTAGAATAATAGTATCTACAGCAGTAGGAATAATAACATTTCTTGTGATGTTTTTAAGTGGAACTCCTTATGCCCTTTTAAGTGGAATAATGATAGGGGTAGGAAATATGATACCATATATAGGTTCTATAATAGCTGGAGCAATAGCAGTATTACTAGTAGGATTAGCAGAACCTTTCAAGTTGATATTTTTAGGACTTGCTATTTTAATAGCTCAAACAGTAGATGGTTGGGTAATAGGACCTAAAATAGTAAGTGAAACAGTAGGTATGGGGACATTTTGGGTTGTATTAGCTGTACTTATAGGTGGTAGTTTATTTGGACCTGTTGGAATGTTTTTTGGAGTACCTGCCTTTGGAATTTTAAAACTTGTATATATAAAACTTTTAAATAAAAGAGGAGATAGTAATTGATGACAAATAGAATAACATTAATAGCATCTACTACTATGGGAGTAGAGAGTGTAGTAAGAGATGAGTGTATAGCTTTAGGTTTTGAAAATGTAAAAGCTTTTAATGGAAGAGTAGAATTTGAAGGAACATTAAGAGATATAGCTAAAGCAAATATACACTTGAGATGTGCTGATAGAGTATTTATCAAAATGGGAGAGTTTAAAGCTCTTACTTTTGATGAGCTATTTAATAACATAAAAAGACTTCCTTGGGGAGATATTATAGAAGAGAATGGAGAGTTTCCAGTAAGTTGGGTAAGCTCTGTAAAATCTAAACTTTTTTCTAAATCGGATATACAAAAAATTACTAAAAAAGCTATTGTAGAGAAGATGAAAGAGAAGTATGGAAAGAGTTATTTCTATGAAGATGGAGCAAAGTTTGCTATAAAAATTCAAGCCCATAATGATGTCTTCTTAGTGATGATAGATACAAGTGGAGAGCCATTACATAAAAGAGGATATAGAGCTATAAAAAATGAAGCCCCTATAAAAGAGACTATGGCTGCTGCTTTAGTACTTCTTTCAAGATGGAAAGGTGGAGACTTACCTCTTGTTGATCCTATGTGTGGTACAGGAACTCTACTTATAGAGGCAGCTATGATAGCTAGAAATATAGCTCCAGGAGCTAATAGAAACTTTGTTTCTGAAGATTGGAAACTTATTCCAGAAAATGATTGGATAGATGTGAGAGATGAAGCTTTTTCAATGGAAGATTATGAAAAAGAGGTAAAAATCTATGGGTCAGATATAGATGCTGACACTGTAGAGATAGCTAGAAAAAATATAGTAAAAGCTGGTGTGGAAGATGATATACATCTAGAGTGTCAAAACTTCTTAGATATGGAAAGAGATGAGAAATATGGAGTTTTAATTACTAATCCACCATATGGAGATAGACTTCTTGATGAAGAAGCAGTTGAGAGATTGTATGGATTACTTGGAGATATTTGTAGAATGAGAATTCCTAAGTGGTCATACTATATAATCACTTCTCACAAAGGATTTGAAAAAGCTTTTGGTAAAAAAGCTACAAAAAATAGAAAACTATATAATGGTGGAATAGAGTGCCATTACTATCAATATTATGGAGAGAAAGATGGAAAGAAAAGAGTGTAATGAGATTTTAAAATTTTCTACTGAGGTAATACTTCAAGTTTTTGTAAAGATAAATAAAAGAGTGGAAGAATTAAAAAGTAATGATGAAATATCAGCTTTAGAAATTTTACAAAATGAAGTAATTCCTAAATATGAAAAGCTTTATAAAGGATTAAAAACTGAGATAAAAGAAGATGAAGAGATAGATATTGAAAAATTTGAAAACATAAAAAAATATATCTATGATATTATGAAAGAAAACAGTTTTTCTGAGGAGTTTATTAGAACTCAAATGAAATTAAGAGAGAGGTTTCAAGGAGAATCTGGAGCTGAAGTAGTAAAAAAACTTTTTGAGTATGAAAAAAAACAGATGGAAAATACTAAGTATAATCTATTAGATAAGGTAAATAAAGTTCTAGATAGAGAGGACAAACTTGCTATGGATTTAAAAAATGCCATTCAAGAAGAGGAACAGATAGAGTGTATCTATAAGCTCCAACCAGTGAGAGAGGAGTATAGAGATTTAGAAGAAAAGGTTTTAAGAGTTCAAAAAAATATAGATGATTTAAAGAAAAAATTAGATTCAGAGTGGACTTATGAAATCTATGGAACAATATCTAAAGATGAGATGTTAAATACTTATAATCAAACTATGAAAAAATAGAAAAATGTGCTAAAATATGGAGGAACTATGAAAATTTTAAAAATAGTTGTCCTTTTGCTAATAATAGCTGGAGGGTTTTATTATCAAGCTCATAAGAGAGCTGGAAAACCATTAGATATTAAGGAGGGAAAACAGGTGGAAAATATAGTATTAAATGCTAAAATAAAAACTGCTAAGGGAGATATCAATTTAAAATTATTTCCAGAAGTAGCACCTATGACAGTTACAAACTTTGTACATCTATCAAGAAGAGGATATTATAATGGATTAAAATTCCATAGAGTAATAGCTGACTTTATGATTCAAGGAGGAGACCCAACAGGAACTGGTGCTGGTGGACCTGGATACCAATTTGGAGATGAATTTAAGAAAGAGGTAGTATTTGATAGAAAAGGATTATTAGCTATGGCTAATGCTGGACCAAATACAAATGGATCTCAATTCTTTATCACTCATGTACCTACTGAGTGGCTAAACTATAAACACACTATCTTTGGAGAAGTTGTATCTGAAGAGGACCAAAAAGTAGTAGATAGCATAGCTCAAGGAGATATAATGGAAACTATTGAAATCTCTGGAGATGTAGATGCTTTCTTAGAAGCTCAAGCAGAGTTAGTAAAAAATATAGATGATATCTTAGCTCAAACTATGCCAGAGTTAGGAAAGTAGTTTAAAAAATTTTTCTAATTACAAAAAATAAAAAAATCAAGAATAACTTTATTTAGTAAAAAATTAGTTATTCTTGATTTTTTTATTATAAAAATGATATTTGTAAAATGTAGTGTTAAAAAATTGTAAAAAAAGTTGACAGTAAAAAGAAAAAGTATTATAATCGTAATGTACTAACACGTGTTAGTACATTTTAGAAAGATGAGGTTGAATATGATAAATAGCAAAATTATTGCTGAATTAGCAGGAGTTTCAAGAAGTACTGTTACAAGAGTTTTAAATAATTATCCAGATATATCTTCTAAAACAAGAGAAAAAGTATTGAAAATTATAAAAGAACATGAGTATTATCCAAATATCTCTGCTCAGAAATTGGTAGGGAAAAAATCTGGAATAATAGGATTATTAGTATATACTGGAGAATCTAGTAAAAAAAGAGGAGAATATAAAAAAATAACAGAGTCATTATATTATTCAGAATTAATTTCTAAAATAATTGATGCTGGAGAAGAGTTAGGATATTTAATATTAGTATCTTATATAAACAGAGAGAATACAAGTTGGGAAAAAATTTTTGCAAATGGTGTAATAGATGGTGCATTGGTAATTTCTGGGGGAAAAAGATATAAGGAAATAGAAAAATTAATTAATTCGAAAAATAAGATAGTATTATTGGATTATGAAAAAAAAATAGAAGGAAAAAATGTAACTTCTATTAACTCAAATAATTTTGAAGGTGGATATAAGGGAACAGAATATTTAATAAAAAAAGGACATAGAGATATACTTTATATTACTGGTGAGTTAAAAAGAAAAAGTACAATACTAAGAGTTAGAGGATATCAAAAATGTTTAAAAGATAATCAAATTTTAATTAATAAAGTAATTCCAGGAAAGTTTAATAAAGAAAGTGGTAAAGAGATAATAAATAATTTGATGAGAGAAAATAAAGAATTTAAATATACAGCTATTTTATGTGGAAATGATTATATAGCTTTTGGCGTAATTGAAGGGTTAAAAGAAAATGGTTTGAAAGTTCCAGAAGACATATCTGTAATTGGCTATGATAATATGGAGTTATGTGAATACACAACACCTAAAATTACAAGTATAAATCATTTAGATAAGAATATTGCTAAAAAGGCATTAATAAAATTAATAAATATATTAGAGGATAAGGAAGAGGAAGCTATAGAAACAGAAATAGAAATTATTGAAAGAGAAAGTGTAAAAAAGTTAAGTAAATAAAATTTATATAAAAAATTAAAGGAGGAAAAATGAAAAACATAATCAAAAAATTATTTATTTTAATAGTAGGAGTATTCTTACTGATAGCTTGTGGAAAAGAGGGAGAGAAGGAGAAAAAAGTAAGGATAATTAAAGTAAGTCATGTTTTCCAAACAAATGAACCAACTCATATTTATATTTCGCAGGCTGCAGATAGAATTAATGAAAGATTAAAGGGGCAAGTAGAGTTACAGGTATATCCTAATGGAGAATTGCCATCTTACAAAGATGCAATAGAGCAAGTATTAAGAGGAAGTGATTTTATTTCAGTTGTAGATCCTAGTTATATTGGAGATTATGTTCCAGATTTTACAGCACTAGTAGGACCTATGCTATATTCTACAATAGAAGAATATACAAATGTTACAAGTAGTGATTTTGTAAAGGAATTAGAGAAAAAAGCTGAAGAAAAAGGAATAAAAGTTTTATCATTGGATTACACTTTTGGATTTAGACAAATAGTAACAAATAAAGTAATAAAAACGCCAGAAGACTTAAAAGGAGTAAAATTAAGAGTTCCAGCAAGTAAATTATGGATAGATACATTTAATGCGTTAGGAGCTAATCCAGTAGCTATGCCTTGGAGCGAAACTGTAAGTGCTTTACAACAAAAAGTTATTGATGGAACAGAAACAACTTATTCATTTATGTCAAATAGTAAGCTTTATGAATTAAGAAAAAATGTAGCATTAACAAACCATTTTATAGGTACTGGAGGGGTATATATCTCTACAAAAGTATGGGATTCATTTACTGAAGAACAAAAAAATGTAATTCAAGAAGAAATTACAAAAGCAGCTATTGATAATAATAAGAAAATTTTAGAATTAGATGAACAATTTAAAGAAGATATTCTAAAAAATGGAATGATATTTAATGATGTTGATGTAGCAGCTTTTCAAGAAAAAACTAAAAAAGTTTTTGAAGAATTTCCAGGATTTTCAGATGGTATTTATGAAAAAATAATGAAAGCTAAAGAAGGAAAATAGGAGATAAAAATGAAAAAATTTTATCTAGATGATGTAATAGCATGTATTTTTATATTAGTAACTATAATAGTAGTAGTAATTAATGTAGGAATGAGATATTTTTTTAATAATCCAATAAAAAGTGCTGAAGAGATAGCAACAATATGTTTTATATGGGCTGTTTTTGTAGGAGGAGCAAGTTGTTATAGAAAAAAAATGCATATGGGTATAGATATTTTGGTTCAATTAGCTCCTATTAAATATAAAAAAGTAATTGAGTTATTGGTAGGAATTTTAGTGGCGATAATAACAGGGACAATTTTCTACTTAAGTATAAAATTTACTTATATATCAAGAATAAAACCTACAGCAGTTTTAGGAATTTCATCAGTATATGTAAATTCTTCTTTAATAGTAGGATTTGGTTTAATATTTATTTATTCTTTAGGGGAGATTATAAAGCTAATTAGAAAAAAAGGTGAGAATCATGAATAGTTTTTTACCAATATTAATTTTATTTATATTTTTCTTTTTAAATGTTCCAATTAGTTTTGCTTTAATGGGAGCAGCTCTATTTTTCTTTGGATTTACAGATACAGGAATGGATTTAGACTTGATAATGCAAACTTTCATAAGGAGTGCAGAGTCATTTCCTTTATTAGCAATACCATTTTTTATAATGGCAGGATCAATTATGAATTATTCAGGTATAAGTAAAAGATTAATGGGAATGGCTGAGGTTTTAACTGGACATTTTACAGGTGGAATGGCTCACGTCAATATCTTATTAAGTGTATTGATGGGAGGAATATCAGGTTCAGCTAATGCAGATGCAGCTATGCAATGTAAAATTTTAGTTCCTGAAATGGTAAAAAGAGGATATTCAAAAGGATTTTCAGCGGCAATAACAGCTGCTTCTTCAATAATTAGTCCAATAATTCCACCAGGAATAGTATTGATAATATATGCTTTATTATCTAATGTTTCTGTTACCAAAATGTTTATAGCAGGATATGTACCAGCAATTATGATTGCTATTGCATTAATGATAGTAGTAGCTATTATATCAAAAAAAAGAAATTATCTTCCATCTAGAGAAAAAAGAGCAACAATAAAAGAGATTTTAGTAGAATTTAAAAAATCATTTTGGGCTCTAATACTTCCTTTTGTAATAATTTTAGGAATGAGAATAGGAATATTTACTCCAACTGAAGCAGGAGCTATCGCAGTAGTAGTTACAATATTTATTGGATTTTTTGTATATAAAGAGTTAAAAGTTTCAGATTTTAAAGTTATTTTGTTAGATACAGTTTATGGAACAAGTACAGTAATGTTTATTTTAATTGCGGCAAATGTTTTTGGTTCATATTTAAGTTGGGAGAGATTACCATATAAATTAACACAGATACTTTTAGAATATAGTAATGGACCATGGAGTTTATTATTGATGATAAATTTAATTTTACTTTTTGTAGGAATGTTTATAGATGGAGGAGCAGCAATGATAATATTAGCTCCATTATTAATTCCAGCAGCAAGTAGCTTAGGTATAGATTTATTACATTTAGGTATAGTAATGGTAGTAAATATAATGTTAGGAGGAATTACCCCACCATTTGGTTCAATGATGTTCTTAACTTGTTCACTTTTGAAAATAAGAATACAAGAATTTATAAAAGAGATAACACCATTTATCATTGCTATATTGATTGTTTTAGCAATTGTAACATATATTCCAAATATAGTTTTATTTTTACCAAATTTATTAAGTTAATATAGAAAAAGAGGATGATAAATGAATAATATTCATATTAGCGATTTAATTTTTTATGAAAAAACGAAAGAAGAGATAATAGATTTTTTAAATCAAAATAATATAAGAAAAATGGAACTTTTTATTGAACCATTAGCTATAGAATATACTGAGAAGATGATATATGTCTTAGAAAATTATAAATTTGAATCTATATCTTTTCATGGACCTTTTAGAAAATGCAACTTGGCAGTAATGACAGATGAAGAATGGGAAAAAACATTAGTAAGTTATGAAGAGAGTTTTAAAATAGCAACTAAATATAATCCTAAATTTATGGTTTTACATAGTAATGAATGGATTCCAAATGATGAAATTACTTTAGAATTAAAAGAAAAAATATTAAAAAAAATAGATATTTTAGTTGAGTTAGGAAAAAAATATAATATTGAAGTAGTGGTAGAAAACGTTGGAGTAAAAAGAACATTGGTTTATTCACAAAAAGAGTATGAAAATATTATATTAAAAAATAATTATAAGTCTTTAATAGACATTGGTCATGCTTATGTTAACTCATGGGATATTGAAAGTTTAATTAAAGAATTGAAAGAAAATATTTTAGGATATCATTTTCATAATAATGATGGAAATTCAGATCAACACCAACCAATTTCAAATGGAAAAATAAATTATTTTGAAATTTTAAAGATAATAGAAAAATATACACCTAATGCAACTATAGTACTAGAATATGATTTTAGTGAAGATGAAAATGAAGTTTTAAAAGATTCTAAAAGATTAGAAGCAATGTTAAAAATTAACTAGGTTAAAGAATATATTAATATGAAAGCTGTCAGTTTTTCTGACAGCTTTTGCATAAACATTTAAAAAATAGACTATTAAATAATTAAATTAAAAAATCTAAAAGAGTATTATTTTTTAATTATAGATAGAAGAAAATACATTAGATTTTATTAAATGTTATATTTAGAATTTAACTATAATGTTATAAAAATTTAAAGGAGGAAAATAGTTGAGTGAATTTACCAATGAGTTACCATTATATGAAATAATTTTAAGGATAGTAATGGCTATAATTATTGGAGGAGTAATAGGGTATGAGAGAGGACATCAAAATAGACCAGCTGGTTTTAGAACTCATATATTAGTATGTTTAGGTGCTGCTATTGTTTCTATGATACAAGATCAATTAAGAGTGAATATTTTGAAATATACAATTTTACATCCAGAAGTAGCCCAAGTCTTAAAAACTGATTTAGGACGCATTGGAGCTCAAGTTGTTAGTGGTATAGGTTTTTTAGGAGCTGGAACTATAATGAGAGATAAAGGAATTATAGGAGGATTAACTACTGCAGCTTCTATTTGGGCAACTGGTTGTTTAGGACTTAGTATAGGTTGGGGCTTTTATTATTTAGCAATTCCAGCAGGAATTGGAATTATAATAGTTTTAGTAACTTTGAAAAAACTAGAGAGATACTGGATTGAAAATAAGCATATAATGAAGATAGATATTCAATACAATAAAGAATATTCTTATAGTGATATATTAATAAAAAACTATAATATTTTTAAAGAGATGAACGTAAGAATTAAAGATGTAACAAAATCTATTGAAGAGAATAAAATTTCTTATACTTTAATAGTGGCTAAACAGATGGAAGCAGTAGATGTATTACTAGAGCTTTCTAAGTATGAACATATATCACAAGTACAAATTCCATAATTATTAATAAAATATCAAATAAAAAATAGAGAGAGCAACAGAAAAATCTGAGGCACTCTCTATCTTTTATTTTTATCTAGAGGTTTGGTAAGCTAAATTATGAATAACTATATTCGATAGCTGAGAATTGTAAGCTAAGTTTTTTATAATTATCTCTTAGGTATCTTATCTCCTCAATTAAATTATGAGAAGCATTTGATATAGATATAAGATTTTTTAATTCTTTAGCACTTTTACCACAATCTTTAGCTACATTACTAAAAACTATATAGAGGAATGAAAGGGTAGTAGCCTGTATTCCTAAAAAGTCAATATTTATAGATTTACCTAATTTTATTCTTTTTGCAATTATTTTATACAACTGAAGTGCTTTTTTAGGAGAAGCAAGAACAGAAGTATTTAGTATTTTACTTAATATGAGCTTCATATGAAACCCTCCTTTAAAAGATATGAACTCTCCCACAAAATATTAAATAACTAATTATCAGGATAGGTAGCTTTACCTATTAATTTTCCTTTACTATTATAATATTTCCAAACTCCTTTAGGGATACCATTTTTAAATCTTCCTTGAACTTGAATCTGTCCATTAGGATGAAAAAGAAAATAATTTCCATTGTCTTTTCCATTTAGATAAGTTGTTTCAAAAATTTTTGTACCATTTTCTTGATAAAGAATATATTTACCAAAAAGTTTTCCATTTTTCCAACTTTCAATTGATTTAAGATTACCATTAGGATAAAAAGTTAACCATTTACCATGAGGTTTTCCCTCAAGATAGAAATTCCTATCTTTTTTAGTTATAACTTTTCCTGTAAAAGGAGAGGAGTCTTTTTTTAAATAGATAATTCCTCTTTTTTCTGTAATCTCATAATCATAAGCACTTTTAGTGCTAGAAAAACTTATATAGTTTATTATAAAAAATAAAATTAACAAATTGAATTTCACAGTACCACCTAAGAAATAAAAAAAACTATTCAACTAAAAAGATAACTATGATATAATAAAATTATCTTTATACTCTTTTGACTTAAAAATATAAAAAAAAGTTTAAAAGAAAATAAAAAAATGTAGGAGGATAAAAGTGGAAAATTATTCATTAGAGATGTTATTGATAATAACACTTATGATGGCTTACAAACTTTTGGTATTACATTAATGAGGAAGCACTGAAAAGGTTGCTTCCTTGTTTTATAAGGAGGGAATTTTGAGGGAGATAACATGTCCATTAGAGGCAATTTTTCATATATTGAGAGGTAAATGGGCTCCTATGATAGTATGGAGAGCAAGATTAGGAAATCAAAGACTCACTGATTTAAAAAAAGATATTTTAAATTGCAATGAGAAGATGTTGATTCAACATATAAATGAGTTGTTAGAGTATGGAGTTCTTGAAAAGATAGAGTATGATGTATATCCTAAACACACTGAGTATAAACTTACAGAGTTTGGGTGGAGTTTAATTCCTGTTCTAGCAAAATTTCAAGAAATAGGAATAGGATACTTACAAAATAGTCAGTTATTAACAAAAGATAAATAATATGATATCCTATAAAAAAACGTAGGAGGTATTATTTATGAAAAAGAGTTTAGTATTAGGAACACTTCTTTTAGGGGCATCAGCTTTTGGATTTGAACTTACAAGTTCTGGAATAGAAAATGGATATATTAAAGAGAAGTATGGACAATATGGAACAGAAAATATAAAAGGTATGCCATCTCTTTCACTTCCATTGGAGTGGAAAGGGGTACCTGAAGGAACAAAAAGTTTTGCTCTAGTGATGCAAGATTACGACGCTATCCCTGTAACAGGATTTTCTTGGATACATTGGGTTGCTGTTATACCAGGTAGCTATATAAAATTAGAAGAGAATGCAAGCTTAACAAATAAAGATATAATTCAAGGGGTTAATAGCTGGATATCATCAATGGGAGGACTTAGCAAAGCAGAGGCTTCTCACTTTGGAGGACCAGCTCCTCCAGATAAAGAGCATACATATGAAATAACTATATATGCTCTTGATAAGGAGATAAAATTAGAGAATGGATACTATCTAAATGAGCTTTATAAAGAGATGGAAGGGCACGTATTAGATAGTGCAACTTTAGAAGGAGTGTATAAGACAAAATAACTTATAGACTTTCCAACTCTGGAGAGTTTTCTGTAAAAACTTTTATTCCATTTTTTAAAAGTAATTCTGTGGTAGTACCATTTCCAGTGATGAGAGTTTTTGAAAAACTACCATCATAGATTAGACCACAACCACAAGATGGACTTTTAGCTTTAAGAATAGCTATTGAGCAGTTGAAGATTTTAGCAAGTCTAAGAGCTTCTTCTGCTCCTTTTTTATATTGCAAGGTTACATCTTCCATCTGGCTATTAATAACCTTATCCCCACATCTTTCTGAAGGAACTCTAGGTGTGGGAAGCCCACCTAATTGTTCTGGGCATATGGGAATAAGATTGTATTTAGAAAGTAATTTTTTTATTCTCTCTACCTCTTTAGATTTTCCATCATATCTACAAGCTACTCCTAATAAACAAGCACTAACTAAAATATTCATAGTTATTTCTCCTCAATTATCTCTAAACATTTTTCTTTAAATGAATTTGGAACTCTTTTTATTCTATGAGTAGAATAATCAAAACAAACTAGAAGTGTAGAACCATTGATAACCTTCTCATCATTTTCGTTGAAAATTTCATATTTTATATTAAAACTTGTTTTAGAAAACTCTATCTCAGTTATTTTTATAACTATACTATCATCAAGGAAAAGTTGTTTATTATATTCTACAAATCCATTTTTTTGAATAACTCCTGCCCCTTCTCCTAAGTCCATCTCACTTAACCCTAATGACTCAAAAAAATTCATTCTAGCCATTTGGAAGAAAAGTAAAGCTCTTTCATTTCCTACATGACCACCATAGTTAATATCTTCTTTTTGAATTTTATAATTAAATTGAAACATGAATCCTCCTAAATATCATAGATTTTTTTTAATAATTAAATTATAATATAATTAAATGGAAAAGAAAAGTGAAATCTTATAAGGGAGAGTGAAGATTGTGATAAGATATGGAATGGATAAAGATTTTGAAAAAGCTAAGAAAATTTGGCAGAAGTGCTTTTTAGATTCTGAAGATGAAGTAAAATTTTATTTTGATAACTTATATGATAGACATAAATATCTACTTTTAGAAGAGAATGGTGAAATAAAAGCTTCTCTCCATGAAAATCCCTATAGATTAAATTTTAATGGAACAGTTTTTGAATCTATCTATATAGTAGGGGTAGCAGTATCTCCAGAGTATAGAGGTAAGGGATATATGAATGAGCTAATAAGAGAATCTCTTATAGAAAACAGAAAAAGAGAGGTTCCCTTTGTATTTTTATCTCCAATAAATCCAGAGATATATAGAAAATATGGGTTTGAATATGTAACTAGATTAAGTAAATACTCTATGAGAACAGAGAATCTACCTTATAATAAGATAGAGAGAGCTTATGATATAAAAAGAGTAGAATTAAACAGTGAAGATGAACTCTATGAAGATTTGGTAGAGGTATACAATAACCAGATGTCAGAGATATCTCTATATGTAGAGAGAGATGAAAAATATTATAGAGATTGGGTAAGGGAGATAAGAAGCGATGGTGGAGATGTATTTTCTATCTATTTAGATGAGGAGATAAAGGGATATATTGCTTTTTATAGAAGAGAAAAGATAGAGATTAGAGAGATTTTTGCTAAAGATAGGAGAGACTTAGAAAATCTTTTAGCTTTGGTAAAAACTTTCAAAGAGTATTACCCAAAGTTAGAGATAAAAAATATTGATGGAAAGTATTTAGAGTATTGTTTTGTAAATCAAAAATCTTTTGAAAAGATAGAGTTTCCATTTATTATGGGAAGAATTTTAAATCCTATGGAAGTTTTTAAAATGATGAATATTTATGATATTGATATGAAAATATTAGTAACTGATAGCATAATAGTGGAAAATAATGGTGTATATAGATTTACTCAAGAGGGAGAATTAACTTATAATGAAGCAGGAGATTGGGATATAAAAATTGATATTGGAGATTTATCTTCATTGATATTTGGGCAACTTAGTATAGATGAGTTAGTTTTTCTTGAAAAGTTAGAAGTAAAAAATAAAGAGGTAATAAAAAGGATAAGAGAGAAAGGTATTTTTACATTGAAGAGAAACTATATTCAAGATTATCAATAAACACTTACAAAAAATAGTAACTACTCAGCCAGTAAATTAATTTGAGAAAGCTCAAAGAATTGTGTAATTTATGAAGAGAAGTTAGATTAACTCAGTGAAATCGAACGCTAAAAAACACAACTGTTTGAACGAAGTGAGTTTTCCAATAGTAGAGGAGTTTTAACGACTACTACTATTGAGACACAGAAATTTATTTTCTGTGTTACATTAAGGAAACACTGAAAGCTTTGCTTTCTGTGTCTCAAAATTCTTAGAGAGCTAAAGCTCTTAGAATTTTGGAAGCCATAGTTAATCAACTTCTTGGAATATGGAACAATTCTTAGTTTTCTTTTTAAATAAGAAATATCTGAATAATTACAAAAAATATAAAAGCTGTCAGAAAATAACTGACAGCTTTTATATTAAATTAAGTAAATTAAAACTCTTTAAAAGAAAGGATACTTGAATTATACATTAACCTACTAAAAAAGTCAAGAATATTTTTTATTTTTTTAGTAAAGAAATATCTTTAAGGGATAATTTAGGAACAAAGTGATGGTTATTATCATCTCTAGAGTATGTTGTATTACCATCAATTGCCTCAGTAATAGTTACAGTATCCTTAGGTTCTCCAAGGGTAAGAAGTGTATGAGAAACATACCCTTCTGGTAATCCTACTAATTTATCTACTTCAGGTTTATTGTATGAACCAATTATACAACCAGCATATCCCATCTCATTAGCTACTAACATAATATTTTGAGAAGCAATTCCCATATCAAAATAAAGACTTCTTTCAGTAAAATTAACTAAAGGATTTTCACTACACATTAGAATATATGCAGTAGGAGCTTCTTCAATAGTTGGATTCCAAGGGATAGCTCCAGCAAATTTTACAAGAGGAAATATTTTTTTGCAAAGTTCCTCATCATTTATTAAGACATATCTAAGTTTTTGAGCGTTTCTAGTAGAAGAAGCATATCTAGTACTTTCCACCATTTTTTCTAGCTCTTCCATAGAGATTTTTTTCTCAGTAAAACTTCTATGAGAACGAATCTTTTTTAAAATTTCCATAATCATAATCAATTACCCCCATTTAAAATTAATTCTCTATACTCCTTGGCTGAAATTTTAGTTTTAGGAAGATTTTTACTACTTAATTTTCCAGCTAACTCTCTTCCAAATATTCTAGAATTTTTTGAGTTGATATGAGTGATAGCAATAGCTAAAGCATCAGCAGCATCATCAGGCTTAGGAATTTCAGAAAGTCCTAAAATTCTCTGTACCATAAGTTGTATCTGTTTTTTTTCAGCCTTTCCATATCCAGTAATACCTGTTTTTACTTGAAGAGGGGTGTAGTGGTTTATCACAAGATTATTCTGTCTTCCACATAGAACAATAACTCCTCTAGCTTGTCCTACTGATATTACTGTCTTATTATTTTTAAAATAGAATAATTCCTCTATTGCCATCTCACTAGGAGAATATTTTTTTATTATCTCTGTAAGTTCTGAATAAATTTTACAAAGTCTATCCTCCATAGGCATATCTTTATCAGTATAGATACAACCATAATCTATAACATTAAATCTATTATTTTCAAAATCTAAAATAGAAAAACCTACAATAGCAGTTCCTGGGTCAATACCCAATACTCTCATAAAATTTTTCACCTCATCAATCTTTAGATACGTCTACCCACTCACCTTGAGTGATTTTGGCAAGCATATCTACACTAATTTTTACAGCAGAGTGTGGAGAGCCACCAGCAGGATATACTATATCAAACTCCTTTAAAGTTTTATCCAAATATATTTTAAGAGGAGTCTTTAATCCAAAGGGACATACTCCTCCCACTGGATGTCCAGTTGCTTCAACTACCTCATCAAAAGGAATCATTACAGCTTTTTCTTGGAAAATAGCTTTAAATTTTTTATTGTCAAGTTTAGCTGTCCCTTTACTAAGAATAAGAATATACTCTCCGTTTTTTAATTTATATCCCATAGTTTTAGCAATTTCATCTTCCATTATTCCAAAGGCTTCAGCAGCTAATTTAACCGTACTAGTATCCTTTTGTGATTCCTCTACATAAAGTGGAAGATTATTCTCTTGAAAAAAATTTTTAACACTCTCTAAGCTCATGATAAAATTTCCCCCTTTGTTTTATCTAGTTATTATTTTTTAAAATTAAAATCTGTTTGTCTAAGTGCTTCATATAAAATTATAGCAGCAGAGTTTGAAAGATTTAATGAACGTCCCATATCTATCATAGGAATAGTAATACAGTTTTCTTTGTGGGCATTTAAAATCTCCTCTGGGATTCCTCTTGACTCAGGTCCAAACATTACAAAGTCATTTTCTTTAAACTCTATATCAGAATATCTTTGTTTTGTTTTAGTAGTAGCATAGAAAATTCTTGCTCCTTTGTTAGCTTCTACAAACTCTTCATATGACTCCCATACCACTAAGTCTACTAGATGCCAGTAGTCTAATCCAGCTCTTTTTAATTGCTTTTCATCTAAAGAGAATCCAAGTGGCTTGATAAGATGTAATTTTGTATTTGTAAGAACAGAAGTTCTTCCTATATTTCCTGTATTATAAGGTATTTCAGGATTTAATAAAACTATATTCAAAGTAATTCCTCCTTAAAAATTTATATACATATAATTATAACATAGATTTTGAAAATTATCAGTAATATTTTGACAAGAGAGAAGAGGTAAAGTATAATATTTATGTAGACAATAAAGAAGATGAATTGGAGGAAAAAATGAAGATACAAACTTTTTATTTAGGAAGTTTAATGACAAATTGTTATTTAGTATGGAATGATAAAAATGAAGCATATCTTTTTGATTGTGGTGGAGAAAATATAGGAAGAGTAGAAACTTTTATAAAAACTCATGGACTTACTTTAAAGTACATGGTATTAACTCATGGACATGGAGATCATATAGCAGGTCTTAATAGAGTAAAAGAGTTATATCCAGAAGCAACTGTATATATAGGGAAAGAGGAGGAAAGTTTTTTAACTGAGCAAGAATTAAATCTTATGAAGTATATCAATGGAATAGGATTTACTTATGATGGAGATTATGTAACAGTAAAAGAGGGAGATATGGTAGGGGAGTTTAAAGTTTTAGACACTCCAGGTCATACAATAGGATCTAAGTGTTTCTACAATCCAGAAAGTAAGATATTGATATCTGGAGATACAATGTTTAAAAGAAGTTTTGGAAGATATGACTTACCTACAAGTGATGGAACAATGTTATTTAATAGTTTGAGAAAACTTTGTACAGAGCTACCAGAGGATACAAAGGTATATAGTGGACATAGTGAAGTTACAACTATTGGTGAAGAAAAAGCATTTTTAACTATGCAAGGAATGATATAAGAGGTGAATAATATGGAAAAGATATATGATGTAATAATAGTAGGAGGAGGACCAGCAGGACTTACAGCTGGATTATATACAGGAAGAGCAAAATTATCTACATTGATAATAGAAAAATCTGGAATGGGAAGTTTATATATGGCTCATAAGATAGATAACTATCCAGGATTTCCAGAGGGATTAACAGGAACAGAGCTAAATAATCTTATGAAAGAGCAAGCTAAAAAATTTGGAGCTGAGTTTGTAGAGGGGACACTTTTAGGATTCGATCCATATGAAGAGGTAAAAATAGTAAAAACTGATGCTGGAAATTTTAAAGGAAAAAATATAATTGTTGCTACTGGAACAGGAAAAAGTTTTGTTAAAAAGATTAAAGGAGAGAAGGAGTTACTAGGTAAAGGTGTTTCTTACTGTGCCACTTGTGATGGAGCATTTACAAAATTTATGACTGTATCTCTTATAGGACAGGGAGAGGAGTTAGCAGAGGAAGCTCTATTTTTAACAAAGTTCTCTAAACATATAAGAGTTATGGTAACAGAAGATGAGTTTAAATGCAGTAAAGAGAGTTATGAAGCTCTTACTTCTTCTGAAAAAGTGGAGATAATCACAGGAGTAAAACTTCTTGAGATAAGAGGAAAAGAGTATGTAGAGGAGTTATTAGTAGAGGAGAAGGGAGAGGAAAAGACTTATAAATCTGACTTTGCTTTCCTATATCTTGGAACAAAAAATAATACAGAGATGTATGGAGAGTTTGCAAAATTAGATAAAGAGGGATATATAATAACTGGAGCAGATATGAAAATGAATGTAGAGGGAATGTATGCTGCAGGGGATATTAGAAGTGGAGTTGTAAGACAGGTTACAGTGGCAGCTGCAGAGGGAACAGTAGCTGCTCTTGAGGTAATAAAGAGAGTTTTAAAGAAATAATATCAATTTAAAGAAGGAAATTTAAGATTTTTCTCGAAGATATAAATATAGCACACTTGGACTTTATTACTCAAAGGAGTTGATTCATATGAGAAAGATTTTTGTGTTAGATACTAATATTCTTATCCACGACCCTAAGTGTATCTATAATTTTAGAGGAAATGATGTTATTCTCCCTATATATGTAGTAGAGGAAATTGACAAATTAAAAAGAAATCAAAATACTGCTATACAGGCAAGAATGGCTTCAAGAGTCTTAGATGAGATAAGAAATAAAGGAAGTTTAGCTAAAGGTGTAGAACTTCCACAAGATATTTTTTTCAAAGTAGAGATAAAAAATGATAGAAGTCTATTACCAGCTAATCTAAGTAAAGATGTAATGGATAACAATATTATCTCTGTAACATTGGGAATAAAAAAAGAGAATCCAGACAGAAGAGTAATAATAGTAACTAAAGATATAAATATGAGGATAAAAGCAGATTCATTAGGGCTTGAAGTAGAGGACTACAACACTGATAGAGTAGAGTATAACGAGTTATATGATGGATTTTTTGAAGTAGATGTAGATAAAAAGCTCTATGATAAATTTGATAAAGATGGTAAGATAGATTTTACTGATTTAAAAAGAGAGGATATTTTACCAACACCAAACTGTTTTTTCAAATTAAAATATAAAGATAATATTTTATGTGGTAGATATATAGAGGGAAAAATCAAAAAATTTATTCTAGGAGATGGACAAGCTTGGGGGCTTAGAGCTAGAAATGATGAGCAGAGATTTGCTATGGAACTGCTTATGGACGATAGTGTAAAAGTAGTTACATTGGTAGGAGGAGCAGGAACTGGTAAGACACTTCTAGCTATTGCTGCTGGACTAGAGCTTGTAGTAGAGAAAAAAAGATATAAAAAGATTTTAATAGCTAGACCTATTATACCTATGGGAAAAGACTTGGGATACCTTCCAGGAAGTGAAAAAGAGAAGTTAAAACCTTGGATGCAACCGATTTTTGACAATATAGATTTCTTGAGTGAAGCTAAAGAGGATAGAGCTGGAGAAAAGGTAGTAGAGGGATTAGAGTCTATGGGTATGATGAAGATAGAGCCACTTACATATATAAGAGGTAGAAGTATACCTAAGGGATTAATTATCATAGATGAGGCTCAAAACTTGACACCATTGGAGATAAAAACAATAGTAACTAGAGCTGGACAAGATACTAAGATAATATTTACAGGAGACCCTCAACAGATAGATAACCCATACCTAGATGCTAATACTAATGGACTTACTTATATGGCTGACAAATTAAAATTTGAAAAGATAGTAGGGCACATCACTTTGAAAAAAGGAGAGAGGTCTGAAATAGCAGAGATAGCTGCAAGATTATTATAGATAAATTATAACTAAAATAGAAAAATGGATTTCATTGTTATTTTTTATAAAATAATGGGAAGTCCATTTTTATTTTATATTGAAATCAATTATTCTCTATGATACAATATGATGTATAGTAAAAATTAAAAGAGGTAGAAATGAGGAAATTTTCTATTTTAATTCAGTTGAGGTTTATTTATGTATATATGTTTATATATTTAGTTATTGGTTATTTTTATGATAGCTATTTAAAACATATAGGTTTGTATAAATTTATAGAAACATATTTTGGAATAAGTTTCTTTTTCATATTATTTTTGGTGTTGTTAGATTTTTACTCTTATTTTATAAGATGTAGTAGAAAAAAAATGGTGTACAGTACAAGAAAATTTTTCTTCTGTATTTTAGTAATAAGTTGTATATTTCTATATTTTATGTACAACTTAAATATTCCACTGAAAAAAGAGTTAGCAGATGAAAAACTTTTAGCAAAGAGTATAGAGATAATTTTTTATCAGAAAAAATTTGGACTTATACTTGCATTTCTTTTTGATATCTTAATAAGCAAATTTTATTTTTTATATCTATATGTAGCTTTTTACTTATTGGCTTTTATCTCATTTTTCTTTATAGGGGCAAAAACTATTAGAAAAATTATTGGAAAAATAATAATGGCTGAAAAGGAAAGAAGAGAGATAAAAAGAAATAGAGAAGCATTAGAAGAGCAAGAGAGAATAATAAAATGGATAGAGGAAAAAGAGAGACAAGCAAGGGAGGAAGAAAAGGATGATATTGGCATCTAAATCTCCAAGGAGAAAAGAGATACTAGAAAATATAGGTTTTAATTTAGTGATAAAAAGTGAAGATATAGAAGAAGTAAGTGATAAAATAGAAGTTGTAGAAAAGATAAAAGATATTGCTTATAAAAAAGTGGAAGCTGTAGCAAAAAAATATCCAAATGAGTATGTAGTAGGAGCAGATACTATAGTAGAGGTAGATGGAGATATAATAGGAAAACCTAAAGATGAAGAGGAAGCTAAAAAAATATTACAAAGGTTGTCAAATAGAAGTCATAATGTAATAACAGCATTTTCTTTTATCAATAAATCTAAAGATATCTGTATAAAAGATGTGGCTATTACAAAGGTTTACTTTAAAGATCTATCCCCAGAGATGATAGAATGGTATATAGCTAGTAAAGAGCCAATGGATAAAGCTGGAGCTTATGGGATACAGGATAAAGGTTCAATATTTGTAGAAAAGATAGAGGGAGATTTCTTTACTGTAATGGGATTTCCAGTAGAAAGATTTATGGAAAGATTAAATGAATTAGGAATAAAACTAAAAGATATTGAAAGAATATAGTCAGAGGTGGAAAATGAAAAAGATAATTAATAAATTTTTAGGAATATTTTCAGAGGATTTAGGAATAGACTTAGGGACATCAAATACATTGATCTGTGTAAAAAATAAAGGGGTAATCTTAAATGAGCCTTCAGTAGTAGCTTTAAATCTAAAAACAAAAGATGTATTTGAAGTGGGAGAGAGAGCAAAACTTATGCTTGGTAGAACACCTGGAAATATTCAGACAATAAGACCTTTAAAAAATGGAGTTATTGCTGATTATGAAGTTACTGAAAGAATGATAAGAAATTTTTTAAAGAAAGTAAATCCTAAAAAAGGTTTAGCAAGTCCAAGAGTAATAATTTGTGTACCTGCTGGAGTAACTCAAGTAGAAAAGAGAGCTGTTATAGATGTAACTAGAGAAGCAGGAGCAAGGGAGGCATATTTAATAGAGGAACCTATGGCAGCAGCTATTGGGATAGGACTAAATATATTTGAGCCAGAGGGAAACCTTATCATTGATATAGGAGGAGGAACTTCTGAAATAGCTGTAATATCTTTAGGAGGAATAGTAAAAACTTCATCATTTAGAGTGGCAGGAGATAGATTTGATACTACAATTATAGATTATGTAAGACAAAAGCATAATTTATTAATAGGAGAGAGAACAGCTGAGGAGATAAAGAAAAAGATAGGAGCTGTTATGGATTTAGAAGAGGAAGAGTGTATTGAGATAAGTGGAAGAAATGCTTTAAATGGACTTCCTAGAGATATAAAAATCTGTTCCTCTGAGATAGTAGAAGCTCTTGGAGATTTAGTTCAACAAATAATAGAAGAGGTAAAAGTAATATTAGAAAAAACTCCACCAGAATTATCTTCAGATATTAAAAGAAAAGGACTTTATATAACAGGAGGAGGAGCTCTTTTAAGAGGTATAGATAAGAAAATATCTGAAAATTTAAATCTAAATGTAACTGTGTCAGAAGATCCATTAAATTCTGTAATAAATGGAATACAAGTACTACTTAAGAATTTTGATGTTTATAAGAAAGTATTAATCTCTCCAGAGAGTGATTATTAATTTTAGAAAGAGGGAATATATGAAAAAATTTATAATATTATTTATGATAATTCATATTTTTTCATATGCTAACTATCTCATTAGTAATAGTGAGATAGTTCTTTTTTATGATAAAAGTTATAATAGTGTTCATTATATGAGAGGAGATGTTTTCCAAGGGATAGATATATCAAGAATAGAGGGAAAGTTGATATTAGATGGAGAGAAAGTCATCTCAGTTAATAAATATTTTGAAAGTGCTAATCTGATACCACAGACTAATATATTAAAATTAAACTATAACATAGATGGAAAATATCTTACAGTAAATATAATTCCATCTATGATAGAAAAAGATAAATTGTATTTTGTAGTGGAATTTGTAAATTTTCTAAAGGATAATAGAAAGGTTGATTTTGCTTTTAGAATAGCACCACAATATGATAATAAATATGTTGAGTATAATGAGAGTAAGGACTCATACGGATATGATAGATTTTACTTCAAATCGGAAAATTATAAGGGAGAGACTTATATAGCGAGAGACTCTGTCATAGAAGAATTGATGTTAGAAAAAGTTGAAGGAAAAATTAAAAAATATCAAGATGATAATATGTACTATATTATTCATAATGTAGATTATAATAAGCCGATAGAGTTTGTAGTAAAATTTTATAGAGATTTTGAAGAAAATAAAAAAGAGGAAGGAACAGAGGTATTATCTAAAGAGTTAGCATATTGGGAAAATGTAAATAGTAATATAAAGTTTTTAGATAGAAGAAATAACTTTTTTAATCAGTTAAGAAATTTAGAAGTAATGGTTTCAAGAGCAGTTATTCCTAATCAAATCTCTTATAATACAAGTGATGAGAGTTTAAATACCAAGATGAAGCTATATTACTTAACTAGTAAATATGATAAAAATTTTAATCCTAGTAAGTTTTTAGAAGATTTATATAGTAAAAAAAGCGAAAATCAAAAAGTTGTTTATTATACTTTCCTTTTTAAATATTTAAATGTAAGCGGAGATTATTTAGCTCCAAAACTTTTAAATGAGAAAATAATTCCAGAAGTAGAATCAATATTGGGATATTTAGAAGAGGAAAATGAAGAAATTATTAATATAAGGGATAATATAAATAACTATTATTGGTATTATGAGTTGATAAATAATATAGAAAATAGACCTGAATTTGTTGAAAAGAGAGATTTTATATTAGCTAAGAAAAAATTATTACTAGATTATATCAATAAAAACTATGTGTTAGATGATGGTTTAAAAATAAGAAAGGAATCTAGTGAGAGCTATTATAAAAATATAAGATTTATGAGTTTTCTTCCAAAGGAAAAGCAGTTAAAAATTCTTAAAGAGGATTATAAAAAATATTATAATAGATTTTATGGATTATTAAAGCCTAAAGGAGAAGAGAGAATAGATTTAGGTTATAATTTAGATTTTATAATAAAATTATATGAGAATGGAGAGAGAGATTTAGCAGATATTTTATTTGCTAACTTAGAAACTTATATTAGAAGAAATGACTACTATATAATACCAGATATTTATCCAGATAAAGATAATCCAGCTGGAATATATGGAGAGCTACTATATCTTTATTTTATAGCAGCAGAAAATAAGGAGAGATATGGAAATTAAAAACAAGATAGAAGCAATTTTACTTTTAGGTGGAGATGAAGTAAAGATAAGAGAGCTTTGTAAATTTTTTTCTATACCATTAGAAGAGATGTTGAAAATCTTAGAAGAATTAAAAAATGATAGAAGGGAAACAGGAATAAATATAGAGATTGATGGAGAGGTAGTAAGCCTTGCTACAAATCCCATCTGTGGAGAGATAATCAATGATTTTTTCCAGCAGGAGAGTAAGCCTAAAAAACTTTCAGGAGCAGCACTAGAAACTCTCTCTATAATAGCTTATCGTCAACCTATAACTAAAGGTGAGATAGAAGCTATAAGAGGGGTGTCTGTAGATAGAATTATTCAAAACTTAGAAGAGAAAAAATTTGTTAGGGTTTGTGGGAAAAAAGAGGCAGTTGGTAGACCAAATCTATATGAGGTAACTGATAAATTTTTAAGTTATATTGGAATAAGAAGTATAGAGGAGTTACCTAACTATTTTGAAGTAAAAGGAAGTAGCGAAGATGGAAGAGATTAGAATAAATAAGTACCTTGCTTCTTTAGGTGTAGGCTCAAGAAGAGAGATAGACAAGCTTATAGAAGAGGGAAAAATAAGAGTAAATGGAGAGGTAATCAGTGCTGGAGTAAAGGTAACTGATAAGGATATAATAGAGGTAAAAGGGAAAAAAATCTCTAAAGATATAGAGAAAAAAGTATACTATATGTTAAATAAACCTTTAGAAGTACTTAGCTCTGCAAAAGATGATAGAGGAAGAAAAACAGTAGTGGATATAGTAAAATGTAAAGAGAGAATTTTTCCAATAGGAAGATTAGACTATAATACAACAGGACTTATACTACTTACAAATGATGGAGAGCTTTTTAATAGAGTGATACATCCTCGTTCAGAAGTATACAAGGAGTACTATGTAAAGGTACTTGGAGAGATAAAAGATAGCTCTATAAAAAAATTAGAAGATGGAGTGGAGTTAGAAGATGGAATTACTCTTCCTGCCTATGTAAAACTTATCTCTAGAGAGAGAGGTAAAAGTGAACTTATGGTATCTATTAGAGAGGGAAGAAATAGACAGGTAAGAAGAATGTTAGAAGCTGTAAATACTCCTGTACTTGTATTAAGACGTGAGAGAATAGGAAAATTATCTTTAGGAAAATTAAAGGTAGGAGAGTATAGAGAGCTTACAGATAGTGAAGTAAAATATTTATACTCATTATAAAATTATTAGCAAATTTATAAAAGTATGGTATAATTAAATGAAATATTTAAGGATAATTCAGAATAACGAAGATTCACTTTTTAACTAAGAAAATTCTAAGAATTGTGAAATTTATGGAGAGGAGTTAGATTAACTCGGCGAAATCGAACGCTAAAAAATGTAATAAGTCAAAGACTTAACCCTTGCATTTTTAGTGAGATAAGCCATAGTTAATCAACTTCTTGGAATATGGAGCAATTCTTAATTTTCTTTTATAAAGAAAGTTATTCTTGAATAGAGAATTAAAGGGAGGAAAAAGATGGCACTAACAAGAGAAGAGGTTTTAAAAATAGCAAAGCTTGCTAGATTAAAATTTCAACCTGAAGAGATTGAAAAATTCCAAGTGGAATTAAATGATATTCTTGGGTATATTGATATGTTAAATGAAGTAGAAACTGAAGAGGTATCAGCACTATCACAGGTAAACTCTCACGTAAATAACTTAAGAGATGACAGTGTAAGAGAATCACTTACTGTGGAAGAGGCACTAAAAAATGCTCCAGATGGAGAAGATGGTGCTATTATAGTTCCAAAAGTTGTAGGAGAGTAGAGAAAATATTAAGGAGGAATTTTTCTATATGAAAAACTTATATAAATTAACTGCCTCTGAGATAAGAGAAAAAATCTTAAATAAAGAGGCTAAAGTAGAAGAGTTAGTAAAAGAAACTTTTGAAAGAATAGAAAAAGTAGAGGGAAAAGTAGGAAGTTTTGTACATTTAAGAAAAGAAAAAGCTCTTGAAGAAGCTAGAATATTAGATGAGAAAATAGCTAGAGGAGAAAAAGTAGGAGCATTAGCTGGAGTACCTGTAGCTATAAAGGATAATATGGTATCAAAGGGAGATATCACTACTGCTTGTTCCAAAATATTGGGAAACTATGAAGGAATCTATGATGCAACTGCTGTTAAAAAATTAAAAGAGGCAGATGCTATAATAATTGGAATTACTAATATGGATGAGTTTGCTATGGGAAGTACAACAAAGACATCTTTCCACCATTTAACTAAAAATCCTTGGGATGCTACAAGAGTTCCTGGAGGAAGTAGTGGAGGAGCAGCAGCTTCAATAGCAGCTCAAGAGGTATACATATCTTTAGGTTCAGATACAGGAGGAAGTATTAGACAACCAGCTTCATTCTGTGGAGTAGTAGGAATGAAACCTACATATGGAAGAGTATCAAGATATGGACTTATTGCCTTTGCTTCATCTCTTGACCAGATAGGACCTATGGCTAAATCAGTAGAGGATATAGCTCTAACTATGAATGTAATAGCTGGGGCAGATGATTACGATGCTACTGTTGTAAATTGTGAAGTACCTGATTATACAGAATTTTTAAATCAAGATATAAGAGGAATGAAAATAGGAGTACCTAAGGAGTACTTTATAGATGGAATAAATCCAGAAGTAAGACAAATAATGGAAGATGCAATAGAGAAATTTATCACTTTGGGAGCTGAGATAGTAGAGATATCTCTACCACATACAAAATATGCTGTACCTACTTACTATGTAATAGCTCCAGCAGAAGCAAGTTCTAACCTTGCTAGATTTGATGGTGTAAGATATGGATATAGAAGTAAAAATATCCAAAACATCAATGACCTATACGTAAACTCAAGAAGCGAAGGATTTGGAGATGAAGTAAAAAGAAGAATAATGATAGGAACTTATGTTTTAAGTGCTGGTTTCTATGATGCATACTTTAAGAAAGCTCAAAAGGTAAGAGCTAAAATAAAAGAGGATTTTGATAGAGCATTTGAAAATGTAGATGTAATATTTACTCCAGTATCTCCAAGTACAGCTTTTAGATTAGATGATAAAAAGACTCCAATAGAGTTATATTTAGAAGATATTTTTACAATCTCTGCTAACCTTGCTGGTATACCTGGAATCTCTATTCCAGCTGGAAAAGCACAAGGATTACCAGTAGGTATTCAACTACTAGGAAAACCTTTTGGAGAGAGAGATTTAATTAAAGCTGGTTCAGCTTTTGAAAAAGTAAGAGGAGAATGGGAGCTTCCTGAATTAGACTAGGAGAAAAGGAGAAAAGATATGAGAGAATGGGAATCAGTAATCGGGCTTGAGGTCCACCTACAATTAAAAACTGGAACAAAGGTTTGGTGTGGTTGTAGTGCTGACTATGACAATGCTGAAGCAAATACACATACTTGTCCTATCTGTTTAGGACACCCAGGGGCATTGCCAAAACTAAATAAAAAAGTAGTAGAGTATGCAGTAAAAGCTGGACTTGCTCTTAATTGTAAAATAAATAATGAGAGTAGTTTTGATAGAAAAAACTATTTCTATCCAGATACTCCAAAGAACTATCAAATTACTCAATTTGATAACTCTTATGCTGGAAAAGGATATCTAGAGTTTAAATTAAATTCTGGAAGAATGGTAAAAGTAGGAATTACAAAATTACAAATAGAGGAAGATGCTGCAAAATCTATACATGCTGAGCATGAGTCACTAATAAATTTCAATAGAGCATCTATACCATTAATAGAGATAATATCAGAGCCAGATATGAGAAGTTCTGAAGAGGCTTATGAGTATCTTAATACTTTAAAGAGTGTAATAAAATATACTGGTATCAGTGATGTATCAATGGAATTAGGTTCACTTAGATGTGATGCTAATATATCTGTAATGGAAAAAGGATCAAAAGTTTTTGGAACAAGAGTAGAGGTAAAAAATCTAAACTCATTTAAAGCTGTTGCTAGAGCTATTGATTATGAAATAAGTAGACAGATAGAAACTATTGAGAATGGTGGAAAAATAGACCAAGAAACAAGACTTTGGGATGAAGAAACTCAAACTACAAAGGTAATGAGAAGTAAAGAGGAGGCTATGGACTACAGATATTTCCCAGAGCCAGACTTATTAAAACTTGTTATCACAGATGAAGAGATAGAAGCTATTAGACAAACTATGCCAGAATCTAAAGTTGAAAAGTTAGCTAGATTTATAAATGACTATGGATTACCTGAATATGATGCTAATATTCTATGTGAAGATATAGAGTTAGCTGATTATTTTGAGAAAGTTGCTAAAACTTCTGGAAATGGAAAACTAAGTGCTAACTGGATAATGACAGATGTTATGAGAATATTAAAAGATAAAAATATAGATATAGAAAAATTCTCTATATCTGCTGAGCATCTAGGAGAGATAATAGCTCTTATAGAGAAAGGAACTATCTCTACTAAGATAGCTAAGGAGTTATTTGAGATAAAACTTACTGATGAGAGAGCTCCTGAAGTAATTGTAAAAGAAAAAGGAATGGTGCAAGTAGCAGATACTGGTGCTATTGAAGCTATGGTAGATGAGGTAATAGCTAATAATCCTAAGATGGTAGAGGATTATAAAAACTCTGACGAAGGAAGAAAGCCAAGAGTAATTAAAGGGCTAATAGGGCAAGTAATGAAACTTTCTAAAGGAAAGGCAAATCCTACTTTAGTTACAGAGATAATGACTAAAAAATTATCTTAAGAATATTAATAGTTTTGAGTTATTAAGTGGAGACTATTTACTTTCTAGGAATATATTGTATAATATATTAAGAAATAAAACTAGAGAAGGAGGTAGTTTCTATGAAGAAGACATTAATAGTTTTGGGAATTTTAGTAGCATTGTTAGGAATAACTGCATGTACACGTACTGAGAGAAATGTAGCAACAGGAGCAGCTGTTGGAGCTGTTGCTGGACATGTTATTGGTGGCAGTGGTACAAGTACTGTAATTGGAGCTGGTTTAGGAGCTGGAGTTGGGGCTATAATGTCTGAAAAAGATAAATAGCTACCCTATATAATATAACAAATAAAAAGAACTACACTTTTTATCTAGATTAAGATAAAAGGTGTAGTTTTTATATTGTTTTAAAAAAATCTTGGGAAATGATGAAAATGTAATCTGTGTAAAAATGGTAGTGGAATATGGAAAAAATGTTCTACTAAATAAAGTATTATTATGATAATTAGTATAATCCAAAGGATGTTACTATTTGAGGTGGAATTTTCACATGAACATTTTTTTCTAAAAAGAATAAAGAATAATAATATGATAATGAGTAAAAGCATTTATTTTTCCTCCTTTTCTGAATAAGAGCTAATAAGTTCATTTATATTTTTATTTAATTCTAAAGCTTTTTCTGTATAACGTTTTGGATATTTAATTATATTTATATTAAGATTTTCCACTAATTTTTCTTTTTCTCTTATTGCTTCATTCAATTTAATTTCTAAATTTTGTTTTTCTTTTTCATTTTTAGAATCATTAATTTTCTGCTCCAAACTAGTGATAGTAAAATCCAAATCCTTCATAAGATTATTAAAAATATCTTGTTGTTCCTCTTTTAAAAATGTTTTTAAATATTTATAATTTGGAGTATCTAAGTAATCTCCAAATGATAAAATAGAATTAATAGATAAAATAGTAATTAAAAATAATTTTTTCATGTTTTTTCTCTTCTGTATTTATTATAAGAAAAGGATACTATTTTATTGTGTCCTAAGTATGTCAGAAAAAATATAGAAATTTTATTATGAAAAAGATGATGAAATTATGAAATTAAAAAGTTGGAAAAAACAAAAAAATACAAGTTAATTACATAAAAATATCAATACTAGGGTATATACTACAATCATAGAAAAAGGTTATAAGTGTGCTAATCCTTATAATAATTATCTTAACCAAAATCCACAAGATGATAATCTATATTCTCCCAAAATTAAGGTTATCATCTTCAATGTCAATAACTGTTTAGCAGTTTATTATAAATAAATACTAGGGGGTATTTTTATGAAAAAATCAATGTTATTAGTAGGTGCGTTTTTAGCAGTTGCAGCTATGGCACAAGCAAAAGAAGTTGTACCAGCTCCAGTAGTAGTAGAAGAAGCTCCAGTACAAATTGTAGAAAAAGAAGTTATTGTCTATAGAGACAAAGAAGAAGGATTCAGACCTAATGGTTATGTAGATTTACAATACAGATACTATGGAGATACTGAAGGAAATGGAACAAACTATTCTTCTAAACCTGCAGATAATAGAGCAGATGGATGGAATACAAATAATAACTATTCAAGAATCCAATTCCAAGGAAATATCAATATGACTGAAAAACAAAACTTAGAATGGAGAATTAGAGGATATAACTCTTTAGATGAAAATGATAAATCAAATCCAACAGCTAAAGATAATGGAACTGAAACAAGATTAAGATATTTCTATGACCATGGATATTTAGGAGATTCTAAAGTTGATTTGACATCAAGAGTACACTATCAAAATAATGCTGATGATGCTTACCAAAACGTAGAATATCAAGCAAGATTTGATTTTGCTGATTATATGTTTAACAATGATATGTTCAAAACTGATTATTTTGTAGTAGCTCCAAAAGTAGGATATACTTGGTCTGATGACAATAGTTCTGACTATTCAAATCAAGTAGGATTTGATGTATATACTTGGCATACATTACCATGGGGATTCTCAACAGAGTTTAACTTATACTTTACTCAAAACTTCTATGGACAAGATCAAGCTTTTAATAATGGAAATGATATGGAGGATAAAAACTTTACAATAGATATGGAATTCTATATCTATAATACAACTAATCTTTATACAAATGGAAACTTCTCTCTAGACTTTGGATTTGAAGGAGGTTATGATCCTTATACTTGGTCTCAAGAGAAAAAATTTGGATCAGCTGATGGAGATAATTTAGGAACAGATGATAGTAAATATTCTCTATATGCATTACCATATCTTCAAGCTAACTATGCTGTAACAGAAAATATGACTGTATATGCAGCAGCTGGAGCAGAGTATAGAGACTGGACAGTTGATAATGGACACTCAGCATCTAACTGGAGATGGCAACCAACTGCTTGGGCAGGATTCAAAACAACATTTTAATAATTGGTAGTAAGACTGATTAATTTATAAAACTTATCTCTAAAAAGAGTCCTAACAATTTTGTTAGGGCTCTTTTTCTATATATTTTCAATTTAAAAATATGTTATTTATGTGGTGGATAATATTAAATAATTAGAATAAAAAGACAGAATTACTTCATAAAAATAATAATATTTTGGGATAGAATTAAAACATATAGAATAGATATAGGAGGTAATTTTTATGAAAAAGAGTATATTATTAGTAGGAGTACTATTATCAGCTATGGCATATGCAAGCAGTGATACAATAGTTCCAATAGAGGTAGAAAGAAATATAAATAAATTCTATCAAGATTCTGATTTTTCACAAAGAAATCAATATGCAAATATGCAAAGAAAGGCTTATATAGAGATGATGGACTATATAAATAACTCTGATATTCCAACAGAGGAGAAAGAGGGAATATTAAGAAATGTAGAAAGTATGTATCCAAATAACTATGTAATGCAAAAGGTAGAGGCTAAAAGTAGAGTAGATCATGTTAAAAGTTTAATGTAAGAGTAAAAAAATTAAACTAAAAGAGCACTTATCTTTATGAGAAGTGCTCTTTTTATATGTATATAAAAAATTATCTATTTTTAAAGTAAAAAATACCAGAGCCTATGACTAATCCAAGGATAACATTAGTTAAAATCATTCCAGTAATAACTTCTATCATAACAAGAAATTGTCCAATGGTAGTAAGAGGATATATATCTCCATAGCCAATAGTTGTAATAGTAATAAAGCTAAAGTATATGTGTCTAAAGTAAAATTCAAACTCTTCTAATGTTTTAGGAATATTATTAAAAGCTATATCATCACTGAAAAAACTTATAATGGTGTAAACTAAACCAAAACTTATAGCAAGAGTAATATACGTAGTGATAATGATAGTAATATCATTGGGAACAATCTGCCTTTTTCTTTTAAAAAAGTCAGTAAAAACATATTTTAGTAACATTATATGTGAAGTTATTAAAAGTAATACATTTATAAAAGATAGAAAGTAAAAAAAATATTTTAACTCTTTGTCTATTTCAGAAAGTTCTAAAAAAATATCTACAATAGGTACAATAAGGAGATAATATAGGATAAGGCAACTAGATTTTAAAGGACCATCTTTAAACAGAAAGTTTTTTTGCTTTAAAAATATAATAGGTAAAATTCCTAAAAATACCTTTATACTACTTGAAAATAGTATAGAGATAGTTATTTTTATATCATTGAACCAAAGTGCTAATATGGAAAAAAGAATAGATAATAAAAAAGCATGTGTAGATATTTTAAAAAAATAGTTTAATTGAACTTGTTTGTATAGCTTCATAATAAATTCCCCTTTTATTTTTTATATAATTTATTATAACATATGAAGGGAAAAAAGAATAAAAAATGTTGAAAGACTGGACAAGTTAAGTGTAATAAAATATAATATTCATATCAATAGTTATTCATATTTTGTTCACATTCATCATATATACTAAGTCGTGGATAAAGAAATTAAGGTTAGGAGGGGTTTTATATGAAGAGAATACTAATTGTTGATGATGAAGAGCAGATAAGAAACATTTTGAGAATGTATCTAGTAAAAGAGGGATATGAAGTAAGTGAAGCAGAGGATGGAGAAAAGGGATTAAAACTTTTTTATGAAAAACCTTTTGACTTGGTAATACTAGACGTGATGCTACCTAAAAAAGATGGATGGAGTATTTTAAGGGAAATAAAAAAATATACAGAGACACCAGTTATTATGTTGACAGCTAGAGATGATAGTGAAGATGAAGTATTTGGGTTTGAAATGGGAGCTGATGACTACATTACTAAGCCATTTAATAATAAGGTACTATTAGCTAGAGTAAAATCTTTATTAAGAAAAACTAATAATATGGTGGAATCTATAATAGAGATAGGAGATTTAGTAATAAATGATACTTCACATAGTGTTAGTAATTCAAAAGGTGAAATAGAACTAGCACCAAAAGAGTATGATTTATTAGTATATCTTATAAAAAATAATAAGATAGCATTGAGTAGAGAAAAACTTTTAAATGAAGTGTGGGGATATGATTTCCTTGGAGATGATAGGACAATAGATACTCATATAAAAAATCTTAGAAAAAAAATTGGAAAAAATGCTATAAAAACAATTAGAGGAATAGGATATAAATTAGATTTATAGTGAGGTTATATTGATGAGAAAAATATTTTATAAGATATTTCTTTACTTTTGCTTAGCAGCTTACTTACCTTTAGCCTTAATATATGCTTTTAATTTTTTTTATGTAGATAAATATATTGTTGAAGAAAAAAGAAGTGCCTTGATTCAAGTTGCTGAAAATATAGATATTACAGAATTAAAAAAAATTGGTAAGCAGGATATAAAATATGGTGAAAGTAAGTTAGATGTACACTTAAGATATATAAATTTAAATGAAAAAAGTGGAAGTTCAGACTTTTTTAAGTTTTTTAGTAGAACAGAGATGAAAATTGATATTAGAAAAATGGAGTTAAATGAATATAGTATAAAAACTGTAAAATTATCCTCTTTAACAAACCATTTCTTTTTAATTAAGAAAATTTCAGACCATGAAATAGTAGCAGTCATTGGAGAGAGTATAGTCCCAAAAGTAGTTACTGGAATAATGATAGGAATTTATAAACAGTATACTCTTTTTATTATTCCACTTCTCTTAATAGGCTCATATATTATTTCTAAAAATTTTTCTAAACCAATAGAAATATTAGAAAAAGTTTCTGCCCAAATATCTAATTCTGATTTTACAGAGGTAGTAGATATAAAATCTAAAAATGAGTTGGAAAGTTTAGGAAATAATATCAACAAGATGGCATCTAAATTAAAACAAAATATTGAAGAGTTAAATGGCTTAAATGATAAACTAAAAATCGAGTTGAAGGAAAAAGAAAAGCTTTTAGAAACAGAGAAGACTTTTATGAGAGCAATAGGGCATGAATTAAAGACACCAGTAGCAATAATAAATGGATATATAGAAGCCCTACAAGATGGAATTATAGAAGAAACTGAAAAAGAAAAAATATATGAAATTATTTATAACGAGGCTATGTCTATTGATAAACTTGTAAAAGATATAAATAGTTATTTAAAATCTGAATTTAAAGATTTAAAACCTACATTTGAAAAAATAAATATGAAAAAAGTTATAGAATTTGGATTAAAAAAATACTCTTTAGATATAGAGCAGAAAAAAGTAGATTTAAGATTGGAGTTAGAAGATTTGGAAATAAAAACAGATGTAAAGATATTTAATATAATTTTAAATAACTTACTAACTAATGCTTTAACTTATATGAATGATGAGAAAAAGTTAGGAATATATCTAAGAGATAACAGTTTAGTAATAGAAAATAGTACTGATACTATATCAGATGAGGTTATAGAAAAAATATTTAATCCTTTCTATAAAATAGATAGTTCTCGGAATAGAAAGTATGGTGGAACAGGATTGGGATTATCAATTGTAAAGAATTTATTGGAAGCTTTAAACTTAAAATATAGTTTTACATATGATAAAGATAGAAAATTTGCGAAATTTACAATAATTTTTTTATAAAAAATATTGACTCTCAAGTCACTTTATGGTTTATAATATTTAAGTTAAGATAGATTGTAATATGGAGATGAGAGAGGTGGGAAAAAAGGAATTAATAGTATCCTCAGCTAAAAAAGTTATTTTAGAAAAGGGGTATAAGAATATATCTGTAGAAGATATTACTAATGAAGCTGGGATAGCTAAGGGAAGTTTTTATACATATTTTAAAAGTAAAAATTTAGTAATTGATTATATTCTTGAAGAGGTAATAGCAAAAAGAAAAAATGAGTTTAAATTAGATAAGAGAAAGTCTTTAGAAAATACTATAAAAAGTTTAGTAAGAACTAGAATAAAATTAGATGATGAAAAGTTGAAAGAGAATTTAGTGTTAGTTAATCTTTTTAGGAATGTAGCTTCTCTAGATGAAAAGACTTTGATGTTACTAAAGGAATTGGAAAAAGTTATAATAGAAAGGATGGAGAGTATAATATTAGCCTATCCAAAAGAGATAAAAATAGAGAAAAAGGATATAAAGTTTTATTCTAAAATGTTAAACAATATTATCTCTAATTATAAAACTTTTACTCTTTTTTTCTCAGAAAAAAGCAATCAATTTATTACTGATATAGAAGAGGTAAAGAAAAAATATCAAACAGAAGATTTTGAAAGAAATGTAGAAATAATTTCAAAAAGTATTTTAAAAATTTTAACATATTAGGAGGTAAGTTATGAAAAAAACTTTAGGATTACTTTTACTTTTAAGTAGTTCAGTTTTTGCAAGAGAGCTAACTCTTGACCAAGCCATTCAAATGGCATTAGATAATAGTAAAGAGATGCAAATATCTCAAAGAGATGTAGAAACAGCTAAATTAAATGTGGGGATAGCATTTAAAAATGCACTACCAAGTGTTGTGTATACTGGTTCATATACTAGAAGTGAGTATGAAAGAGAGGTAACAAGAAGATTAGGAGAGAATAGAGAGCCACAAAAAGTAGATGCTAAAGGTGGATATACTCAAAAGATAACTATTTCTCAGCCAATTTTTCAAGGGGGAGCTATTTTAGGTGGTATTCAATATGCGCAAGCATATAAAAGCGTTGCTAACCTTATGTATCTAAGTTCTCAAAGAGATGTAAGACTTGAAACTATTCAAATATACTCTAATATAGTAAAGAGTGAAAAAGATTTAGAAGCTCTTATGTCATCTAAAGAGGAGTTAAAAGCTACTTATGATAAGCAAAAAGCTCAATTAGATTTAAGACTTATTACTAAAGCTGATCTATTAAAAACTGAGTACTCTATGTTAGAGGTAGACTCTCAAATTATAGGAGCTCAAAATCAAATTACAGTTCAAAAGGAAAATCTAAAATTAAAATTGGGATTACCTAAGACAGAAGATTTAACAGTAGTAGAGTTTGATGTTCCTATGTACTTAAGTAGAAATATTGATTTCCAAGCTGATTTGAATCAAGCTCTTACAGAGAGTATAGATGCTATGGTAGCTAATAAGTATGTAGATATGGCTGATGCTCAAAGAAAAGTTGCTAGAGCAGATATGTTACCTCAAGTTAGCGCTTTTGCTAGTTATGGTGTAGATTCTGATAGAAGAAAATATAATGCTACAATGGATGATGCTGAGTGGAGAGGTGGAGTTCAAGTAACGTGGAATGTATTTGAATTTGGAAAAAACTACGATACATATAAAACTGCAGCAATAGCTAAAGAACAAGAAGAGTTAAGAGAAAAAATATCAAAAGATACTATTGATATAAATGTAACTGATGCGTATTTAGAGCTAGTTAGAATGGAAAAAGATAGAGATTCTAAAGGAAGAGCTTTAGAAGCTGCTATGGAAAACTATAAGATAGATAAGGAAAAATATACTGCTGGTTTAATCTCTACTATAGATTTCTTAGCTTCAGAAACACAATTAAGAGAAGCTAAAGTAGCACACAATCAAGTAGTTATTGATTATCTATATGCTTTTGAAAAATATAGAAGTATGTTAATTTAAAAAATGAAATAGACTATCAGGAGGAAAAAGATGAAAAAAGCTAAATATTTAGTATTTGTATTGATGCTAATACTAGTAGGTTGTGGAAAAGAGGAAGAAACAAAAGTAATAGAAAAGCCTGCTAAATATGTTGTAACTGAGGGAGTAAAAACAAGAACAATGAATCAAATCTTTAGAAGTGATGCTGTTCTTGAACCTAAAGATAAGATTAACCATCAAACTGAAAAAGGTGGAACAATAGTAAAAATACTTAAGAAAAATGGGGATAAAGTAAAAAAAGGTGAATTAGTAATGGTACTATCTGATAGTGCTACTGAGTCAGCTTATTTCACATCAAAGGCTGATTATGCTTCAAGCAAAGCCTCTATGGAAATAGCTAAAAATAACTATGAAAAATTTAAAAAACTATATGATGAACAATTAGTTTCATACCTTGAGTATGTAAATTATGAAAATAACTACATCAGCGCAAGAGGAGCTTATGAGTCAGCAAAAGCTAACTATGAATCAGCTAAATCTGATTATGATAAACTATATAGAAAAGCTGAGATAAGTGGAACAATAGGAAACTTATTTGATAAAGTTGGTAAAAAAGTTGCCGCTACAGATACAGTATTTACAGTGATAGATGATACTTCAATGGAAGCTTATGTAGGATTCCCAGCAGAGTGGTTAGATGAAATTAATTTAGGATTAGAAGTTCAAGTACAAGTACCAGCTATAGATAAAACTTTAACAGGAAAAATTGTGGAGATTAACCCAATAGCTGAAAATGATACTAAGAAATTTAAAATAAAAGTAGCTGTTGATAATAAAGATAAAGTAGTAAAAGATGGAATGTATTCATTTGTAACTGTACCAGCAGGAAAAACAGAGGCATTATCAGTAAATGATGAAGCTATATTTGTAAGAAACTTACTTTCATATGTATACAAAGTAGAAGATGGAAAAGCTACTAGAATAGAGGTAAAAACAGGAGCTACTAACTTACCTTATACACAAATATCTTCTAACGAGATAAAAGAGGGAGATAGAATAGTAGTAAAAGGAGTATTTGGTCTTGAAGAGGGAGATAAAGTAGAAGAAAATACTCAAGCAAAATAAAATTAACGAGAATTAACGAGGTGAAATATAGATGACACTAGCAGGTTTGTCAATACGTAGACCAGTAGCAACAACAATGGTAATGATTTCCATTATGTTTATTGGGCTTATGGCAATGTTTACAATGAAATCTGAGCTACTTCCAAATATGGATATTCCAGTTGTTACAGTAACTACAACTTGGAATGGAGCAGTAGCTGAAGATGTAGAAACACAGATTACTAAAAAAATAGAGGAGATACTTCCTAACGTTGAGGGAATAGATAAAATTTCATCAACATCTTCTTTTGAGCAATCACAAATAGTTATAGAATTTAACTTTGGAATAGATGCTGATGATAAAACAACAGAGATTCAAAGAGAGTTATCAAAAATAACTAATGATTTACCAGATGATGCTGATACTCCAGTAGCTAGAAAGGTAGAGGCTGGAGCAGGAAACTTAACAATGGTAATGATGTTCTCAGCACCAAATAGAGGAGAATTAAGTACATTTATAGATGAGTATTTAAAACCTAAATTTGAAAGCTTAACAGGGATAGGACAAGTAAATGTATTTGGTAACCCAGATAAACAGTTACAAATACAATTTGATAGTGATAAGTTAGCAGCATATAACTTATCTCCAGTAGAGCTATATAATCTGATCTCGATGTCTAGTAAAAATTTACCATTAGGAACTGTAAAAACAGGTAATAAAAATATAATTGCTAGATTTATGGGAGAGTTAAACTATATAGATGAATATGAAAATATGATTATTCAAAGTAATGGTAATACATTAAAATTAAAGGATGTAGCTGATATAGTTTTAACAACAGAGGATTTTACAGATAAAGGGTTCTTATCAGGAAAGGAATCAATAGTTGTTGCTGTTGAGAAATCTGCAGATGGAAGTACTATAGAGTTAAATAAAGCAGCAATAAAAGCTCTAGATAGTTTAAAATCAGTAATGCCTCCTGGAACAGAGTATAAGACACTACTAGATACATCAGAAGATATAGAGCAATCTATTTCAAGTGTTTCTAGTAATGCTGTGCAAGGACTTGTGTTAGCTACAATAGTATTACTAGTATTCTTAAAAAATATCAGAGCAACATTTTTAGTTTCTGCAGCTCTACCAGTTGCAATAATATTTACATTTGCTTTCTTGGCATTAGCAGGAACATCTCTTAACCTAATCTCACTTATGGGGTTATCAATAGGGGTAGGAATGCTTACAGACAACTCCGTTGTTGTTGTGGATAATATATATCGTCATATGACAGAGTTACACTCTCCAGTAATGGAAGCATCAGAAAATGGAGCTACAGAAGTAACACTATCAGTTATAGCATCAGCATTAACAACAATGGTAGTATTTATACCTATACTATTTATACCAGGTATTGCAAGAGAGATATTTAGAGATCTATCATACTCTATTATATTCTCAAACGTAGCTGCATTACTAGTTTCTTTAACATTAATTCCAATGTTAGCAAGTAGATTTTTAACTAGTAAAATAGATATTACAGCTGAAGGAAAAATATTTACAAAGGTAAAAAGTACATATTTAAAAATTATAAATTGGGCTTTAGTAAATAGATTAAAAACTTTAGGTATTACAATTATTGTATTTATTTTAACTGTTATTGTAGGTGGAGGAATGCTTAAAGTAGAATTTATGCCTAAGCAAGACCAAGGAAGATACTCCATTGTTGCTGAACTTGGAAAAGGATTGGATTTAGATAAATCTGAATATATAGCTAGACAGATTGAAGAAATTGTAAAAAATGAACCTAATACAAAATTCTATTTTACAGTAGTAACTAATGATTTACTTTCAGTAAACGTAGACATTGGAAAGAAAGATACAAGAGATATTTCAGCATTTGAAATTATTGATAAAATTAGACCAATTGTTGAAAAAATTCCAGATACAAGAATAAGTGTATCAGAAGATTTTGCTATGAGAAGTCCATCAAGAGATGTGGAGTTTGATATAGTTGGAGCTAACTTAGAAGAATTAAAAACAGTTGGAAAAGCTGTATTAGATAAGATGAAATCATATCCAGGAGCAGTTGACGTAAAATCAACTCTTGATCCAGGTAACGTAGAGGCTAGAATTATTTTAGATAGAGATAAGATTAGAAGTTATGGAATAGACCCTGTAACAGTTGGACAAATAATGAGTTACTCTATACTTGGAGGAAATAGAGGAGATACTGTAACAGTAAAAACTGGTTCTGAAGAGATAGATGTTATGGTAAGACTTCCTAAAGATAAGAGAAAAGATATTAATGATATCCAAAATATTAATATCAAAATAGGAGATGGAAAATTTGTTAAGGTTTCTGATATATCTAATGTAATTTATGCTGAAGGTTCTTCTGAGATCAATAAGACAGATAGAATTTATAGTGTAACTGTTTCTGCTAATGATGGTGGAGTTGGTATTAGAGGATTACAAGAGCAAATGGTAAAAGCATTTAACGAAGCTAATCCACCTGCTTCAGTTTCATATAGATGGGGAGGAGATTCAGAAAACTTACAAGATTCTACTCAACAACTAGGAATGGCACTAGGAATTTCTATTTTCTTAATTTATGCACTACTAGCTGCACAGTTTGAAAACTTCCTATTACCATTTATTATATTAGGTTCTGTACCATTATCACTTATTGGAATAATAATAGGATTAGTTGTATTTGGACAACCAGTGGATGTAATGGTAATGGTTGGACTTATCCTACTAGCTGGAGTCGTTGTTAATAACGCTATTGTACTTATTGACTTTATTCAGTTGACTATTGAAAGAGGTAGTGGTAGAATAGAAGCAGTAGTAGAGTCTTGTAGAACAAGACTTAGACCAATACTAATGACAACAATGACAACAGTATTAGGAATGTTACCACTATCTTTAGGAATTGGAGAAGGTTCTGAGATTTATAGAGGAATGGCTATAACAGTAATGTTTGGATTAAGTTTCTCAACTATACTAACTCTAGTAATTATCCCAATACTATTTACATTAGTAGAGGACTTTATAGAGAAGTTAGGAAAAGTATTGAAAAAGCTTTTTAATAGAAAATCTGCTGAATAGTAAGGGGGATTAGCATATGAATAAATTTGACAACTATAAATTGATAATGATTTACATCAATGAATCTCATAAAACTATGCTTGAAGATTTCTTTGATGATATACATTTTCATATGTATACAGTGCAAAGGAAGGCTGAAAGTGTATGGAGTGAGAAGTTAAAACATAAGAATAATCAAATATGGCCAGGAACAGATTGTATATTTTTATTATCATTGCCAGGAGATAAAGTAGACAATATGTTAAAGATGTTAAAGACTTTTAGAGCTTCATTACCATATGAGATAGTGATGGCAATAGGAGTAATTCCTATGGAGAGAACTATTCCAGATATATCTAGAGAAGATAGTGTAGGAATAGATGAGGCACTACTTGAAAGGTTAAAAAACAAAAAGAAAAAATAATATTTTCTAATTGAATCTCTTGGATGAAAATTAATTAGATAAAAGAAAAAGGAGAGAGTTTTGCTGTAATAAGTAAAATATATCTCCTTTTTTATTATTCAAAAGATATTGTGATATTTAATGAAAATTATAAATTTTATAATCAATATATTATGGATAATAAAATAGATTAATAATATATTACACTTGAAATCTTTCATTTACATTGTGAATAAATTGTGTTAAGATTATAACAGAAAATACTTGGAGGGATTATGGTGAAAAAGGTAGTAATATTATTAATTTTAGCTACTATTATTGGGTGTAGTGGAGAGAAAAAACAAAATACTACAACTCAAAAAGAGAATATAAAAATAGTAAAAAGTATAAAGTTGGAAGAAAAAACTATAGCTAATATAAAAAATTATAATGGGGAGTTAAAACCTCAACAGGAGATGAAAATAGTAACTACTACTGGTGGGGATATTGAAGAGATATATTTTAAAAATGGAGATAGAGTAAAAAAAGGGGAAGTAATAGCAAAAATATCTAATGCAGATGTAGAAGCAAGTTTTTTTGAGGCACAGGGGCAACTTTTAAAGGCAAAATCTACATACTCAACTGAGAAGATTAGTTTTGAGAAATATAAAAAGCTCTATGAAAAAGAGATAATATCTGAAAATGATTATTTAGCTATAAAAAATAGATATGAAACTGCTCAAGGAGATTTAAAAATAGCAGAAGGGAAATTTTTAAAAGCTAAAGATGACTATGATAGATTGAGAGTTATATCTAAAATAGATGGAGTAATTACAGATCTATTTGTAAAAAAATATGAGAGAGTAGAGAATGGAAAAGAGATAGTAACTATTGTAGATAGTTCTAAGATGGAAGTGGATATAGCAGTATCTGGAAATGATATAAAATATAGTAAGCTAGGAAATAAAGCTAAAATATATATAGAGGAACTTGGAATAAGTAGAGATGGAGTAATAAGTGAGATAAATCTAAGCTCTGATAGTAATAGTAAAAAATACTCTTTAAGATTATTAGTGGATAATGGAGATAATAAAATTTTAAAGGGAATGTATGCAAAAGTAAATCTAGAACAGGGAGAGGTAAGTGGTATCTTTGTTCCTACTAAAGCTGTTATGATAAAGGATTTATACTCATATATAGCTATAGTGAGAGATGAAAAAGCTACAATATATAGAGTAACACCTAAAGAAACTATTGGAGATATGCAACTAATAGAGTTTGAAGATTACAAAGCTGGAGATAGAGTAGTAGTAGAGGGACAATATCTATTAAATAATAATGACAAGGTAAAGGAGAATTAGTATGAAGTCGATACCAGAATTTTCAATAAGAAAGCCAGCTACTACAATAATGTTTCTAATCTCTATGATATTTTTTGGTTATCTAGGACTAAAAAAGATGCCAGTGGAGATGATGCCAAATATAAATAGACCTACTGTAAGAATAAGGGTAAAGTGGGATGGAGCAACTCCGTCTGATATGGATAAGATGATAACTAGAAAAATAGAAGAGATACTACCTAATGTTGAGGGAATAACAGAGTACAGCTCTGAATCAACAGCTGAAACCTCAATGATATATGTAAAATTTAAATATGGTACTGATGTAGAAACAAAAATAACTTTGATACAAAATGAGATAAATCAAATAAGAAAAAAATTCCCAGAGGATATGGATGAGCCAATAATAAGAAAAAGTTCATCTTCTGATGTTCCAGCTCTTACTTTTTCTATGGCTGGTGGGGATTTAGTAGAGATGAGAAGTTATGTGGAAAGCACTCTTAAACCTATGCTAGAGAGAATAGAGGGAGTATCAGAGATAGAGGTATTTGGAGGAAGAGAGCAAGAGGTAGCAGTAGTAGTAGACCCAGATAAATTAGAAAACTACAATCTAGGTATTATGGATGTATATAACAAGATGGCTAGTGCCAGTGTAAATATTCCAGGAGGGATACTTAGAGAGGGAGAGAAAGAGTACTTAATCAAAGTAGAAGCTGAGATAGAGAGAGCTGATGAGATTAAAGAGATAGTACTTTTAAATAGAGATGGTCATATTTTAAAATTAAAGGATATAGCAGATATAAAAATCTCCCCTAAAGATAGAAGCTCTGTAAGTAGAAAAAATGGAAAGGAGAATATAGTTGTAATAGTTTCTAAAACAGATGAAGGAAATGCAGTTGGAATAGTAAAAAATGTAAAAAAAGTAATGGAGCAAGCTAAGGGCTCATTTCCTATCAATACAGTTATGAATTATGAGTTTGATTCATCTATAACTATAATGAACTCTATAAAAAATGTTCAGTCTAGTGGAATAATGGGACTTTTACTAGCTTCTGGAATACTTTTTGTATTTTTAAAAAGTATATCAGCTACACTTATTATAGCTACTGCAATTCCAATATCTGTAATATTTACATTTTTCCTATTAAATGCTCAAGGGATAACTTTAAATCTGATGTCTTTAATGGGATTATCTCTAGGAATAGGAATGCTAGTAGATAACTCGGTTGTTGTTGTAGATAATATATTTAGACATATATCAGAGTTAGGGAAAAATAGAGTAGCAGCAGCTAGAGATGGAGCAGAGGAGATGGCTTTACCTGTACTTGCTTCTACACTGACTACTGTTGCAGCTTTTCTACCTTTGGTATTCCAAGAGGGGCTTGCTAAAGAGCAGTTCAATAATCTGTGTTATGCTATCTCATACTCATTGTTAGCTTCTCTAGTAATATCACTTACCTTTGTACCTATGATATCTAGTAAGATAATGAATGAGAATAAAAATCTTAATTCGGAAGGTAAATTCTTAAAATCTTTAAGAAAATGGTATGTGGTACTGCTTAAGTGGGCAGTGAGAAGAAGAGGAATAGTTGTGGTAATAATGATAGTACTTTTCTTAGGTTCGTTATATGTAGGAAGCAAATTAGGAGGAAGATTTATACCTACTGTGGATGAGGGAAGATTTGCTGTAGTGGCAAAGTTACCATCTGGAGCTGATGTAAATAAGGGAGATAGAATAGCTAAGATTTTAGAGGAGAGAGTTACAAGTTTTGATTTTGTAAAAGATTTTACTGTTTCTGGAAGTGGAGCTAGAGCTATTTTAAATATCAATGGAGGATTGAAAACTACTAGAGATAAATCTATGAGTGATATACTAAGAGAGCTGAGAAAAGTCTATGTAGATATACCAGATGTGGAGATAACTGTAACTCCAGGATATAAATTTGGAGTGAGGGGAATATATGATTTGGAGTTTGAGCTATATTCAGATAATGAGATACAACTTCAAGCTATAATTTCAGAATTAAAAGATAGAGTATCTAAAATAGATGGAATAAAAGATGTAACTACCTCTTTTGAAGGCGGAAAACCAGAGGGGAAATTCTATATAGATAGAGAGAAAGCTGAATACTATGGATTGAAAATCAGTGATATAGCTCGTATGATACAGGTACAGATACAAGGTGGAGTTCCAATAAAAATAAATAGTGATAATGATGAGATAGATGTAACATTAAAACTTCAACAAATATATAGAGAGTCTACTCAATATATTTTAGATTCTAGAATAACTTTACCTAATGGAAAAAATATAAAGATTTCAGATATAGCTACTTTTAAAGTAGAAGAGGGACCATCTAAGTTAGAGAAAAAAGATAAGAGAAAGAAAATAGTATTATATGCTAACCTTGATGATAACCTAGATTTAAAAACAGCACAAAATATGATAGTGGAAACTTTAGAAGAGATGGGAAAACCAGATAGTGTAACCTATGGATATGGTGGTAAGAGTGCTGATATGGCAGAGATGAGTGAGCAATTAATCTATACTTTTGGAATAGCAATATTCCTGATCTATTTTATCTTAGTATGGCAATTTGAGTCATTTATTATGCCATTTATAATAATACTCTCTATTCCACTTTCTACTACAGGAGCTTTCTATGCTCTCTATGGAGCTGGGCTAAGTATAGATGCTATGGTGTCAGTAGGATTTGTAATGCTAGCTGGTATAGTTGTAAATAATGCTATTGTGTTGATAGATTTTATCAATCTTAGAAGAGAGGCAGGAGATAGTAAAAATAAAGCTATAATAACTTCTGGAAGAACAAGACTTCGTCCAATACTTATGACAACACTTACTACTGTACTTGGAATGCTACCACTTATGTTTAGTAATGGAGAGGGTTCAGAGATGTATAAGGGAATGTCATTTGTAGTGGTATTTGGACTCTCTACTGCAACACTGTTAACATTAATAGTTATTCCTGTATTTTATTATTTAATTGATGACTTTACAGGAGCTATAAAAAGAGTTAAAATATTGAGTAGAAAAAAATAGAATGAAAGGGGCAGAGATGAAAGATTATTTAACAATAGGAGAGGTATCAAAAATTACTAGCTTACCAATTTCAACTTTGAGATACTATGATAGTGAGGGAATAATATCTCCAAATTATAAAGATGAAAAAACCAATTATAGATATTATAGATTTTTTCAGATTCCTATTATTAAGATGATAGTTCATCTAAAAAAGTTAGGTTTTAGTAATGCTAAAATAAAAAGTCACTTAGAAAATGTAAGTTACTCTCATACTTTAGAGCTGATGAATAAGATGATAGAGCAAACTCAATCGGAGATAGCAAGACTCCAAAATTTAGAAAAAGAGTTGAAAGAGAATGCTGTTCAGATGAAATATCTCATAACTTTAGAAAATAATATAGATAAATTTTTTATTGAAGAAGAGGAGATAAAGGGAGTGTATGCAGAGATTGATGATAGTGAAGGGTATGACGGAATATCTAAAGCATTTAAAGAGATAGATAATTTTTTAATTGCTACTAATCAAACTTTGGTTCCTGTCGGTATGTTTGCATTTACAATAAAAAAAGATGAGATAGAGAAAAAAACTTACAATTATAATAGATTGATACTTTTAAAAAATTATGAAGATTATGAAAAGAGATGTCATTATCCAAAGCAAAAATATGCTTGTATGATATGTCAAAGTAAGTTTGATGATATTGGACAGAGTGTAGAAAAAGTTGTGGAGTGGATGAAAAAAGAGGGAAGAGAGATAGGAGAGGATACTATTGTCCATATTCTTTCTGGTCCAGCTTTTGAAAAGGATCCCTCTGATGTAATGTATATTTTAAGAGTACCTATAAAAAGATAAGAATGTTGCCATCTCTTAAATTGAAATCAAAAAAATAAAATAATTTAATAATACAAAAGGAAAAAAGTTTACTTCCAATCGCTGGTGCTGACGCAATGCTCATTACAGTAAATTTTTTTCCTTTTCCTTTACTCTTTCTCTATCCTGATTTCAATTTAAGAAATATACTAGAGATATAAAAATCAAGAGTGACAAAGAGTGATTAATTATATATCTTTACTAAAGAAAACTCAAAGAATTGTGTAATTTATGAAGAGAAGTTAGATTAACTTAGCGAAGAGGGACGCTAAAAAACACAATTGTTTGAGTGAAACGAGTTTTGTGTTTTTAGTCCAACAAGCTCTAGTTAATCAACTTCTTGGAATATGGAACAATTCTTAGTTTTCTTAAATTGTAGCAATTTTATTTTTTTCTTTCTCTAGTAGAACCAAAACCTAGTTCCTCTCTATATTTAGCCACAGTTCTTCTAGCTACAGAGTACCCTTTTTCCTTTAAAAGTAGTGATAATTTTTCATCAGAAAACGGATTTTTTTTATTTTCTTCAGTGATAAACTCCTCAATTAACTTTTTAATTATAATTGTGCTACTGTCAATTATAAATAGAGATTTCATAGATATAATCCCCTGAGGAGTATCTAGGTATTTATCTTTGATAGCCCTTGAGATAGTGGATTCGTGTAGATTAAGTTCATTGGCTATATCTTTTAGAATAAGTGAGTGTAGAAAATTTTCTCCCTTAAAGAAAAAATCCTTTTGTTTAATAATAAGTAACTCCAATATACCATTAAGAGTTTGATATCTTTTTTCTAGACATTTCATTATATTGATAGCATTGGCAATGGAGTTTTTATTAGCTGAGGGATTATCAGAATAGGAGCTATTTATATTTATCTTTGGAATAAGCTCCTCATTTATTTTAAAGGTTAGTTTATTGTCTTTTATCTCTATTTTAGCTTCTGGAACTATGTAGTTATTACTAGTGCTGACTACATATCCTCTAGCTGGAATAGGGGAAAGAGTTCTGATTAAATCTAAATAATCTAAGATATCCTCTTTAGTAATATTTAACTCTTCCTCTATTAGAGAGAAATTTTGACTGGCTATCTCCTCAAGATAGTTATCAATAAGAGAGAAGAGAGTCTCATCAATGATATTTTTACTTCTAAGTTGTATTTTTAGACAATCTTTTAAATTTTCTGCTCCAACTCCTATTGGGTCTAGGGTATAGATAATTTCAAAAGCTTCTTTTAACTGTTGGTTATTTATATTTAAAAGTCTTTTTATCTCTAATTTTGGTGTAGCAAGATAACCTCTAGCATCAAGGTTGTTGACAATAAATAGACAGATATTTTTTATTTTGGGTGAAATTTTTAAATAGCCAAGCTGTTCTTCTAAATAGTCAAAAAGAGTTTCCTCCTCACTTACAAGGTCTAGTGGAGAAAAATTATCCTCTGATGATGAAGGATTATAACTTTTATATGTATAGTTATTGTATGTTATCTCAATGGCTGGATTAGTAACAGCCTCTTTTTCTAGGTACTCTTTTAGTTGAGATGAGGACATCTGTAAAATATTCATAGATGTTTTCATCTCTTGAGTCAATATTAATTTTGTTTCCTGTTTAAGCTTTAAAGAAAAATCCAAATAAACTCCCCCTTATATTTAACTTTATACTTCAAGAATGATTTAAAAAGAAAACTTAGAATTCTAGCATACTTCAAGAATGATTTTCGTTCAAAGAATAAAGAGCAAGTATGGCTTAGCTCACTAAAAACACAAAACTCGTTTCACTCAAACAGTTGTGTTTTTTAGCATTCGCTTTCGCTGACTTGCTCTAAGTATTCTTCTCAATCTTCATCATTCTTGAGTTTTATTATGTGTTATTATTTCTTTTCTTTTTCTTCCTCTTCGTCGCTTTCCTCTTCAATAACATCAACTAACTCTTTATCATTGTCATCATTAGAGCTATCAAAGATTTTTGTAGCAAAGTTCATAAGGTTTATAATTACATAGAAGAATGAAACTACAAATAAACTATATTTTAATGTTACGATAACTACTAAAATAAATAAACCAGCAAACTTTTTAGGAATAAATGAGAAAGCTTTATCAGGAGTTTTAAATTTTATTGTACTAACCATTAATATAGCAGCTATAATTGTTATAGCCATAAAGATATCTAAGTTAAAAAGATTAATATCAAAATTCTTTTGTAGGTAGTAACATACTAAATAGTAAGAACAAACCATAGCAGCAGCGTTAGGGATAGGCATACCACTGAAGTCTCCCTTCTCATTAGAAGCCACTGTAATAATATTAAATTTTACAAGTCTCATTACTCCACAAAGAGCATATATAAATGAAACTGGAACTATGAAAGCACTAGCAGAAGCATATTGCATAAGGATAGAATATACTAAGATACTTGGTGCCAATCCAAATGATATAGCATCACAAAATGAGTCGAACTCTTTTCCAAACTCACTGAAAGCATCTAGTTTTCTAGCTGTTTTTCCATCTAGTCCATCACAAACCATAGCCAGTATAATAAACCAAATAGCTTGAATAAAATTTCCTTTAATAGAAGCTGTAATACTAAGGTATCCTAGGAACATATTAGCAGCTGTAATTGCATTAGGTGCAATATATTTTCTTTTAACCATTTTAATTCATCTCCCTTAATAACCATTATCTTTAGATTTTAGCACAAAAATATGTTTTTTTCAATATCTCAAAAATAATAACTAAAAAATAGTTTGCTATTTTGATGAAAATTGTATAAAATCAGAGTATAATATATATGAGAGGAGAGTAAGTTGGACAGAAAAAAATTTCAGAATATGTTTGTAGAGATAGATGAATTTTTAATAGGGGCTATCTGTGATGATATAGAGCTATGTGAAGAGATAGAGTACCCTGTATATAGTAAATACTTTTATCCACCACAGGTGTGTAAAAAACTTTCTCAGATGAATATAGGAAGTATAGATTTTTCTCTATGTGGAATCAGTGAAGGTTGTGAAAAAAATATGATAGCTGTAAAACCTAAGAATTTTCCACAAGAGGAGCTATACTTTCCAGTGAAATATTTTAAGGTAACTAACAGATCAAAATTTAAGGAGCTAGAGCATAAACACTACCTTGGTACAATAATGTCCCTTGGAATAAAAAGGGAGTTGATGGGAGATTTGATAGTAGAAGATGACTCTTGCTATGGAATAGTTAGTGAGGAGATTTTTGATTTCTTAGTGGACAATCTAAAAGAGGTAGGAAGAAATCCTGTAACAGTAGAAGAGGTAAATAGAAGTCAAGTTCCCAGTCTGAAATTTGAAGAGTTAATAGACAGTGTAAGCTCTGTAAGATTAGACAATATTGTTTCTGTGATGATTAATAACTCAAGGAGCAAAGGGCTAGAGTTGATAGAAACTGGAGAGGTATCTGTAAACTATGTGGTAGATAAGGAGAAAAATAGTACCTTAAAAGAGGGGGATATAGTTACCATAAGAAAAAAGGGAAAGTTTATATTTGAAAAGATATTGGGGGAGAATAAAAAAGGAAAAATAAGAGTACTGATAAAGAGATTTATCTAGAAGATGAGGTGATGTTTATGAAGAAAAAGATAGGAATAGCAGTTGGAATAATTGTAGTTCTGCTAGGAGGAGTATATTTTTCTAAAGACTATATAATAAAGAAGGTATTAGAAAATAAATTAACAGAGATAAATAAAGGTAAGGTAGATATAGGAAGTGTAGACTTCTCTCCATTTAGTAAAAAGATAGTGATAGAGGATATAGATATTACAAGTAGAAAAGATGGAATGAAAAACTTTATATCAATAGGAAAATTTGAAACAGATTATGATATCTATTTTAAAGATAAAAAAGTTTTAGTAAGTAGAGCTGACTTCAGTGATGTAAAATTTATGACTCCTAGAGATAGTGATGGTAGTACAGGATATGTAGTAGAGGAAAAAAATGATGTAATCATAGATAAGACAGGAGTAGAAGAGAAGAAAAATGATGGGGTACAAGATTTAGAAGAGCTCATAAGAGCTAGAGCTATGGTAAACAAGATGACTCTTCAAAATATGTTACAACTTCAATATGAGGAGATAGAGGGAAAACTAAAGGAGAAGAGAGAGTATTGGAATGGTAAAATAGAGGAATTAGAAAAGACTCCTGAGTATATGATACTTAAACAAAACTATGAAAAGATATCTCAAGAGAAAAATCCATTGAAGATAATCAGAATGGAGAAAGAGATAAAAAATATGGTGGCAGCTTTTAAAACTTTGAGCAAAGAGTTTTTAAGTGATAGAAAAGCTATGAAAGAGGATTTTAAAAGTGTTCTAAGTGTCAATGATATGGATAAAAAACTTGAAACTACTGTAAATGAGTTAGTAGGAAGAGGGGAGTTTGTAATCAATGACTTAGACTCTATTATCAATTACTACCTAAATGAAATCTATGGAGAAAAGATAAAGGATATGGTAGTAAAATATAGAAATGTTATGAGAGAGGTGGAGCTAAGAAGAGATGAAGATGCAAAACTTCAAGATAAGTGGGAAGTATTTGCTGAGGAGATTGCAGTAAACTCTAAAATCTATGGAATAGAGTTAAAGGGTGGAATAAAAAATATCTCAAGTAGACTCTCAAGAAACAAGACAAATATAGGAATCTATTTGACAGCTGACTCAGATATAAGCCACGGAGAAGCCTATGGATATATTGATTTAAATAAGATTCAAGGAAAGATAAATGTAAAAATCCCTAATTTTAACTTTAAAGATTTAGAAGATATGGAGGTTTTACATAAATATGTAGAGGAAGGAGAAGCGTCTTTAGATAAAGAGGTACTTCTTAGCAGAGATAATATAGATATCACTGGAGATGTGGAGATACAGGATATGTCTTTAAATAGTGATGAGATAACAGGAAAATTAAATATAGATAGTCCTCTTTTAAAGGCTATGATAAATCCTCTATTAAAAGATTTGAGAAGTGGAAATGTAAAATATAGCTATAATTCATTAGATGAGAAATTAGTAGTAGAGAGTGATTTATCTCAAGAGATAATGAATATATTAAATGATAAGGATGGAAGTGTAAAGAAAAAAATAGTAGAGGATATGATAAAAGAGGGTAAAGAGGAGATAAAAAACTATAGAGATACTTTGGATAAGGATAATCAAAATAGTTTAGAAGAGCTAGAAGAGAAATTAAATGAAAAATCAAAATACTTGGATAAGGTGCAAGAAATTTTAGATAAATTCAATATTGGAGGAATATTGGATAATATTTAGAAAAAATTATTGACGTAATCTAAATTTATTGATATAATGAATTGTCATGGAAATCAGAGAGGAATCTTATGGCGTAATAGTATCGAACCGTGTCAGGTCTGGAAGGAAGCAGCACTAAGGTATTTATTATGGGTATAGGATCTACTTCTTTGGTTTTCATGGCTTTTTTTATAAACAGGGGGATTTTCTATGTATAAGATATACACTTTAGAAGAATTAGAAGAGAATTTTGGTAAAATGAAGGATATAGATGAGGACTTTATAGAGGATAAAGA
>OGDL01000004.1_pt1 | contig 140160 bp, 125 predicted proteins | sample 1570471 | NCBI WGS metagenome assembly OGDL01 (sample SAMEA2582163, study PRJEB24529) | metagenome | biome: Human gut stool | place: China | collected 2011 | reverse complement strand
CGGCGACCACCGAGATCTACACTCTTTCCCTACACGACGCTCTTCCGATCTTTTCAAGAAGATAAATGTAATTCAGTCAATTTCAAAGACAAGGCTATTAAAATTATTCTTTTTATTGTTCGTCCTTATCCTGAAGTTCCTTAACATTCTCTCTTCCTCCTTTTCGTAATTTTCCTTGATTATACTCTAATTTTTTTTAATTGTCAATGTTTTTTTGTAAATTAATTTTTATTTTTCCTTAACTTACTATCTTATTTTCTATTATATTCTTCTAATGCTCTTCTTAAAACTATCATAGCATTTTCTATATCATCTACATTTGTACAGAAAGAAAATCTTACCTCTTGCTCTCCCTTTCCTGGTGTTTGATAGAATCCAGGTCCTGGAGCTATAAGTAAAGTTTTTCCTTCATATGAATAATCCGTTAATAGCCATTTAGCAAATTTTTCTGCATTATCCACTGGAAGTTTAGCAAAAATATAGAAAGCTCCTTGAGGTTTTGAACAGATTACTCCTGGTATTTTCTTTAAATATCCATATAATAAATCTCTTCTGCTCTTATATTTCAATTTTACATCTTCAAAATAACTATCCATAGTATTGATAAGATTTGCTGCTGCATGTTGCTCTATTGTAGAAACACATAGTCTAGCTTGACAGAACTTTAAAATATAGTTCATTAACTCATGATTTTTACTAGCTATAAGTCCAATTCTTGCTCCACAAGCACTGTAGTGTTTAGATATACTATCTACTAGTATTACTCTATCTTTTAAATCTTCCATTTTCATAACAGAAGTATAAGGTACATCATCATATACAAATTGTCTATATACCTCATCAGCTATGATGTATAAATCATGTTTTTTAGCTATCTCTCCTATCATTCTTATCTCTTCTTCTGTATATATAGTTCCTGTTGGATTTACAGGATTAGAGAACATTATAGCTCTAGTTGTAGGAGTGATTAGGCTCTCTATCTCTTCTTGAGAAGGTAGATGGAAATTGTTTTCTATTGTAGTTGGAATAGGTTTAACTTTTGCTCCTGAAAATGTAGAGAAGCTTGAGTAGTTAGAATAGAAAGGCTCTGGTACTAATACTTCATCTCCCTCGTTACAAATAGACATAAGTATAAATAGTATAGCCTCACTTCCTCCTTGAGTGATAAGTATATCATCTACATCTATATCTATTCCACTTGCTTTATAACTTTTTACAAAGCTCTCTCTTAATTTTAAAATTCCTTTTGAATCTGAATATGTTACAATTTTCTCTTGATAATTGTGTAATCCTTCAAAAAATGAGTCAGGTGTTACAATGTTAGGTTGCCCTATATTTAATTTATATACTTTAACTCCTCTCTTTTCCGCTTCGTCCGCAAGAGGTATCAACTTTCTTATTGGTGAAAAATTCATTTCTATTGCTCTGTTGGATATTTTCATAACTCTCCCTCTTTCAAAATTTATTTTAATTGTATTTATCTATTTTATCATACCTTTAAAAAAAATTCAAAATATTTATTACAAAAAATAAAAATAGTCAAGAACTATTTATCCCTGACTATTTTATAAAAATTATTTATGATAAATTTCCTCATTTAGCATATGTTCGCTCTTAGCTACATAGATACTAGCAGCACTATCTCCTATTACATTTAGAGAAGTTACTAACATCTCAATAGGTCTATTGATAGCAAGTATTAAAGAGTAAGTTAATATTGCTGTGTCATTTACATATCCAAGTCCAGATAAGATAGTAAATAATACTATTGCTCCAGCTCCTGGTGCTGCTGGTGTTCCTACTGAAGCTATAAGAGCAAGGACTCCTATGATAAATATATTAGCAAGCCCTAATTCATATCCAGCTGTACTAGCTACAAATACAGCAGCAATAACTTGCATAATAGCTGTTCCATTCATATTAGTTGTCATTCCAAGTGGAAGTACAAATGAAGCTATATCTTCATTTACTCCAAGCTCTTCTACAGTTGTTTTTTTATTAAGTGGTAATGTAGCAGCTGAAGATGAAGTTGAAAAACCAAATAGAGCAACTTTAGATGCCTTTCTTACAAATGGCATTGGATTTAATCTAGTAGATGCTACTATTAATATAGCATATCCAAATACTAAGAATAAAAGTAAAGTTATAGTAGTAGATACTACATATATTAAAGCTGGTTTTAAGTGCTCTACTCCATAAGCAGCAAATGTTCTAGTAAGTAGAACAAATATAGCTATTGGTCCAAATTTATTTATTGCAAATGATAAAAACTTTATAACTATATCATTTACCTCTTGTAAAAATCCTTTTACATAGTGAGTTTTTTCTCCTAATGAGTTAATACATAGTCCTGTTGATACAGCTAAGAATACAGCTGCTAATACTCCACCATTTTGTGAAAAAGCAGCAAATATATTATTAGGAACTATTTGCATAATCATTAGAAGTGGGTTACTTCCTGTTTTTCCTGCTACTACATTTACTCCAGATTCAATATGAATACTAAATGCCCCTGACATATTTAAAGCCATTCCTACAAATCCAGCTAAAGCTAAAGCAAAGATTGATGACACTAAGAAAAATCCTAATGTTTTATAAGAGATACGTCCTAATTTTCTTGTATCACTAATGTGGCAAATAGCAAGAGTTATTGAAGTATATACCATTGGTATAATTACAAGTTGTAGTGAGTTGATAAACAATTGCCCTATGATATAGAAGATACCAATTGCTCTTTCTCCTCCTTTAGCACTGATGTCTTGGAATAGTAAGAAGTTTAAAAATTTCCAAGCTCCACTATCTACTCCTACTCTCTCTCTAAAAAAGATACATAAAAATCCAGCAATGATACCTAACACTAAAGCTATACTCATTTTTACAGCTAGTGTATTAGAGTTTTTTTTCATTGTTTTTTTCCTCCTAATATTTATTTTTAAAAAATTCCTAACAGTTATTATATTCCAATTTTGAAAATATGTCAAAGATTTTTTCACAAAATTGCCATATTTTTTTTAAAAAATAAAAAAAAGAAAAAATTACTTTTAAATAGAAAGTAAAATTTTCTTTTTATAATCTACTATTTCTCTATTACTCTTTTAAATAATTTATCTATATCACTATAACAGCTAGGATATTCTACCTTAGGACGAGTAAGAAAAACTACTTCTATATTCATCTCATCAGCAGCTTCTATCTTTTCTCTCTCTCCTCCTGTATCTCCAGCTTGCTTAGTTACAAGATATTTTATATCATATTGCTCTATCATAGCCTTGTTCATATTTTTAGAGAAAGGTCCCTGCATAGCAATTATATTCTTAGGGAGTACCCCTACATCTTCACACTTTTTTACCATATCCCATTTAGGTAAGATTCTAAAATAAAAATTTTTTAAATTCTTAAGCTTAGAAAAATGAGGAATATTATTACTTCCAAGAGTAACTAATATATTTCCCTCTACTCCCTCTAAATATTTTATCAGGCTTTCTATATTATCAAACTCTTTATATTTTTGTGGGAGAAAAGAGATTTCCTCTCTTTCAAATCTAAAATACTCTATTTGTAGCTCCTTACTTACATCAATGGCATTCTGTGAAACTTCCATAGCATATGGGTGAGATAAATCAACTATCTTATCAATAGAGTTTTCTTTTACAAAATCTACCATCATAGAGTAAGTCAATTTTTTACATAGAGTTTTTACTGGCAGATTTTCTAAAAGTTTTCCACCATACTCAGTAGCTGTTGTTACAATTATATCAGTAGTACTCTTTACAATCTTTTCCAGAAAATCTCTAGAATCCTTTGTACCACCTATTACCCAAATCATAGATGATATCCTCTAGGAGTTATCATTTTTCCCTCTTTTACATATGTTTTAGAGTTTCCAACTATAACCACAGTAAACATATCTATCTCATAGTTTAACATCTCATCTAAATTAGTTAAAGTATAGTTCTCATCTTCTCTCCCTACATGCCTTAATAGAGCAACTGGAGTGCTAGGAGCCTTATGTTTTAACATAATCTCTCTTGCCTCTACTATCTGTTCTGTTCTTCCCTTACTCTTTGGATTATATAGAGAGATTACAAAATCCCCATCACTAGCTCTATCTATTCTCTTAGTGATAACTTCCCAATCTGTAAGTAAATCACTTAAACTTATTATAGCTTGATCGTGCATAAGAGGTGCTCCAACTAATGAAGCTCCAGCTACTGATGATGTAATCCCTGGTATAACCTCTACATCTATTCCACTTCCTAATGCTACCTCTATCATTATTCCAGCCATTCCATAGATACCAGCATCTCCACTACTTATCAGAGCTACTGTTTTTCCCTCTTTAGCTAGCTCTAAAACCTTTTCACATCTGTCTATCTCTTTTTTCATTCCAGATACATAGAACTCTTTCTCCTTAAATTCATCTTTTACTAAATCTATATAAGTGATATATCCAGCTATTACATCTACATTTTTTAAAGTCTTATAAGCTCTTACACTTATATCTTCCATATTTCCAGGTCCTATCCCTACTACATATATTTTCCCTTTACTCATCTCCAAATTTCTCCTCATAAATTGATATTGTTATTCCACTTTGAATATATTTTTGCTCTAAAAATTTACCATCTCCATTAGAAGCTAATAGAGCACAAGGTTCAGATACACAGCTAACTCCTATCTGTTTTTTTACAAATTCAGAGCCTACAAATCTATCCTCCACCTTTTTTATATCCTCTCTGGATATAATTATAAGCTCTCTATTTAAACTTTGGGCTAACTCTACAATTCCAATCTCATCAGCCTTTATATCCACAGTAGAAATTTTTTTTATACTCTCATAAGCAAGATTATGTTTTCTCATTACCTCATCTAATGCTTTTTCTATCTCCTCTTTAGGAGTTCCTCTCCTACAACCTATACCTATAATAATATTTTTAGGATATAATCTCATTATATCTATATTTTTTTTATTTGATACTATTACTACCCCAGAGGAATTTTTATTCTCTCCTAATTTTACATTATTAGGAAGTAGTATATCTACTTTTTTATTATCCACTATTAAAGATGTAAGCTCTTTAGCTTTAGTAAGAGATTCCATCTCACAATTTAGTTTTTGTGCTATTGTGTCTATTGCTATCTTTCCTGTAACATCTGAACTAGTAGTTATAATAGGGAGCAGAGAGCAAGACTGAGCAACGTTATAAGCTAGCTCATTAGCTCCACCAATATGACCAGAGAGAAGAGAGATTACAAAATTTTCTCCCTCATCTATAACTAATACAGCTGGGTCAATATCTTTACTCTTTATAAGTGGTGCTATCTTTCTAATAACTATTCCTGTTGCCATAATAAATATATGCCCATCATAATAGTTAAATTTTCTCTCTAGTTCCTCACTAAAGTTTTCTATTTGAATACTTTCCTCTATATTAAATTTTTTTAGAGTATATATATCCCCCTCTACTTTTTCCCCTATTCTCTTAGCTACCTCTCCAGCTCCTCTTGTTACACTCCAAAATGCAATCTTCATAATTTTCCTCTCTTAAATTTAATTTTAAATAATATCATCTATCTCTATTTTTGAATCAATAAAAGTTGAAAAATTTTTGATATCATTATTTCTTTCTTCATCACTATAATTAGATATAAGTGTTATAGTCGGACTATATCCATATAAGATAAAATCATTTTTTAAATTAAATTTTATAAAGGTTAATTTCTTAGCCATTTCTCTATTCATTATATTAAATGGCGAATCTACCTCATCAAATAAAAAATAATTTCCTTGTAAAGAATCACAATGTTGACAACAATTAGCATACTCTTTCCTTTTAGTTGTATGTGAATATTTTAGTTTATAATTATATCTCTCTTTAATTAAATCTAATATTTTTTCTGAAATATTTCCTAAACTTATTATTTCATAACTAAAAGTATCCTCTATATCAAATTTATCCTCTGAAAACTCAAATTTTTTATAATTATACTCTTCACTTTCTATATCAAATTCTCCATCTTCCCATCTATATAATGGAAGATTTCTAAATTCTATCCTTTGAGGAATACATAAAGCAATAACTTCGGTTTCTTTTTTACATTTCCAACATTGCTGTTTTGAAATAACTAAATAAATATAATCTTTTACTACTATTGCATCTTCAAAATTTTTCAATATATATTGTGCAAATCTTTTATAGTCTTCTTTCTTTTCTACATACCATTTTTTTATTTCTGGATTCCACCTTGCACCTAATCTTTTTACTTTATCCTTTATATCATAATCAACCTCTAAAAATAACATATTCCCTCCAAAAATTTTTAAATAAATTTTAAAGTTTTCTATTATTTTTCTATTTAATAAGGCTACTCTACTCCCTTTCTAAATTCATGAGTAAATGTTTTATCATATAACTTAGATTTTTCATATTCATTTCCTAAAAAATCTCCAACTAATATTTGAGCTGTTTTAGATATTCCTGCCTCTTTCACTTGTGCCTCTATTGTTTCTAGAGTTCCTACTACTATTTTTTCATCTGGCCAGCTTGCTCTTTGTACCACAGCTATTGGAGTAGTCATAGGATAAGAAGTAGCTAGTCTTTTTACTACATCTCCTATCATATGAACAGATAAAAATATTGCCATAGAAGCTCTATGAGTAGCTAGGCTCTCCAATGATTCCTTTTCTGGTACAGGAGTTCTTCCCTCTAGTCTTGTACATATTACAGTTTGAGAAACTGACGGAAGTGTAAACTCTTTTTTTACAGCAGCTGCTGAAGCTAAGAAAGAGCTTACCCCTGGAATAACTTCATACTCTATTCCATACTCATCTAAAATATCCATCTGCTCTCTATGTGCTCCAAATATTGCTGGGTCTCCCGTATGTACTCTAGCAACTTTTTTCCCCGTTTTTATTCCATTGATAGTTACTTCCATTACCTCTTCTAGTGTCATTGAAGCTGAGTTATAAATCTCTGCTCCCTCCTTATGACAATCTATTACTTCCTTTGGTACTAATGAACCTGCATATATAATTATATCTGCCTCTTTTACAATTCTTTGTCCTTTAACTGTTATTAACTCTGGATCCCCTGGTCCTGCTCCTATAAAGAAAACTTTTTCCATTCCTCAAACCCTCCCTTTTTAAAAATCATAGTAGTGAAATATGGGATATCCTCTTTTGTAAGGTTAGATATATCATAAAAAACTTTTTCTGTATCTTTTCCACTGTTAGATACCATTATTATATTATTCATATTGTTAGTTTTTATAAGAGCCTCTTTTAATTTATCAAAATTTCTCATAACTTTCATAAATACTATATTTTCACTATCTGCTAACTCTTTCTCTATATCTGTATCCTCATTTATAGATATTATTTTTAATGACTCATCTCCCATTACTATTGGAAAGTTAAATCTTGATGACATATCAGCAAAAGATGAAATTCCTGGGATAGTTTCTACCATCGATTTATATCTATCTTGCATATTTTCTAAAAGATATACATATGTACTATAAGTCATAGTATCTCCTATTGTAAGAAATCCTACATTCTTTCCTTCATCAAGTAATTTTTCTACTATCCTTGTATTTGCTTTTCTTCCCTCTACTCTATCCAATGGATTTTTTAACATAGGAAATTCCATAAACACTATTTCTATATCATCTTTTAAATACTCCTTAGCTATCTCATATGCAGTACTTCCCTCTGCCTTTTTTGCCTCTGGTACTATTACTACATCTAATTTTTTTAAAGTATTTACTGCCTTAATTGTAATTTGCTCTGGGTCTCCTACTCCTACCCCTATACCATAAAATTTATTTGTCATCTCTTTTCTCCTTTTATTTTATTATTTATCAATTAATATCAAAATCAAGAATAACGAAGATTGAAAAGAATATTAGAGTAAGTCAGCGAAAACGAATGCTAAAAAACTCAATAAGTCGTAAGACTTAATCCTTGAGTTTTTAATGAGTTAAGCTATAATTACTCTTTATTCTTTGAACGAAAGTTGTTCTTGATTTCTATCCACTGTTATTATGTAAATAGGATTTTCCCCATACATCATTGTATAAGGTCCTACCTTTTTTCCTCTTGATACCATCATATTTACTACTTCTATATCTTTAAATCCATACTCTTTAAGTAGAGCCATAGTATCATTTAAACTCTCCAATGTAATTGTATTTATAACAAGTCTTGCATCATTTGTAGAATAATTTATAAAATGTTCTAATATACTTCTCATACTTCCTGTTGAGCCACCAATAAACATTCTATCATACTCTATATTGGGAATAGACTCTGGAGCTCTTCCGTGTATCAATTCATAGTTAGTTAGATTGAATTTTTTTACATTCTCTTTTATGGTTTCTAACCCTTTTTCCTCTTTCTCTATCCCTATTACCTTTCCATTTCCAAGATAGGTAGCTGCTTCTATTCCAATTGTTCCTGTCCCTGCTCCTACATCTATCAAAACAGAGTTAGGCTTCAGTTGAAGTTTAGCAATAGTTACAGCTCTCACTTCCTGTTTGGTCATAGGTAGTTCTCTTTGAACAAACTCTTTATCATATATATGCAAACTTATCACCTACTTTTATACTCTAGCTTTATCTATTAAGATTTTTATTTCATCATATAATTTTTTTATATCCTCAAGTACAATTACTGGATTATCTACAAGATTTTTTACTATTTTATCTATTTTCTTAGAGTAATCTTGAGGTTTTATTAAAAAATTTTCTATTCTTAAGACAGCTTTCTTCTCATTTAAACACCATTTTTTATTTAAAGCAAAGATAATCTGGTTCATTGAAGAAAAAATACGAAAAATATTTCCCATAAGATAGTACGTATCTTTTTTATTTCTTAATTTTTCTATTAACATGGTAGAAAATTCTATATCAAATGAGAAATATCTTATTATCTCTTTTTGTAAGTTTTCATTATAAATTTGAGCCTGTTCTTTTAATTTTTCAAAGTATTTCTCTCTAGAATATAAAATTTTGCTCTCTGCTAGTTCCCCTCTATACATTAAATCTATATAACTATGTGGGTGCCCCATATGATAATAAAGTTTTATCTCTCCCCTATCAGTTTTTCTAATAACATTTTCTACTCTTTTTATATCACGAAATATTAAATCAACCTGATATCCATCAATTTGAAGCCAGCCACCAAAATTTACCCACTCTCCCCATTCTCCTTCATGACAAATTAAATTTTCTCTATTGTTATCATCTAATTTTTTAGCTATGAGATTTAATTGATTATAGTCCACATCTTTATCATAATAAATTCCAATATCTATATCAGAATTTCCATTAGCAGTTCCACTAGCCCTTGAACCTCCTAATACTATTCCTAAGATAAAAGAAGATAGTGATAACTCTTTTTTTACTTTTTCTAAAATAACTTCAACCTTATTTATTTCCATTATTACCTCTCCTTACTACTACTATATTCATAGAAAACTCTCTATTAAGTTTTTCATACTCCTCTATATTTATAAAGGTAATTTTTTCATCTGGATAAGAGAGCCTCTCTCCTACCACAATCTCCACATCTCTATACCCAGCTTCGTAGATATTCTTAGCTATTACATATGGAGTATTTACATTATCAGTAAGGAGTACAATCCCCCTCTCCTTTGAAAAAATCTCTACATATCCAGCCTCTCTTCCGTGCACACTAAGAAGTCTATAATCTTGCCATACCTCTCCTATACGAGAAAAAAGATATTGATAAGAGGATATTCCTGGTATTACATTCAATTCCTCTCTGGAATAATTTTTTCTCAAAAAGCTAAGCAGACTATAAAATCCTGTATCTCCAGATACAATTATACAAATTTTTCTATCTCTATTTTTATTAATAAACTCTATCAAATCAGAAAGTTTACCTAGAGTATATTTTTCACAAGTAAGTAGGAGTAGAGAGGAAATCTCCTCTAATTGTCTTGCTCCTCCTATAGCTATCTCGCATTTTTTTATACTCTCTATTCCAATTTTAGTTATATAATCTATATTCCCTGGTCCAAGTCCAACCACATCAATTTTTTTCAGCTAACTCACCTGCCATCTGATAAAATCTCTCACTATATCCAAGAGTATTCCCTTTAAAAGAGAAAAGTAAAACCTCACATTCTAACTCCCCTCTTGAATACTCCTCTACTCTTTTTTTTACCTTATTAGCTATAAATGGGAAGAACTCTTTTTTCTTTATATAATCACAAGCCTCTTCTACAGTATTAGACTCCATTATCTTATGAATATTTTCTGGACTCTCTCCACATAAAAAAGCATTAGCTCCCATTATTTCCACACGAGCATCAGCCACTCTACTGTGGGTATTAAATATTCCTCCAGCTATTTTTATAGCCTTTCCTATATGTCCAAGAAGTAGAATTTTTTTAAATCCAAGCTTTACAGCAGAGTCTATCATAAATCCCACATAGTTACTTATGACTATTGTTTGCTCTAAATCAAGCTCCAACTTTTCACAATAGCTTTTGCTATAATTTCCAAAGGTAAATATACACCAATCTCTATCCTTTGCCATTCTCAATACTTTAAGCTCCACAAACATAGAGTCCTTTAGAGCCTCTTCACTCATAGGCTTTACTATTCCAGTAGAACCAAGAATTGATATTCCACCTACTATCCCAAGTTTTGGATTAAAAGTTTTTTTAGCTTTTTCTAATCCTTCTGGAACATATATAGTAATTATAGCTTTTTTCCCATTTTCCTCTAAAAACTTATCAGCTATCTCTTCTATCATCTTTTGAGGACCAGGATTGATAGCTGGTTTACCTATCTCTACTTGTAATCCAAGCTTGGTAACTTTTCCTACACCCCTTCCTCCAATTAAAATAAAATTTTTAAAATAGATTCCATTTTCTATATGTGGTAATTTATCTACTAATTTTATCTTAGTACAGATATTTATTCCATTAGTTACATCTGGGTCATCTCCAGCATATTTAGTAACAGCCACACTTGCAGAGTTTTTTCTTGCCTTTATCTTATATATGGGTACAACTATCTTTTCTCCATTAAGTGTTGTAAATTCTAGTTGTTCTAAATAATTATTATTTATCAGAGCCTCTAATCCTGCTTTTATACCTACTGCAGAACAAGTACCAGTGGTATAACCTGCCTTTAAATTTTCAGACATTTAAAATCCCTCTCTTTTATACATCTGATAAAGTATTCCGTGAAGAATAGATACAGCTACTGTACTTCCCCCTTTTCTTCCATTTATAGTGATATATGGAAGTCCTAATTCTTTAAATGCCTCTTTTGATTCAGCTGCCCCTACAAATCCAACTGGAACTCCAACCACTAAAGCAGGTTTTTCAATCTCTCCTCTCTCTATCATCTCTTTTAGTTGATATAGAGCTGTTGGAGCATTCCCTATTAAAAATATTTTTGTATCTCTATCTTTTCCAGCTTTTTCCATTCCTACTATCGAACGAGTAACACCTCTCTCTTTAGCCTCTTTTATAACCTCTTCATCAGACACTAAACAATAAGCTGAAGAGTTAAATTTTCCTAAAACTAATTTACTAAGTCCATTTACTATCATATTGGTATCACAGTAAATCTTACAACCATTTTGCAAAGCTTCCATAGCACTGTCCACAGCCCCATTTTGAAACTCTATCAAATCAGCATACTCAAAATCTGCTGTTGTATGTATTACTCTTTTTACTATTGGGAGAGTTTTTTCATCAAATTTCTCTCTCTTTTCTCCTAATTCCTCCCCTATTATCTCAAAACTTCTTTTTTCAATATCTTGAGGAACTTTTATATATGTACTCATCTTTTTACTCCTTTATATAAATATTTCCATTTCATTATTTTTCTCTTTAAATCCTAGTTTAAGATAAATTTTCTTTCCTTCCTCACTTGCATTTAACCATAATTTTTTAATTCCTATTTCCTTAGAATGCTCTATTAACTTTTCTGTTATCTGCTTTCCATAGCCTTTCTTTCTATATTCTGGTAAAGTATAAATATTCAATATATATCCCTCTCTTCCAGAAATATTTTCCATATAAGGTATCCTTTCAAATAAGCATAAGGAACCTATACTTACTATTTTATTTTCTTTAAATATCCCATAAGTTATTAAACTCTTATCAATATTTTTTAGGTAATGCTCCTTAGTGGAGTTTTTTAAATTTTCAATATTATCATTTTTATCTATCTCTTGTAATTCATAAAAAAGTTTTAATCTTAAATCTAAAAAAAATTCTACATCTTCGATATCTAATCTTTTTATAATCATCTTTTTATTATATAACCCTTCTTTTCTAAAACTTCATCTGTTTTTCAAATAAAACAGAACTTCTTATCTAATTTAACTTGTAAATAATCCTCTTCCTTGCAAACTGAAAAATTATAATTTAATATTTTAATCTCCATATTATCTATTCTCTTTTATTATTTCCTCCAAATAATCTAAACTCTTAAAAAAATGTATATGTGGATAACCAGCTCTACAATTTTTTTCTTTAAAGACACAAGCCCATTCTTTACCATTAGGTTTTATAGCTCTATACTCTCTACTATCATCTTTTATATCAGATATTTTAGAGTAGTGAAATTCGTGTCCTCTTCCTAAAGTTTTTTCCTTGTCATAAAGAGATATATAACCAAATCTAGAAATATCTAATCTATCTCTCATCTCTACACTACATTTTATAATATCACACATAGGGAAATATTTCCCATCTAGCAGTTTTATTCTAGAGGTAAGATACATAAATCCTCCACACTCTCCATAAATTTTTCCACCCTTTTGATGATACTCTCTTATACTCTCTATCATCTCAATATTACTAGATAACTCTTTGGCATAGTTTTCTGGATAACCACCACCAAAGTATAATAAATCTACCTCTGGTATCTTTTTATCACTTATAGGAGAAAAGGGAATCAATTCCATTCCTAAATCCTCCATCACTTCAAGATTATCATTGTAGTAAAAACTAAAGGCTTTATCTTTAGCCACTCCTACCTTTAATCCCTTATACTTATCTTTTAATTCTTCAAAAGGATTTTTTCTATATTCTCTTTCTCTTAACTCTGCTATCTCTAAAAGTCTTTCTACATCAATTGTCTTTTGTAAAATCCCCTTTAAATGCTTAGATTTTTCTCTTAAGTCATCTATCTCCTCAGCTTGTAGAAGTCCGAGATGTCTACTTGACACACTCAAACTCTCATCTTTTGGAAGATATCCTATACACTCTACCCCTGTATATTTTTCTATTGCCTCTTTGTAATGTTTGTACATAGCCTCAGTAGTTCTATTGATTATTACACCAGCTATTTTGACTCTACTATCCAACATCTTATACCCAAGTACCTCAGCAGCTATACTTGTACTTTTTCCTCCACCACTTACTATTAAAATAACAGGTAAATCCAATACTCTAGCTAAATGTGCTGAACTATTATTATCTAAGCTATGGTTTATTCCATCGTATAGTCCCATCACTCCCTCAACTATTGAGATTCCCTTATGATGTTTATAGAAAGAGTATTTTACCCCCTCTTCTCCCATCATAAACAAATCTAAGTTATAGCTTTTATTTCCTGTTACAAATTGATGAAATGTTGTATCTATATAGTCTGGTCCAACTTTAAATGGAGAAACATTTTCAAAGAGCGACATAAGTCCCATTGATACAGTGGTTTTACCTATACCACTACTTACCCCAGCTATCATAAATCCTTTCATCTTACCACCTCAGCAAGATTTTTTAATACCTTCATATTATTTTCTCTGTCTTTGATAGCAAGTCTAATATAGTGATTATTTAGTCCTACAAAGTTAGAAGCATCTCTTACAACTATTCCTCTCTCTATCAATTTCTCTCTCACTTCATTAGAACTCTTATTTAAAAGTTGTATCAACATAAAATTTGTGTTAGTTCTATATGCTTTTATTCCCTCTATCTTTAGAACTTCATTATAAAACCAAACTTTTTCCTCTTCTATCCAACTCTCACTTTTTTCTATATACTCTCTGTCCCACAACATAGTTTTTCCTGCTATGTCAGCAAAACTATTTATACTCCATGGCTCTTTATACTTAGGAAGAGTCTTCATTATCTCTTTATCATAACTTATTCCATATCCTAATCTCAACCCAGGTACAGCAAAAAATTTTGTCAATGCTCTCATTACAAATATATTACTATCCTTCAAATTTACAGCTGTAAGTTTTTCCCAACCTTTTATAAATTCTATAAAAGCTTCATCTATAAAAAGTTTTATATCTTTTTTTTTCAACTCTCCATTTATTCTTTGAATATTTTCAAGAGATATAAAATTTCCTGTGGGGTTATTAGGATTACATATTACTACTAAGTCACATTGAGGGATAGAGTTTATAAATTTTTCTACATTCAAATTAAAATTTTCTCTTTCATCTAATATAAAATACTCTATCTCACAATCTATACTCTCTAATGCTCTTCTATATTCAGCAAAGCTTGGAGCTACTACAAAGGCTTTTTTAGGTTTTAAGCTCTTCATATATAGGAAAAGTATTTCTGTAGCTCCATTTCCTACTACTATATTTTCTATATCTATGTTATTATATTTTCTAATACTCTCTCTCAGTTCTATATAATCTGGGTCTGGATACTTTTCTAATATATCAAAATTTTCTATCACACTTTTTTTAAACTTTTCAGGTACTCCTAAGGGATTTATGTTTGAGCTATAATCTAATAGCTCCCCCTTTCCCTCTCTTTTTAGTTTATATATATTTCCACCGTGTAAATCCATCTATTCTACCTCTTTTCCATAACATAGTTTTCTAATAGAATACCTTCTCTCTCTACCAACTGTTGTTTTATAACTTTATACCCTCTTTTAATAAAAAATGGTTTTGCTGTTATAGAGGCGTGAGTATATAGTGGTTTTCCTTTTACTTTATTTTCTAACTTATCACAAATCATTGTAGCTATTCCCATTCTTTGAAAATCCTTATGCACATATAATCTATCCAAATATCCATCTTCAGCAATATCCCCAAAGCCAACTATTATACCATTACTTTCAGCAACAACTGTGTAGTTTTTTAAAAAAGAAGTATCCCATTTCTCTATATCTATATTCTTAGTCGCCCATACATCTAATTGCTCTTGAGTATAATCTTTTTTATTTATACTATGCACTGTATTATAAAAAAGCTCTGCTATCTCTTGGCAATCAGAAGATTTATATTTTCTTATCTTTATAGTATTTTCTTCTTTTACACTTATATATAAGATAGAATGACATTTCCCATCTTGTGAAAATATTGACAAGATATCTAATTGATAATCTTCAATATATACTCTATTCAATTTATTATTTTTCTTATCTTCCCATACTCTATTCCAAACTTTTCTGGCACAATTTTCTATATTATCATCTATCTCTTCATATTTTATAAATTCTCTATTTTTTACTCTCTCATCTAACTTTAATAAGAATTTTAATTCTCTTCTCATTATAGTTAAATCATATTCTCCATTTTCATCACTCTCATAATTACTATATTTCGAAATTAATAATTCATTTTTATTTTCTGGGAGCAAAGAGATTTTTTTAGAGAGTATATCTCCCCAAAGTTGAGAAATTTTTTCCATTCCTTCTGGAGTATTATTTGTTCTCAATACTACCTCTTTTAATATATAACTCATTTTATTACCTCACTTATTTTAGAATAAAATATCTAACTTGTATTCTTTATCTATTAAAATATACTTACAACCATATTTTTGACACTCTCTTAGATTTTTCTCATTTTCCTCTATAAGAAATTCTTTTGTACAATAGGAATCATCTAATCTATTTTCTATTGTATTGGCATACTTAACTATCTTATCAAAATTCTTTTCAATATACTCTTTACTCATAATTAAACAGTAGTATTTTATATTCTCTAGATATTTACTATCAAAATCTCTCTCCCAATCAAAAGGAACATAACAACCTTCAACTATTAGATTTTGTTTATTCTCAATAGCTGTTTTTATAATCTCTCTAACTATTCCCCAAAGATATGGAGTAAGTTGTTCATCATCTTCTGCATTTAGATTTATATTTCCACTTCTTATTAATCCCATCTTTATATGGTCTATTGATAGATAAGGAAACTTATATCTCTCTAGTAGGTTTTGGGCTAATAGAGTTTTTCCTGTATGTGATGCTCCTGTTATAATTATTATCATTAGATAATCACTCCTATTAATTGAGATAAAATTATAAATGTAGCAAGTCCCACCCAAGAGGAAACATATAGAAGTCTAATTCCTCTTTTTACATCTGGTATTCCAAAATGTTTTAATTTATCTCCAACAGTAGGTTTGTCGTGCCATTTTCCAAAGTAACTAGTTCTTCCACCAAATTGTACTCCCAATGCTCCAGCGAAAGCAGCTTCAGAGTGTCCAGAGTTTGGGCTAGAATGGTTTAGTCTATCTCTAAAAAATATTCTCCAAGCACTTCTATAATCCATTCTTAATAAAAAAGCTCCCATTGGAATAATAAATCCTCCAGCTATTCTAGCAGGAATAAAATTTGCCATATCATCTATCTTAGCAGATAACATTCCAAAATCAATATATTTATCATTTTTATATCCTACCATAGAATCCAAAGTATTTATCGCCTTATATCCCATAGCAAAAGGAAGAGCAAGAGATACTCCCTCAATAGTAAAAAAACTTCCTACAAAGGCAAAGAACATAGGAGCAATAACTCCATCTACTGTATTCTCACTTATTGTTTCCAATATACTTCTTACTATTTGAGTAACGTCCATACTATTTGTATCTCTACTTACTAAATAGGCTAGCTCTTTTTTAGCCTTTTCCATATCTCCCTCTACTAAAACTTTACAAACTCTAAATCCTTCATCTGCTAAGCTTTTAGTAGCCAATGTAGTATATAGAAAAAATATTTCCAACATAGGTGATAACTTAACTAAATAAAATGATACTAAAAAAGTTATTCCAATAGTCAGTATAGCCAATACTCCCCCAGTAATTTTTTTACAGCTAAATCTGTACAATAATTTTTCTAGTAAAGTTATAAGTTTTCCTATAAATCTAACTGGGTGTGGAAACCAGTGTGGGTCTCCTAATATTAAATCCATTATATATGCTATACTGTATCTCATTATAAAAATCATCTTACTCACCTAATATTTTATAAATTTTTTCCATCTCAATATTCTCTCTAAAAATTTTCTCAAGCTTGTCTAGCTCTTTCTCTCTATACTCATCAAATGATATCCCTTGAGCTTGTAATTCCATACCTTTTTTCTCTCTTACCTTGTTGAGTATATGTCTAGTTACTTTTTCATTGTCAAATATACCGTGTAGATATGTTCCAAAGATATTTTCTCCCTTTACAACTGCTACTACTCTCTCATCAGCTGTAACCTTTCTCTCCTCTCCTAAAGTTACCCCTTGATGAATTTCATATCCTTTTATCTTTTCTCCCTCTAGTCCTTCAAGCAATCCAGATGTATTTATAAGTCTACCTTCATATTGTAAAGTATTTTTCTCTCTCTCCATCACTGTTTCCAATTCCAATAGAGAAAGTCCAGGAATCTCTTTTATCTCACTCTCTATTCCATATGGGTCTTTTATCTTCTCTCCCATCATTTGAAATCCACCACAAATACCTATTATAATTTTTCCAGCCTTAGAAGCTTTTATTATTTCAGTAGCTATTCCATTATCCTTTATCTCTTTTAAGTCATCTATGGTGTTTTTAGTTCCAGGGATAATTATAATATCTTCATCTCCTAACTCATCAGCAGAAGTAATATATTTTATATTTACATCTTCTACTATTCCTAGTGCATCTATATCAGTAAAGTTAGATATATGTTTTAATTTGATTACAGAGATATTTATTCCCTTTCTATTTTTCATTTTCTTAAATCTCTCTGTTACACTGTCTTCATCTTCTATATCTATATTACTATAAGGCATTACTCCTATTACAGGAACTCCTGTCAATTCTTCTATCTCTTTAAGTCCAGGTTTTAATATATTTACATCTCCTCTAAACTTATTTATAATTACTCCTTTTACTCTTGCTCTCTCCTCTGGAACCATAAGCATAATAGTCCCATATATAGAAGCAAAAACTCCACCCCTATCTATATCAGCTACAAGTATCACAGGAGCATTAGCCATCTCTGCCATCTTCATATTGGCAATATCCTCTCCCTTAATATTTATCTCAACAGGACTCCCTGCTCCCTCTATTATTGATATATCATAGTTTTCTCTGATATAATTATATGATTTCATTATCTCTGGCTTTAAAGAGGTTTTAAATTTCCCATACTCTATTCCACTCATATTCCCAATAGATTTACCATTTACTATCACTTGAATCTTTCTATCTGTGGTAGGCTTTAGAAGTATAGGGTTCATATATACTTCTGGTTCTATTCCACAGGCATAGGCTTGTACCACTTGAGCTCTTCCCATCTCTAGCCCCTGTCTTGTAACAAAAGAGTTAAGTGCCATATTTTGAGATTTAAATGGAGATACTTTATACCCATCTTTTGTTAAAGTTCTACATAGCCCTGTAACTATCATACTCTTTCCAGCTCCAGATGAAGTCCCCACTACCATTATATTTCTATGTTTCATTTTTCACCTCAATAAATAAAAAAAGTATAATAGATATTAAAAGTATTTGCTAAGCTTAAAAGAAAGCTCAAGAATTGTGCAATTTATGAAAAGAAATTAAATCAACTCATCTTAGCTTTCTTTAATTCAGAATTATCAACTGAATAGATACTTACTTTTTATTTATTATCTACTATACTTATATCTCATTTTTCTTTCTCCTCCCGTCCACGCAGGATAGTTAAATATTTTAAGCGAGATATCCTGACTTTGATTCAACCTACTTGTACTCCTTCCCAATTCCTCAGTGGCTAATGTACTTTCGTCCTCATTACAGTGGCGGGACCGTACAAGAATTTCACTTGTTTCCCTCTACTTAAAATTTTACTTATCTTTTCTTTAAATATTATATAATACTTCAAACATTTCCGTCAAGAAAAGAAATACTGAGAATTATATATATTATTTCTTGTTTTTTATGAAAAAAGATATTAATTATATTAATAATTATCATTTTCTAAAAAAATACATTCCCTTGTTTTATTTTCTTCTATTAGTAATCTAAAAATTTTGATTTTTTATCAAAATATCCAAGTTTTTCATAGTGATATTTTGGATAACTTAGATGTAAAAAACTTTTTGCCCTACTACACCCTACATAGTAAAGTCTTTTCTCCTCTTCAAGATTTTCTTTTTCAATACTACTAGGAAATACCCCATCTAAAAGTGTAGGTATAAAAACTATCTCCCATTCCAACCCTTTAGAAGAGTGTAAGGAGTAAAGGGCTACTCCTCTTTTCTCTTCCATCTCTTTTTTATAATATGGTATTTTATATTCCATCAATAACTTTTCCATCACTTTTACTGTATATTTATTTCTAAATAGTATCACCATCTCCTCAAAGGGAAACTTCTCTTTATAAGCTAAAATCTTCTCACAAATATATCTTCCCTCTTTCTCCTCATCTTTAAATGAGTTGATATGTACTCTCTCCCCTCTTCTTCCTGTTCCATAGATTTTTTTATTATATTTAATTTTAAAATTATTAGCAATTCTATTAGTATATGCGATTATCTCCTCACTACTTCTATAATTTTTCTCTAGCTTAATCAATTTTGCTTTTGGGAAATCCTCTCCAAATTTTAAAATATTAGTAAAGTCTGCTCCTCTAAATCCATATATACTTTGATAGTCATCTCCTACTACCATAAGATTTTTATCTTCTCCTACAAGAAGTTTAAGCAGTTCTCTTTGAGCTAAATTACTATCCTGATACTCATCTACTACAATATAATCTATCTTATCTCTTATAATTTTTAAAAACTCTCTATTCTCTTTAAATTTTTTTATGACTATCTCAACCAGATCATCATACTCATAAACATTTTTTATTTTTTTATATTTTCTATATTCGGACTTAATTTTTATAATGTCATCTATATGCTCTTTAGGAAAGATATCTTCTAATCTCAACCTTGCATTTTGTAATTTTTCTAATCTATTTGATAACTCTTCAATATCATAAAATTTTCCTTTGTATTTTTTATTTAGTTCAAACCTCTCTACTATTTTTAAGAGAATCTTTTCTCTTTCTCCCTCTTCCATTATATTTAGATTATCTACTTCAAAAAGAGCCTTATATTTAAAAATAAGTCTAGCACAAAAAGAGTGAAATGTAGTTACTACTGTTTTTAGCTCTTCTACATTTAAAATATTTTTTAATCTCTCTTTCATCTCTTCACTAGCTTTTCTAGTAAATGTTACCATTAAAATTTTTTCCTCTGATACTCCGTTTTCAATCAACCAAGCTGTTCTATATACTATTGTCCTAGTTTTTCCAGAACCTGCTCCAGCTATCACTAGATATTGTCCCTCTGTTGAGAGCAGTGCTTTTTTCTGTTCCTCATTGAGTAGAGAGGAATAGTCTATTTTATATCCTTTAGATAAAAGAGAGGTATCTACACTCTCTACCTCTCTCCTCTCCAAATCTCTTATACTTTTTCTCAATAGAGTTTCCTCATCTGATTTTTCTACTTTTCTCTCTCTAATTTTTATCCCTTTATCTTCTCTCTTCTCTTTCTTTACTAATCTCTTTAATATCTCCCACATATTTCTCCTTAAATAATGATATTATCTATTAGCAAGAGCTTCCATTATCTCCACACATTTTCTTGAAGTAGCAAAACTATTTAAAGTTGATTCTACTCTTCCCTCTTCTATAAGTTTTGCGAACTCCTCTATCTCATATCTCATATCATTTGTATAGGTATCTACTTCTATCTTTTCCTCTCTACCATCTCTATATTTAATTGTTATTCCTTTTACAGTAGAAACCTTATCTATAACAATAGAACCATCTTCTCCTATTATCTCTGATGGAGTTTTTTCATCTGTTATTTTTGAATAAGATATTACTCCTATCTTATCTGGATATTTTAAAATAATTGTTCCACAACCATCTACACCACTACTTAATAGATAGTTACTTCCCATATACTCTTTTGGTTCTCCAAACATAGCTAAAGTAAAATATAATGGATAGACTCCTATATCATATAGCGCTCCTCCAGACATATTTTTATCAAAGATATTTGTAACTTCTCCAGCTTTTAATAAATCATATCTTGATGAGTATTGACAATATTTTAACATCACTTGTCTTATTGCCCCTATCTTATATAAGTTTTCTTTTATTAACTTAAAATTTGGATTAGTAGTAGGACGCATTGCTTCCATAAGTACCACTCTATTTTTTATAGCTATCTCTTTTAATATATCAAACTCTTTTACAGTTGGAACTATTGGTTTTTCACAAATTACATTTTTCCCTGCTTCCAATGAAAGTTTTGCTTGCTCAAAATGTTTTCCATTAGGAGAAGCTATATATACAGCTTGTATATCCTTATCTTTTAGCATCTCCTCTATATTAGTATATATTTTTTCTATTCCAAACTTTTCAGCAAATCTCTTTCCTTTATTTTCATCTCTCGAAAGAAGAGCATAAGCTTCACACCCCTCTGTACTCTTTAATGCATCTATAAATTTTTCACTTATACTACTTGTCCCTATTATTGCAAATTTTATCATCTGACTCTCCTTTAATATTTTTATATTTCTAATTTGAGTATAACTTACACTATATAAAAAATCAAGAGCAATTTCTGAATTACTCTTGATTTATAAATATTTTTACTCTTTTTCTTTAAAATACTCCCCTAATAAAAAAGCACTTAAAACTATAAACAAAACAATAGATGAAAAAGCAGAACTCTCCATATATTTTTTACTACTTACCAATGAATAATTTACAAGGGAAGCAATAGGTATTATATCTCCTAACTGCATAGTATATACCACAGTAAACTCTCCAAATATCACAGCAAAAACTTGGAGAAAAGAGGAGATAAAAATATTTTTTAAAATTGGAAACTCCACATATCTAAATCTTTGATAAAAATTTTTACAATCTAACTCAGAAGCTTCCAATATATCAACAGGAAATTTTTTTACATACTGATACATAAAAGAGTAACCAATTGGTATAGCTCCTATGAGATATCCTATCCCTAAAAGTATAATAAGAGGAATATCAAATAGGATATTCATATAATATAAGGTTATAGCTAGAAATGCTCCCGACACTCCCATATTAGAAAATATGATTATGTCTGTTAACCTACTATAATTTTTTATAATCAGATAGATAGTAAATACAGTTATTCCACTTACAACTACAGATATTCCAAAAGAATTTACTACCCCTTTTATTACTCCAAACTCCTCATTAAATTCAGGAGAAAAGAGATTTAAATAGGATTGTATAGAAAATTTTCCTGTCAACTGATTAATAAATGAAAATATAAAAGATAATCCTACAACTCCATATTGAAATACCATATATACTAGAGAGTATATTTTAAATATAGGATTGAGTTTTTTCTTTTCTTGTTCTCCTGATATCTCATACTCCTTTACAAATACTCCTAAAGAATTTAAAACTAACAGTATTATAAATTGTAACCCTCCTAAGAGCATAGCCTTAGAAAAATCCGCTCCTCCCATCAATGTATTAGCTATCTCTACTTCTATATTAGAATATTTTATTCCTCCCAACGAAAGAATTATTCCTAATCCTAAAAAGCAATAGGTAAATACCAATATAAAAGCTCTAAATATCTGTGGAAGTATAAGAGGAAGTTGTCCTCTAAAAAAAATTGTCAAAGCACTAGCTCCATCTATTCTCATAGCTTCTCCTAGCTCTTTTGGAATTTTTCTTAAACCCTCACTTATATATTTTACAAATATAGGAGAGTTATAGAAAACATTAGCTATTATTATCCCCTTCAGTGTGTATAGTATATTTAATTCTTTAATTATTGGAAGGTTAAATATAACTGAAAAAATTGTAACTATCGATATTACAGGAAAGAAAAATGGAATAAAGACTAATCCCTGTATAAATTTTGATAGAGTATCTTTATTATAAGCAGAATAATAAGCTGGAACTATTCCAACTATTAAAGCCATAATTGTAGAGTAAAATCCCTGCTTTATAGAAAAAGATATTATATCTTGAATATAACTTTCCTTTAAAATTTCAAAACTTGATAACTCAAAAAAATCTCTAGCAAAATAGTATATAGGAGCTAACCACAATACTCCATAAAGAAAATTTACTAAGAATCTCCCCAACTTTTTTTTCATTTTTACTCTCTCTTTCTATTTAAATTTACTTTTTTATAATTATAGCAAATTTTTATCTAGTTGACTATTCTTCCTCTTTTCTTTTTTTAGAATTTGTGATATCATCTAATATAAACTTGATTTTTGAAAAGGTGGATTTATGATATATTTTTTACACGGAGATACTGCTCCTTTGCAGATAAAATACGAAGAAATTTTAGATGAGATTAAAAGTAACAACCCCTCTATTCCAGAAAAAATTTTTGATGCTTCTTTAGATGAGGTTACTCAATTTTTTGACTCTGTATCTACAAACTCAATCTTCTCTCCAAAAGAATTAGTAATTCTAAAGAGGGTAGAGAGCTTTAAAAATTTAGAGGGAATAGCAAAGTCCCTCAAGATGTATAATCTTACACAAAAAGAGATAATAATAATTTATGAAGAGTTCTTAAATGACTTTGGAAAGATAAAAAATCCTATTCCTAAAAAAACACTGGATAGTTTTAAAGAGATAGCAGAAATTATATGTTATAGAAAAGAGAATGAAAAAAAAGCTATAATTTTCTATCTTCAGCAAGAGTTAAATATTTCTGAATATGAAGCTGAAAAGTTTGTAGAATTAGTGGGAGATGACTTTTTCAAAGTTAAAAATGAAGCTGAAAAAGTAAAAAATTTCTTAGATGAAGAAACTTTTAATTTAGATAAAATAAAACCTCTCCTATCTATCAATGAAGACTTTAATTTAAAGACTCTTATTGAAAATTTTATTACCTCTAAAGCTAAAGATGATTTACTCCATTTTATAGCTAAAGAAAAATTACATTCTAATTTTATATATGGAATAGGAGATGAAATAATTTTTTATCTAAAACTTTCTTCACTTGCTCAAAATGGTATTATAAACAAAAATCTCTCTTATAAAAAATTTAATGAGGGAATTTTTGAAGAGATTAAAGAATTTTTCCTTACTGAAAGAGGCTATCCTCATCCTTATACTCTTTTTTTGAAGCTAAAAAATATTGAACTATTTGAAACAGAATTTCTAAAGAAAAAATTAAAAGAATTAACATATTTAGAGTATAGTATTAAGAGTGGTAATATGGATATGGAAATAGGGGTAGAGGATTACATATTAGAATTTTTTAAAAAATAAATCAAGAATAACAGACATTGTTAAGAATATTTAGAGTAGCTTGGCGAAAATAAATATAAAAAACACTTCCTTTATAATTTAGAGAGATTTGGTGTTTTTTAATATCTTATAAGCTTTAGCTACTCTTTATTCTTTAAATAAAAGTTATTCTTGATTTATTTTTTTGAAAAAACACCTTAAAACATTTTATATATAACGTTAATTATAGGACTTTATTAATAAAAATTAACTACGATTATTTCAAATTCTACGAATAAAAAATTCTTTACTTACTATGATAAATATGATATACTATTAACCGACTATTTTTTTAAGGAGAGTTTTATTATGAAATTAAAAAATATTTTTATCTGTATTCTTATTTTTACTCTAAATATTATAAGTTATGCAGAATCTTCTATTCCAAAAGTTGAGTATAAAAAGATAGAGGTAAATAGTTTAGAAGATATAAAAAAATGGAAAGATTCAGATGAACTATATGTTTTTACTAAAATTAATATTGATTTAAGCAAACTATCCCCATTAAAAAAGAAAGATACTTTTGTAGATATTTTACTTCCCTCTATAAAGGTTGTTAATGCTGAGATAGAAAATAACAGAAATATAGCTAAAACACTTTCTCAAAAAACTACTCTTTCTGAAGAGGAAAAAAAATACGCTGAAAATCTTTTTAAGAAATATAGAGTTGAATATGGGGACTGGGAGAAACTATATTCTCGTCTTATTATTTATCCTACTTCACTGATTTTAACTCAAGGAGCTATAGAGAGTGGTTGGGGTACTTCTAGATTCTTTAAAGAGGGAAATAATCTATTTGGTATGTGGTCTACTAATCCAAATGAGCCAAGAATACCTGCTAAAGGAGTTAGAGAAAATGGATTTGTTCCTCATCTAAAAAAATATGATAGTGTAAAAGGTTCTGTTTCAGATTTTGTTTTAAATTTTTCTAGAAATAAAGCCTATACAAATTTAAGAAAATTACTTCGTGAAAATCAACCACCTCAAATTGTTGCTGAAGGACTTATTAACTATTCCGAAGAGAAAGAGAGATATGTAAAAAAAGTTATCAACACGATGAATTATAATGAATTTACTGAATTTGATACCCCTATTGAATAACCAGCATTTAATTATAAAAAACTACATCTAAATTCTAATATTAAAATTTTAGATGTAGTTTTTTTATTACTTATATGTTTTTTATATTCTTAATTATAGGATTTTATCTAGAATAGAATTGACATCTACTATATTTTCTAAATTAGATATATGACCTGCATCTTTTATTTTAAATAAGAGTGAATCTTTTTTTAAGTTAAACATTTCTTCAGACTCAGAAAAAGGTCTAGGTATATCATACTCTCCAGCTATAAAAACCATTGGAACTTCTACTGTTTTTAGTTCTTCCAAAAAATTTTTTCTATTATTTATAGCTTTTCCGATCTTTACAATCGTCTCTATCCTACTTTCTTCTATATTTATAAGTTTAGAAAAAAACTTTCTATATAAATCATGCTTTATATTTAAAAGTTGTTTTGAAAAAAATAAAGGAACTATCTCTTCTGCCACTCTACTAGATATTTTTTTATTTTTTTCTACTTGAGCTAAAATATTCGAATAAGAAATTTTAGTAACTTTCTTTTCTTCTCCTAAATAAGAATCCATTATTATCATTTTTTTTATTTTCTTTTTATCTATTCTATACAATGGTATTGCTAACATTCCACCAATAGATAATCCTATATAAGTATAACTATTTATATTTAAATTTGAAAGCAATTCAGATATAGCTAAAGAAATACTTGATATCACTTCGTTACTACCTATATTTTCTAAATTAGAAGAATCTCCATGTCCTGGTAAATCTATTGATATACATCTATATTTTTCTTTTAAATGTTCAACTTGAGGTCTCCACATCTCTTTATCCCAAAGGTAAGAGTGAACAAACACTATTACTTCACCTTTTCCTTCATCTATATACTCCAATTTCAATATTTTATTACCTCCTCTTGCTTAATTTACATCATAGCTACCTGTTCTATGAGATTTTGTAGCATTAGCACCTGCTTTAACAGGACCAATTATTGAAAAAGTTCCCCCTTTGCTAGAACTATTTTCAATTATTTTTTCTATATTTTTCTCATCTCTTTCTATATCTTTATTTTCCCTCTTTTCTCTATCAATAGTAATATTTCCATTATTACTTAAATTCTCTACTACAATAGCTGATGATGTAACTACTTTTTTATCTAATTTATCTGCTATTGTTCCTGTAACTCCTACCTCTCCTGCTTGTCCTACAGATGCTACAATATCTACTCCTCCTTTTTTACTATTAGTATTTATATCTTCTAAATTTATATTATTACCTACTTCTACACTTCCTTTCTTTTCTTTAGAACCTAAAGCTCCTCCCTTAATATTTAAATCTCTTTTTATTGTTGTAGTTATTTCATTTCCTGCCATAATACCCGAAGTCGCTAAAGTTTCCTCATTTGAGAAAACATGTCCTCCTCCCACAGCTGCTGACGCATTTCCTCTAACAATTGTATTACTAGCAAGTCCTATTCCAACTCTTCCTCCTACACTTCCAAATTTTTTATCACTTCTTTTTGAAGAAACCGTACTTTCAATATTTACATCTTTATCTACTTCAAGTTTTACATTTTCTTTTGCTTCTACATTTCCACCTTTAAGATTTAAATTTTCACTACTCTTAACATATATATTTTTCCCCGCTATTTTAGATTGAATTTCTTCATTAGTTGTTTCATCAGTAGTATCTGCACTTCCATGGAATCCTAGATTCATACCTACTCCTGCACCAGAAATTGGATTTACAGCTGCTCCTTGTCCAAATCTTAGTTCTCCATCTGCAGTTAATTTATGAGATTTTTCTTTATTTTTTGCCGACAAAATATTAATGTCTTTAGCTGATTTTAAATTAACATCTTCAGTAGCACTAAGATCTGCACCTACAAGATTTAAGTTATTTCCTGTAGTTGTTAATGAAATATTCTTCCCTTCTATATTTGTAATATTTTCTTTACTTGAATTAATATCTGTAGTTTTATCTACAAATCCTACTTTTAAATAATTCCCAACTCCTACTGCATCATTAAATAGTAATGTAGATACTGCACCTACACTTTCTAAAGTTCCTGCAACTGGATCTAAATCCTTTCCATTTTGCATCATACTTATCATTTTATTTGAAACGTCTACAATTGAACTTTCCAGAGCTGCATTATCTTCTAAATATAAGCTAAATCCATTTTCTTTAAAACTCGAAGTATCTACGAATTTTTTACTAAAGATACCTTTTCCCTCTACATTAATATTTTCCTTAGCTTTAAAATTACCTCCTCCTATATCAATATTATTTTTCGAAGTAATATTTATATTTTGCCCTTCTACATTTGAATTTTCCCAAGTAGTTTTATTAAGTGTTCCACTATAATTTTCAATTTTTATTCCAACAGAACCATAAGCAGTTGGATCAAGCATTGTCCCTCCTGAACCTGTTGGATATGTAGGTAGTGATGCAGTTGGTGATCCTTCAGCTTGTTTTATTTTAAAAGCTGAAATTTCTCCAGAAACGGCTTCATTTCCTACCCCGGCATACCCTTTTGTATACAATCCAATACCTGTAGAATGAATTTCTTCATGTATTTCATTCTTTCCTGCTTCTATTTCTACATCTCTTATCGCATTTATATTAGTTTTCCCAGAACTATTTATTTTACCATTAACTACTTTTATATCTAAATTAGAAACAAGATTTAAATTTTTTCCAGAATTTATATTAGTAGATTTTGATGTTGAAACTGATTTTTTTTCATTTGAAGTGTCAAATCCTAATACTTGGAATGAAGTGTTGGAAGTATTACTACTATATTCATCTCTTCCATCAAGTATATTTATATCTCGAGCTGCAGTTATTTCAGTATTATTTTTTGAAGAGATATTACTTCCTTTTAATACCATATTTTTTCCTGATGTTATATTCAAAGTACCTACTGCATCTATTTTTGATTCTTTAGCTAAAGATAAATTTTCATCTTTACTTTCTGAAGTTATCTTCAATAGTCCTTTTTCTACTCTTGTTTTATATCCATTACTTTGACTATGATATAAATCTTTTGAATTTTCTATATTTACATTATCTGCAGCAGATATATTTATTATACCAGAACCTTTTTCATCTTTTGTAACTATATCACTTCCTGTAATATTTACATTTTTTCCTGTTATATCTATATTTCCACCTTCAATAGATGTTCCTTTTGAAATAGCACTACTTCCCGTAGTATTCATTGCCTCATAATTTCCATAGTTATAACTAGCTTCTGAATTTACCTCATAAATATTTTTAATATTTAAATTTCCATCACTTCTTAGTTTGATATTTTTACTACTTATTTTGCTACCTACTACATTTATATCTTTATCAGCTACTATTTCTACTTCTTTTTTACCTTCAATATTTCCTCCTATTATGTCAATATTTCCACTAGTATTTAATGAAATATTTCCACCAGAGCTTATTCCTCCTTTTACTTCTTTCAAGTTTTCATTTTTAATTTCACTATTATTTTCAACTATAATATCTCCTTTTGCATAAACACTTCCATTCGAGTTAATAAAACTATCTCCTTGACTAATAAAATTACCTCCTACATTGATTGAAGATATCCCTCCTTTTCCACCATTAGTAGCTATATTAACTCTATTTTCTTTAGCAAAATATATTTGAGGAGCTAATACTTTATTTCCATCAACTTCTAACTCAACATACCAAACAATATCTCTTTCTAATCCATTAATTTGTTCTTTATTAAGTGGTTGTCCTACTACAAGTCCTAATTTTTTACTCATATGACCTGCATTTTCAATTAAAGTTTTTATAGTATTAGCTGAAATTTCTTCTGAATATTCTATTCCACTTTTTAACATTTTTGTAATTAATAAGTAATCGTAATAAGTATCTCCTAATACAGATTTAGTGTTGTCTGTTGGATTATTTACATTATAACCAATTTGTTCAAAAAAGTATTGAGAACCATAAAATTCATTAGTATCTATAAATTTTATATTTGTTTCGTATAATGGTTTTCCTGGTTCTGGAGTTCCTTCAATTGATTTAAAAACTTCATTTTCTCCTTGGGGAATATCAACAAATATTGTAGGAAGAATTGTTCCAGAAACTGCTATTGAACTTTTTAAATTTCCTGGTTCTACTGTTATAGTCACACCATCTATAATTACAGAACCACTTGCTAGCTCTATATCGTGTACATACTTAACTTTATCTACTTCTTTTATTTTATTAATATCAGCATCTTTTATACCAGAATTTAAAATTACTCCATCTACACTATTACTTCCTATACTTACACTTACTTCTTTATTTCCACCACTATCTCCACCATTATTTTTTAAATTTCCATTATGATTAAAGTTTTCTCCTGCTATTATTTGGGCACTTCCATTTGTTGCATAATATTTAAGATTTCCATCTAGTCTCCATTCACTTGGTGAAATACTTTTGCTTCTATCTTTCCATTCCTCTCCCAACACTTTGGAAATTAATTCATCTATAAATGGATTATTAGTTTGTGTTAATGCTTTATAGTATCCTTCTTTATTTTTACTAAAATATCCATTTGTCAATGCATCATAAAGGTTTCCTTTAAAAGATACTCCTCTATTTCCATGAGCATTTGTCCCATAAAGTTTAGTTTCCCATGATAATGTTACCTCTATCTTTTTTAATAAATCAATTGCAGAATATTCAGTATAATTTGTAATATTTTCTATATCTCCATCAACTTTTAAGTTTTTTGTTGTCAATATTCTACCTGATTTATTTACTATATTTACTTTTCCTTTTTGACTATAACCATTTATCTCGATATCTCCATTAGCTTCAATAACTGCTTTATCCTTTATTATACTTTTGTTATCTATTATTGGAATCTCAATAGTCACTGTATCAATATGATAATTAAATACATCATCCCATCTTACACTAGTTTTTATACTTTGATTTCCTTTAATCATTGAATCATTTTCTATTTTACTTTCATTTAACAGATTATCTGTTTTTATAGTTAATTTTTGTCCAGCACTTATATTTCCAGCATCATTTACTATTGATTTAGCATCAAGTAATAAATTAGCTCCACTAACTATATTGGCTTTCTTTTTATTTTGGATTTCCTCAGTTGCTTCTACTAATATATTTTTCCCTGACCAAATAGTACTATTTTCTTCATTTATCATTTTATTTGATTTTAAAGTTAAATTTTCTTTACTAGCTAAAATTCCTTTATTTGTTATTATTTTGCCAGTTGAAATAGATAAATTTTCCCCTGCTAAAACATCTCCTTCTAAAGTAATTTCACTTTTTTGAGAATCTAAACCTATACTTCCTCCCGTTTTTAATTCTCCTTTTAGTAGAGTATTCTTACTTCCTGTATTAACTATATTTAAATCTCGTGCTGCTTGAATACTACCTTCATTATAAAGATTATCATTTACTTTTAAATTTACTTCTTTTCCTAGTAATTTCCCTTTATTTATACTTTCTTTAGCATCAATACTTATTTTTTCTTTTGTCAATATTTGTCCTTCATTTTCTAATTTACCATTTTCTCCTTTTAAAATAATATTTTTCTGATCTGAAATTTCTCCTGTATTTTTCAAAGTATTTTCAAAGTTTATTTGAATATTTTCCTTAGCATTAATCTTATCATTATTATTTATATTTTTAGCTATTATACTTATACTATTTCCTAATATTTTTTTATCATTTTCAAGAAAATCATTATTTTTTATTTGAATATCCTTTTTACTTTGAAAAATTCCAGAATTTATTATATCTTTTCCTTTAATTAAAACATTTTTATCTCCACTTACTATACCATCATTTGAGATACTTCCATCTGAAGAAATAGATACATTTTCACCTGAAATAATGTCTTTATTTTTTAAAGTTTTTGCATATATCTCTATATCTTTTCCAAATATCCCTGTCTCTATCCATTTAACTTCATTATCTTTATATATTTTTCCACTCTTTATGTTTTTAACTTTGAAATCTTTATCAATTATTAGATCTTTACTAACAGTATCTGGAACTGTAGGAATTAATACTTTTTCTAGTTCAAGATTATCTGTAACTTTCAAAGCTATTGAATTTTTAGTTAGAATACGTGCTGAAGTTTTTTCCTTAAGAGTAACTCCTTTAGCTTCTATATTGATATTTCCATCAGTAGATTGTAAAAGTGATTTTAAATTAAAATTCTCTTCTAAATTAAGATTAATGTTATTTTTTGCAGATACCAATTTTTCTTTATCTTTTCCATTAATTTTTATACTTCCATTTGTAGTTGTAAGATTTTTTCCTTTGATATTTATCTTATCCCCAGAGTTTAATGTTCCTACTGAAATATCCCCTTTACTATCTATAACTATATCTCTTTCAGAAAATATAGCTCCCTCGTGCTTAACTCCTAATCCTTTATCTGTACTAACTAATCTTATATTTCTACCATACATAGCTCCTAAAGCTCCAGCATATATTCCATATTTTTCTGTCTTTTCATTATCACTTGCAGTTATGATAGGAGATTTTTTATTCTTATCCTCTAATTTTATTTTATTTTTTCCAGCAATAAGTGAAATATCTGGTTTCTTTTCTCCATCTAGAGGAGAGATCTCTTTATATACCTCTATTGTTTTAGCTAAGACATTGAAATACTCTCCACTTGTACTAACTCCATTCAAATTAATATTTCCTCTTTTAGTATCAAAGTTAAGTCCTGAGCTATCTCTTTTAACACTTCCTGTCGTTAAAGTTACTCCAGTTGTATTTATAAAGTTTCCTCCATTTACATTTATTCCATTTTCATTTGCTAAAATAAAGTCTGCTCTATTTCCAAAAATTTCAACTGTACCATCTATATTTGAAACTTTATTCCCAGTAACTTCATTTAAGATAGTTGTTGCACTATTTTTCAAATTTGGATTTTTTGTTAAATAACCTCCTATTTTAGAAGCTCCATTCTCCATACTGTTATTAAAAATAACTCCATTGTCTTTTCCAATACTAAAATCTATAAATTTATTATGTGAAACTCCATTTTCATCTGGATTTACAATATTTATTACATCTGTTCCATTTATACTCTCATTTTTTTTCATCTTTTCTGAGTCAAAAACAATACTATTTTTCTCTGGATTTCTAGTTCTCAAATCTCTTGCTAAACTTGGAACTCCTCCTGTAATTAAAAAAATTACAATCAAAGATCCTGTGATAGTTACTTTTCTTTTTAAATGACGCTTAAGTATTTTTTCTAATAAATTAAAATCTCTCATTTTATCATCAACTCCATTTTAGTTTAATAAAAATGACAATTACTTCCATATAATTCAAGTAATTCTCATCACAAAAGAAAAATAATAATTTTATTCAGAAAATGTAGTCTCATTCTTTTTTATATTCATAATTTTAAATTCTTGTAAAATAAAACTCTAATATTCTCCTTCAATTTAAAATATTTTAATGATAAACTATCTTTTCTACTTTGTAATCAATTCCATATAACCTGATTCATTATCTTTTTTATAGAATAATATATTATTTTCTATATCTCCTAATTCATCATAAATAACTGACAAGATTTCATGTCCATTCAAATCTAATATTCCCCTTTTATTATCCATTTTTACATAAACATAATTATCTTTTATTTCAACCTCATCATATATCAATGGAATTACTTTTTCATTCTCCTTATTTATAACTCCAAATCCACTCTCTTCTCCAACTACAGCATATCCATTTTTAAAACTAGTTGCATATATAAATTGTGGAACTATCTTCTCATTTCCTTCATCATCTATATATCCTAGTTTATTATTTGAAACAACTAAGATATACCCATCCTTATATTCTCCCAAATCATCATAAGGTAACTCTTTGTACACTTCTCCCTTCTTGTTTACTAACATCCATTTCTCATTCTCTTTTACTTGTAAATACTTGCTTCCCATCTGTACTTTAAAAGCTGCTTCATATTTATTTGGAATTATCTCATTTCCTTCAATATCTATATAACCTAATTTCCTATCTTTCAATGTCAAAATCATTCCTTCAGATTCCTCACCAAAATTTTCATAATCCAATAGCTTCTCTTTCTTAGTTTCTAGATTAATAAGATAACTCTTCCCATCTTTGTATCCAATCATAATATCTCTATCATTCAATTTTAAAAAGTTATCATATTTAGGAGTTATTATTACCTTTCCATTTTTATCTATAACTCCTAATTTATTATTTTTTACACTATATAAATACTTTCCTATTCCTAAAATTACCCTAGTATTATTTTCTATCTCTAACTTTTTAAACTCTTTATCATATACTTCAATGACTCCCTCTTTTGCAACTATCACATACTCTTTATTATAATCTAAATAATCATACTCCAATGGTAAAATCCAATTTAAATTTTTATCTACTATTCCGAATTCTCCTTTATATGCTACTCTTAGATAATCATCTGAAATTTTTTCTATTTCATTAACCTCTATTATCCTATTATTAACTATATTTTTTATTACTCCTTTTCCTTCTTTTTCTAAATAATAACTATTTTCTGAAACTCTTATAATTTTATCATAAATTATTTCTTCAATATTTTCACCATCTATACTTTGAATTCCATATTTATTATATTTCTCTACAATAATCCTTTCATTAAAAATGGAACTTCCTTTACTTATATCTCCATTTATTACCTTATATACCTTAGTTGAAACACTCTTTTCTTCAACATTATTTTTTTCACAACCTATCATACTCAAGCTAGCTATACATATTAAAGCTACTATTATTCCTTTTTTTCTAATCATATTATCTCCTTTCAATCAAATAATGAAAAATACTTTATTACTAAATATTAATAATTCTATAAATATCTTCAAATAATAATATTTATACAACTATTAATATTTTATTTTGAAGTGGAGGGATATTCCCTCCACTTCTTTATTATTTATTTTAATTTAATGATTTATTTCTTAAAGGTACATCAGGTCCTTTATCACCAAAATCTTTTTGAAGTTGTGCCATTTGTTTTAGTAGTTCTTTTTCAATTTGTTCAAGTTTCTTCTTATCCCCTTTACTTAATTGCTTTTTAGATACTAACTCTTGTTGTTCTTTCATCAAATCATCTATTTTTTTTGCTGTATCTACTACTAAAGATTCTTCTCTTTTTGGTGGTACTGGTTTTTCCTCCTTCACTTTCTTACCTATCATTTTTTTAGGTGGTAATGGAGGTGGATTATCTTTCCCTGAAGTTTTTACCTCGCTATAAATAGTTTCATTTCCTTTTCCTATGATCACTCCTGAACCGTTACCTAAATCTTTTAAATCAGCATATGTAATCTCTTCTTCTGATTTAGTTACATTCTTATTTTTTGAAGGTTTAGGTGGTACTGGTGGTTTTATCTTTTTTCCATCTAATGTTACTTTTGGACTTTCAATTCTATTATCTGATATACTAGGTACTCTGTTAACTACTTTAGTAACAGGTGCTGCAGCAGGAGGAGCTAATCTTTCTCCATTCCCAGTATTTCCATTATGAATTGTATTTATTAAAGTTCTCAACTCATTTTCTATCTCTTCTAATCTATTTCTTTCTTCTTTTTGTAACTTTTGACCTTTATTTAATTTATCTGCCAATTTTTGCTGTTCTCTAAATAAACTACTTAATTCATCTGGAATTCTTTCACTGTCTGGTCTATCAGCTTTATCACGTCCTATAGCATCATTTAGTTCATCTTTTAGCTGTCTCATCTCCTTTTCTATCTCTTTTATTCTCTCTCTTTCACTTTTTGATAACTTTTTACCTGAATTTAGTTTTTCTGTAAAAGAATTTTGTTCTTTTATTAATCCTTCAATATCTTCAGATATATCATCACTATCCCTATTATTATCATAAGGCTTTCTTGTACTATCTTCCTTAGGAACATAACTCACTTCTGGATTTTCTTCACTAAAGTTTACTTTTTTATTATTTTTATTTTTTATACCTCCTTGATTATAATCTATAGGTGGTAATGGTGGTAATTTATCTTTTCCTCCCGTTTGAACATAATCTACAGGTGGTAATGGCGGTAACTTATCTTTTCCTCCTGCTTGAACATAATCTACAGGTGGCAATGATGGTAATTTATCTTTTTCTCCTGCTTGAACATAATCTACAGGTGGTAATGGTGGTAATTTATCTTTCTTATTTTTATTCAATACATCTTGAGATGGTTCACCATATAATGGTTCATAATGCTCTTTCTTAATTGGAGTTTCTCCAGCTGTATCCTTAAATGTTGCTCTTACTCCATCATCTTTTGGTAAATCAAAAGCATTATCTTTATCTAATAATGAGTATTTATCACTATTCTCAGCTTTTTCTACTCTATGATAAGTTCCTTTCTCAGCTTTTACATAAGTTGTTCCATCATTAGTTGGAACAAATTTTACTTTATGGAAAGTTCCATTTTCATCTCTTACATGGTTTACATTTGGAGACTCTATTACTTTACTCTTATCAGTTAGATCTTTTACTCCTTTTTGAAATCCCTTTACTCCTTTATAAGATAATCCACCAGTTAAAGCAGCTCCTTGTTCTCCAGATATTCTATTTGGATACCATTTTCCATCAGTTCCTTTTTTATAGCCACCAACTATATCTAGATTTTCTTTTTCTTGTGTTTTCTTGACTGCTTGTTTTGTTCCTGGTCCATCCTTAATTTCGCCTTTTACAAAACTTTCTTCTTCCACTCCTTGTGTTTTCTTAATTGCTTGTTTTGCTCCTGGTCCATCTTTAATTTCACCTTTTACAAAACTTTCTTCTTCCACTCCTTGTGTTTTCTTAACTGCTTGTTTTGCTCCTGGTCCATCCTTAATTTCGCCTTTTACAAAACTTTCTTCTTCCGCTCCTTGTCTTTTCTTAATTGCTTGTTTTACTTCTGGTCCATCCTTAACTTCACCTTTTGCGAAGTTATCTTCTTCTACCCCTTGAGTTTTCTTAACTGCTTGTTTTGCTCCTGGTCCATCCTTAATTTCACCTTTTACGAAGTTACCTTCTTCTACCCCTTGAGTTTTCTTAACTGCTTGTTTTACTCCTGGTCCGTCCTTAATTACTCCTTTTACAAAGTCATCTCCATTTTTCACTCCAGCTTTAAAACCTTTTAATCCTTTTGGTGTAAATGGTCCTTCTGTTGTTACTACTCCTTGTTCTCCACGTTCTCCATTTAATTTTATCCATTTTCCTTCTTCTGTCTTTATATAGCCTTCTTTTACTAATACACCTTTTGTTGGTTCTGGATCTTGTGTCTTTTTGATTGCTTGTTTTACTTCTGGTCCATCCTTAATTTCACCTTTTACGAAGTTATCTTCTTCTACTCCTTGTGTTTTCTTAACTGCTTGTTTTACTCCTGGTCCATCTTTAATTACTCCTTTTACAAAACCATCTTCAACTCCTTCTCTAAAGCCTTTTAGTCCTTTTGGTGTAAATGGCCCCTCTGTTGTTACTACTCCTTGTTCTCCACGTTCTCCATTTAATTTTACCCATTTTCCTTCTTCTGTCTTTATATAGCCTTCTTTTACTAATACGCCTTTTATTGGCTCTGGATCTTGAGTTTTCTTAATTGCTTGTTTTACTTCTGGTCCATCCTTAATTACTCCTTTTACAAATTTAGCTTCTTCTTCTTGAGTTACTTTGATTGCAGGTTTTATTTCTGGACCTCCTTTGATAACTCCTTTTATAAATTTATCCTCTTCTACTTGGCTTACTTTAATTGCACGCTTTATTTCTGGTCCGTTTTCAATAACACCTTCTACAAATTTTTCTTCTTTATTTACAGGAATTCTAACTCTACCATCTGGTTCAGATTTGTCTATTCCAGGTGGATATGTTACTTCTTTTGTAGGCGGCTCTCTACGAATTGGTGGTGGTGGATAATCATTATCTATATCATAACTTCCTTTTTGTTTTTTCTTGATAGGAAGTGCACTTGCTGTTGCACTAAATGTTCCACCATTTTCTTTTTCATCTTTATCCGTTGTCAGAGCTTTGTTGGAATCACTATTTATATCACCTATATCAACCTTATTATTATTAACAATAATATCTTTATCAACCTTAATATTTTCTTTATTAATAGCAATTGTTCCATTAGCAGTTTTTTCAAGGTCAACTCTATCTCCAACTTCTCCAAGAATTCCGCCACCTTCAGTTCCTCCATTTACACCAACAATGGCTCCTCCTTCCTCATAGTTAGAATGAATATCACTAATATTTAAATCTCCAGCAACTTTTAAGTTTCCTTCTCCTGTTTCAGAACCTAAAATTCCACCTTTAATATTAGCATCTCCTTTTATTTCTGCATTGATATCTTTTTTAGCAGTAATTCCTGCCTGTTCATTTATCTTATCTCCATTTTTCCATATATCTCCGCCTCCTGCTGAAACTCCTAAGCTTCCTGTAAAAATTGTATTAGTTGCCAGTCCTGCTGAGACGTCTAATCCACCCCAACCTTCTTTTCTGTGTTCATTTATTTTATCTTTTTTAGTTTCGATATTTAGGTTACCATCTGTTTTAATATCAACAGTTTCTCCTGCTATAGTACTTCCAATAAGGTTAGTATCTTTTCCTGAGTTTATAGTAGTTTTTCCTCCTGATTTAATACTACTTCCTTTATAGTAAACATTATTTTTACTTGTTTCTGAATATGAGCCATTTCCTGCTATTCCAAGTTGAGTATTAGCTCCACTTAAAGTTGATACTCCTCCAGTTGTTGTAACTCCTGCTGAAGCATTAACTCCAAAACTTTTTTCCTTCTCTGTTTTCTTTGCAGCTTCTAAATTAATATTTCCTGTTGTATTTAAAGCTACCTCTTTATCTGCTTCAATTTCAACTCCTTTTAAGTTTATATCACCATTAGTTGCTGTAATGTTAACATTATCTTTTGCTTTAATATTAGTTGTATTCTCCTCAGTAGTTTTACTTTCACTTTGACCATAACTAATATTTCCAGTTAGTGCAGTAGTATTAGCTATTAAGTCTCCAAACACTAGATTTGCTGCTGTTCCTCCTGCTTGAGCTGCTGTTAACGCTGGATTTAATCCACCATCATGTCCTTTTGCTCCTTCTGAAATTTGCATTCCTTTATTTACAGCATCAGCAACTGCACTTGTTGTCATATTATCTAATCTTACAGTTACTCCTATATTTGAACTTTTCTCTTCATGTTCATCTACATATTTTGTTGTATCTACTTGTTTAGCTTGAATATTTATGGTTTTGTCAGATTCTAAATTAACTCCTCCAATATCAGTAGTTCCACCAGTCTTAATATTTATATCTCCGTTAGATTTAATATCTCCTTCTGTCCATGTTGTACTTTTCTTAGATTCATTTTTTATCGAAATTCCCATTTCTGTTCCTAATTTAGCCAATGAATCCATATAATTTTTTCCAAGTTTTCCAGTCTTTGTCATATCATCTATTGTTTGATCTGAAGCTTTTCCACCAACAACTTTACTATCTGTTCCATCTGTTGGAGTCCATGAACTCTCTACACTATATCCACCAGCTCCAAGACTAACACCACCAGAAACAATTCCTACTCCTATTGAAGAGTTCTTCTCATTATGAGTATTTTTTCCAGCTTTAAAATCAGCATTATTTTTAGCAGTAATATTTGTATTTCCTCCTGCTGCTATATTAGTTCCAATACTTGTAATATTTTCATTTGAACTAATTTCTACATTACCTGTACTTATAATTTTATTTCCAATAGATTTATTAGTTTCAGATTGACTATCTCTTCTTTGATATGAAATAACATCATATGTTTCTGAATGAGATTTATTCTTTATTTCATTTTTTCCATCAGTCAGATTAATATTTTTCTCAGCGGCAATTTTTATTCCATTTTCTCCACCTACAACTGTACTTCCCTGAATATTTACATCATTATTTGATTTAATATTCAAACCTGTAACTCCTCCAATAGTACTTCCTTTTGATATTGTTGCCTCAGTCGTAGAACTACTTGAACCAATATTTAATTTATAATTACTATCAAATCCATTTGTTGTAGACTTTGATGTTTCATAATAATTATTTGTTCCATCTTTAATATTTACATCTTTTCCAGCAATTATATTTAACTCTTTTTCTGCTGCTATCGAACTTCCAGTAACATTTGTATCTTCTTTAGAATTTATTGTAATATTTTTTCCACTTAACTCACTTCCATCTGAAGTAGAAGAAATTGATTTACTTTCTGTTTTTGTTATTCCTCTATCTGCAGTTCCATAGTTTTCACTAGTATTTATTAAATTTTGGTCTTCTATTTTTACATTTTTAGCTGATAAATTAAGATCTCCATCTGTACTTGCTATATTTCCATTTTTGATAGTTACATCTTCTTGAGAATTAACAATTATATCTCCTTTTGCTGAAATTCCAGCTTCATTAGATACATTTTGATTTTTTTGAACTCCACCTAGAGTAGATTCAATATTTATATTACCTTTTGTATCTACTTTTACACTTCCATCAGAGCTAATTGTACCACCTATCATATCTAATTTGCCATCAGCCTTTATATCTGTATTTTCACCTGAAGATATTCCACCACTAAATCCTCCAGCAGCATTATTTATAACATCTCCAGTTACATTAATATTTACATTTTCTTTTGCCACAATATTTCCATTGATATTAGTTACACTATCACCTTTGATGTCAATATTTCCACCAGCTTTTAATGTTGAGCCTATTCCACCACCTTTATCTTCTTCAGCCATTTTTAATCTAGTTTCTTTTCCAAAATATACTTGTGGAACTAAAACTTTTTCTCCACCCATATCTACTTCAACGTACCATACTATGTCCTTCTCTAATTTATTAATCTGCTCAGGTGTTAAAGCTTTACCAACTTCTAATCCTAAATTCTTTTCTACATTAACTGCACTATCTAGCATATCCTTTATATTATCAGAAGTTATTTCACCAGTATAACCTAGTGCATTTTTAATAGTTTTATTTATAAGTTGTTGTTCATAATAAGCATCTCCAATAACAGTTGATGTTTTATTTGAATTGTATCCAATTTTATTAAAGAAATATTCAGAACCAAGATAATATCCTTTATCAATAAATTTTTACTTGGATCTATAAAATCAATATTTGTCTCAAATTTATATTGAATATTTTTTCCAGGTCTTGGTGCTGCTAATTTAAATATTCCATTATCTCCTTTTGGAATTTCAATATAAGAAATAGGATTAATTGTTCCAGCTACTGCTATTGAACTAACTGTTCCTCCAGTTGAAGCATCAATTACTTTACCATCTATTGTAACACTTCCTTTGATAACCTCTACTCCTTCTGGGTATTTAATTCCATTAGCTTCAGTTACACTATTAGGATCAGTTACAATTACACCTAAATCTGTATCTACTGTATCTACTGGTTTACCATTTATATCTACAGTTATTTTCTGGTTTCCTTCTTTTTTAGAACCACTACCTATATTTTCAAATTTAATTTTTCCATCTATATTTATATTTTTTCCAGCTAATATTTCAGCTGCTGTTTCACTTGAATAGATATCTCTTTTTAATTCTTTAACTAATTCAGAAGTATTTTTAATACCATTTTTATTTGTTAGTGCATTATTAGTTGCTTTATCCAAGAAATTATAAAATTCTTGCATTTCTAAACTACTCCACTCTTTATTTGTACTATCTTCTATTTTTATTTTTCTTAAGGCCATAAGCACTGGATTATAAGCTAAAATATTTCTTTTTGCTCCATTTTTCTTATCTATACCATCATAAAGATTTCCTTCATAAATTTTTTCTACTTTTGCTTTATCTAATCCGTTTCTATATGTATCCTCAACTTTTATTTTAGTATATTTTAAATATCTATCAATTGGAATTTGTTGTTCTAAAGTTTCATTAATAACTTCTCCACTTCCCTTAATATTTATATCATTAGCTCCTCTTATTTTAGCTGATTGATTATGTAATTTCTCCTTAATTGCAATATTTATATCTTTTCCAGCCTCTATTGTTGATTGAGCTTTTACTGCATTTCCACCTTTTATTTTAGGAAGCCATATTTCTACCCATGTTGAATTATCTTTTGTTACTTGTAAGTTTAGAAAAGCATGTTTTCCAGCTCCATATTCTAATTCTACTTGGTTTATATCTACTATACTTTTATTTTCTAATTTTTTTACATTTATATCTAATTTTCCACCAGCAGATATAGTTCCACCTTCATTTAAAAGAGTTCCATTTGTTGCAGTTAATGACATATCATCTTTAGATTGAATTGTACTATTCTGATAGTTATTTATATCTCCATTTTCTGATGTTATATCTATTTTTCCTTCACTCCAAATAGTTGCTCCTGTTCCTTCTTTTTCTCCATTAGTTACCGTTTCTTTAGCTTTTAATTTAATATCTCCCTTACTTACTATCATTCCTTTGTTTGTAATTGCTTTTCCAGCACTAAAGTCTAAACCTCCTAGATTAGAGAATTTTCCTTCATTAGAGATATTTCCTCCTGTTACTAGTGTCATAGTATCTTTAGATGACATTTTTCCAGATTTACCTAGATTAATATCTTTATCATTAGTTCCTAAATCTACAGTTAATGTCTTTTCACTAGCTATTGTTCCAGAGTTCTCAAAATTCTTATCTAAAGTTTCAGCTTTTCCATCTATTAAAATACTTCCACCAGTAATTTCTCCACCTTGTGGATTATTTTTATCACCATTACCTTTATTATCAAATCCTTTAGCCACTTTAATAGTTAGAGCCTCTTCTCCCGAAACTTTTCCACTCATCTCATTAGTAAATGTTCCTGTATTTACTACTAGTTCTCCAGATTTTAACTCTCCTTCTTTAGCTGTTCTTGTTTCTTTACTATTTTTTCCAACTTTTAATTCGCCAGAGTTTGTAACACTATCTTTGATATCTAGTTTTCCACTACCTTGTACTAATAACTTCCCTGAATTTGTAAGAGTTTTTTCTCCAGATATATTTACATTCCCTTTTGCCTCTATATTTCCTTCATTTGTTATATTATCAGTAGCTTTTAAACTTAAGTCTGTTGTATTTATTTTCCCATCTTTACTATTATTAAATATTGATGATTCTACATTTAACCCTTTTTCTGCCACTATTGATTTTTTGTTATCAAAAGAGTTTGTCTTTATTGTAGTATTTTCTTTTACAGCTAAACTTCCAGTATTATCAAATTTAGCTTTATTATTATCTTTTTTATCTACAGCCAAACTACCTTTTATAACAGTATTAGTTTTATTTACTAATCCACCACCATCAATAGTTAAATTTCCTGTTACATTCACTGCAGAATCTTTATCCTCATCATTACCAAATGTAACATTTTCTCTGTCATTTCCTACCAGTTTTATCTGTCCATTTCCACCCACATTTAGCTTATTAAATTTAGCATTTTGAGCTTCTACTTCTATATCTTTTGCAACTTTTAAATCTTTACTATCAAAAGCTTTTTGTACCTTTGCTACCAGTTTGTTTCCAACTGTCATTATCTCATTTACAAAGCTATTTCCACTTACATTAGCATCTTTTCCTACTGAAATGTTTCCAGTATTACTTATATCACTATTCTCTCCACTATCTTTTAGATTTAAATTTTCATCTGTTACTATTAATCCAGCATTTTTTAAACTTCCACCTGTAGTAGTTATATTGATATTTTTAGATTCGATAGTACTTAATCCATCTCCCTCTTTTCCACTTTCTTTCTTCTCTACAAGTGTTGAAATTTTTGCTTTTAATTGAGCTAACTCTTTTATTTTATCTATATTTTCTTTCAGCTCTTTATTTAAAATATCCACATCTTTTGAGTTTGAAGCTTTAAGTTTTGTTTCTAGCTCAGTTACTTTGTTTTGGAGTTCCTCTAATTTACTATTTCCACCTAATTTTGTGAACTCTTCAAGTGCTTTTGAGTATTCTTTTTGTAACTCTTGACTTCCTGTACTAGCAAAAGTTTTTCCAGTAATGTCTATTTTTTCTCCTGCATAGATTCTTTGAGTATTATTTATAGCCTCGTCAGCTTTTAAATTAATCTCTTTTCCAGCTTCTAAAATACCAGTATTGTTTAGCGCTCCTTTTGAAGTTACTTTTATATCTTGAGTAGCTTTTACTATTCCATTATTTTGAGTAGTTTTATTGCTAGTAATATCAATTGTAGTTGCTGACATACTTCCTATATTTGGAAGAGTTTCTAATGATGTATTAAAATCTTTTAATTCATCTTTTAACTTAGTGAATAACTCAACTTTTTTCTCAAGTTCTGTTTTTTGTTCTCCAGAAGCAGTTTTTATTTCATTTTTTAACTCCTCTAAAATTTTATCTATCTCTTTTGTTCCATCTTGACCTAAATTATAAAAAGCTTGTAAATATTTATTTAATCCTTCTGCTGTTCCAGCATTTATTACTTCATTTACCATCACTAGTAATTTTTGAGTAGCGTAAATTTTTCCACTATTAGTTAGCTTTGTATTTTCACCTGTGATAGTTACATTTTCTCCTGCCCCTATTGATGAATCTCCACCATTATTAGAAATCTCATTGCTTTTTGAATTTGATTTGATAGTTACATTTTTATCAGCAAATATCTTTCCTGTATTTACTATATTACCTGTAGATGTGATTTCAACATCTCCTTTTTGTGCAACAATATGTCCTAAAGTATTTGAAAGTGTTTCTACATCAATTTTTATATTATTTTCTGTTCCAGCTCCATAAGATTGTATTAAACCTTCTGTTTTTAAATCTTTTACTTTTATATATATTGAACCTTGTCCTAATGGATAATCAACAGTCGAAGCTACTATTTTTCCCTCTTTACTATTTACTAGATTAAATCCTTGACCTTCAATCTCTACAGCATATCCAGAAATTGTTCCAGTATTAGTAAAAGTTCCATTTTTAAAGTTAACTTTTACCTCTCCTAATCTATTTGCACTCTCTCCTTGCTTAGCAATATTTTGTCTGATTTCTCCATTATTATTTATTGTTTCTCCAATAATTTTTATATCAGAACCTTGTAATGAAGCACCTTCCTTATTATCTAATACTTTAGATTTTAAGTCTAATGTTCCTGAAGAATATATTAAATTATTATTTGTTAATTTTTCTTTTGCATCTATTGTAATTGAACTTTTATCTATTAAATATCTTGTATTAGTAATAGAAGAATTATTAGTAAATGTATTAGAAGAGATATTTACTCTCTCTCCTTGTATTCCTGTTCCTACCCATGAATAATCATTTTCTGTTAAAACTTCATTTGTCATTGGATCGGTTACAGTTATTTTTCCTTCCTTATCAGTAGTTAGAACTAATGGAGGATCATCAGAACTATGCCCTTTTCTAACTGGTCTCATCAAAGTTTCTAGTGTGATATCTCCAGTTACATTTATTAAAAGCTCTCCTTGTGCTAGTATACCTGCTGTAGTTTTCTTATCTCCTAGAATTTTTAAATTTTGTGCTTTTATTTCCAGTCCTTCAGTTCCATTAGCACTTATAAAGTTACTAATCTCCATATTTCCAGTTACATTTAATTTAACTCCCTTAGTAGATGTTATACTATAATTATATGTTTTACCATCAACTTTATAAGTTCCATCTATAGTTTCTAGTTTTCCAACTCCCTTTACTTCAATATTTTTTTCAGAGTTTAAACCTCCGATACTTATATCCCCTTTAGCATCAATAGTAATATCTCCTTTACTTCTAATAAGACCTTCATGTCTTACTCCAAGTCCTTCAGTTGTGCTAATTAATCTGATATTATTACCATACATAGCTCCTAATGGACCTGCATAGATTCCAAAGTTTTTTGTTGCTTTTTCCCCATTAGTCTGTCCCTTTACCTCTGGTTTATTTTTATTACTTAAATCTACCTTATTGTTTCCTGCTATGAAGTTTAAGTCAGCATCATTTTGTCCTTCTCTAGAAGATATCTGTCCAGATACTTCAATAGTTTGAGAAATAATATTAAAGTAACTTCCAGAAGTATTTACTCCTTCTCCTTCAATATTGATATGTCCTTTAGTAACATCTATATTTAAATTCTCGTTGTTTACTTTACCAGTTGTTAAAGTTACTCCACTAGTATTTATAAATCCACCACCATTAACAGTAATTCCATTTTCATTGGCAAGGATAAAGTCTGCTTTTTGTCCAGCTATCTCCACTGGTCCATCTAAATAAGATTTATTCTTTCCACTAACCTCATTTAAAATAGCAGTTGCTTCTTTCCCATTAAGATTTGTATTTTTTTCTACAATACCACCTAATTTAGTATCTACATACGGTTTAGTACTATTGTTATTAAAAATTACTCCCTCTTCTCCAACGTTAAATTCTATAAACTTATTATGTGAAATCCCATTCTTCTCTGGAGCAACTATATTTATAACATCTTTATTATTTGCTGCATGACCTTTCTTTATTCCACTACTCTCATCAAATTTTATATTATTTTTCTCATTTCTTGGTCTAAGGTCTCTAGCTAAAGCTTCCTCTTCTACAAAACCCAATCCTCCTGTTATCAAAAAAGTTACTATTAAACTCAAGGTTATTCTTTTCTTATTTTTTAAATGATGTTTCAGTAACTTTTCATTAAATTTCAAATAATTCATAAACACTCCTCCTAAAAACTATAACTTATATTAAAATAAACTGGATTTTTCTCATGTGGCATTCCTGCAGCCCATTTCAATGGAATACCATATGTAAAACTTCCGTTTAAATATCCTATATCAAATTTTACTCCTAAAGCCATTCCTGCTATCTTATCTGAAGTTGGTAAATCTTTATCTCTAGATACTCCAGCATCTAATCCTATGAATGGTTTAAAGATAGATAGATATTTATTTGTATCCTTATTTCCTAAATATGTTAATGTATTATTTACATAAACCCCTTTATTTCCAGCAACAGAACTTTCTTTAAATCCTCTTACTGTATACTCATCTCCCATTGTAAACTGATTTACAGCTAACAATCTATCATCGGAATAGCTTCCTCCTATTCCCATTCTATATTGGAACCCCTGCTCTTTTATACTAAAATATCTTAACCAATCCAAATTAAAGTTTATCTTATCATATTCTATTTTATAGTCTCCCTCTTTTAATGGTTTAGGGTCTCCTTCTGCTCCTAACCAAGGAACTCCTCTTTCATATTCAATAGCTCCAAATATTGTTCCCCCTAAAAATCTATTTGTATGATCTAGAGAAATAGTCGTATTGGCATACTTTTTACTATTTACTTCTAATAACAATCCATTTAAAGTATTTTTAGTATCTCTTATTGTCAATCCAGTATGAAGAGTTGTTTTTTGATATTGACCTCTTGAGATTACTCTACTTAATTTTAATTTATGCTTTTCTGTTTTACTTTCTGTTTTATATGAACCAATATCACTTTTATAGGTGTTATAGTTATCTCCTAAGTTATAATTATAAGCTATTTTCCAATAACCAAGAGGAAAAGCTAGTCCTATATCATAGTTTGATTCCTTATCTTTTTCTCTATCCTTTGTTAATCTTTCTATATAATTAAGAGTTAAGACATCATTTATTCCAAAAAGATTGTCCTGAGAAAAATTTATATTTACTTTATTTCTACCTTTATCTTTATAACTACTATTATCCATTCCTAATGAAAAACCAGTGGGAGTATAATTTTCTTCTATCATAATATCTGAATAACCATATTCTTCTGTTGGAGAAATTTCTGCAACATTATTATTTCCACCAACATTCATATTTTCAATTCCTTGATCCATATCTTTAGTATTTAATAGCACATCTTTTTTCATAGGAAAAGCTGTTTTTATTCGCAACTTGTCTCTAAAGCTTGAATCTCTATCCATAAATTTTATATCTCTTACTTTTCCCTCTTTTACTTCATATATTAATTGTCCTTTATTTATATTTCCAGACTTTAAAGTTACCAGAGTGGTTGAATACCCTTTTATTAGAAATACATTTGAAAGCTCTATCAAAAGATTGTATATATCTTCTTTTCCCATCTCAGTATTAATATATTTTTTTATTATCTTATCTGTTTCCTTTTTTAACTTTTTCGATCCTATCAATTGTATGTCTGTAAATAGATATTTTTTACCATCTTTTACCTTATCTAAAATACCTGTTTCTACCTTTGTTTTAGTTTTATTAGGATACATAAGCTGCTGATTTATATAATCTTGTTTTTGCCTTAACTCAAGTAATCTCTGAGTTTTCTCTATATCACTTAAACTATCTCTTTGAATAGTAGCAGCATTTAAAATGCTGTTACTTACTATCAAAGTCAATAAGCTTAACTTCACTCTCCAACTTTTCCTCACTCATTTCCCTCCCAATTACATCAATTTAATATATCTCTAATTCATATTTAAGATTCTTCTCATTATCTCCCAATATATTTAATTCTACTAATTTTTCCTCTTCATCTGTTTGAGAAACTTCTAATTCTTTTTCATATAGAGCTTTTCCTGGGGAATTAATTGATTCTAAAATTATTTTATATTTTCCACCAGTTAAATTCTCTATCATAAAGAAACCATCTTTCTCAGGAACTACTACTTCTATTTTTTCATTACTTGACATATCATATACATTTAATAAAAGTGTTGGTAATAGTGTATATTTTAAAGTAGCATCTTCTATATTAATATTTCCACTAACTATTTTTCTAGATTTCATTGGAATATCTAAATTAGTTGTTGTAGCTGGTCCTATTTTTACTTTATATTTATCTGCTTCTGCTTTATATAAAGGATTCTGTGTTTCAAATTTTGTAGTATAGACTCCAGGAGATAAATTACTTAATTTATATTTACCATTTTCATCTGTAGTAGCTATATTTCCTCTTACATTTACTTCTGTTCTTGGTAATGGTTTATCTATTCCTTCATCATATCTATTATTGTTATTATTATCTACATAAACAACTCCAGCTATTCTTCCGTTATCAATAGAATTTATAGGTGCATTTACATCTCTTAAATTTATAAGTTTATCAACAGTAAATCCTGTATCTGAATAACTAGTTCCTCTATCTTTTTTATATGAGGCAGTTCCTGTAAACCAATCATTATAGTCTATATCAAATGCTAACCCAAATACATCCCCATATCTATCTGATTTTTCATAATAAACTCTATATCTAATTCCATTATCTGTATATCTTCTACTTGTAACCTCAAATTTGTATTTTGTTTCATCATAGTTTCTAAGTGTTTTATGTGATACTCCTGCATAAAGTATATAATCTTTGAAATAATAACTTCTTATGCTAAAATCATGTTGTGTATAATCTGTTGTTAAATTTCTATAAATTCCATATTCTGGAGTAAAATTTCTAAACCCTGCTCTTAAAACTGCTCCTATCTCATTTTCTCTTCCAGTATAAGAATAATTTGTAGTATAATATTTAAGTGCTAAACTTAGATTTTCATTTAAAAATTTACTTTTACTTATTTCAAAAGCTTGTTCATCTTTTTTAAATATTCTATTTTCTGTAATTTTTGAATATTTACCACCTTCTGCTGTTAATCTATAATCATTGAAGTCTTGTCTATATTTATAGTAATAGTCTTCTCCATTTCCACCACTATTTTTAAATGTTTCAACATCTACACTGAATGGATATTTTGAAAAATCTCCTACATATACTGCTCCTAATTTTAAACTTTCTCTATTTTGAAGAGATTCATTCCAATATGAAGTATATTTTAAATCATAGTATCCTGTTTTTAAGGTTAAAGTATCTGTCAATCCATAGTTTACTTCACCTATAAATTGATAATATTTATCATAGTCAGAATCTCCCATAAATATGTTATAACCAAATTCTCCCTTTTTCTCTAAATCTTTATTATAGTCTCTTCTTAAATCTTCCTTTACTATTGAACCATCTTGATTATAAATAATTACATAAAATGAGTCTGAATTAAATAATGTTGGAACATTCTCAAATATATACCTTCCTGCTTTTACATCTTCATAAGATAGTAACTGTCCATTTCTATATAACTCTACAAATTTCCCAAGTGGTGCTTGTCCTGTTATTGTAATATTATCTCCACCCTCATCAGTACTGCTTATTCTATTATCTCTAGTGAAGCTAATACCTCTTACCTTACTAACTGTTCCACTCAATATCTCTGGCATTTTTACATAGTTATCTCCAAAGGTAATATCATGGTCTTTGTATACATCTCTGTATGTTAATCTAGTTTGATAGTTTTTTAAATCTGGATATATTCCATGATAAACCTCTAACTCTCCATATAGTAATGGTCCATAATATTCTGTATCTAATGATTTACTTTCTGAATTATATTTTTGAAAACTTTTATTATAATTATATGTCAATCTTAAGTTTCCAGGCTCAAATAACTTTCTTTGCTCTGGAACATCCTTTTTGAGTGAAGTATCTCCCTCTAAGAATTTTTCTTTCCTATACTCTCTTAAATTTTCCAATTCTGCTGGCAATTGGAATAAAGTTTGAATTGCTATATTTAATCTATCTTCATCCACATCTACCTCTGATAGAGATAAAATATTTTTTAAAAAGCTAATATCTATATAAATTTTGTCATCTTTTTCAAAAATTTCATTTTGGTAACTTATTTTTTTATTATCTTTCTTTATTAATTTTTTACTTAAATTTATTACAGCTTCTTGTGTATAAATATTTCCAGAATCTATTATAAATTCATCATTTATCCATTTATTATTTGTTATTCCTAATATATTTAATAAGTTTTGTAATTCTACATATTTTTTTTGGTTTATTATATATACTTTTGTTCCATCAACTTTTACTTTTCTATTAAACTCTAAATCATATAATCCTATATTTTTAGTAGGAACCTCTTCAGCGCAGACAAAAGTATTTATTAGTGCAAACAAACTTATCCATATTACGCCTCTTTTCATTCCATTCTCTCCTCATTATTTTTTATTTTTGTAATTCTAAAAATTGATCTTTTATTATATCTTTAATTCTTCCTATAGCTGCATCTTCATTACTTTTAACTTCAATATCTTTTCTAATTATATCTCCAGTCTTTACTCCACTTACTTCTAAAATTAAATCAAAAGAATATTTTAACCTTTCAACTTTATTATTTATATTTGGAACCTCTTCAGGATATGCTATAAAAAGATAATTATCATCCTCTAATTTCTCATTACTTATTTTTTTATCTAAAATCTTTATATTTTCTGTATATATGTCCATAATTGCACTGTTTCCATTTTTATATTTTTTTAAATTACTTGCAGCAAGTTTTTGTTTTCCCAATTTTTCAAGGTTCTTTAATTTAAATGGCAGATTAAAATCTCCTGTAATTCCTGCTGGTTTACCATCATCATCACCAGATTTTTCTGTTCTCATATCAACTACTATTGTTGCTATTTTTATTTTATTTATATCAGAATTACTATTCATAACTCCAGCATCAAGTAATAGTGTTTCTTTGTAATTGTATTTTTTAGTTTTTCCTTCTGGAATAATTGTTGTCGTAACTTTTAAAGTTCCTTTAGCATATACTCCAACTGTTAAAGAGCTTAAAATAATCATATATATAAAAAATTTTTTTAGCTTTTCCATCATCGCTCCTCTCCTATTACCTTATTTTAATGTTCCTCCAAACCATACATTTAAATGTAAAGTTCCTTTATATACTCCCATTGGCACTTCTTCTTCTGGTAAAGTAAAATCTGCATCTACTCCAGTAGTTACTGAAAATCCATTTCCATTAACTCTATTTGCAAAAGGCTTAGAGATTTCTGTAACCTTTTTATCTCTTGTAGCTTGTGCTTCATTATCTATAAAATATCCTTTTCCACTTATCTCTTTAGTAGTTTTTTCGTTTGTTAATTTGAACTCACCATTATTATCTAATTTAAAATATACTGTTTCATATATTTTTCTTAAAAGTTCATCAACTTGATTATAAGGAGACTTTACTGTAACAAGAAGTGGGTTTTTCCTCTTGCTTACTTCACTATAAGTAAACTTCTTTTGATTAGCACCTATTACTAATTTTTGTGGTTGCTCTACTTCAACTATCAAAGGGTCTACTATCTTATAAATTATTGTTACCCTTCCATCTTCACCATCCCACTTAACCTCACTATAACTTATAATTGTAGCTAATAAAAAGGACAATACTATAAAAATTCTTTTCATTAAACCCCTCCTCTTGCATTAGGATTTATTACATTTTCTGTTGGTGATATCGGTGTTACAAACACAGTAGCATTTATAGTTTTTTTGTATTCACCTAATCTTACATTTCCAACCTCTCTTATCTCTCCAACTATCGGAATCTTAATATCCCCTTGCTTTAATGTTCTATCTTTTACCCTTTGTAAATAAACATCTATTTTATCATCATACTTTTCATCATTTTTATTTGCATATTCAATTTGGTATTTTGCATATTTTGTATCATCTGGTGTTAAATCTCCATTTTTATCATAATCAACTTTCACTAACATATCATTTTTAAAAGCAGTTTTAAATTTTAAATCTCCTGTTTTAGTTATTTTTTGTTTGCTATTTCTTGGAATAGAACCAAAATCTAATTCAACTGGATCTACTCCTACATTTATAGAGCTTTGAACCTCTATCTCAAAATTAATATCTTTAGTTATTACTAAACTATTTGATGATGTATGAGTTTGTACAGCTTTACTCTTATGTGTTGTAGTAAAAAAAAATATGAATAACATCAACCCAAAACTAATCTTATACATCTTTTCTCTTTTCAAACTTATTACCTCCTATCTAAAAATTTTTAGAATGGTAAATAGCTTTCGCTATTTACCATTTTTTTATTTCACTGTTGCTTGAACTGTAACTGTCCCTACATAAGCTCCTAGCTTTTGATTAGCTCCTAAGTTTCCATTATCTTTATTTACTCCTGCTCCATCATCATAAGCAAAGAAATTACCAGTTAAAGTCTTCTCTGCCTCTCCATTTGTATTTAAAGTAATTTGTTCTGGTTGTGTTGATAATCCTTTTACTGTTACATTTTTTATTGTTGTTACGCTTCCATTTGCAGTTGAACCATTACCATTTCTCCAAGTTAAATCAGTTGTATCTTTTTCAAGGTTTGCTAAAACCTTTCCTGAAGCTAACATCTGTTTATCTGCTCTAAATACTACTCTTCCAGGAGTTCTACTATTTATAACCTCTCTATCCTGATAGACATTAGCTCCTCTTACAAGATTTCCAAAATCAATTGGTTCAGCTTCGTTCACAGCAACTCCTGCTACTACATTAGCTTTAACTCTTACTTCTGTTTTACTTCCTTCTGAGTTTATTCCTTCAGTACCTGGTGCTCCTAATCCACCATTACCTGCTGCAAAAACAGCTGCTGAACAAACTAGCAATGAAGTAATTCCCATTATCAGTTTTTTTTTCATTTTATTTTCCTCCTATTTTTATTTTAACTTTTAAATTTTTATTTAAAAGTTTTAACCAACTCATTATTAGAATTCATTAAATAAATTTTGTTAACTTTTGTCATAGCTTCAGGAAATTTTTCATTTATTTTATCTTCATATCCTTGTACTACTATGATGTTCTTATGCTCAATTTTTGTTTTTCCTTCTTTATCTATTCCCTCAAAGAAAAGTGTGAATGGTTTAGTTACTTCTCCATCATTTTTCAGTTTAAACTCTACTCTATTATTTAAAACTTTTTCTTCTGACACATTTCCTGATACTTTTAAATCATTAGGATTTCCTGAATATCCATAGACTATAACTCCTAAATTAATCAGCATATTAACTTGGCTATTTGTTGTTCCTTCTTTCATTATTACTTTGCCTTGTGGAGTCAAAGCTTTTTGTTCTAATTCTTCCATAAATAGTACTGCTCTATACTCACCTTTCGGTAAATTTCCTGGAGCTTCTATTGAAAATTTTATTTCTTTTTGATCTTTAGGTGGAACTGTAATAACCCTAGGATAAACAGTTCCCCATTTTCCTAAATATTTATCATCAGTATCTTTTTGATATGGAATAAAAGATATTTTTATTCTTTCTGGTTTATCTTTCCTGTTATAAAAAGTTACTGTTTGTGTATTTCCTAATTTATCTAATTGGTATACAAAGTCTGCCGGTGTTATTTCAATCGCTTTAGCAGTGCTCACTAAACCTAAAAAGCTTAGACAAAATATTCCTAATTTAGTTTTCATTATTTTTTTGAACTTCTCCATCATCTGATTTTACCTCCTCATCTTCAAAGAAACTTACTTCAATTCTTCTATTTAATTTTCTATTTTCTGCAGAATCATTGTCTACTTTATAAATATTTTTTACTGTTTTACTTGGGTCATTCTTCTGAATTCTTACTTTTTCAGTTAATCCACTATTTACAAACTCTTTTTCTAAATTATTCATTCTCTCATTTGCTAATTTTATATTTAGCTCTTTACTTCCTGTATTATCTGAATATGCTGTCATTTCTAAAGTTCCTGATTTATCGTATTCATTTAATTGTTGTGTCATCTCTTTTACATTTTCTATCTGAATTGCTGGAATTTCAGTTTTATATGCTGAATACCCGCCTGTAATTTCATCCCCAGATACTGTTAATTTAAATTTAGGCTCCACTGGTTCTGTTGCTACAACTTCAGGAACAGGATCTTTTGGTGGATCTAATTTTACACTTTCAGGTATATCTCCAAATATATATCCAAATTTTAATCCTACAGTAGTATAATTCTTATCACTATAATTATTTTTTAATTTTGTATTTTCTCCAAGAACTTGAATTGTTACTCTACCAACACGCTTTTCTAATCCACCAGCAACATAGTATGATGAATCAAATTCTTTTTGACTTGTTTTTCCTATTCTTCCTACTAGAGAAACTGTATCAGTTATATTTTTCTTTGCTAAAGCATAATAAGTGTACAGTCTCTCTCCATCCTCTTTTATAAATTCATTATTAAGCTTTTTCTTTACCTCTCCTCCAAATCCTAAAGCATAAGAATCAAATCTTTTATATGCTTCCATTCCAAAATCTAGTCCATTATTAAACCTTTCAGAGTAAGTTTTACTTCTATATTTTTCATATGGAGTTATCCCAGCTTTTAATTCATAATTTAGTTTTCCTTCATCCCACTTACTTTTTACTTCTTCCTCTCCATATGTAACTCCTGAAAGAGCTAAAATACTTAACAAAAGAAGAAATTTTCCTTTTTTTGTCATTTTTTACACCTCTCTTTATAAAATTTTTTAATAGAATTAGTCAATTATTCTATAAAATATCAATGCTATTTAATTTCATATGAGAAATTATACAAAAAAAATATATTAAAGAAGTCCTATTTAGGATTTTTACAAAGAAATTTATAGTCATTTTGTACTTTAAAACACCTGTAATTCTATTTTTTCTAAAAATTTTTATTTTTAAATTTTTCTTTATTTTTCTTTTTTTCTCTTCAATATAATCTCTAAAAAATATAGTAATTCCAAAATTATTTCGAAAAAAATTATTATTTATTATTTTTTTTAGTATTTTAAATTAATTTTTAAAATAATGATTGTTATTTTATTCTAACTTATTTATAGCAACACACCTTATTTTTATTGATTTATTTACAACAAATACTTCTTAGAGATATGTATTTTTATTATTTTTCTGTCTTATATAGGAAAAAAATTTTTTCTTTTTAATATATTCTTTAAATTATATTTTAATAGTCAACTTTTTTGTTTAAATATCATTTTAAACATATTTTATAAATATCTTTGAGTATACACTTTTTAAGAAGGGAGGCTTTTTGAAATGAATATAATATCATTAAATAAAACTGAACGTTATTATCTTGATGGAAAATTTTATATTATAAAAAAAGGAAAAATTATCAGTAGAGATATATTAGAAAACGGAAAAATTTTAACTTATGAAAATTATCTCACTTCAGGAGAGGTTATTGGAAATTTTTTCTGTTTTCTCAATATCAAAGATATCTATATCCCAGATATTGATATTGAAATAGAAGCTTTAGAAAATGATACTATCTTAGAAGAGTTAAATTTTGATTCTAACATACTTACTGATGATAATTTTATCTCCAAAATAATTACTCACTTAGCCAAAAAAACATTGATTAAGTTTTTTTACCAACTTTATGATACACAGGGGTATGTTATGTCTATTTTAAAACTTTATAATAATGATAGTGGTTTTATATCCAAAAAAGAACTAAATTACGAAAATTTTAATATTAGTAAAAGTCAATTTTATCTTATATTTTCTAAATTAAAAAAAGAAAAATATATATTAGATGACAGTGAAGGTATCTATCTTAATTTAAAAAAAATCGATTCCTACCTATCTAAACTATAAAAGTTAGACTTTTAGTATATTTTAATAAAACTATTAGAGAGTTATTACAAAATATAAATTCTTTTTTATTAAATATGATAATATTTAAATAAAAAAATTACTCTATTAAAATATATATTTATACTTGATTAATCTTAAAGGAGGCAAAAATGAAGTTCAAAACAAATTTACTACTATGCTTTGCTATTTTGACAGTTGGAAGTTATGCTTCTACTGTGACAGAGGATATTGATTACCAACTCTATAAAGATTTTGCTACAAACCACGGGAAGTTTAAAGTAGGAACACAAGATATAATTGTTCCAAGAAAATCTGGTGTGAATTACAAACTTAATTTCCCTATGCCTGATTTAACATCTACTGATTCTAGTGGTGTTGGAACTCTAATGGATAATAGTTATATTGGAGGGGTTAAACATAATGGTGGATACCAGCAAGTAACATATGGTCAAGGAGCTGGTCATACTTATAAACTTATAAACAGAAAAGAAAATCCTAACCTAGATCAACATACACCTAGACTTAATAAACTGGTAACAGATGTTATTCCATCAAAAGTTGTTGTCAATCCCAAAGCTGAAGACTATTCTGTCTTCGTAAGAGCTGGTTCTGGAGTCCAACTTACTGAATCATTTTCTGGTAAGAAATCCTGGATAAGTGGTGCTTATGATTATTTAACAGGTGGAGTAATAACAGCTGAACAAATGGAAGGATGGCATTGGAGAGTTTCAGACCAAGAATCTTTTTTCAATGAGATTCAAGGAAAAAGTCCACTTCCTACAGCTATAAATGCTGGTGATAGTGGTTCTCCACTTTGGGGATTAAATAAAAAAACTGGGAAATGGGAACTATTAGCTTTTGCCACTGCAGTTACAGGAAGACACTCTATATATACACCTATCAGTAAAGAGTTTTTAGATAAAAAAATCGCTGAAGATACTCTTGAAGAGTTCACAACATCTGGAAAAGAGAATATTATCTGGGGGACTACAAAAGAGTTTGAAGAGGATTCTATTAAAGGAAAGGGTACTATTTCACAAGGAAATAAACAATTGGTTTATAATGGTTTAAAAAGTGATACCAATTTAAATAAAGCTTCTGCTGACCAACTAAACCATGGTAAACATATATCTTTCGCTGGTGAAAATGGTACTATTAAATTAGAAGATAATATAAATCAAGGAGCTGGGAAAATCCACTTTAAAGGTAACTACTTAGTAACTTCCGAGAATAAAGATAAAACTTGGGTAGGAGCTGGAATAGAAGTAGACGCCAATAAAAAAGTTATTTGGCAGGTAAATGGAGTAGAGGGAGATGCTCTACATAAAGTGGGAGAAGGGACTCTTTATATAAATGGTAAAGGTAAAAATAAAGGGGACCTAAATATTGGAGATGGTACTGTAATATTAGCTCAAGAGGCTGACCAAGAAAATAATAAACAAGCTTTCAATAAAATTGATATAGTGAGTGGCAGAGGTACTGTTGTTTTAAATGATAATGAGCAAATAGATACTTCTAATATAAACTTTGGATTTAGAGGTGGACGACTAGACTTAAATGGAAATGATATACCATTTGGAGATATAAATGCTACTGATAGTGGAGCTATGATTATAAACAGAAACTCTGACAAAAAAGCTGTAGCTAATATAAATGCTGATAAATTTAAAAAGAATATCTCTCTATTTGCAGGACAATTTGGAGAAAGCGACAGATTCAAACCTAATGAAAAAATGGATGTAAATATCTCTGGTGATGGTACAGAACATAAAACTTTTGCTGTAACTGGAGGTTCATATCTAAATGGAGACTTTAATGTCAACAGAGAGAATTCGACATTAATTTTTACTGGTGAAAGAGATTTACATTCTGGGGAAAATATAGAAAAAACAAATATTAATGGAGATTTTAATTCTAGAAAATTTGTCTTTAAAAATATAAATCTAGGAAAAAATACAGAGTTTCAAGGTGGTATCCACTCTGTTATGAGAGGAAATATAAATACAATTGAAAACAATAAAATACTTCTAGGTTATATAAAAGACCAAAGTAAGTTTATATATGATAAAAAACAAGGGGTATGGGGCAAAGATGTTGCAGAAATTACTCTAAATGATGATTCTAACCTAGGAAAAGTTACAACTTATTTTACTGGAGATGTAAATCTTCAAAATAATTCAGAATTAAAAGCAAGCTATGTTGATATCAAAGGAAACATCAATACTAAAAATAATAGTACAGCAGATATATCTAATTCTATCTTATCTGGAAATATTCAAGGAGATAAAACAAGTAAAATTAATTTAAGAAATTCTGTTTGGTTTGCTGGTAAAAATTCAAGTGCTGATACTATCTCCCTTGAAAATGGAACTATTGTTGTAGAAAACTCAGATAAAGTAAGTAATATCAACAATATAGATAACAAAGGAATACGTATAGAAAAACTCCAAGGAAAAGGAGAATTAATATTAAATCTTGATTCTCAAAACGAAACTCCTGTTTTAAATGTGGGAAGTATTGGAGAAAAAGGTGCCGATTTAAATCTTCAATTAAATAATAGTGATAAATTATATGGTAAAACTATTCCTTTAGTTGCTGTAGATAAACTAGATGGAAAAGAAAATATAAAATTAACTTCTGCTGGAGAAAATTATATAGATATTGGAGCTATTAGAGGAAATATAACTCTATCTGAAACAGAAAAACCTACAATAAATCTAACTACTGATAATAGTATCTCTAAAAATACAGCTAGTAGTTTATCTAATGTAAGTTTATCAAATTTTGCTGCTAAAACATCTTTAATAAAATCACAAAAATCATTGATAGATGATTCTTTAACAAATATGAATAAAGACAGCTTTATATCAGGGGCAATGTATAAGGGTAACTATTCAGATGCTAAATATGAAAGTGATAAATTTAGAGAGTATAGACAAACAACAGTAAATCATGGTGTTGGATTTGAAGATATGACAGCTCTTAATGGAGAGTGGGATTTATATAAAGGATTATCATTTGTATATGGAAAATCTAATATCAACTATGACGGAGATTATTCTGGAAAGATAGAGACATACTCAGGAAATATCTATGGAAAAATCATAAATAATGATGGGGTTTATTTTAAAGGAATTACTGGAGTGAACTACTTAAAAGATGAGGTTAATAGTGAAAAATCTAATAATTATAGTTTAACATTTGGAACTGGTACTGGAATAGAAAAAAACTTTTCAAACTTTAATTTACAAATGGGAACTGACTTGACTTTATACTATTTATCAAGAGATAATTACTCATTGATGGATCAATATAGAAAATTATATAAAGTTGAAAATGAGAGAACATATATAGCAGAGATTAATCCTCAAATCAGAGTAGCAAAAGCTTTTGATTTAGGAAAGAAAAAATTATCAATCTATTCTGGAGTTGGATATGAATACAATTTTTATTTAAATGGCGATGGAGCTGAAGTAAAAGTAGACGGGCTATCTGGTAAGACAGGTATTATAGAAAATGGTACTGAAATAAAAGTAGGAACAGAATTTGAATTTAAAAATATGAATTTAGGTGGAGAAATAAGATATTTAACTGGTAAAGATAATAGTGAAAAATTTACCTCTTCTCTTAAGGCTACTATTAAATTTTAATATATAATATTTAACTAACCATTACAAATTTATAATTTTAAAATAATAACTCAAGGGATAATTTAAATAAAAAATCTCAAAGACTCCTTAATTAACCATATAAAACAACTTTTATCCTAAATTAAGAATTGAGTTAATATAAAAAATTTGATGGTAGTAAAAAGGGAGAATTTCATAATAAGATTTCTCCCTTTTATTTTATGTTTCAAGCCTAAAAATAAACTACTTACTTCTTTTCTATTGATTTTCTTGATTTATTTTTGCAAAACACAATAATCCTTCTTTTTTATCTCCAAGATTTATTTTTATCTTTAATACTCTGAAGTTTTTATTAAAAGCTTCTTCTTCATGTATCAAATAACTAGTTTCAAATGCCTTAATATCACTCTGTTGACATATCAATACTGCATTTTTATCCTCAAAAAAATCTTTGTCCTTTTTTCCAATAATTTCTTCAGTATTTAAATTGAATAATTGGCAAAATATTGAATTAACATAAATATATTCAAAATTACTATTTTTGATAAAAATTAAATCTTTATTTAAATCTACATCTAAAATATTTTTTAGAAAATTTAATAAATTTGGATCTAAATATTTGGTATTCATTTTTCCTCCTAATAAAGTTTATTTATTATTCATCCATCATTATAAACTCTTTTATCCTTCCTAAATCTAAAAAAATTTGTGACTTTTTTTCAATAATATATTTTTCTTTTTTTAATTCAGCATATAGTGAATAAAATTGACTTTTACTCATTGTAAAATTTTCAAATCTAATATGCTCTTTAGATAATACTCCCTTTTCATTTGCATAAAACTTTAAAACTGATAAAATATATCTTTTTTTATCATATAGTTGGTAAAATAGTTTAAATAAATTTTCTTTAATCAATTGAAATATTATTTTTTCAAAACTACTTCCTTTTGAAAAAATATCTATTTCAAATTTAAACTCTTCCAATATTGTTTCTTCCTCTAAGGCAATTATTTCAACACTTATTTCTGGGAGTAATAAATTATTTTTTTGAATTAAAAAGAAATTTCCAATTAAATCTCCCTCTTTAAATTTTCCTCCTTTAGGAAGATATTTTCCATTTTCAAAAAGGTCGTATGCTGATACACTTCCTTTTGAAATCAAATAAAACTTATCTTCTAAAAAAAATCTTTCCCTTTTTTTCAAAATGACTTGATTTTCTTTCATATAACACCCCGCAGTTATAGTAAAATTAATTTCATATAATTCCTTCCATTTTTCCTTATAGTACTATATTTATTTCTAGGAAAGGTATTTTTTAGTTTTTTTAAAAATTTTTCACTATTCTACTATTTTAATTTGACATTTTTATGGCATACACTTGTAATTTTATTTTTCACAAAAATTTATTTATTTAAAAGCGCTTTATTTATATTATAAAGTTATATTATTAGAAATATAACAACTAAAATAGTACAATAAAAAAGAAGATAATTTTTGATATACTTATCTTCTTTTATAAATTATTTAAATTTTTTATAAACTATAATTATTTATTAAACTTTTCTTGTAAATTTCTAGCCATATCAGAGATTGAATCAGCTCCTACTATCTCACTAACAAGGCATACTCTCTGTGCTCCTTTAGCTATGATAGCATCTATATTATGTGCTTTTATTCCACCAATTGCTACAAAAGGCAAATCTAAATTTTTTACTGCATACTCAAGATACCCTAATCCTACTGGAGTCGTATCCTTAGTAGTTGTTGGAAATATTGGTCCTACTCCTATATAATCAACATTGGGATTTTTATAAGCTTCCATTCCCTGCTTTTCTGAATGAGTAGAAAGCCCGATGATTTTATTATCTCCTATAAGTTTTCTCACATCATCTGGGTGCATATCCTCTTGTCCTATATGAACTCCATCTGCATCTACAAGAAGGGCTATATCTACATTATCATTTACTATAAATATTACTCCATTCTTTCTACAAAGCTCTCTTATCTCTCTAGCTTCTTTTACCTTTTCTCTAGTATCTTTTGTTTTAGCCCTATATTGAACTATTTTTATTCCACCTTTTATCATCTCTTCTACACAGAAGTAGTTACTTCTTCCATTAGAAAAATTATCTCCTGTTATTCCATATATTCCCTTAGGAATCTCTATTCTATTTCTCATTGTATAGCTCCTTTAAGATTACTTCTACTACTTTGCTAGCTACTATATTTACCTTATGTGAATAAGTTTTATATTCTGAAACATCACTTTTCATATCTCCCACTATATAGAGGTTTTTCATTCTCTTTACTATCTGTACACTTGAGGAATCTATCCCACCTATCCCAGATACTGTTATTAAAAGTTTCTTTCCATCAAAAACCTCTTCAAGTAAAAGAGCCTTATACTCCTTTTTATCAAACCCATCTACTACTATATCACAATCTTTGAAAAACTCTCTCATATTCTCTTTTTCAAATTTTATTACTTCAACCTCATAATTACCCTGTGAGATTTTGGTAAGATTTTCCTTTAGAGTTTCAGATTTATATTTTCCTATCTGCTCTTCAAAGTAAAACTGTCTATTGAGATTGGATTTTTCTATTCTATCAAAATCTCCAAATTTTAGATTAGTAATTCCACTTCTAACTAGGTGCATAGCCACATTTGAGCCTATCCCACCTGTACCAGCTATACCTATTTTCATAATAATGTCTCCCAATCTTTATACTTAGGTTCTAGTCCTCTTTTTCTAATAGCTTCCACTATCTCTTCTACACTTCTATTGTCAGTTATATCAAATTGAGCTGTTGATTCATTTTCGTGTGAATAACCACCTACTTCAGTTTTTGAACCTGCTGAAAATTTAGTAATTCCTAGTTGTAATAGGTTATCTCTCATATAAGCACTCTCTCTAGTTGATAGAGTTATTCCTGCTGTTGGTTGGAAAATTCTATTGGCTAATATTATCTGTACAAAGGTAATATCATCAACAGCATAACTATCTTTTAGATTTCCTTCTGCTTCATTTACTCTAGGGAAAGAGATACTAAATTCACTGTTTGGATAATTATCTATAAGGTATTTCAGATGCAATCCTGTCTTAAAAGCATCACTTCTTATATCCCCAAGTCCTAATAGTGCTCCTATTCCTATTGTTCTTAATCCAGCTTTGGCCCCTCTTTCTGGAGTGTCCAATCTATATTTGAAATTTCTTTTTTCACCTGATAGATGTACCTCTGCATATCTTTTTTCATCATAAGTCTCTTGGTATACAGTAAGTCCATCTAATCCATCTTCTGCTAGATATCTATAATCTTCTTCATCTAATGGCATTACTTCAATAGATACAGATGAGAAATATTTTTTCAATACATCTATTCCACCTTTTAAATACTCCTTATCTACTAGCACTTTAGCTTCTCCAGTTAAAAGAAGTATATTTTCTATTCCAGATTTTGCTATCTCCTTAGCTTCTCTTTCTATCTCTTCAAACTTCATATGTCTTCTTACTATATGATTTTTTTTAGAAAATCCGCAATAGATACAATTGCTAGTACAATAGTTAGAAACATATATTGGAAGATATAGTCCTATTACATTTCCAAAATATTGTCTTGTCAACTTATGTGCTCTTTGAGCCATTTTTTCTATATGATTTTTTGCTTTAGGAGATAAAAGATTTAGATAATCATATACTGATAATTTATCTTTCTCTATACTTTTTAATATCTCTTCATCAGTTACAGAATTAAAATATCCCTCAAAATCAAAATCTTTCCATTTAACTAGTTCATCATAGTAACTCATTCTACTCACCTCTAAATAAGAAGCCTGTAAGTGGTGATGAAGCACTAGCATATTTTTGTTCCTCTGCTAGTTGAGCTAAGAAAGCTTCTCTTCCAGCTTCTACCGCTAGTGCAAAAGCTCTTCCCATTTTAACTGGGTCTTGTGCTGTGGCAATAGCTGTATTTACAAGTACAGCATCACACCCCATCTCCATAGCTATAGCTGCATCTGATGGTTTCCCTATTCCAGCATCTACTATGATAGGTACTCTATTATTTTCTAATAACATCTCTACAAATGGTTTTGTAAGTATTCCTCTATTTGAACCAATAGGAGAACCAAGTGGCATAACTGCTGCTGCCCCAGCATCTTCTAGTCTTTTAGCTGTTATTAAGTCAGGCATAATATATGGTAGTACTATAAATCCCTCATCAGCTAAAAATTTTGTAGCTTTTATTGTTTCAGCATTATCTGGCATAAGATATTTGCTATCATTTATTATCTCAATTTTTATAAAATCTCCACATCCAGCTTCTCTAGCTATTCTTGCTATTTTTATAGCCTCTTCTGCTGTTCTAGCCCCTGAAGTATTAGGTAACAGTGTTATGTGTTTTGGAATATAGTTTAGGATATTCTCTTTTGGATTTTGAAAGTTTATTCTTCTAAGTGCCATTGTTATAATTTGAGAACCACTAGCTTCTAACATAGGAGCTACTAAATTTTTATCAGCAAATTTTCCTGTTCCTGTAAGCAATCTACTACTAAACTCTTTTCCTTTTAAAATAAATTTTTCCATCTTTTCCTCCAATTATATTGTTAGTATTTTTTACTAGCAACTCATTCTCTCTTTATAGTTTAATAAATTTCTCTTTTTATCTTTAAATTTTCACAATTTTGTCCTATATTATCAATTATAAAACTATCCTCCAGAAACGAAAGATAAAACTTCTAGATGATAATCTTCAGCTATTTTTTCTGTTTTCCAATCATTTTTTTTCACTATTTCATCATTTACTAGAACAACAGCTCCAGATAAATCTATATTCCATTTTACTGATAATTCACTAAGTAACTCTTCCACAGTGATACTATCTTTTGAAATCTCATATTTTTCCCCATTTAAAATAATATTCATATTATCACCTTAATCTAAAATTTCATTACATCTCTTCATTGGGCATAGATCTCCACACATTGTACAAACCTCTTCTTCAATAGGTTTTGAAGATTTTCTATACTCTTTTGCTTTTTCTGGGTCTAGACACTCTTCAAACATTCCATTCCAGTTTAATTCCCCTCTATGTTTACTCATTCTATTATCCCAATCTCTAGCTCCTTTTATTCCCTTAGCTATATCTGCTGCATGTCCAGCTATTCTTGAAGCCATAATTCCCTCTTTCATATCTTCTAAAGTTGGAAGTCTTAAGTGTTCAGCTGGAGTTACATAACATAGGAAATCTGCTCCATTAGCTGCAGCAATAGCTCCACCAATAGCAGCTGTTATATGGTCATATCCAGGTGCCACATCAGTTACTAATGGTCCAAGTACATAGAAAGGTGCATTATGACAAAGTTTTTTCTCAATTTGCATATTAGTAACTATCTCATGCATAGGGATATGTCCAGGTCCCTCTATCATCACTTGTACATCTTTTTCCCAAGCTCTTTTTGTAAGTTCTCCTAGTATTATCAACTCTTGAATTTGAGGAGCATCAGTTGAGTCAGCTATACTTCCTGGTCTTAATCCATCTCCTAAACTTAATGTAACATCATATTTTCTACAAATTTCAAGTAATCTATCATAGTGCTCATAGAAAGGATTTTCTTTATCATTTAATATCATCCATTGAAAAAGAATAGAACCTCCTCTACTTACTATCTTTGTAAGTCTTTTATTATTTTTTAATCTATCTACACAAGTTCTATTTAGTCCTGCATGTATAGTTAAGAAATCTATTCCATCTTCACAATGCATCTCTACTACTCTAAACAGATCTTCTACGCTCATATCTTTTATATTTTTTCCTAGTTTTGCTACTGCATCATACATAGGAACAGTTCCTAACATAACTGTCGACTTTTCTACTAGCTCTTTTCTAAATTTTTGTGTATCTCCAAAAGTACTCAAATCCATTATAGCATCTGCTCCATACTCAATAGCTTTTTGTACCTTTACCATCTCCCCACAGTAATCACAACAATCTTCTGATACCCCTAGATTTACATTTACTTTTGTTCTTGTCCCCTCTCCTACTGCTCTTGGATATATATTTTTATGGTTTTTATTTGCTGGAATTACTATGCTCCCTTTAGCTATCTTTTCCATAAGCTCTTCCTTGCTCATTTGCTCATCTCTAGCTACTATTTCCATCTCCTTAGTAAATATTCCTTTTTTTGCTGCTTCCATCTGTGTTGAATACATATTTCCTCCTAAATCTTTCTCTAATTTTTCTAATAAAAAAAGCTCTGTACCAATGTACAGAGCTATAATTATACTGATTAATAAAAATCTAGTAAACATATTGCTTCCCTACGCTGGTATTATCCATATCAGGTTCTAAGGGTCAAGATTTCTCTTTCTCAGCCTAACGGCTCCCCTAGCAATCAACTATTCAATTTTTCTATCCTTACAAGCAAATTATATACTTGTAATTTTATTTTGTCAAGATAATTTTTTATTTGTGTTCTGCTTTCTTTCCTCTAAGATATCTATCTATCTCAGCTGCTGCTTTTTTCCCAGCTTCCATAGCTAATATAACAGTAGCTGCTCCTGTTACAGCATCTCCTCCAGCAAAAACTCCCTCTCTTGAAGTTTTTCCATTTTCATCTGTTTCTATCCCATTCCATCTAGTAGTTGTTAAATCTTTAGTTGCATCAGCAATCAATGGATTTGGAGAAGTTCCCAGTGACATAATAACAGTTTCTCCCTCTAGTATAAATTCACTTCCATCTATCACAGAGAATTTTGCTCTTCCACTTTCATCTGGCTCTCCTAATTCCATTCTTACACACTTAACCTCTTTTACCCAACCTTTTTCATCTCCAATTATCTCTATTGGGTTTACTAAAAATCGGAATTTTACTCCCTCTTCTTTAGCATGATGTATCTCTTCACGTCTTGCTGGTAATTCTGCCTCTCCTCTTCTATATAGCACAGTTACATCTGCTCCTAATCTCTTTGCTGTTCTAGCTGCATCCATAGCTACGTTTCCTCCACCTACAACAAAAACTCTCTTTCCTATTTTTACAGGAGTAGCATAATCCTTTCTATTAGCTTTCATTAAGTTTACTCTTGTTAAAAACTCATTAGCTGAAATTACTCCATTATAATTTTCTCCTGGAATATTCATAAATCTCGGAAGTCCTGCTCCACTTCCTATAAATACAGCAGAATATCCCTTTTTATCTAACAAATCATCCACAGTAAAAGTTCTTCCTACAAAAGTATCAGTATGTACCTTTACTCCTAAAGAGTATAATTTCTCTATCTCTTTATCTACTACTTCTTCTTTTGGAAGTCTAAACTCTGGAATACCATAACTCAATACTCCACCAAGTTTGTGTAATGCTTCATATATAGTTACATCATAACCAAGCTTTGCTAAATCTCCAGCAGCTGTAAGTCCAGCAGGTCCTCCACCAATTATAGCTACCTTTTCCTCTCTTTTCTCCTCTACTTCTACCTTTGTATTATTTCTAATAGCCCAATCTCCTACAAATCTCTCTAGTTTTCCAATAGATACAGGCTCCCCTTTTATTCCTAAAATACACTTTCCTTCACATTGAGTTTCTTGAGGGCACACTCTTCCACATATAGCTGGTAGATTAGAGTATTTTGAAATTACTTTACTAGCTCCCTCTATATCCCCTCTCTTTATCTCTTGAATAAAAGCTGGTATATCTATTGATACTGGACATTCTTTTACACATAGTGGATTTTTACAATTCAGACATCTTTGTGCTTCTTTTTGTGCTTCTTCAAGATTATATCCATAGCACACTTCATAGAAATTTTTATTTCTCTTATCTGGGTCTTGCTCTCTTACAGGAACCCTTCCTTTTATTTCAGATAAGTCACTATGCATAGGACAAGAATCATTATGATGTGTCTCTCCATCTTCTATCTCAAGAATATTTCTTCCCTCTGTAGTTTTATACATCATCTGTCTTCTCATTGCTTCATCATAGTCTACCTTATCTCCATCAAACTCTGGTCCATCTACACAAGCAAATTTTACCTTACCATCTATTGTAACTCTACAAGCTCCACACATTCCTGTTCCATCTACCATAAGTGGGTTTAAGCTTACTGTATTTGGCAGATTATACTCTCTACATTTCATAGAGGCAAATTTCATCATTATCATAGGTCCAATTACAATAGCATGGTCATATTTTTTATTTTCTTCTTTTATTAGTCTATCTATTACATCAGTTACTCTTCCGTGTATTCCATAGCTTCCATCATCAGTACAGATATAGAGATTATTTGCTACCTCTTTCATCTCTTCTTCTAATATTAATATATCTTTGCTTCTAGCTCCAACTATTACATCTGCTTCTATTCCATTTTCCTTAAACCATTTTACTTGTGGATAGATAGGGGCTGTACCTACTCCTCCAGCAACAAATAGATATTTTTTTATTTTTAATTCTTCTAATGGTATATGTAAAAATTCACTTGGTTGTCCCAATGGACCTACTACATCTTGAAAATACTCTCCCTCATTGTAGCTTGCCATCTTTTTTGTTCCCTCTCCAACTACTTGGAAAACTATTGCTACACTTCCTACCTCTCTGTCATAATCACAAATAGTAAGTGGTATTCTCTCCCCTTTTTCATCAGTTTTTACAATCAAAAATTGTCCTGGCTTTGCTCCATTTGCTAAATCTTTTGCCTCAACATCCATATAACAAATCTCTTTAGTTAACCATTTTTTCTTTAAAATTTTATACATAAGTACACTCCTTTTTCCAGTATATATTTTTATATAGTGATTTTATATTATCCTTTATTTTACCCCAATAACTTCTCAATTTCAAATAAAAGTTTATCTAATTTCTCTTTTCTTTTTTCATCTAACTCATCATATCTATTATTTATTCTTCTATATAAGCTATCTAGTCTATCAATGTTATAACTTGAAATCTCTATACTATTTTTCTCTTTTACTTCAATAGCTTCATTGCTCTTCTTCAGCATATCTAACATCTTTTTATATGTCAAATTTTCACTATTTTTCTCTAGTTCTGGCAATACTGAATCCTGTTCCTTATACAGTTGCTCTATACTTCTCACTGGCAGTATGGCTATTATTTGTTTTACTACATCAGCTTTACTTTTCTTAAATAACTCATATCTCTTTCTAAGTCTTAGAGCTGTATCTTTTTTATATCCATTAAACTCTAAATATTTTAAATATAATCCATCAGGACTTCCTTTTCTTCCAAGCTCTTCAAAAACTTCTGTAAGATTTTTACCAAGCATAATGATATTATTTCCTTGAATTTTTAACATCTCTAAGGATTTATTTTTCAAATATTCTATTAATTCTACATCATTAGTAAAATCTCCAAACACAGAATCTTCTATTACAAAAATCTCTTTAATATCTTTTTTACTATTCTTTTCATTTACTATAATCGGCTTCTCTTCTTTTTCTACACTCTCTTTTGTCTTCTTCCTTTTTGCCATCATAGCTTGAAATCTTTCTTCTGCTGTACTCATTTTTCCTCCTGCTCTACATCTCCATTATTATATCTAGCAAACTATTTTGTGCTTCCTCTACAGATTTTGCCTTGCTCTCCCATACAGTTTTACCTTTTTTCACAAGACTTTCTATAAGTGAAGTTTCTTTAATTGGCTCTGGGAATAATACATCTGTATCTTCTAACATCATCTTTAATTTATTTAAAATATCTTTTTGTGTAACAGTTGGTCTATATAAATTTACTAATATAGCATGTATCTTCTCTACTCCTGCCTCTTCTATTACATTGATTACCCCTTTTAATGTAGGAATGTCACAGAAAGCTGGTATTATTATTTTATCAGAACATTTTACAAATTCAGTATCTATCTTCATAGTAGGAATACTATCTATCAATACATAGTCATACTCTCTTTTTAGATGCTCTATAAAAATTGGTAATTTTTCTAAAAATCTCTCTGTAAAAACTGAACTCTCCAAAGGAATAAAATCTAAATTTTTTCTTAAATTAATCTTATCTCCTTTTCCAGTCATTACCCAACTTCTAAGTCCCTTTTTTAACTCTACCCTCTCTTGCTTTTCCTCTGGGATTGTAAAATCAATTATATTATTTTGAGAGTCTGAAGTTAAAATTATTACTTTACTCCCTTTCATTGTAAGTCCATGAGCTAATTGAACTGTAAGAAAAGTTTTTCCTATTCCTCCTTTATTTACCTTTAGAGTATATACTTTTCCTACTCTTTCCTCTCTATCTATTGTAACTATTCCATCTCCTGTTGTTATATTCACATCATTACTCTCTTTAGTAATTTTTAATGTATTCACTACACCAAAGGGAATATTAAGTTTTGCTACATAATAATCTTTATCTTTATATACTTTACTAAAATTTATACTTACATTTTTTCTATAATTAATTAAATTTTCATGAATATCTTTTTCTTCTACTTCATCTTCACATCTACCTTTAGTTAGGGTAATTATTCTATTACTCATAGAAAAAACTATCTCATTTTCCTCTTTGTTTACATCAAGAGCCTCTGTTATACTCCTATCTATTGTCAACACTGCATTATTAAAACTTCCATTTTTTTTATAAAATAGTCCTACCTTTTTTTTCATTTGCAACTCCTTTTATAAAAAACTAAGTCGCATGCATGCGACTTAGTTAGTTTTTGTTATAGATATTTTATCATATTTTTGGTATGAATTCAACTGTTTTAGATTTAAATTTATATTTATATAAAAATCAAGTTTTTAACTATCTTTACTGCTTCTAATTTGATATTCTCGTTTCTAATTTTATTCTTAAAAAAACGACCTCGTAAAATACCTCTAAAAAGCTTTTTAAAAACTTTTTGATATAAAACTATGACTAAAAAATATACCTCTCTAAGACCATAAAATCACTCTAAAAAAGGCCACCTCAAACCAGCTATTTTAGCTAGTTCAAAGTGGCTAATTTTTTGACTAATAACAATTTTTAGTTAACATTTTATATTTCATCTAAATTATCTCTTATATTTAAAATATTTAGCAGCTTGAATAATAACAGTTGGAATAAATGCTAATCCATAGATAGCTAATAAGTCATTCATCCCTAAAGGAGCTACTTCAAATACTCCATGTAAAGCTGGTATCATTAAAACTCCACTTAATAATACAAATCCTATTAAGAAAGCAACAACTGAGAATGGATTGCTCATAAATCCAAGTCCAAAAATCGAACTATTTCCTCTACAGTTAAATCCATGGAATAATCTTGCTAAACATAGTACAGCAAAAGCCATTGTACTTCCTTTAAGAGCATCTTTCATCTCTCCATATCCTAAATAGAATCCTGCCATTACAAATATAGCTATCAATAATCCCTCTCCTAAAATTCTACTAGAAAGTGCTTGAGTAAGAATTGGTTCTTTAGGATCTCTTGGCTTTTCTTTTAAAACCTCTCCATGTGATGGTTCCATTCCAATAGCTATAGCTGGTAAACTATCTGTAAGTAAATTTATAAATAATAGATGCACTGGAGCAAATATTACTGGTAATCCAGCAAATGATGAATAAATTACAGCTAATATAGCAGCAGTATTTCCAGAAAGTAAAAATCTTATTGAGTTTTTAATATTAGCATAGATATTTCTTCCAGTTGTAACAGCTTTAACTATTGTAGAGAAATTATCATCAGCAAGTATCATAGAAGCAGCATCTTTAGAAACCTCTGTTCCAGTTATTCCCATAGCTATTCCAATATCTGCCCTCTTTAATGCAGGAGCATCATTTACTCCATCTCCAGTCATAGCACAAATTTTTCCTAGTGATTGCCAAGCTGTTACTATTCTTATTTTATGTTCTGGAGAAACTCTAGCATATACAGATGTATGAGCAACTTTTTCTTTTAACTCTTCATCTGACATTTTTTCTACCTCTACTCCTTCAAGAACATTATCTCCTTCTTGATAGATTCCAATCTCTTTAGCTATTGTTCTAGCTGTAACTTTATGATCTCCAGTTATCATTACAGGTTTAATTCCAGCCATTATACATTTTTCTACTGCCTCTTTTGATTCAACTCTTGGTGGATCTATCATACCTACTAGACCAACAAAGATATATCCATTTTCATCATCATGACAAATATCTTTTTCACACTCTAATACTTTATAAGCATAAGTTAGTACTCTAAGCCCTGTTTCAGCAAACATAGTATTTATATTTTCTATCTCTTTTATATCTTCAGGAGTTATCTCTCTTATCTCACTTCCATGAATGATAGATTTTAATCTTGGAAGTAAAGAATCTAAAGCTCCCTTAGTAAACATTATTATTTTACCATCTATCTCATGAACAGTACTCATAAGTTTTCTATCTGAGTCAAATGGTATCTCTGATATACGTGGATATTTTTCTTTTAACTCTTTATATCCTACACTATATTTTTCAGCAAGATTTATTAAAGCTATCTCAGTAGGGTCTCCTACTTCAGTAGTAGCGTCATTACATAATACTGATTCTTTTAAGATAATATCTTCAGCTAATCTTGTAGAATCTAATCCACTATCTTCTAAAACTCTTCCACTTACATAAACTTTTTTTACAGTCATCTTATTTTGTGTAAGTGTTCCTGTCTTATCAGAACATATTACTCCTACACATCCTAAAGCTTCTACTGATTTTAAATTTTTAATAATAGCATTCTCTTTAGAAAGTTTTTGAGTACCTATTGCCAATACAATAGTAACTATTGAGCTAAGTGCCTCTGGTATAGCAGCAACTGCTAAAGCCACAGCAAACATTAACGAGTCTAATATGTTTACCCCATGGAATAAGTTCATTACAAATATTATTCCACATAATATAATTATACCTATTGATAATTTTTTACCAAAGTTATCTAATGAAACTTGTAATGGAGTAGTTTTTTCTTTAGTTGACTCTAATAATTTAGCAATTTTTCCAAGCTCTGTATTCATACCAGTAGCTGTTACTAATACTACTCCTCTTCCATAGCTTACTAAACTTCCAGAAAAAACCATATTTTTTTGGTCTCCTAATGCTAGCTCTTCAGCCACAATTACATCACTTTTTTTCTCTACTCCTTCAGATTCTCCAGTAAGAGAGCTCTCATTTACAAGTAGTGAAAAGCTATCCAATACTCTACCATCAGCAGGTACTAAATCTCCAGCTTCTATAAAAATAATATCCCCTGGAACTATCTCTTCTGATGATAACTCAACTTTTTCACCATTTCTTAAAACCTTTGTTTTAGGAGAAGATAGAGATTTTAAGCTATTAATTGATTCTTCAGCCTTGATATGTTGAACAGTACCAAGTATAGCATTAATTACTATTACCACAAGAATAACTATTGTACTCTCTATATTTCCAGATATAGCAGAAATAATAGAAGCAATTATTAGAATGATTACTAAAAAATCTTTAAACTGTGATAAAAAAACTGCTAGAGTACTTATTTTCTCCTCTTCATTTAGTTGGTTCTTACCATACTTTTTAACTCTTTCCTCCACCTCTTGACTATTCAGTCCATTTTCAGTTACTTGAAGTTCTTGTAAAACTTCCTCTTTTGATTTTGAAAAATAGTTTTTCATAAATCCTCCTTTTATAATTTTATTTTATATTTACTTAATTAATAAAAAAAGACTTTTAATACGAAGTATATAAACTCCGTACTAAAAGTCTTGTTACCACTTGGGTATACAGTACCAGAAAGTCCTAGACTCCGTGATGTTGATACTATATTTTCAACTACTCCCTCTTAATACAAATATCTTTTTCTATTTACTTAAATAATAATATCATAACTTTTATTAAAAGTCAAGAAGTTTATCCTATCTTCCCCAAGTATCTGTATTTTTATTCCAAGAAGCAGCTATTTCAGCTTCCTCTTCAGTTAAATATTTTTCTTCTTTTGCTAATTCAAGTAATGCTGTGAAGTTAGATAAAGTTTCCCATTTGATATTTTTTTCTCCAAAGTTTTTATAAGCTTTATCAAACTCATAAGAGAAGATAGCTAGTACTTCTACTTCTTTAGCTCCTTCATTTCTAGCAGCTTCAACAGCTTTTATTGAGCTTCCCCCAGTAGAGATTAAGTCTTCAATTACAATAACTTTTTTTCCTTCAAAATCTGCTCCTTCTATTTGTCTTCCTGCTCCGTGAGCTTTTTTCTCTCCTCTTATATAACTCATTGGTTTATTCATAAGCTGTGCTATAAAAGCTGCCCAAGGAATTCCAGCAGTTGCTGTTCCTGCTACTACATCAAAATCTTTTTCAGATAATTTTTTTATAAACTCATCTACTACTACTTGTCTTTCAACAGGATATCCTATCATTTTTCTATTGTCACAATAGATTGGACTTTTGATTCCAGATACAAATGTAAATGGTTCCTTTACGTTTAATTTTACTGCTCCTGTGCTTAATAATGATTTTGCTACATCTTTTGCTCTACTCATGATAATTAATTTCCCTCCCATATTTTCCATAAAACTCTTTATTTGAATATACTATTTGACCTCTTAAAATTGTTGTAACAACTCTTCCACCTCTATTAAATTTTTCATATGGTGTCCAATTTGCTTTAGTTATTACATCATCATCTTTTATAGCTGACTTATCTTCTCTATCTATTATTACTAAATCAGCATCATATCCAACTTGAATTTTTCCTTTATTTGCTATATTAAAAATTTCAGCTGGTTTTGTACACATTACCTCAATAAGTCTTGCCATTGAGATTTTCCCTTCATCTACACCTTTCAGCATCATCTCAAGTGAGTTTTCTACTCCAGGTATACCAAAAGTAAGTTTTGCTAATTTTTCCTCTATTAGATGAGGTGCATGGTCTGTTCCTATTGTATCAATAGTTCCATCAGCAAGAGCTTTCCATAACTCCTCATTATCCTCTTTAGTTTTTAATTCTGGCTTCATTCTAAGTAACATTGAACTTCTCTCATCAGCATTTACATCATCTACATTTAAGAAAAGGTGGTGTGGAGTAACTTCTCCGTAAACTTTTAATCCCTTAGCCTTTGCTTCTCTTAACATCTTAGCTTCACTAGCTTTAGATAGATGACATAGATATAATGGTTTATCATATTTTTCACAAAGCTCAATAGCTTTGGCTACCATCTCTTCTTCAGCATGTACAGATATAATTTTTGATTCTCTAAAAATATTTTCTATAACACTATCTTCTGTTATTAACATATCTCCAGTAGACATATTTAAAAATATCTTTGTAGAAGCAACCTTATCTATTACTTTTTTTATCTCTTCACTGTTATCGTTTCTACTTCCACCAAAATTAAATCCATAGTCTACATATGATTTTCCAACCATCATAGCTCTTTTTTCTTCAAATATTTCAGAAGTAGTTACAGCTGGTATTGTATTTGGCATATCAATAAATGTAGTAACTCCACCTCTAGCACAAGCCATACTTCCAGTCATAAAATCCTCTTTATGAGAAAGTCCTGGGTCTCTCATATGACAATGAGCATCTACCACTCCAGGAATTACCCATTTTCCTTTAGCATCTACTACCTCTAATCTTCCTTCTGGAATATTTTCCGATATCTCTATTATTTTCCCATCTGCTGTTAATATATCTGTAACTTTTTCTACTCCATCAATTAGAATTCTACAGTTTTTTATTAGCATAATCCTGCCTCTTTCATTCCTTCTAAGATTTCTGCCTCTACCATTTGTGCTGCTTTAGCTGGGTCTTCATTTTTAGTAATTGGTCTACCTACTACTAAGAAATCACAACCATTTATTATTGCATCTTTTGGAGTCATTATTCTCTCTTGGTCATTTGTAGCTGACCATTTTGGTCTTACTCCTGGACATACAGTTTTGAAATCTTTTCCACAAGTATCTTTTATAAGTTTAGCTTCCCATGGAGAACATACTACTCCATCTAATCCAGATGTTTTTACAAGTTTTGCCCAGTTTAAAGCTAAATCAGCAAGAGAAAGTTTTGATTGGAAAGTCTCCTCTACATCTTCTACTGATAAACTTGTTAAAACTGTAACTCCTATTACAAGGTTATCTTGATTTATTTTTTTAACCTCTTCTGCAACTTTAGTCATCATCTTTCTTCCACCACTAGCATGTACATTGAACATAAATACATTTTGCTTAGCAGCAAACACAGAAGCCATAGCTGTTGTATTTGGAATATCGTGGAATTTTAAATCCAAGAAAACTTTTTTCCCTTTAGCAGAAAGATACTCTATTATCTCTCCTTTAGAGTTTAAGAAAAGTTCTAATCCAACTTTATAAAAAGTTGCTCCATCTCCAATTTTTTCTACAAGCTCTTTTGCTTGGTCAGCTGTTGGGAAATCCAAAGCTATTATCATTCTATCCTTAGCACTATACATAAAATCTCCTTTCACTTTTAAAGAAAACTAAGAATTGTTCCATATTCCAAGAAGTTGATTAACTATAAGCTTACTTCACTAAAAACACAAAACTCGCTTTGCTCAAACAGTTGTATTTTTTAACATTCAGTTTCGCTGAGTTAATCTAACTTCTCTCCATAAATTACACAATTCTTTGAGTTTTCTTTCTTGGTACAAATATTTTTCTTATCTGTGAGCTGCCCCTACTAACTCACTTATATTTTCAAATCCATTCTCTTCACAATATTTTTGTAATCCCTCAGCTATTTCTACAGCTAACATAGGATTAGAGAAAATAGCTGAACCTATTGATATCATAGAAGCTCCAGCCATTATAAACTCAAGGGCATCTTCTACTGAAGCTATTCCCCCCATTCCAATAATAGGAATATTTACAGCTTTATATACTTGATAAACCATTCTTACAGCTACAGGTTTTACAGCTGGTCCAGAAAATCCTCCAAAAGTATTTCCTAACACTGGTTTTTTAGTTCTTATATCTATTACCATTCCAAGTAAAGTATTGATAAGAGATACTGCATCTGCTCCATTTTCCTCTACTATTTTAGCTATACTAGCTATATCAGTAACATTTGGAGAAAGTTTTACTACTAATGGTTTAGATGTAACTTTTCTTACCTCTCTTGTTACTCTAGCAGCTACCTCTGGATTAGCTCCAAAAGCCATACCTCCATCTTTTACATTTGGACAAGAGATATTTAACTCTACTACTGCTATTTCAGGAATTTTATCTACTCTTTTTGCTATTTCAACATACTCCTCTACAGTTTTTCCATTGATATTAGCTATTATATTTGTAGTTATTCCTTGAGCTTTCATCTCTGGTAAAATGTGAGATTCAAAATAATCTATTCCAGGATTTTCAAGTCCTACACAGTTTAACATTCCAGCAGGAGTTTCAGCTATTCTCGTACCATAGTTTCCATCTCTTGGTTCTACAGTAAGTCCTTTTATTCCTATTCCACCTAATATATTTGGGTCAAAATACTCTTTATATTCCATTCCAAATCCAAAACAACCAGAAGAAGTTACTATTGGATTTTTAAAATCTACACCTAAAAATTTAGTTTGTAATCTGTTCATCTTTTCCTCCAACAAATTAATTTCCACAACAAGTTTCAGTTTTTTCTACAACTGGGTCAAAGTCTACAATAGTTTCAGAATCAAAAACAGGTCCATCATGACATACTTTTTTCATTCCAAATTTTGTTTTGATTGAACAACCAACACAAGCTTTTACTCCACAAGCCATTCTAGCTTCTAATGAAATTTCACACTTAGTTTCAAATTTCTTAGCTGTTTTTGCAACTGCTTCCATCATTTTTTGTGGTCCACAAGTAAATACCATATCATATTTTTTAACTTTCATTAATTCTTCCATTTTAACTATAACATTTCCATGTATTCCTACAGAACCATCATCAGTTGTAATATAGTTCTCTATTCCATCAAGATTGAAATTTGACATTATCTCCATAGCTTCTCTGTTTCTTCCACCTGCTATAAAAGTAACTTTATTATTTTTAGATAAAACTTCTATTAATAGTTTCATTGGAGCCATTCCCATTCCTCCACCTACTACTAATAACTCTTTCCCAGAAATTTCTGTTGTAAATCCTGTTCCAAGTGGTCCTTGAATATTGATTATCTCTCCAGCTTTCATAGAGGCTAAATCTTTAGTCCCTCCACCTTTTATCTCATAATAAAACTCTAAAATATTATTCTCTTTATCTGCATAATGTAAGCTGATAGGTCTTCTTAAAAAATATACACCATTTTTACATTGTAACATATAAAACTGTCCAGCTTTAGCAGCTTTTACTGTTTTATCTCCTTTTACTTTCATAAGGTAGTTGTGTCCAGCAACTAATTTGTTTTCTAAAATTTCACAATTTTCTAAAAACATTTCTCCTCCCAAATTTATATAAATTAACTATTTTACCTCTTTACCACAATAGTAACAGAATGTTCCATAATCTTTTACTACTACTTTATTTTCTGTCTCCTCAAAATGAGTTACACACTTAGGATTTTTACAAACAGTTAAGAAATGCTCTTCAACTTCCTCTTTCTCCTCTTTTCTAGGAGCAGTGGAATTTTTTAATCCTAGTGCTAAAGCATACATAGCCTCTCTTGTAGGAACTCCATTTGCTGCTTGTTTAAAGTATAGTGCGTGCTTTGTATCATCTAAATCTATATTTATCTCATCTACTCTTGGTAGTGGATGTAATATTATCATATGCTCTTGACACTTATTTAATATAGTATCCTTAGATATTTTGTAAACTCCACTTACTTTATTATACTCCTCTATATCATCAAATCTTTCTCTTTGAATTCTTGTCATATAAAGTACATCTACCTCTTTTAATATTGGCTCATACTCAGAACAGATATGGTATTTCATTCCTTTTTCATCTAACTCTTTAGTGATGTACTCTGGTATTTGTATTGATTCTGGAGCTACGAAATAAAACTCTCCACCAAACATCTCTAATGCTTTAGTAAGAGAGTGTACAGTTCTTCCATATTTTAAATCTCCTACAAAAGCTATTTTAATATTTTCAATTCTTCCAATCTCTTTTTTTATTGTAAATAAGTCTAAAAGAGTTTGGCTAGGGTGTTCATTTGCTCCATCTCCAGCATTGATAACAGGATTTTTAGAAATTTCAGAAGCGAATTTTGCTGCTCCCTCTATATAGTGTCTCATAACTATTATATCAGAGTAAGCCTCTACCATTTTTATAGTATCTCTTAAAGACTCCCCTTTTTTTAATGAAGTAGCATCTGGAGAATCAAATCCTAAAACTTGTGCTCCTAATCTATAAGCTGCTGATGTAAATGATAATCTTGTTCTTGTTGAAGGTTCAAAGAATAAACTTCCTACTATTTTCCCCTTTGCTAACTCTGCTTCTGGTTTTTGTGAAAGTTCATTTGCTACTTCTAATACTTCTAATATCTCTTCTTTTGTTAAATCTTTAATAGATATGAAATCTTTCATTTCCTACTCCCTCCTGTTATAAAATATTTTAAATTAGTCATAAAAAAAGGAATGAGTCCCTCTTTTTAAAAGAGAGTTAACATTCCTTTGATATCTTTAATAATATAATTTTTAAAAAGTATAAAATAATTAGAAAATAAAATAGAAACAGAGTGCATATCTTTTAGCTTATCTATAAAATTTCTCATCTCTACTCCTCCTTACTTTCTACATATATCTTTGCTATTCTATCATAGTTTTCAGTTTTTTTCAAGTATGATTTTAATTTTTTAATACCTCTATTAGTTGTGTCTTATAATTATTCAAATTCTCTATTAAATTATCTATCTGTTCCCTAGTCAATTTTACACTTTTTTCAGGTAGTGGAACACTTTTAAATCCATCACTTACCTCTACATTTGTTACTGGGAACATATAATTCTCTTCACTCATTATTTTTTGGAAATCATCACTCAAAACTCTCTCCATAAATTTCTTAGCTCCAGCTTTAACCTCTTTTTTATTCACAAGTGAAACTCCCTCTTGATAAATAAAACTTCCATCTTCTAATAAGAAACTATCATATTTTGAAGAATCCTCACCTGTAAAAAATAGATTACTTGTAGCATACCCTATCATCATAGGTGCTTCTCCTGCTGTAAATTTAGCAAAGGCTTCACTCCAACCAGGCTCTACACTATATATAGCTGGTTTTAATTCCTTCCAAAACTCTAACCAATTTTCACCATAAAGAGCTATACTCCATTGTAACGCTTCCTCTCCAGTAATTGATACTTTTGGATTTTCTACCATAAGTTGCTTATTAAATTTCTCCAACTCTTTTAAATTTTTAGGTGGTACTGAAATCTTTTCCTTATTGTAATTTATTGCTAAAACACCATAATCCATTGGAATAACATAATCACTACTCATTTTGAAATTTTTATTTTTAATATTTCCAATATTTTGAGGAACATATGGTAATATTAGTCCCTCTCTTTTAGCCATCTCTGTAGTTAACTCTGTAAGTCCTACTACAATATCTGCCTTTGGTCTTTTCTTTTCCAGTTTTAGCCTTCCAACAATCCCATCTATAGAGACAAACTTTATAGTATCTCCTGTTTCTTTCTGAAATACCTTTCCGTACTCCTTCTCTATCCATTTCATCGAACTTGGTCCATAGATAGTTATCTCCTCAGCGTTGATAGTTGTTGCTCCTCCTACAAATAGGCAAGTTAATAAAATTTTTTTCATACTTTTCTCTCCTTTCCTTTCTAGCATTACCTAGATAGGTTCTGACGGTCGAATATTAATTCCTCTCAGCCTCTTAGCTCCCGTTTTCATGTTACTATTATACTCTATTTTTCCTCTTTTTCAAAATATAAATTTTTTTTGTTCATATAAAAAAATATTTTGCTAATATAAATATTGATGAAAAAGAAGCATTAGAAACTTCTTCTGCTACTTCTTCAACTGCTACTGATGCAAAAAAATAAAACTTAATAAAAAAACTCCCCATCTAGTTAAGATGGGGTAATTTTTTTACTTCATTCCTACTATATTTTCACTTTTTAAAATATAAGTCTGTTTATGGGCTAGTGGAATAAAATATCTACTACTATATGTTAAATAGAAAATTTTATCAATTATTCTTTCTTTATACTCCTTATTTCTTTCTTCTTTAAATAAATTAAAAAATGGTAAAAGCGAATCTTCTAAATCATAATCTATTAATTCTCCAACTATAGTCTTTTCTAAACTAGTTAATGGATAAACACTATTTATTGTAATATTGTATAGAGCTATATCATAATCCTTACTTCTTAATTTATTCAAAAATTTATCTAAATTATAAATTTCAATCTCTACATTCAATCCATTTTGAATTAAATCATGTGCTACATATTGTGCAAAATTTCTGTTGTGAATTGTATTCAAACACATTATTTTTATCTTTTTCTCAAAATGTCCACTATTTTTTAAAATTTTAATAGCTTCTCTTCTGCTATAGTTTTTCTCTAAAAATGAAATTTTTATATCAAACATCTCTTGTGGACAAATAGTGGTAGCTTCTCTATTCAAAAGAGACTCTAATGCTTTTCTATCATTTAAAGAATAATTTTTTTTATTTCCAAAAACTAAAGATATTATGTCATATACTGTATCTTTAACTATTTTCTTGCCTCTTAAATTTCCTATTTTTTTAGCGGTTTCAATATCCTCTTTATATAAATCATAGGAGTAATAGTTGGGTAAATTTAAAGAGTTAATCAATCTTTGATAACTATTTAATTCTCCTTTTATTTCAACATTTTCAAATATAGAACTTTGATCAAAATAATATTTATTTTTTTTCAATTTAATTTTATTTTTTTCTATTTCTTCAATAGCATATCTTCCGCTTGTAAAAATTTTATTATTCTCTCTTTTTAATATTGACATTAGAGGATTTGTTAAGCCTATTTCTAATTCATGGTCCGGATAATTTAATAAAATTATAAATTCTCTATCATTTAAAACTTGAATTTGTTGTATTGAAGAGTATAAATCGTTCATATATCCATTCTTTAAATAATTTTCTATTGAATCTTTTACATCTTGTGCTGTTATAGAATCTCCATTAGAAAAATATATATCCTCTCTCAATTTACAATATATTTCCATCTCATCATTTTTTTTATACTCTTCTAGTAAGTATGGAACAACTTGCCCATCTTTATCAATTTTAAATAGTTGTGCATATATATAATTCGTCGCTCTTCTAGAATATGTATCTCTTAGTAATATAGGATCTATTGTCTCTACTTTTACTTCTTGTTCTATTACCAAACTATCACTTTGCTCTATTTTTTCATCCTCAAACAAATTATTTATTTCATTTTCAAATGAAAATCCAGATGTACTTATAATAAAGAACACTATCATTTTAAATAAAACTTTTTTCATTTTCTCCTCTTTCTTCATAAATTATATCTCTTATAAAAAATTTAATTTAAATGTATGTTACATATTTATAAAATTGACCAACACATTTATATCATTTTATATAATTGTACAAAAAAAAAGTCAACATTCCAAACACGTTTTTAATTTTTTTAAAATTAAAACTATAATTTTCTTCAATAATATAAAAAAGCCATGAGATTTCCTCATGACTTAACTATCTAATTAAGATACTTATTTATAATTTCTTCATATTTTCCATTCTTTTTTAAATTTGATAACCCTCTATTTATTACTTCAATAAACTCTTTATTCTTACCTTTTTTTACCATAACTGCACATTCAGAATAATCTTCCTCTCCTAATGGCATTTTTACCTTTAGACCATTTGCAATATTATACTCAACAAAAATAACATCATCTATTTCTTTACGTGCCTCAGATATTGACATACCTGAAAAAATTGCATCTACTTCTTCATTATCTAATGCCTCCATTGAAGCTTGAAATCCTAAAGGTAATAATTCATATTTAAAATTTTGATCTTCTGCTAAGGCTTTTAATAATTCAATATCAATACCTTTAAGTTTCCCATCTTTATCTTCATATTCAAATGGCGGAAAATATATATCAGTTGCTACTTTATAAATTTTTTCTCCAGCCCGAATGAATTAATACACCAAAGTATAAAAATAGATATTCTTATTAAGTGATAAAAAAATTTCATTACTCCTCCCATACATACTTATATATCTTTTTATAATATTATTAAGTATACAAATTTCTACGCCAACGATAAGTGTATCAAAAAAAAAAAAAAAAAAAAAAATCAAGTTTTAAAACATAAGTTTTTTATATTAAATTTATAAAGTTTTTACTTCTCTATAAATTTTCTATCTCATCATTTAATATAATAACCATTTTAAAAATTATAAATTTTTCAAACAAATTTTAGTTGTCATTTTAATTTAGATTTTTTAATTTTTTAAGAAAAAAAATATTTGATTGTTATAATTTAATTTATATGTTATAATTTTTTCTGGACTGTTATTGTCTAATATAATATGAATGGAGAGTTTCAAATGACAAACAACAATATTACTAATAAGATGTTTTTAAGTCTTATGATCCCTTTTATTCTTTCTACAATAACTCAACCTTTATTAGGGGCAGCTGATATGGCAGTTATTGGAAAGTTAAATAATACTAATTTTATTTCAGGTGTTTCTATTGGAACCTTAATTTTCAATACTATCTATTGGATATTTGGATTTTTAAGAGTGAGCACCACTGCTTATAGTGCTCAATCAAGTCATTATACAAATAAAAAAGATATTAGTGATGTTTTTTTCCGTCCACTATTAATAGCTTTTATTATTAGTTTCATTATGATTATTTCACAAAACTTAATTTTTGAAAGTTCTATGAAGTTTATTAATCCAGATATTAATATTCAAAAAGTAGCTTATACTTATTTTAAAATACTTATATGGGGAGCTCCCTTTGTTTTGACAAATTATGTACTTTTAGGTTGGCTTATGGGATTAGGAAATGTCAAATCTTCTATGACTATGCAAATCTCTGGTAATCTATTGAATATACTTTTAGATATTTTATTTGTTATATTCTTAGATTATAAAGTTGAAGGAGTTGCTTATGCTACTCTTATCTCACAAATTTTTTCAACTATTCTTGGAATAATATTTATTACTCCATACTCTTATCATAAATATTTAGATTTTAAATCTATTATAAATAAAAAAGAGATTATAAATATTTTATGTGTAAATAGAGATTTAATGATTAGAACTTTCTGTTTAGTATCTCACAATAATCTCTTTACCATGGCTAGTTCTAGATTAGGTGGAGATATTCTTGCTACAAATGCTATACTATTCCAAATAATGTCAATTTTCTCATATGCTTTTGATGGAATTGCCAATACAGCTAGTGTATTCTCTGGAAGAGCTAGAGGACGGAAAAATAATACACTTATGAAAAATTGTTGGAAACAAACTTTTTTCTGGGGAATCATTGCAACAATTTTAATTACAATAGTGTTTGTCTTATTTAATAGAACTATTATTGAAATCTTTACAAAGCTTCCTAATATATTAATATTAACTCAAAAATATTCAATCTGGTTAGTACTATATCCTTCTATTGCTTTTTTAGGATTAACTTTTTATGGAGTGTTTACAGGAGCAGCTAAAACAGTTCCTATTATGACATCTACAGTATTAGCTTTTATTTCATTTTTCATAGCTTGGAAATTTTTAATACCAATTTATGGAAACAATGGCGTTTGGTTATCACTACTTGTCTTCTATTTAGGAAGAGGTATATTCTTAATCCCTCAATTAAAAAAGACCTTAACTAATTAAAATTCAAATGTAATACCTAGTCTACTTAGATATTTTTATTTAAAAACTACTAAAAAATAAAGAGAGAAAGTATAATTTTATCTTACCTTCTCTCTTTTTATTATCTCTTTTTAAGACTCTAAGTGACACATTACTTCATGTTCACTATCAAATCTTTTCATTTTTGGCTTTTTAACTTTACACACCTCTATTGCTGATTTACATCTATTAACAAAAGGACACTCATCTTTTAATAGAATTGGACTAGGAATATCCCCTTCTAAAATCTCTAATCTATTATTTTTCTCCAAACTTAATACACTCTTTATTAAAGCATGAGTATATGGGTGTTTTGCTTCTAATTTTAAGTTTTTACTCTTTAATTTTTCGACAATATGCCCTAAATACATAACCATAACTTCATCAGCTAATGACTGTACCAAAGCTAAATCATGACAGATAAATATTATACTCATATTTGTTTCTCTCTGTATCTTTTTCAAAAGCTCTATTATACTTTTTTGAATAGATACATCTAAGGCTGAGGTTGCCTCATCACAAATAAGAATTTCAGGTTTAAGTGATATAGCTCTAGCTATTCCTACCCTCTGTAACTGTCCTCCACTTAAATTATGTGGATAAGCATTCAAGTAATCACTTGATAACTCTACCATATTTAAAAGCTCTTTTACTTTCTTCTCTTTCTCTTCCTTTTTTATCAATCCAAAATTAAGAAGTGGCTCTGTTAGGATATCCTTTATTGTCATTCTTGGATTAAAAGCTCCATGAGCATCTTGGAAGATCATTTGAATATTTTTTCTATTCTCCCTTAACTCCTTTTTATTAAATTTTGAAATATCTTTTCCTTTGTAAAGTATTTCACCCTCAGTTAGTTTCTCTAATTGGACTATCAATCTCACTAAAGTTGATTTTCCACATCCACTCTCTCCTACTATCCCTGTAATTTTTCCCTCTTCTATATCTAAATTTATATTATTACAAGCTTTTAAAGTTTTACCATCAGAAGTTATAAAATACTTATTTACATTTTTTAATTCTAATATTTTTTTACTCATAATTTTCCTCACTCTCTAAAGTAGGAACAGAGGCTATTAATAATTTAGTATATTCAGACTTTGGATTTTTTAAAACCTCTTCTGTTTTTCCAGTTTCAACAATTTTTCCATCTTTCATAACAACCAATCTATCAGCTAAATATGCAGCTACTCCTAAGCTATGTGTCACTACTACCATTGTCGTACCAAATTTTTCTCTCATGTGAAGTAATTCAGTAACAATCTGAGCTTGTGTTGTTACATCTAGAGCACTTGTAGGTTCATCTGCTAATAATATTTTAGGATTAAATGTCATAGCCATAGCTATTCCTACTCTTTGGCACATTCCTCCACTCAACTGATATGGATAACTGTTCATTATATTTTCTGGAGATGGAAGATTTGTTTTCCTCAAATTCTCTATTGCTTTAGTTTCGGCTTCTTCCTTTGAGATTTTGAGATGTTGTCTAATATATTCAATATATTGCCTTCCTATCTTTCTAATAGGATTAAGAGTATGACGTGTCTCTTGAAAAACGATTGTTATATTTCTTCCTTTTTCAAACTTCTTATCACTTAAAATATTTTTCCCTTCAAATAGTACTTCTCCTACTATCTTAGTAGTTTCAGGAAGTCCTCCTACAATACTTTTAATGAGAGTGGATTTTCCACTTCCACTCTCACCTACTATACCTATAATTTCACCTTTTTTTATATCAAGATTAAAATCTGAAACTGCTACCTTTCCATTCTCATAAGTTATCCCAATATTTTTTAAAGTTAGCATATACACTCCTATTTAAAACGACATCTTATCTGTTAACCAATAGTAATCCATTGGATACATCACTACATTTTTTAATTTTGTTGAAGAGATTAAGTAAGCAGTTTCATATCCAAAGAATATTGTTGCACAATCATCCATTATAAGTTGTTGAATTTCTATAATTAACTCTCTTCTCTTATCAGGATCAAACTCTGATGAAAGCTCATCTAATAAAGCATCTACTTTTGGATTATTATATCCAGTTTGATTTGTAGAAGCTTTACTGTACCAGTTCTCACGTAAATAGTTTTCAGGATCTCCACTATTAGCAACTAAAACATTCCATATAAGTAAATCAAAATTTCCACTATCTCTATATTTTAATACTGTTTCATAACTTACTGTTATTAATTTTACCTTTATTCCAATCTCTTTTAAACTAACTTGAGCCGCTTGTGCATAAACTTTTAACTCTTCTCTACTTGTATAGATAACAAAGTTTAACTCTATTTTTTGCCCATCTGGAGTTTCTAAATATCCATCTCCATCAATATCTTTATATCCAGCCTTAGCTAAAATTTCCTTTGCATTTTTAGGATTATATGTATTTTCATCAACAAGTTGATCAAATCCGAAATTTAATGTTGGTGGTACTGGTGCTTTTCCAGGAGTTGCTGCTCCTCCTAATAAAACAGCTGTATAAACCTCTTTATTCAAAGCTCTATTTATAGCTTGACGTAATACTTTATCTTTTAAAATTCCATTTTCATTCATAAAAGCAAAAGTTCCTCTTAATGACTTTATACTTTGAATGTTATACTTATCATTATTTTTAAAATCAACTAAATTTTCTGGCTTTAGGCTATATGCCATTTGAATTTCTCCACTTTGTAGTGCTAAAGAACGTGTTGCTTGGTCATTTATATATTTAAATACCACACGATCAAATGGAACCTCTCCTCCCCAGTAGTTTTCATTTCTAACTACTGAACAATACTCTGTTGGATTAAATTTCTCTACAACATATGGTCCTGTTGAAATAGGCCCCTCCATAGCAAATTTTGTTGTATCAGCTTCTGTATTTACAATTATGAAAAGAGGATCTGCAAGACATCCTGGAAGTGTTGTCACTGGCTTTTCAGTTTCAATTATTAAATAATTTTTATCTGCTACTATACTCTTTGGAATAAAAAATGTATTAGCTCTCTGATTTAACTTAAAAGTACGCTCTAAAGAGTTTTTTACACTTTCTGATGTCATTAATGTTCCATCTGAAAATTTTACTCCCTCTCTTATTTTAAATTTCCAGCTTTTTCCATCTTTACTATTTTCCCAACTCTCTGCCAATAGTGGTACTAACTCTCCTTTTTCATCAAATTTTGTAAGTGTTTCTCCAACTCCATATCTTGCTACTGTCCAACTAAAATACTGCTCTGTTGTTTCTAAAGTGTTAGCAAAACTAGGTGTCCCTATTACTATTTCCTTAACTTCACTTACTGAATTTTTATTTTCAACCTTCTCCTTTCCACAGGCTGTTAACAATATTAAACATGATATTGAAATAAATTTTAATACTTTTTTCATTTAAATTCTTCTCCTTTATACTTATATTTTTTTAATTTTCTTTTGGATCTAATATATCTCTAATACTATCCCCTAATAAGTTAAATATCACAACAACTATTATAATTGCTATCCCAGGTGAATATATTAACCATGGGGCCTTAAATATATATAATCTTCCTTCGTTTAACATCAATCCCCACTCTGGTATTGGAGCCTGTACCCCTACTCCTAGAAATGATAAAGATGTTATCTCTAGTATCAACATACCTATATCAATAGTTGCTGTAACTAACATTGTAGGAAAGATATTTGGCAATAGATATTTAAGAAATAGATTTAAAGGTGTTATTCCCCCCATTATTGCTACTTCTATATATGTATTTTTTCTTATTTTCAAAGTTAAACTTCTAGCTAGTCTAGCATATCTAGGCCATGTAACTAAACTTATTGCTAAAACAGCATTAAAAGTACTTGGCCCAAGTATACCTGCTATTGCTATAGCTAGTATTAATCCCGGAAAAGCCATCATCATATCTGATATTTTCATGATTACATTATCTACTATTCCACCATAAAACCCAGCTATAACTCCTAATGTTCCTCCAACAAAAAAAACTATTGCCAGTAGTGAAAAAGCCATCACTAATGTTGTTCTTGTTCCATAAATAATTCTTGAAAAAATATCTCTTCCTAAAACATCAGTTCCTAATATATACTCCTTTGAAGGTGGTTTCAAGGAGTCCAACATAACAGCATGGTATGGATCTTTAGGGGCTAGAATTGGAGCTAATATCGCTATCAATATGACAATCATACTCAGAGATAGATATATTAAAAATTGTTTATTTTCTAAAATTTTTCTTACTCTCTTCAATTTTACTCCTTTACTCTTGGATCTAAAAATTTATATGAAAAATCCACAGCTAAATTTACTATCATATAAAATAGTGCAATAAATAAAACATATCCTTGAATCAATGGATAGTCATGTGCTGATATAGCCTTTATAGCTAGATTTCCCATTCCAGGCCAGTTATAAACTATTTCTATAATTGCTGTTCCACTTATTAAATTTCCTACAGTTACTCCTAAAAGTGTCATTATAGGTAACATTACATTAGGAAGCAACTGTTTAAATATTATAGTTCTCTTACTTAATCCCCTTATTTTACTAGCGACTATATACTCTTGTTTTAACTCTTCCAATACAATAATTCTAATTTGTCTAGTATATTTAGATGACATTGCCAAAGCTAAGGTAACTGCTGGTAAAATTAGAGCTTTTATATTATCAGTTCCTCCTATGATAGGAACCCAACCTAACTTTACACCAAATATACTTAAAAATATCAATCCCATCCAAAAACTTGGAATAGATATTCCTAAAAAACTAAAGCCTCTTATAATATAATCTATTATTTTATTTCTATTTAAAGCTGATATAAAACCTAATGGTATTGATATTAGCAACATTAAAACAAATGATACTACACTTAATTTTAGTGTGATAAGAAAACTAGAAATCAATTTTGTAAAAACTGGAACTTTTAAAGAAAAGGACATTCCCAAATCTCCCTTTAAAACCTTTAAAAGCCAAACCTTATATTGAATTAGAAAGGGTTTATCCAATCCTAGTTCAGCTCTTACTTTAGCCAATAGTTCTGGAGAGGGGATATTCCCTGAATCAGTTAACATAATTTCTGCCGGATCTCCAGGAGCAAGATAAGTTAAAGTAAAAGTTATAAAACTAACCCCTATTAAAACAATTAAAATTTGAAAAGACTTACTTATAAAACTTTTCATTAAATACTCCTTAATTTTAATCTAATAAATAATTTTTTAATAAAAACTAAAATTTTAATAATCAAATATATTTAAACATTTTTTATTAAAAAAATCAAGATAATTTTATACCAAATTTGTTAATTTTTAATATTTTTAAGAAAAACTATAACTACAAATAAAAATAGCCTTCTGTAAGAATAAACTTCTCACAAAAAGCTATTTTATTATATATTCATAAGAATATCATATGCTAACTCTTCTTTTTTCTTTTCCGGAAGAGATTTTATAGAATCTTTTCCTTTAATTATGTAAATTTCATTTGTTGATTTTTGCATATTGCTTGCATCATTAGCTACTATCATATCTAAATTTTTTCTTTCTAATTTTCCTATTGCATTTTCTATTAGATTTTCAGTTTCAGCTGCAAACCCTATTAATATTTGCTCTTTCTTTAATTTTCCCATCTCTAATAGTATATCTGGATTTCTATCTAACACTATTGTCAGTTCCCCATCTTTTTTCTTTATTTTTTCATTTGAATAATATTTAGGTTTATAATCAGCTACTGCTGCACAAGCTATTGCTATATCCATTTTTGAAAATCTTTTTATAGTTTCATCATACATCTCTTGAGCACTTCTTACTTGAACAAACTCCTTTACTCCTGTTGGTATTTCCAAATTAGTTGGTCCAGAAATAAGAACAACCTCTGCTCCCAAATCAACAGCTGACTTAGCTAGAGCATAACCCATCTGTCCACTTGATCTATTTGAAAGATATCTTATTGGGTCTATTGCTTCCTCTGTTCTCCCAGCTGTTATAAGGATTTTTTTTCCTGTTAAAACTTTTTCTCTATAGATATTATCTTTTTCTATAATCTCTATTATCTCATTTTCATCTTTCAAACGTCCCTTTGCATTTACATTACAAGCTAAAAATCCTTCATCTGCTTCTATAAATTTATATCCATATTTTTTTAACTTCTCTATATTATCTTTCAAAATAGGATTTTCATACATATTTACATTCATAGCCAAAGTAAAATACACAGGCTTTTTGCAAGCTGAAATTACAGTTGACAGCATATCATCAGCTATTCCATTAGCTACTTTTCCTACTATATTATATGTAGCTGGAGCTACTAATACTACATCAGCCCAATCTGCTAATGAGATATGTTCCACTTCAAAATGCGGATTTTTATCCCACATATCCACATACACTCTATTTCTTGAAAGAGTTTCCAATGTAAGTGGAGTAATTATTTTTGTAGCATTTTCTGTCATAATAACTTTGACATTATATCCCTTTTTCTTTAATTTTGAAATAATATTAGCAGACTTATATGCTGAAATTCCTCCTGTAACTCCTATAAGTATATTTTTCATAATCACTCCTTATTTTACTACTCTTCTCTCTTGATAATATTCATCTCTTTTTAATATAAACTCTTCTATTTGGCTATCTTTAAAACCTAAATCCACAAGTTTAGAGAAATCAAAATTTATTAAATCTTCCATAAATTCAATATCATTTTCTATAAAAATGTTTACTAACTTTCTACTTTTACTATATAATTTTGAAACTCTCTCCCCTTTATTTAGATATGTTACTACTTCCCATTCAATAAACTCTTTAGTAAGAAATTTTTGAAATCTTATTTTCCCCTCTTCTAAATTTTTTATATCTTGTGAAAGAGTATCAAAAAACTCTAAAGTCAAATCTTGAAGATATACTATCCCGTTGTTTACTATTGTATTTGCTAACTCTTTAAATCTAGCAGCTGAGTAAAATTTTTCTATATCTACTTTATAATAATATTTCTCTTTTTTAGAAGAAAGATTATACTCATCTATAACTTGTTTTAATCTATCATTTTCCTCTTTAGTATCCTTAATATTTTTTTCGATTAGCTCAAGTTGTTTAGAATTTAAATTAGTATTAGTATTGGTATTTGGTATACTTTGATTTACTCTATCCAATTCATTTATTAAATCAGATATCTCTTTATCTTTTCTAGCTATTGTTTGCTCTAACTCTTCTATTTTCTTCAATAATTTTTGTTCTGCCTCAAGATCTTTTTTGCCAAATATAGAAAATAATCCCATAAAAACCTCCAAACTTTATTCCCCTATGTTATTTTTTATAATACCTCTCTCTATATATTTTTCTATCTCTGGAAAAACAAACTCTTCAAATAATCTAGGTGCATATTTTACTACTGGTTCTAATCTTTTTATTACCATATCTTTATTTACACTCCATTTTTTCCAAGTATGTCCATCAGAAGATAAATTTTGTATAAATCCTTGAAATCTATCAAAGACATTTGCAAATTTTGAATCATCAGACTCCATATTTTCAAACTCTAACCACAATTTGAAATACTCTTTATACTGCTCCTCTGGAAGTAAAGAGAATATTTTTTCAGCTGCTGCTAGCTCTTTACGAAACTTCTCCTCTTTATCATATTTGCTAAATGCAGGAGTATCATCACTATAAATCTCTACCACATCGTGTAATAATATCATTTTTAATACTCTCTCTATATCTATCTTATCAAACTCTACATATTCCTTTAGAGTTATAGCACAAATAGCCATATGCCAACTATGCTCAGCATCATTTTCTCTCCTATTAGTATCCCCAAGTATAACTGATTGTCTTAAAATCCCCTTTACTTTATCTATTTCCATTAAAAAATTTATTTGATTTTGTAACTTACTCATAAAATTCCTCTCGTAATAAAACTATTTTCCTTGGAAAATAAGTTGTTCTCCTTTTTCATTTGATAATATTAAACTGTTTTCTTTTTTAGTTATTGTAGTCATACTTTTTAAAAGTGTCAAGTATTGATCCTCTCTTATAAGTGCTTCTCTTGAACCACCCATTCTAGTAGATGCCAATGGATCTACTACCATTTTACCATCTTTTATTTCTACTTTTCCAAAAAATCTATTCAATCCAGAATAACCAAATATTCTTCCTGCTTCATCAAATCCAACAGTTAGCCCTTGTCCTGGAAATATATTTATTAAAGTATATTCCACATTTGATATCTCAAGTGAACTACTAACATTTTGTGGTACATCTTTAGGTTTTTCTTGTAAATTACTACAACCTACTAATGAAATTATCATTGTCATCAATATAGCAATTTTTTTCATCTTCCTCACTCCCTATTTTATTTGATTATCTATAAGAAGATTATACTACATATCTTAATAAATTGTATATAAAATTCTATAAATTTCCCAATAATTTTATTTTATTCAAGAATTTTAAGCTTCTCTTTACACAAAATAAAAAAAATATAGTATAATATTATTAAGAAAGTAGAAAATACTTCCTTTGCATAAGATTACAGGAGGGATTTATGAACAGTGTTGAAACTTTAGCTAATATTATTAAAAATAGTAACTATGTAGTTTTTTTTACTGGAGCTGGTGCATCTACAGATTCTGGATTAGCTGACTTTAGAGGTAAAAATGGACTATATAATGAAAGAAAATTTATGGAATATGAACCAGAAGAGATTCTTAGTCATGATTTTTTCTTCTTACACAGAGATATTTTCAATAAATATCTTACAGAAAAATTATCTATTAACAATATAAAACCTAACAATGGGCATTTAGCTATAGCCAAATTAGAAGAGATGGGAAAAGTTAAGGCTGTAATTACTCAAAATATAGATAATTTACACCAAGATGCTGGAAGTAAAAAAGTTTTAGAACTTCATGGAACTTTAAAAAGATGGTATTGTCTAAAATGTGGAAAAACATCTGATAAAGATTTTATATGTGAATGTGGTGGAGTTGTTAGACCTGATGTAACTTTGTATGGAGAGATGCTCAATGAAAAAGTTACTAGTGAAGCTATTCGTGAAATAGAAAAAGCTGATACCTTAATTATTGTGGGTACAAGTCTTACAGTTTATCCAGCAGCTTACTATATAGAGTATTTTAAAGGAAAAAATCTTATAATTTTAAATGAAACTCCTACTTCAAGAGATGATATTGCTACTCTTGTAATAAGAGAGAGATTTGCTCAAGTAATGACTGAAGTTATGAATATTTTAAAATAGGTATTAATCAAAGGGGGGATATATATGTATAAACTTATGAATGGCGTAGAAATTCCTAGTATTGCTTTTGGGACTTGGAAAATATCAGATGAAAACATTTGTAGAAAAAGTGTTAGATATGCTTTAGAATGTGGTTATCGTCATATTGATGCTGCAAAAATTTATAACAATGAAGTTTTCGTTGGTAAAGGTATAGCTGAATTTTTAGAAAGAACTCCTAATGTTAAAAGAGAAGATCTCTTTATCACCACAAAAGTTTGGAATAGTGACCAAGGATATGAGGAAACTTTAAAAGCCTTTGAAGATTCTTTGACTAGATTAAATCTAGATTATATTGATCTTTATCTTATACATTGGCCTAATACTAAAAATATGAAAACAACTTTTGAAACTTGGAGAGCATTAGAAAAACTTTACAAAGATAAAAGAGTTAGAGCAATTGGTGTATGCAACTTTGAAAAACATCACCTTGAAGAGTTAGAAAAAAACTCTACTATTACTCCTATGGTAAACCAAATAGAGATTCATCCATATAATCAACAAGATGAACTAAGAGCTTATTGTGAAAGTAAAAATATTATTGTAGAGTCTTGGAGTCCATTGATTCAAGGTAATATTAATGATCCTGTGCTTGTTGAAATAGGTAAAATTCATGGTAAATCACCTGCTCAAGTAATTTTGAGATGGCATATTCAAAATTGGTTATTACCTCTTCCAAAATCTATTACTCCTTCTAGAATAAAAGAGAATAGAGAGTTAGATTTTGTATTAAGTAAAGAGGAAATGGAAAAAATAAAATTATTAAATAGAAATGAAAGACTTGGTTCTCATCCAGATGAGATGGAATATGGATTTGAAAATTTAAGATAACAAAATAACTTGGAGGATATAAAGAAAATGAAATACAACTTTGATGAAATAATTAATAGAGCTAATACAAATTCAAAAAAATGGAATCCAGATATATATAAGGCTACTTATAATGGACATAATGATTTATTACCACTTTGGGTAGCTGATATGGATTTTAGAGTAGCTCAACCTATCTTAGACTCTATGAGTAAAATTATTGAACATGGAGTTTTAGGATATACTGGTGTAGATGAAGAGTACTATCAAGCTATTATAAATTGGAATAAAAAAAGAAAAAATAGTCATATTGAAAAAGAGTGGGTAGTTTTTACTAATGGAGTAGTTCCAGCTATTAGTTTTATGGTACAAACTTTTACACAAAAAGGAGATAATATCTTAATACAAACTCCAGTATATCACCCTTTCAGAATGACAACTGAAAATAATGAGAGAAATATAGTTACTAATCCTCTTATTAATAATGAGGGAGTATATACTATAGACTTTGAAGATTTTGAAAGAAAAATAGTAGATAACAATGTAAAAATTTTCATTCTTTGTAATCCTCACAACCCAGTAGGAAGAGTATGGACAAAAGAAGAATTAATTAAGATGGGAGATATCTGTCTTAAACATAATGTTTTAATTATTTCAGATGAAATTCACTCTGACTTAATTTTCAAAGAACATAAACACTGTTCATTCCTTACATTAGATAAAAAATATTTTTCTAAACTAATTGTTTGTACAGCTCCTAGTAAGACATTTAACTTAGCAGGAGTACAAACTTCCCTTATAATTATTCCTGATGAAAATTTGAGAAAAGCTTATCAAAAAACTTTAGGAAATGTTAGAATAGAAACTCCTAATAGCTTTGGTATTGCTGCTATAAAATCTGGATATACTGAGGGAGAAGAGTGGTTAGATCAAGTTATTGAGTATCTTGATAATAATAGAAACTTTATTGAAGAGTTTTTAAAGAAGAATCTTCCTGAAGCTAAATATGTAAAACCTGAGGGAACATACTTAGCATGGATATATTTAGGAGATGTATTAAAAGATAGAGAGATTGAAAAATTCTTTGAAGAGGAAGCAAAAGTAGCTATTGATTATGGATATTGGTTTGGAGAAGAGGGTAGAGGTTATATTAGACTTAACTTTGCTTGTCCTAAATCTATTCTTGAGGAAGCATTAAATAGAATAGTAAATTCTCTTAAATAACTAATATTTTTATCTACAAAGTAATTGACTCTTTCAAAAACATATAGTAAAATAGTGTATATTAATTTTTTGAAGGAGGCTATATGAAAAAATTTGTTATTTTTTCTTTTTTACTTTGTAGTATGATGAGCTTAGCTAGTGAGTATAGAAATGGAACTTACAGAGGTACATTTGTAAGTGGACAAGAAACACAGGTAGAAGTTCAGTTTAATTTAAAAGATGATGTAGTTGATAAACCTAAATTTAGAACACTTTTTTATAAAGGAAAAGATTATTTAAAAACTGAAAATTTAAAAGAAGAAAAAGATAGATACCAAGCAGCTTTAGATTCTACTCAAGGCAAAAAAGTAGGAGATGCCTTAGAATCTCTTTACGCACCAGAAGATATTCCTAGAGCTGGAGCTTCTGTAAGAGCTACAAAAATAAGAGCTGCTATGCAAAATGCTATAAATAGTGGAGTATATAAACCAGAATAATTAATATGTAACTAGTCAGCTATTTATAATTTAAAAAGAAAACTAAGAATTGTTTTATATTCCAAGAAGTTAAATAAGAAATAACTTTAAACTCTGATAAATTACACAATTCTTTGAGTTTTCTCAAATTAATTTACTAGCTGACTAGTTACTTTAATTTCAACTTAAGAAATACTTTATTTATTTCTCCTCTTTTCCAGCACACATTATATTTTCTACATCAAAAGCATGACAAGGAGTTACAGCATAAATTGTTCTACAGTGTGGACATTTATATTCAAATGTATCCATAGTTATCTCATTATTACACTCTTCACAAATAAATTGAGCTGGTATTGGCATCAACTGTTCATTAAATCCCATCATTCTTAATTTTTCTACTACTTGTTTCCCATTTTCAAATTTTCCAGAGCAACCATCGTGCATAATTTTATCCTCCTAAATTTTTATACAATAAATTAAGAGTTGCTTCATCTCTTCCACAACTCTTAATATTTTACACTATAATTTTTTTAATTTCAGTAACATATGTTACACTAATCTTTTTTTCTGCTAGCAATTATTTTTTGAGCTAGTACCTCTGGTACCTCTTCATATCTAGCAAATTCAAATGAAAATTCTCCTCTTCCTTGAGTCATTGCTCTCAAATCTAGAGCATATTTTAGTACCTCTACTTGTGGAACTTCTACATTTAATACATGCTCTCCATAGCTATTGTGTTCCATTCCCAAAATTCTTCCTCTACGTTTATTCATATCTCCCATTACATCTCCAAGATAAACTTCTGGGATAGTAATTTGCATAGATAAAACTGGCTCAAGTAATACAGGTTTAGCTTCTTCCATTCCTTTTCTAAAAGCTAGTATTGCTGCTTGTTTAAATGAAATCTCATTAGAGTCAACTGGGTGGTAAGAACCATCATAAAGTGTAGCTTTAAAATTAATTACTGGATATCCAGCTAAAGTTCCTTTTTCTTTTGCTTCTAAAAGTCCCTTTTCTACTGCTGGAATAAATGATTTTGGAACTACTCCACCATGAATATCATCTATAAACTCAAACTCTTTTTCACTATGTTCAAATTTTATAAATACATCTCCATATTGTCCAGCTCCTCCAGATTGTTTCTTATGTTTTCCTTGTACAGAAGCTTGTCCTTTTATTGTTTCTCTATATGAAACAATAGGGTCAGTTAATACAGCATGCACTCCAAATTTATTTTTAATCTTACAAATTATAATATATAGATGTTTTTCTCCTAATCCACCTATTAATAACTGTTTTGTTTCATGATTTCTATACACTTTAAATGTAGGGTCTTCTTCCATCATTCTTTGTAAACAAGTACTTAATTTTTCATCATCAGCTTTTTCTGCTGGTTCTACACCAGAGTAGAAACATGGTGCTGGGAAATTAATTGCTGGATATTGTATAGGGTTATCCTTATCACAAAGAGTATCCCCTGTTTGAGTATATTGAAGTTTTGTAGTAGCACCTATATCTCCAGCAGCTATTTCTAAAGCTTCTTCTTGCTTATTTCCTCTTAAGAAGAAAATTTGAGATATTTTCTCTTTTTTATTTTTATTTATATTGAAAACTTCCATATCTTTTTTAAGAACACCAGAGTTTACTTTAAATAAAGTAATTTTTCCAATAAATGGGTCAACTAATGTTTTGAAAACTATAGCTGAGAATGGTTCCTCTCTATCTACTTTTCTAACTACCTCTTCTCCTTCTAAATTCTTACCAATTCTCTCTCCATTAAACATCTCATTAGGTAATGGCATATAGTCATTTATAATTTTAAATAGTGTATGTATTCCAATTCCTTGTACAGCAGAACCTACAATAACAGGAACTACATCTCCATTTACGACACCTTTATGAAGTCCTCTTTTTATCTCTTCAGTAGTGAATTCCTCTCCATTAAAATATTTTTCCATAAGCTCTTCATCAGTTTCTGCCACAGCTTCCATCAAAAGATTTCTTACTTCTGAAACATCCATAAAGTCTGGTATAGGTCTATCTTCACACTCTACTCCATTAAATATTCTACTCTTCATTTCAATAACATTGACAAAACCTTTGAACTCTTCTTTTTCTCCTATTGGTATACAAAATGGAGCTATTTTTTTACCAAATTTTTCTTTTAATTCATAGAGTAATTTTTCATAGTTTATATATCCTTTATCCATCTTATTTAGATAGATTATTCTTGGTTGTTTTTTCTCTTCCAATATTCTCCAAGCTTTTTCAGCTCCAACCTCTACCCCTGATGTAGCATCTAATACAATAACTGAGCTTCCAGAAACTCTTACTGCTGATTCTACCTCTCCAACGAAGTCAAAATATCCTGGAGTATCTAAGAAATTATATTTTCCATCTCCATACTCTATAGGTATAACTGATGTATTGATAGAGAAAACTCTTCTTATTTCCTCTTTGTCATAGTCTGATACAGTATTCCCATCTTCTATTGTTCCCATCTTATCAATAGTTTTTGAAATATAAAGTAGAGCTTCCATCAAAGTAGTTTTTCCACTACCTCTATGTCCTAAAAGAGATATGTTTCTTATTTTTGCAATTTCATAGTTTTTCATAAGTATGCCCTCCTGTTAATATTGTAGTTTATTTCTGTATCCCTACTACTGTATATAGCTAATAAACTTCAATAAGTCAAGAGGAAAACTCAAATTAATTATATTTTATTAAGAAATATGGAGAAAGTAACTCATCTAGCAATGGTTCTATTCCTAAATAAGCTTTAAATCTTCTGTATTCACTATATTTTTTTCTAAGCTATCTTTAGAAACTTTTTCTTTTATTGCTTTTATTAAAATATTTTTAGGAGTATGCTCCATATCTATAAACTCCATAACTTGAGTTTTGAATCCACATAACTCTAGACATTGTGCTCTAAATGCATCAGTTGCCAATGAAGTAAATCTTTCAAATAGTATTCCATGTTTTCCTAATGGTAGCTCTGTTTGGAAAAATTCAGAACCTTTATTCTTACTCATCTTTTCATTAAATTCATGTTGGCAACAAGGTACAGCTAAAATTGCTTTTGCCCCTAGCTCTAATCCCTTAAGCAGTGCATAATCAGTAGCATTATTACAAGCATGTAACGAAAAAATTAAATCTACATTTTGTAACTTATCAAAATCTTTAATGTTTCCTGTTAAAAACTCAAGATTTTCACAGTTTAACTCTTGAGCTATTTTATTACATTTTTCCATAACGTCTTTTTTTAAGTCCAATCCAATTATCTCATAAGTAAATTCTCTTATATTATTTAAATAATAGTGAAGGGCAAAAGTGAGATAAGATTTTCCACAACCAAAATCTACAACTTTAATATGATTATTTATAAGTTTTTTATTTTGCATCTCTCTTATAGTATCATCTATAAACTCAAGATATTTATTAATCTGTCTAAACTTATCATAGGAATTTTTAAAAACTTTTCCATCTTCTCCCATAACTCCAAGCTTAATTAAAAATGGAACAGGAACTCCCTCATCTATAATATATTTTTTCTTCTTATTATGCTCTAAAGATTCTACTGCTCTACTGTTTTTTATCTCCTTTATAGTGTATTCATTCTTACCTTTCAAAATTTGATAATCTATTCCTTGAGTAATCAGTAAAATTTGTTTGAAACTATCTAATATCTCTGAAAATTTTGAAGTAAAATCACATAGACAAATATTATCATGATAAGCTTTTTTATCTATAAAATATTCTAATTGTATAAAAATCTCATTTTTTATTTTTACAGGTTTTAAATTCCCCTTAGTAATTCCATTTTTTTTATTTATAGGATTAGAAACACTTCCCTTTATAAAAATATTTTTTTCTACAATATCTTTAAAAAGATTTTCAATGTATTCTTTGTTAATCTTCATAAATTTTTCACCTCTACTATTTTTCTAAATATATCTTAGCATAGAGGATAGAGCTTGTCTATTATTTTAAATATTTCTTGACAAAAAAAATCAAATATGTTAAATTTTATATATAGGGTATAGGGGTATATAGTATAATAAAATATTTTATGAAAGGATAGATTAAAATGAAAAAAGTAGAGTATGAAGTAAAAAATTTAGATTGTGCTGGTTGTGCTGGTAAAATTCAACATAAAGCTGGAACTATGGCCGGTGTTTTAAATGCTAACCTAGATTTATATAAAAAAAGATTTACCCTTGAAACTGATGAAAATTATGAAGAGGAGCTTTTTTTACATGAGATTAATTTCTTTGCTGATTCTATAGAACCAGGCACACAGATTTTAAAAATAGAAGAGTATGATGAAGAGGAAGAGATAAAAAGAAAACTTCAAGAGAGAGAAGAGGAGGAAAGAAGAGAGAAAAGAGAAAAAGTTACAATAATAATAGGAACTATTCTTTTTATCGTAGCTATTATCTCTGGTAATATCTCTCTACAAATTAGATTGATACTCTCTATAATAGCTTATATTATCTTAGGTTGGGACGTAGTATTAAAATCTTTTAAAAATATTACTAAAGGTAACTTTATGGATGAAAATTTCTTAATGACAATAGCTACCTTTGGAGCTTTTTATCTCAATGAAAGTACAGAAGCTGTAGGAGTAATGCTGTTTTATAAAATAGGAGAGTTCTTCCAAGATAAAGCTGTATCTAATTCAAGAAAATCTATTGAAAAACTTTTAGATATCAGACCTGATTATGCAAATATAAAAGGAGAAAATGGAGAGCTTCTTACAATATCACCTAAAAAATTAAAAAAAGGAGATATAATTGTAGTTAAGGCTGGAGAAAAAATTCCAGTGGATGGAATTGTAGTTAAAGGAGAATCCACTCTTAATACATCAGCTCTTACTGGAGAATCTCTTCCTTTGGAAGTAAATATAAACAGCGAAGTTTTAAGTGGAAGTATCAATGGAAATGGGATTTTAGAAGTAAAAGTAACAAAGCTTTTCTCTGATTCTACAATTAATAAGATAATAGAGATGGTAGAAAATGCTAGCAATAAAAAAGCTGAATCAGAAAAATTTATTACAAAATTTGCTAGATATTATACACCTATTGTGGTAATCTCGGCTGTTGTTGTTGGAATTTTATTCCCACTTGTATTTGGAAACTTTAATCTTTGGTTTGGTAGAGCACTTATATTCTTAGTTATCTCTTGTCCTTGTGCTCTTGTTATCTCTGTTCCACTTACTTTCTTTAGTAGTATTGGAATGGCATCTAAGCAAGGAATACTAATAAAAGGTGGAAACTATTTAGAAACTCTTACTAATATTGGAGCAGTGGTATTTGATAAAACTGGTACATTGACAAAGGGAAAATTTAAAATTGACTCAATCGAGGCTATAAATTGCGATAAAAAAGAGCTTCTAAAAACTGCTCAAATAGGAGAACTTTACTCTAACCACCCTATTGGAAAAGCTATTCTTTCACAACTTAGTGAAGAGATAGATGAGAATTATATTGAAGGATATAAAGAACTAAGTGGATTTGGAGTAGTAGCTTACTATGAAGGAAAAGAGATTTTAGTGGGAAACTATAAACTTATGGAAGAATACAGTATAGCTGCCCAAGAGAAAGAGTATGCTGGAACTGTAATATATACAGCTCAAGATGGAGAATTTTTAGGATATATCTATATCTCAGATGAGATAAAAGATGATTCATTCTCAACTATTGAGAATCTAAAAAATCTTGGAGTAGATAGCTATATGCTAACTGGAGATAGTAAAACTATTGGAGAGATGGTTGGAAACAAATTGGGTATCCCTTTAAAAAATATCTTTACTCATCTACTTCCTCAAAATAAAGTAGAGAAACTTCAAGAGATAATGAATACTTCTAATAAAAAAGTAGTATTTGTTGGAGATGGTATAAATGATGCCCCTGTTTTATCCCTAGCTGATATTGGTATTGCTATGGGAGGAACTGGAAGTGACATAGCAGTAGAGTCTGCTGACGTGGTAATTATGAAAGATGAGCCTTCAAAGATTGTAGAGCTTTTAAAAATTGCTAAACTTAATAAAAAAGTAGTTATTCAAAATATAGTTTTTGCCCTTGGTATAAAAATCCTTGTTATGATTTTGGGAGTATTTGGAATAGCTAATATGTGGATGGCAATATTTTCAGATGTAGGAGTATCTCTTTTAGCTGTAATCAATGCCTCTTGGGGAATAAAAAGAGGATATAATTAAATTAACAATTGTTCAACATTTTTTACTTAAAAAATCTGAAAATTATTTTATATTCTAATAAGAAAAAATAACTCTATAATTATTTTTTTTCAAAGAATAAAGAGCAAGTAGCTTTAGTTAATTTTGCTATCTTGCTCTTTTATTTTTCTCACTCTTCTTAATTCCTAGTGCTTTTTATTTTCTATAATTTATACTCTTCTTCAAATTTTCTCTAATTAATTTATACTTCATTTTTAATAAAGTCCATTATGTAACATCATATCCTTACCTATCTCTCTTTCAAGAAGTAAAGTAATCTCCACTTTATCATTAACATTTAACATCTTTCTTACATCATCTGCTATTGTTTTTGCAATTTCATCATATGAAGTTTTATCAAATTTTCCCCAACCTCCATCTCCTGAAAAGGCTTCTACTTCCATATTTACATAAATATGATTATTAAAAACTCCCATATCTATATCATCAATTTTTAATGAATTTTTCTTGCTGTCTGTTAAAGTAGTATATTTTAGTTCTAATCTATCCTCTACATAATCATACTTTTCACCTGCTACTGCCATAATTGATAGTGTTAAAAATAATCCCATTATTAGTTTTTTCATAATTATACCTCCACTGTTTATCTTATTTAAAAGTTTTTTCTTATCTTTATGCTTTTATTATACAGATGAATTATTAAAGAAAGATTAAAATTAAAATTTTTTTATAATTTTTTAAAATACAGGGTAAATACAGTTCCTTTTCCTAATTCGCTCTCTACTTCTACATATCCCTCATGTTTTTCTACTATTAATTTTACCATAGAAAGTCCCAGTCCCATACTCTTTGTAGTACGTGATTCATCTACTTGGTAAAATCTATCCCATATCTTTTGGAGATTTTCTTCTGCTATTCCTATACCGTCATCTTTTACTTTAATAACAAAATATTCACTCTTTTCAAAACTCTCTATCTCTATTTTTCCATTTTCTTTTCCATAGTTTATAGCATTTTGAATAATATTTTGAATAGCCCTTATAAACATAATTTTATCTACAACATATTCATAATTTTTTAAATTATTTTCATAAGTTATAGTTATATTTCTCTTTTCAGCCTCTATACTATTATCATTTTTCAATTCCTCAATAGTTTTTACAATATTTACGTTTTCTAATTTTAATTTTAAATCTCCTCTATCTGCTCTGCTGAAAAATAGGAGTTGATTAATAAGTCCAGATATCTTTTCAGCTTGTCTATTTATAATCTTCATAGACTCTCTTGCCTCTTCCATATCCTCCCCATGTTTTAATATATACTCGCTCTCTGCTAATATGACTGTAACTGGAGTACGTAGTTCATGAGAGGCATCTGAAGTAAACTGTTTCTCTTTTTGAAAACTTTTATCTAATCTCTCTAACATCTCATCTATCGTATTAGCTAATTTTGTAATCTCATCTCTTCCTTTAGGTAGCCCTATTCTTAAAGATAACTCATTACTCTCTGTTATATTCTGAGCTGTTTCTTGAATTTTTTTCACTGGAAGGAAAGCTTTTTTTGTTATAAAATATCCAATTACTGTGGATAAGATAACAAGTATTGGTAAAATTAAAAAAGCTCCTGTAACTATTATCTGAGTAAGTTGATTAATCTGTATATCTGAAAATACTCCACGTATCCAAATTTTTTCGCCACCTTCGGTTACTATTTTTTTATCATATATATAAAAACCTCTATCTTTTTCCTTTATCTCCTGTACTTGTCCTAGTTTAAATGGATACTCAATTGGAAAATTAAATGGCAAACTTCCAGTTAAATACTCTCCATTTTCATTATATAGGAGAATATATACTCCATCATCAAAATTATCAAAATCATCTCCCTCTTCTATATCTTCTATTACATCCTCTACTACCTCTACAAGTTGACTTTTTTGATTAGTAAGCAGTGTCATATCTGTAAATTCCACAAGAATCCCTAATATTCCTCCTACTAATACAACCATAAAAAAAGTGTACCATAGAGTTAGCTTTGTTTTAATATTTAAAAAACTCATAGATTACTCTCCTTATCCTTTAAAACATAACCTACACCTCTTATAGTATGTATAAGTTTTGGTTCAAAATCTTTATCCATCTTGATACGAAGATAACGAATATATACATCTATCATATTAGAAGCTCCTTGATAATCATAATTCCAAATATGCTCTTCTAATTTTTCTCTACTCAATACCACTCCTTGATTTTGCATCATATACTCAAGTATTGCAAACTCCTTAGCTGATAAATCTATCTCCTTATCTCCACGTTTTACTATTCTAGTAGCACAATCCATAACTAAATCTGCTACTCTCAACTCATTACTTACAGAACCGTGATTTCTTCTGATTAAAACTCTTATTCTCGCCATCAACTCATCAAAATGAAAAGGTTTTACTATATAGTCATCTGCTCCTAAATCTAATCCCTTTACCCTATCTTCAATAGCATCTTTAGCTGTTAAAAAAAGTACAGGGGTAGAGTTTTTCTCTCTTCTCATCTTTTCTAGTACCTCATATCCATTTAATTTTGGCATCATTATATCCATTAAAATAATATCATAGGTAGCTCCATCTATATAAAGAAGAGCCTCTTCTCCATCATAGCAAGCATCTACACTGTACCCTTCTACTTTTAATTTTTTACAAATTACTCTATTTAAATCTCTCTCATCTTCTACTACTAATACTCTCATACCCCTCACCTCATAAAGATTTTTTATATTATACCACTTATTTATTAAAATTAAATTAAAAAAGAGGAACTATAGCAGTCCTCTCAATTTAAAATATGGCAACTCATTGTAATACTCTACCTCTGCCTCCACTTTGTATACCTCTCTTACTAACTCCCTTGTCAATACCTCTCTAGTGTCTCCCTCAATATATTTTTTACCATCTTTTAACACTAAAACTCTATCACTATATTGAGAAGCTTGATTTAAATCGTGAAGTACCATTACAATCGTTATTCCCAATTTTTTATTTAACTCCTTTATCAACTCCATAATTTCAAACTGATGACATATATCTAAATATGTAGTTGGTTCATCTAATAATAGAACTGAAGTCTTTTGAGCTAGTACCATAGCAATCCAAACCTTTTGTCGCTCTCCTCCTGACAAACTCATCACTTTCCTTTTAGAAAATTTTTCTATCTTACAAATCTCCATAGCCCAACTAACTATTTTCTCATCATCTTCATTTAATAACTCATACCATTTTTTATGAGGAGTTCTTCCATATCTTACAAATTCTTCAACAGTTATATCCTCAGGAATCTCATTATTTTGTGAAACAAATGCCAATCTCTTAGCAAACTCTTTACTATTTATATTATGAATTATCTCATTTTCCAAAGAGATAGTTCCATTTTTATAGGGAATTACTCTAGATATTCCTTTGAGAAGTGTAGATTTTCCACAACCATTTGTTCCTAATATTGTAAGAATCTCTCCCCTTTTTATCTCAATATCTAAATCCTTAATAACAATATTTTTTTCATAAGCTATCTCTATATTTTTTCCACTAATCATATTAATCTCCTGTCTTTCTGAGTAGGTATAGGAAAAATGGTACCCCTATTACAGCCATAACTATTCCAGCTGGTATCTCAATAGGAGAGAAGAGAGTACGTGAAATTGTATCAGCTAATACCAAAACAATAGCTCCTAAGATAGCAGAAAATGGTAATAGATACATATGGTCAGAACCAATTATCATTCTTGCCATATGTGGTACAACAAGCCCCACAAATCCAATCAGCCCTACATTTGCCACAGATATTCCTGTGAGAAAACAAGCAAAGATACAAAGTTTCAATCTTTTTCTTGGAATATTTAATCCCAAGTTTATAGCAAAATTATCTCCCAATTGTAAAATATTAGCATCTCTCACTAAAGTCATAGAGCCAATTATTCCAAATACAGTATAGGGAAGTATCCCATATACGTGTGTCCAATTTTTCCCATTTAAACTTCCATTCAACCAAGAGAGAACTCCCTGTATCTCATCACTAAAAAGGATAAACATCAGTCCTGTTACACTTCCAAGAAAAGCATTTACAGCTACTCCAGATAAGATTACTCTCAAAGGTTTTAAACCTTTTTTCCAAGCAAGAAGAAATACAAGTCCACAAGCTAAAGCTCCCCCTAAAAAAGCTGTTAAGTTCATAAAAAGTATAGCACTTGGATAAATTATCATAACGATAAGAGCTGAAACACTAGCTCCCGCTGATACTCCTGTCAGCCCTGGGTCAGCAAGAGGATTTTTCATCACAGCCTGAAGAAGTACTCCAGCTAGAGCAAGATTTCCTCCCACCATAAGTGCTATTAAAATTCTAGGAATACGTATATCCCAGAGAATAGATTTAAGTATTTCATTTTCATAATTTTTTACAAATAGTGCCTTAACAATCTCTATAAAAGAAAAATTTACACTACCAAACCTAATGGAGAAAATTGTAATAAAAATTAAAGCCACTACTGAAAAAAATATCAGTGAAATTTTTTTAGTTTTCATAGACATATCTATATAACTCCTCTAAAGCATCAATAGAATTTACTCCTGCACTCATTCTAAAAAGTGTTGGGTCTATTATATGGATAGCCTGATTTTTATAAGCAGTTGTCAATTGCCAAATGGAGTTTGTTTTAAAACTCTCCTTAAAAACCTCTCCATTTTTAGTCTTACTATTAGGCATAATCAGAATCACATCTGGATTTAATAAAACTAATTGTTCCAAGCTAAAAGGTACAGATTTTTTTTCAGTAGCTTTTTTATCTAAAGATGTAACTACATTTTCACAACCTATCTTTTCTATTAACTCCTCTAAAAAATGTTCTTTTCCTGTCATAAAGAAGCTCTCTCCATTTCCATATATGATAGCTATCTTTTTCCCTTTTCTATTTTCTACCTTCTCCTGTAAAATTTTTTCTCTTCTCTCCCACTCTTTTAAAATCTCTTGTGCTTTCTCCTCTCTATCAAAAGCTTTTCCTAAAATCTCCACTGCCTCTTTAGATTCTCCATAAGTTTCCACATCTATATAAAAACTTGGAATATTTAGCATATCATACTTTGGTTTTATAGTTGGTTTAGAAAAAAGAGTTGCTACTACTAAATCAGTTCCTAGTGCTTTTACCTTTTCTAAATCTGGTATTCCAGCTTTTCCTATCCTCTCTACGTCTTTGTATCTCTCTGGTATTTTTGTAGAGGAGTTTGGAACACCTACTAAGTCTATATCCAATGCATCAAAAAATCTTGAAAGAATAGCTGAATCAGTTATAATTTTTTTAGGAGTGTAATCTAATCTTAACTCTTCATCTCCCTGTCTGATATAAAATCCCTCTCCTAAAATCTCTAGAGTTAAAAATATGAATAAAAATAAAATATTAAATCTTTTCATTATGAACTCCTTTTAAACTTAATATCTAAATTTTATTATGTTATCCACTCTTTGTCAATTGAAAATAATATTCCTTTTTTTTATTATAATTTGATAAAAGATATTCTTTTTATATAATCATATTTTTTCACCGTCAAAGGATTGACTTTTTAAAATAAAGATAGTATATTGATATTAGATGAAATATATGTTAGAGGTTCTCTTTTGAGATTAATTGGGAAGAGAGGTTTTATTCCTCCACGGTCCCGCCACTGTGTTGCTGATGAAAGGTAGTTATGCCACTGACTCTGTTGGGAAGGTTACTGAGTAAATTGAAGCTAAGTCAGGAGACCAGCCTTGATACATTATTTTAAAATATCTTGCGAGGACAAGGATATTTACTCTATTGGAGTCTATATCTGTCCCCTAGAATATGGGGATTTTTTATTTCCCTAAAATAAAATTAGGAGGACTTTTATGAGAACAATTACAAAACTATTTCTAAGCTCAATGCTTTTAGTCAATGGGACTATGGCACTAGCTCATTCAGATGGAGGATTTGTGGACAAAGATTTTTTTAAAGGAATGAAGAAAGATGATAAGGCAGCTATCTTGATGGTACATTTTGGTACTACTTTTGACGACACTAGAGCTTTAACTATTGACAGAATCAATGAAAAAGTAAAAAAAGAATTTAAAAATGTAGATGTAAAAGAAGCTTATACTTCTAGAATTATTATGAGAAGATTGAAAGAGAGAGGAATTGTAAAATTAAATCCTCAAGAGGTGCTTGATGAATTAAAAGCACAAGGCTATACTCATGTATTAGTTCAAGGTACAAATATAATGAATGGAGTAGAGAGTGAAAACTTAAAAAATGAAGTAGCTTCTTATGAAGATTCATTTAAGGATATAAGATTAGGTGCTCCTCTTCTTACAGAGGCTCATGACTATGAGAAAGTAGCTAAAGCTATTGCTGAAAAAATTGGTCCACTAAAAGAAAATCAAGGAGTTGTTTTAGTAGGACATGGTACTCATCACTTTGGTGGTTCAGCTTATGCTATGATGGATTATGTTTTCTCTGCTGAAGGTTATGAAAATTATGCTGTAGGAACAGTTGAAGGATATCCAGAATTTAACAATGTAGTAAAAAAATTAAAAGATAGAGGAGTAAAAGATGTAATTCTTATGCCATTTATGTTTGTAGCTGGAGACCATGCTCAAAATGATATAGCTGGAGATTGGAATGAAAATCTACAAAAAGCTGGATTTACAGTATCAAAAGTTATTTTAATGGGACTAGGTCAAAATGAAGCTATACAAAATATCTATGTGGACCATATTAAATTTATAACTCATCACAAACCAGAAGATATAGCTTCTAAAAAAGTACAATACTCTAAAGAAAAAGATTAATAATTTTATTTAAAAAACACATGTTTTTCTTCTAAAAAACCTGAAAAGTAAACTTTTTGGGTTTTTTGTTTTATTTTTTGAAATTTTTACCTCCTCTAATCCTCTTTATTTCAAGTCTTAAACCGCCTCTAAAAACACTATTTAAAGCCGTTAAAATTGATATAAAAATAGAGATATATTTCCCTTAAAAAGAAAAAAGAATGGCTTATACATAGTTTTATAAGCTCATTCTTTTTACTAATTATTTAACTTCTTTTTTGCTACTCTCATGGAAAAGTTCGCTTAGAGTAACTACATTTTGCAATTCACTAGGAATAATTATCTTAGTTGCTTTTCCATCAGCTACCTTAGCAAAAGCCTCCATACCTTTTAAAGCAAGTACAGCTTTATCTGCTCCAGCTTCTTTTAATAATCTAATTGCTTCTGCCTCAGCATTTTGTATTTTAAGTATTGCCTCTGCCTTACCTTCTGCTTCCCTAATCTCAGCTTCTTTTTTAGCTTCAGCTCTTAAAATAGCTGCTTCCTTCTCTCCTTCTGCCACTAGAATAGAAGATTTCTTTTGTCCTTCAGCTCTTAAGATTGATTCTCTTCTCTCTCTTTCAGCTTTCATTTGTTTTTCCATAGCATCTTGTATCTCAGCTGGTGGAATAATATTTTTTAACTCCACTCTATTAATTTTGATTCCCCATGGGTCTGTTGCTTCATCTAATATAGCTCTCATTTTTGTATTAATAGTATCCCTAGAAGTAAGAGTGTGGTCTAACTCCATCTCTCCTATTATATTTCTAAGAGTTGTAGCAGTTAGATTCTCTATGGCACTTAGAGGTTTTTCTACTCCATAAGTATATAGCTTAGGGTCTGTAATTTGAAAATATATTACAGAGTCAATCTGCATAGTAACATTATCTTTTGTTATAACTGGTTGTGGTGGAAAATCTAAAACTTGCTCCTTTAAAGAAACTTTTCTAACAATTCTATCTATAAATGGGATTAAAACATTTAGTCCAACATCCCAAGTAGTTAGATAAGCTCCTAATCTCTCAATTACAAAAGCTTGTGATTGTGAAACAATTCTTACATGTGTAGCTAACAGTATAATTACAACTAAAATTAATAAAAATATAAAAAACATAGCTTCCTCCTTAGTTTGTTTTATATAATAACTTTAACAATAATTTATGACTACAATATGTCACTCTTTTTATTATTTTTTAATCTTTTAATTTATTTAAAATAAGCTTATTCCCTTGTATCTTTTCTACTTGAGCTATCTCTCCAATTATTAATTTTTCATCACAGATAGCTTCCCAGATTTTTCCATCTAATCTTACTAAATATATCTCAACATTTCCTCTTTGTTCTATATTTTCTACTTTTACTTTAGACTTTGTAATTCTATCCAACTCTTTTGCTCTTCCTTTTAAAAATACCAAGGCTGTTTTTCTAATAAGTAAAAGTGAGATACCTGATATTCCTATAAAAATAAAAAATTGATAATCAATAGGAAGATGAGTAAAAAACATAGCTACAAAAGCTCCAATAGCAAACCAAATAGATATTAAGCCAAAACTTATAGCTTCAATTCCTAAAAAAACTACTCCTAATAAAAACCAAGTCCACATTTCTAGCTTCCTTTCTTTTTCTATAATTTAGATTGATTTTAAGTATTTTTCAATCTCCTCTCTTGTTTTAAAAATTTGAATATTTTTCTTTTTTTTGTATCTATTTAATAGTTGATAAATTTGTGGTAGTTGTTCTTCAGAAAAATTACAAATCCATTGTCTAAACTCCTCATCAAACTCTGTTTCTATCCATGGCATATCCTCACGTTTCTTTCCAATTCGTTCCTCTGCTCCTAAAAGACAAAGCTCTACTGGAATATCTAAAAGAAATATTGTATCACAACTTTTTATTCTTGTTTCCATTGTTCTTAAATAATTTCCATCAATAATCCACTTATCTTTACTAAGAATATCTAACAATTTTTCATCAAATTTTTCTATTGAACAATTAGTTTTATCTGGATTATGCCAAATCATATCCAAATAGTATAATGGTATTTTAGTCTTATCTCTTAGCTCTCTAGCAAATGTACTTTTTCCACTTCCAGGACAACCAACTATAATAATCTTTTTCATATCATAATCTCTCCTCAATTATTTTAAAGTTTTACTTCTTTTCTCATAGATAAAAGTATCTTGCCATTCTCCAAATATATCTTTAGCTATCTTCTCTCTATACCCAATTTCTCTAAATCCACAACTTAAATGTAAGCTTCTACTCTCTATATTATTAGCAAAAATTCCAGAATATAGTGTCCAATAGCCTTTCTTTTCACTCTCTGTACAAAGATGAGTAAGTAATTTTTTTCCAAATCCTTTTCCTCTATATTGTTGATGAACATATATACTTACTTCTACTACCCCTCTGTATACTTCTCTTGAAGAAGTAGTTGCCAAAGAACACCAAGCTATTATACTCCCATTTACTTCAACAACATATCTACAATCTTCCAAGTGATTTTTATTCCACTCTTGATATGTTGGCAAATCTTTATTAAAAGTTGATTTTCCCTCTAAAAGAGCTTGATTATATATCTTCTTTACAGATTCCCAATCTTCTTTTTTCATCTCTCTAATAATATAATTATCCATATATTCTCCCAATATTTTTAATCAAAAAATACTTCCCAATCTGGATTTTTATATGCCTCAAAACACATCTCTATCTGCTCTCTACTATTTTTATCCTCTGATAATTCAGGTAATTCATCTAAAGAAAAATATCCACTTTGTAAAGTTTCAATATTCTTTTTAAACTCTCCACCTTTTACAGTACAAAGCACAAAAACTTTACAAACCTTATAAATATATTCAGGCTTATTGTGTTTATCTCTATCCTCTATTGCTATTATTCTATCTGCACTTACTTCTAAACCAGCTTCTTCCCAAACCTCTTTTATTGTATTTTCTTTTATTGAACAATCTACATCTACCCAGCCACCAGGTAATGACCATTTCCCATTACGTTCTTGAACAAGCAAAATCTTATCCTCTTGAAATATAGCTGCTCTTGTATCTAACTTAGGAGTTTGATACCCAGTTTCACAACAGAATAAATCATTTACCTTCTCTAAAGAGAGTCCACTTTTTTCAGCTACCATTTCACTAGCAATCTCTCTTATTCTCTGAAATCTCTCTATATCATAGATATCTTTTCCATAATATAATCCTGCTTGTGCTAGACTTTGTAATTCTATTGCCCATTTTAAGATTTTATCTTCCATTTTTTATTCACCCTTATCTAAATTTTTAAATATCGGATTTCTTATAATTTTTACTATTAAAGGAATTACCATTAATACCCATACAATTGGTTCAGAAACTATTATTCCCATATATCCTATACTAGGTGTAAGGAAAAAGGCTATGGCTACTTTTCCAATTAACTCAATAAAACTAGAAAATATTGGTGTTATTAAATCTCCTATTCCCTGCATAGCATTTCTCAATATACATATCATAGCTGGTACAAAATAAAATATTGTATTTATTTTTAAATATTTTTCTGCTGTATCAATTATCTCAGAGATTCCAGTACCTGTAACTAAATATACTAACTGTGGAGAGATTGTATAACTCAATACTAAAATAAAAGCACACCAAGCCCAAGTTATATAGAGAGCTTGCCAAATTCCTATTTTTATTCTCTTATACTCTCTAGCCCCTTTATTTTGTCCACAATATGTTGCCATTGTAATACTCATCACTCCAAATGGCAGCATAAAAAATTCTGTTATCTTTCTAGCTGCTGTATGAGCTACTATTGTATTTGTTCCAAGAGTATTGATAGCTATTTGTAAAGCTAAAGTTCCAAAATATACAAGGGACATCATCATACCCATAGATAACCCTGAACCATAAAGTTTTTTTACAAGCTGTATATCTATTTTGAAGTCCTCTTTCTTTAATCTAAGATTTGGATATTTTTTCCACATATATATTACACAAAATAGCACTGATATCCCTTGAGAAATAACTGTTGCCCAAGCTGCTCCTGCTACCCCTTTTCCAAGTCCAAGAATAAAATATAAATCTAAAAATATATTAAATCCACAGGCTATAACCAAAAATATAAGAGGAGCTACTGTATCTCCAATAGCCCTCAATATTCCAGCAAAAGCATTATAAAACATAGTAGCTATTATTCCTAAAAGAATAGCTCTAATATATCCATAAGATTGTGGAAAAATTTCATCAGAAACATTTAATATATTAAGTATTGATTTTAAAAATGTAACACTAAAAAAACTTATAAATAGTGCTGTTAAAAAACCTAATAAAATTGTTCCCGCTATACTTTTTCTTATTTTCTCTTCATTTTTTGCTCCAAAATTTTGAGCAATAATAATAGAAAATCCATTTGTAAGCCCTGTTAGAAAACCAATAAGTAGAGTACTTATTGCTGTACTTGCCCCAACAGCTGCTAGAGCATTTTCTCCTAAAGTACTTCCCACTATTCTAGTATCTGTTAAGCTATAAAAAAGTTGAAATAAATTTCCTAGGCACACTGGCATAGCAAATTTTAGCATCTGTTTTGTAGGACTACCTGTTGTTAAATCTGTCATAATTAAAATCTCTCCTTATTTTTTGCTTCAATATTTACTTAGTAAAGTCTTATATTGAACAACTCTTTAATACTAACTTTCTAATTATACACAGATTTTTATTTTTTATCTACAACTTTTTATATTATTTTTTCTCAATATAGTGAGTATACATCTTATCCATTATCTTCTCTTTATCTTCCCAATACTCTTCATCTAATTTATCTAACTTATCTAGCTCGCTCTCCTTTAAGAACTCTGGAATAGCCCATAGCTCATCTACTCTTTTATCATCTTTTAATCTAGCTATTACTCCATATTGTTTTTCAAGAAGTTTTTTAGTTTCTATTGCTCCTATACTCTCTAGCCCTCTTAGTGCATAGATATATGCCTCATATCCCCAGTTGCAGAAAAATTGTAAAAAACCTCCATTGTGCATATCCAATTCCATATTAAACAGTGCTCCTATCTCTGCTTCCTCTGGTTTTAACTTTTTATAATCTGGTCTTACCTCTCCAAATTTTATAGAATACTCTTCAAAAGTATCCCACCATAAATCTTCACTTATATTTATCATTACTCTCTCCTTATTTTTAATTTTTATTACTATTATTAAACTCTATCTTAATAGTATCCTCTTCAAATACTACTCCCTTAGTTACAGTTATAGGAAGTTTTTGTTCAGCTGAAAATCCTATTGTTTCTCCATCATTTAATTTTACATCACAAGTTATTACATAGTTAGCTATATCTATTAAAAACTCATACAACTCAAACACTTCTACATCAGTGTCTATTACCTCTATCTCTTTTTTACCAAAATATTTTAATCCCTCTGTATATCCACAGATTCCATTATCACTTCTATACATTCCAATATATACCACATCTAGCACTGGGAAAGAATCCTCTTTTAACTCTTCAGCAACTTCAATATACATATCACTTGGAATTACAGTTGGATACTTATAAATTCCTATTGTATTTTCTAACTTCAAAATACTCGAAGCTACTTTTACAAAAAGTTTAGAACTTTTTACTGCATCTTTTCCACCTGTTACAGCTACTATCATCTGTGCTTGATGTTCAGAAGTTTTCTTAACTCCATCTTCCCAGAAGATATTATTTTTAGCATTAGCTTCTGCCTCTCCATTCGGTACAGGAGCTGGTATAAAAGATAGAGCTACCATAGTATTTCCAATATTAAAAACAGTTGCTTCTTCTTTTATCTCTCCATTCATCTCAATATTCCAATCAGATTTTAAATTTTTCTTAATCTCATCAAAATTACAAACTGTGTCTTTAAAAAGTATAAATCCATTCATTACATTATTTTTTTCCATAGCTCCTCCTTAACTTTCCCAAGTAATATCTACTATCTCTCCCTTATTGTCAGTAACAACTACAAGAATTTGATCACTAAATTCATTATCTAGCATAAAATCCCATATAGCATAATCTTCATATTCTGGGTATATCCCTACTCTTTCTAAGTTTATTACACTAAAAAGTTTTTCATCTATTGGAAGATTTTTATCTACTCCCTCTGTAAGTTTTTCTATATCTTTTTTATCAAATCCCTCTATATGCCAATCTATCCACTCTTTAGTAAGACCCCAGTCATCAAAATCCTCATTTAGTTTCTCTTCTATCTTTTCCTTATAGATAGATAATTTTGAAATATATTCATCATACTCTAATATCCAATCTTTTTTTCCTATTACCTCTTCTAAATTCAAATCTAATTGGATATCTCTATCCTTTAAATGAATAGTAGTCTCATAATAATCTTTATTGATATCAATCTCTCCAAAGAATCTTATCTTCATCTTCTTACTTCCTTTCTCCTTGACTTTTCTTTTAATAACTGTTATAATTTAAGTACCTATTAAATTGAACATAAAAAAGGTAATGAGCTATTTAGTTCTTACCTTTTTTATTTTTATACCAATTATATAATTTATAGCCCCATTCGATAATTTTTCCAACAACTACTATTATAAGTAAAATATGCCAAAATCTATCACTCAACCTTATCACTCCTGTTTTTTAATAGGGGAAGGGAGGAGGGAAGTTATTTCCCTGTGTACCTCCTAATAATTCTCTTTATAAACTTTATCAAAGCTATTACTAACTTGATAAATTCTACGAGTGTTACTATTTTCCCTATTAAATCGAACATATATTTGTTTATCCTCCCTTCGGTACTATTATATCATATCTATAATAAAAAGGGATAGTGTTTATTAGGATAAATAACTAGTAGCTTTAAGAAGTTGGTTTACCATCTCAAAATCTTTTTTCACATCTGGATAGTTTTCTCTTTCTCCTCCTATATATAATTCTGCCTTATCTAAATACTCTTGTGCTTTTTCTTTTTCTTCTATAAGAGCATAACAGATAGCTAATTCTAATTCTACCCAACCTCTAAATGGTGTATTTTCTACTGATTTTTCTAAAATCTCAATAGCTTTTGTTATCTCTCCAGCTTTTCTATATACTGCCCCCAATTGAAAAGCTATCCAATTATCTTCTGGAGTAGCAAAATAAACTCTTTCAAAACGAGAGATAGCCTCTTTATAGTTTCCAAGTTTGCTTTGAACAAATCCTATCTGTCCATCTATCCAAGTATCATCTCTTCCTAATTCTACTGCTTTATTAAAATAGTCAAGTGCTTTCTCATAAGTTTCACTATCATCAGCCAAGTTCCAACCTATTTCAGAATATAGCCACACATCTTTTCTTCCTAATTCCTCAGCTTTATACAGATATTTCAATGCTTCTTTTGAGTTATTTAATTTTCCATACAGATATCCTATTTGAGAGTTTACTAAAACTTCATCACAATCTTTTAATGTAAGAGTTTTTTGAAGTCTAGCTATTCCCTCTTCTATTCTTCCCATCTCTCCTAGACACTCACCTATCTCAACATTTAGCCACTCATCATCTCTTCCCATTTCATTAGCTTTTTGATAATATGAAAGAGCTTCTTCCCATCTAGCCAATCTTTTTAGACAATATCCTATCTCTGAATATAACCAAATATCATCTTTTCCTTGTTCCTTAGCTTTTTCAAAATATAGTAATCCCTCTTCAAATCTATCCAATCTATTTAAACAAAAACCTATTTCAGAGTTTATCCATCTGTCATCTCTTCCTAGCTCTCTTGCCTTTTCTAAATATGGCAATGCTTCTTCCCATCTTTCTAAGCTATCTAAACAATAACCCATTTCACTATTTAAACCTATATCATCTCTTCCTAATTCTTTGGCTTTTTTATAATGATTTAATGCCTCTTCTCCTCTATTTAATCTCACAAGAGAGTATCCTATCTCAAAGTTTATCCAAATATCATCTCTTCCCAACTCTTTAGCTTTTTCTAAATAAAGTAGTCCCTCTTCATATCTCTCTAAATGATTATATACCCAACCAAATTCAGAATTTATCCAGATATCATCTCTTCCTAACTCTTTTACCTTCTCTAGATATTTCAATCCTGTATTACAGTCATCTTTTATTGTATCATAAATCCAAGCTACCTCTGAATTTAACCAAATATCATTTTTATCTATTTCCAATCCTTTAAAATATGTTTCCAATGCCTCATCATATTTTTCTAACTCTCTATATGCCTGTCCAAGTCTAGCAAAAATCCAAGAATCATCTCTTCCCATTTCAATAGCTTTTTTAAATTCCTCTGCTGCTTCTTCATATTTTCCAAGTCCACCTAAACAGAACCCTACTTCTGAATGTAACCAGATATCATCTCTTCCCAATGAAATTATATTTTTTAAATATTCATAGGCTTTTTCATACTTACCAAGATGGTCATATGCCCAAGCTAAATCTGATTCTGAAAAGATAATTCCGTCTGTATCTCTTGCTAACTCTCTTGATTTTTTATAATACTCTAAAGCTTCCTCTGGTTTTCCCTCATCTATCTTTTTAGTTCCTAAATCTGAATAAGTAAATCTTAAAAGTACATCTGCATCTGGCTCTTCTGGATTTATCTCCAAACTTCTTTCAAAATATTTTTGAGCTTCTTCTAATCTTCCAGAATAATAACAAGAGTATCCAATACGGAAATTCCATAGTGAGTCTTTCTCTCCCTCATCTTTTACAGAGAGTAAAATCTCCATTCCTTTGTCATACTCATCATTATTATTATAAGCTCTTGCAAGTTTTCCCAGAATATTATAAGTTAGTTCCTCTTTAGGTAGAGAGTTAATTATATCTATAATCTCTTGATTTTTATTCTCCTTGTGTAAAATGTCCAATTTTTTCTCTAAATCACTCTTATTTAAAAACTCATTGTATAACTTATCATCATCAATATCTATAAGTCTTTTCTCTGAACTTTTATCATACTCCTCATTTATATAGTGAGAGTTAGCATAAGCATATCCTCTATCATTTTCTATATCATCTTTCAATGTTAAAAACTCATAATCATTAGGTACTAGCTTTAGTCCCTCTTCAATAGCATTAAAAGCTTCGTCTAATAAGTTAAACTTGTAACAAAGTCTACCTAGTTGTAACCAACCCCAAGGATAATCTGACTCAACTTCTGTTCCTAATCTACTATACTCTAGAGCTTCTTCAAATCTTCTAAGATAAACTAAGGCACAAGAGTATCTATAACACCAAACTCCACTCTTTACTCCCTTGTCTTTTACCTTAACAAGAGTTTTTTCTGATAGCTCATAGTATTCATAAGAATCCATATTATTATACACATAAGCTCTCCAGAGAGCTACATCTAAATCATTCTCCATCTCTTCATCAGTATAGTTATTTTCTTTTTGTAATTCCTCTAATCCTTCTATTATTTCATCAAGATATTCTGCCTCTGCAAATTTTTTAGCCCATTCTTTAGTTACTATTGACATAAGTATCCCTCCTTGAATTATATTAATTAGCTTTAAAATTATAAATTGGTTTTACTATCTCTTCTATTTCAATAGTATCTCCAATAACCTCTAAAATCTCTTCCATAGGTTTGTAAGCCATAGGAGATTCATCTAAAGTACTATTAGATACACAAGTAGTAAATATTCCTTCCATAGTTTCTTTAAACTCATCTAAAGACAGATTTTCCTTAGCCTTTTTTCTACTAAGAATCCTTCCAGCACCATGTGGAGCTGAATAATTCCACTCTGGATTACCCTTTCCTATTCCTATGATAATTCCATCTCTCATATTTAAAGGAATTATAACTCTTTCATCTTTTTTAGCTGATGTAGCACCTTTTCTCAAAATATGAAGCCCTTTATACTCCTCTATATAGTTATGAGTACTCTCTATATAATTTCCTTTAACAAAAGGAATATCTAATTTTTCTAAAATAGTTTTTATCATTATCTCCCTATTTAGGCATGCAAACTCTTCCATTACTCTCATATCAAAGAGATAATCTTCTAAATAAACTCCTTCTAAATAACAGCTTGGATTCAGAATATGAGGATTTTCTTTCTTATATTCCTCTATCATCTTTTCTCTCTCTTCTGGAGCTACATTTTTAGTTATATTATAAATATACTCTACTCTCTCTTTGTTACAAGTATCTATTGCTATATTTTGATGATAATTTGCTACTTGAACTCCTAAATTTCTACTTCCAGAGTGAACAAATAAAATATAACACTCTTCATTTTCTCCTACTTCTATAAAATGATTTCCTCCACCAAGAGTTCCTAAACTTAAATAAGCTCTATCCATAGCTTGTCTATCTACTTTAGCTCTTAATTTTATCTCGTAACCTTTAGGTATAAACTTTGATTTTCTTTTGTTTATTGATAAACCACTTGGAATATTTTTTCTTATTATATCATCTAACTCTTTTAATTTCTCTATATCAAATTTAAAATATCTCTTATCTATTTTATAACCAGCTATTCCACAACCAATATCTACACCTACATGGTTAGGACAAACTTTATCAGTTATCAGCATAGTAGTTCCTACTACACAACCTTTTCCAGCATGATAGTCTGGCATAATTACTATGTTATTATCATTAAATATCTTATTAATCTCTTCTATCTGATTTATAGCTTCATAATCAGTCAAATTATTCGACATTATTTTATACATAATTATTCCTTTCTTTTTATATATCTTAATAAATAATTTTATCCCATAAAATATATTTACTTGGAATATCATCACTTAACCAAACCTTGTTCTCTGATAGATAAAATTTATGTCCAATTTTCTTCAAGCCCTCTATATCTATTGGTAAAATAACTACTTCTCCATGTCTTTTCCCAACATTTCTGGCAGTTTCTATATCCTTAGACAGATGAACATATTGTCTTTTTCCTTTAATTATTCCTTTTTCTCTAATACTTTCTAAAAATCTAGTTGCTGTTCCATGATATAGAATAGTTGGAGGTGTCATCTCTTTTAAATTTAACTCCACTTCAATAGAGTGTCCTTGATTAGCTCTTATTTTCTTTTTATTTTCATCAAAAGAATATCTCTTCTTATTATTTTCTCTAACTATTCTTTCTAGTATTTCCATATCAATATATCTACCAGAAAGTTTTATTTTTTCTATTAACTCATTTACATCTACCCAACCATTTTTATCTAAAGTTATTCCTACTGTTTCTGGTTTATGTCTAAGGATAAGACTTAAAAATTTTCCAAGTTTTATATCATCTAATTTTCTCATTTTAATTCCTCTTTTTTCAAACTTTTTTTCAAATATACCATATCTACTAATTGAACTCCATTTTCAATTATAGGCTTATCATAATTTTTAATAAAAAAATCCTTTATAATATGAGATTTTTTAAATCCACACTTTTCATAAAAAGGGATAGTAGTTGGACTATCTCCTGTCCCAACTTGTATAACTGAATAATCTTTTGAATATTTTTCTATTATAAACTCTATTAACTTTTTTCCATAATTTTGTCCTTGATATTGAGGAAATACAGCAATATTTTTTATCTCCAATACTCCATTACCTTCATTAGTTACTACACACTCTGCCTTTATTCCATTATCATCAAGAACATACATATCTCCTCTCTCAAGATATTTATCAATCATCTTTTCTTCTTCATCAGCTAATAATAATAAATTAATATATCTTTTTTTATCATTTTCCACTTTTAAAATTTTCAAATAAACTCTTCCTTTCTATATCCTAATATTTCTTCTGTAACTCTCGATTTTTCTTTTTGGTAATTTTGTCCCTATATTATTTAATATACTCCAAAAATTTTTATAATCCTTTGAAGATATAATATAGTTTTTATTTTCTGTAATTATTTTAATTCTATAATAGTGAATATAAAGTCTAGGTATAAATTCACTTTCTATAAATTTTATTTTTTCTATATCTTTTTTCTTAATTCTAACTTCTTTTCTTAAAAGTGGATAAAAAAATATCAGTTCATAATGAGTAATCTTCATAGTCTTATATAAAAGAAAATCTCTTATAAATATCCAACTATAAAAAATTGCCAATAAAATTGTAAAAATAATATAACTATTTTTAGAAAAAGTAACCTTTGTTTTTAATCCAAAATAAACTATAAAGTAAGTGAAAATTATAAAAATACTATCTATTATTTTTGATAAAATATTTATTTTGCTTTCAATCCTATAATTTCCCATAAGATTCACCTAATTACTATAATTTTCTAACTCTTTTAACCATTTATTATAGACTTTATCTATAATTTCTTTCATATCTTGATAGTATTTTTCATCAAAATTTAGATACAAATAAGCTTCTCTTTTTAACTCTGGAGAATAATATCTCTCCTCTCCAAAAATTCTTTTAGCATAATTATCTATATCTCCTGGAAAAAAATCTCCATCATCAAAATCATAGTCGTAGTAATATCTAATAAACTATTTTCCCACATCATTAAAGAATGATTTTCTTAAATCTCCTTTCAATCTATATTTTACAAACTCTCTTAAATCTATAAAATCTTGAGATTTATATTTTTCAAGCTCTTTACCATAAGCTTTTAAGAAATTATCAGCTAAAAAACTATTTTCCATACACCAACGAAGAAAAATAGCCAAGTGATTATATACATTTATCTCATCTACCTCTATTCCTTTTGAGTAATAAACTCCTAAATGCCACTCTGATGAATCCATAATATCATTTTGTAACTCTTTTTCTTCCTCTGAATATTCAAGAACTTTTTCTCTTTGCATATCCACAACATAGTTTATTTTTCTCTCTACATCTAGTAATAATAAATTTTTCATTCCATTTTTTAAAGCAAAAGTATATTCCTCATCATATAAAGGAACTATTTGATAAAATTGTAAATCTCTATTTTCAAGTTTTAAAAGTCCAGAGTTTTCTTCTTTCATTTCTGGATATAATATAGCTACTGCACTTAAATTAGTTTTAGAACTAAAAGACTCAAAATTATTTTCTAAATGTCCCCATTCATATGCGAAAAAGTAAGTAAATGGAATATATGTTAATTGTATTAATTCATCTATTGCCCAAGTATAATTTTTGTCATCAAAATTCCAGTCAGGAGGGAAAGAAATCATAAGCTCTGCAAAACTTGAAAAATTTTCATTATTTTGGTTATACATCTCATATTCTCCCATTCCAAGAGTTATAATGGTATAGTATGGTTTTTCCTCTGTTGGATTAATTTGAGCTACATCTAAATAATAATTATCATATCCAATTTCATATATCTCCTCAACTTTACCAAAATTTTCCTCTATAAATTTTATAATCTCTATTCTTTCATTTTCAGTATATCTCATAAAAATCTCCTCCTCTGTTTTATATCTTAATGAGTGGTCTGATTTTTTATCAGGCCACCTTTAAAATATAAAATCTTTTAAAAAAAGATTAACCATTCTGAATGACTAACTATTGCATATATAATCTTCCTTTTAGGTTCTTTATTTTTAATAACTTTAATAACTATATAGATAATACTTAAAAGATTTATAAAGGTTAAAATTCTAAAAAATATTAAACTATGAACCCCTATAAAAAGTTCTGGAATTATAATGAAAATATCATAGAGTTTATTCAATATAAAAAGTTTTCTTAAATCTTCATATTTTCTTATAAATAGAAAGTATATAAAAGTATAAAAAATAGCTATAATTAAGAGTATAATTAAAATTATTTGTATTCCCATTTTATCATTTCCTTTGTTTTATTTTATAAGGAATAGTTCTCCCTAATATTTTCCCTTTTCCAACAAGTTTTTCTTCCTCATATATTAAAAACTCTGTATCATCTGCTAAAGAACTATAATCTATTGTATCAGGATAAAGAGGTTGAACATTTCCTAATGCAATTTTATTAAAGAAACATTCAGTTCCATCAAGAAAACAAACTTTTAAATATTCAGTTTTTCCTTTTACTACAAAATGAGGGCAATATTTTCCACTAATTAAATTAGGTGGATTTTTTCTTTTTTCACTCCAAAAAACTACCTCTACATGAAGTATAGCTTCATTGTCAAGAGTTCCAATCATAATCTCCTCCTAATTATAATACTATTGCTTTTATAAATCCCCTGTCCCACCCATTTATCAGCTAATGTCTGGTAATAAAACTATAAAATATAAATTGTACATTTGTAACAATACTGAGTATATCTTTAAATTTTTGATTTCACTCCATTAACCTCTTTTTGGATTTTTATCAGTTCCATTCTCGACTGACTAGAGATAACATTCACTCTGATAAATACCTTTTTTATTAATCTTCCAATAATTCTGTTGTCCAATTTAATTCTTGAATTTTCATATCAGTTTCTCTCAAACTCTTTGAAAGTTTATCTATTTCTTTTTGTTTTTCTGGAATATTCACAGTACTAAAAATTTTTACCTCTAAACTTGAATACCTATTTACTTTTTCACTTGCTTCTTTTAAAAAATCTCTTTTTATAGAAATATTTAATGCTAGAATATCTCTTTCAGCAATTAAATCTGTAATAGTTTTATCTTTATAAAAAGTTCTGCTATTTGTTTTATTAATTTTTTTTATAAAAGTTTCAAGTTCTAAAAGATTAGAATTTAATTCTAAAAGTAAAGTTTCAGGATTTTCAGAAGGTTCTTCTCCATCTTGAACCTTAGCATTTCTTAAAAGTCTTTCTTTTAGTTGAAGTATTTTTTTATTTAAGTCAGCTCTAATATTTAATGCTTCTGCAAGTTTCATTTAAAACCTCCTTCTCATCTAAATAAAATTCTATTAAATAAAATGATATAATTAAATTTATAAAGTATATAAGCCCTGTAAAACTTCCATTTAGAATACTAATTATTAGGAAAATATTTTTTCCTATTAAAATTAGTAAAACTTTGGGATTTAAAAACTTTAAAGTTAAATTAACTCCACTTTTTAAAGCTAATGTAAGTGGAATATCAACTAAAACTCCTAGTACTTGAAAATTTATAATTAATCCTATAAAACTTATCATTATAGCAAGTAAAATATATTGAAGCATAGAATTAATAATGAGAATATTCATATCAATAGTATAATCTATGAATATGACAATTCCTAGAAGTATTAGTCCTAAAATATTGATAATTAAGACATTGAAAAATTTCTTTACATTCATTGATTTTGGTTGAACTCTTCCATTAATTTTAATTAACATATTCAAAATTAAAATCTCTACTATCACTACTAATAATAAGGTTATAATTCCACCTATTATTATTAGAAATGTTATATTTTTTCCTATCATAAGGCTAACAGACATAATGTATGTAGAAATTATTATTCCAGCTCCTATTATTATAGCTATTATTATTAACAAATATTTTGCATAAAAATCTAAAGGCTTCTCTCTTAATCTATAAGTAACCTCATCTTTTTTATCTGAAATTAAAAAGTTTTTAAAAACTAACATCAGAAAATAGATAAAAATTATTACAAAGAAAAGAAAAAATAAGTTTAATAAATCATGGCAAACATCAGTATTTAATCCATAATATATTAAAACAGAGATATACAAAGTAAAAATTACTCCATAAAATAAGACTAAAATTCTTGAAGCTTTTTCTTTAAAGTACCTAAACATATCTATTACAGCTACTCTACACTCTAAATCTTTTACTAAAGAATATAAAAATCCCATAACAAAGATAGATACTATAATATCAGTAGATACTGTTTTTAGATTAAAGAAAAGTATTTGACTATTACTTAAAAACTCATTTCTATCTAAAATTTCTATCTGTTTATAGAGTAAAAAAGCATTTAAAGAGAAAATAACTATATAGATTAAACTATTTATTGCTATATCTTTTCCCCTTTTTCCTTTCCATTCCTCTATAAAAACTGTTCCCAACATAGCTGGAATAAATATAGTAAAGGTTTCAACTTTTATATCAAATTTATTTATTCCAAAGATAATAGCTAGATTTAGTAAAAATATTAAAGCTATTCTAAATGACTTTCTATAAAGTTCTGATACACTAATTTCAAATATCTCCAGCATAATATCAGCCCCTTTTAAAGCTCTCCATTTATGAATTTTCCAACAATCTCTTCACAATTATTTATAAAATAGTTCCAATCTCCTATCTTATAAATCTCCTCATGTTCTCCATCAAAAATATACAATATTTTTTCTTTAGAATACCATAAAAGATGTAACCAATAATTTTCTAAATCTTTTACTAAAGAGAGATATTTTTTTCTTTTCCAAGTCATTTCAACTGTATCTTCCAATTTAAAAAACTCAATATATTTACTATCAATATTACCTGAAAACTCTATCTTTAAATTTCCTTTATCAAAAAACTCTACCATATCTTTTGGCAATTTATATTTTTTTATTATACCTTTTCTAGCTTCTTCATTGTGAAAATCTACTGGTTCTAAGCTTTTAATATAATCCATTATCTCTTGATTTTTATTTAAAACTGCTATTGTATATGGTCTTTCTCCAAATTTATTTTTAATTGTAATATCTGCTCCCTTTTCTACAAGCCATTTTACTAATTTAAAAGAGTTTCTTTGAACAGCTACCATCACAGGAGTTGAATTGTCAGTAAAAACCATTTCATATTCATGATAATTTATATCAGCTCCATAATCTAAAAACATTTGAGCTAACTCTATATTTCTATCATAAACTGCCTCTCTTAGACAGTTATTTCCGTATTTTTTAACTGTTACTCCATACTTTTCAAAAATATCTATATTTTCAAATTTTTTTCCATAGTAAATATCAGCAAAAATTCTTTCATATTGCCTTTTAGTTAAATTTTCCAATGCTCCATGTTTTATTAATAATTCACACATATCTGAAGATAAAAAACGTCCTGCACTTGAAATAGGACTTCCCCAGTCATCTATTTCAGCTTTTACATTTACTCCCTTTTCTAAAAGCCACATTATAACTTCTTCTTTTATGCATTGTATTGCTATCTCTAAAGGAGTTTCTATTACAAATTCATGTATAAATATTTTTTTATTTATATCCCAACCTTTTTTATATTCTTCTTCCAATTTTTCAATATCACTATTTATAATATATTCCACTACTTGAGGTACTGTTTCAAAATTTCCAATGTAACCAATCTTATACATAGTCCCTCCCTATTTTTCTTTATAATTTTCTATTTTTAATAAACTTCCATCAAGATTATATAACTTCCATTTTCCTATCTTTTTTCCCTCTTTATATCTTCCTTCTGAAAGTAATTTTCCCTCTTCATTATAATATTTCCAAAGTCCTGCTTCTTCCCCTTGAAAAACTTCTCCCTCTTCTTCTAACTGTCCATTAGGATAATATTCTCTATATTTTCCTTTTCTATCTTTTAAAATCTCTTCAAACTTTAAACTTCCATTTTCATAAAAAGCTTTTATACTTTCTAAATCTCCATTCTTAAAAGTTCCTATTTGAGCTAGAGTTCCATCTTTATAAAATTCTTTAAACTCTCCATCTAATTTCCCATTTTTAAAATTTTCTATTGATTGTACTTGTCCATTTTCATATTTTTTTACTATCTGTCCTGTAAAATTTTCTTCTATCTGATAACTAAAAGAATAAGTTATTAAGCTAAAAAATATCAACATTATTAGTCTTTTCATAATTTACCTCTTTATTTTAATAGTACTTATAAATTTCTATTATAATTCTAGCAACATTATAAACTCTTCTTCACTTTCTTTATAAATTTTGAACCCTACTTTTTGATATAATTTTACTGCATAATTCTCTTTTTGAACTGATAAAGATACTTTCTTATAATTTTTCTTTCTCATAATTTTTATCATCTCTTTTAAAAGAGCCATTCCTATTCCTTTATTTTGGTACTTTTTAGTTACTGATATTGCTAATGATGGAGTTTCATCATCTATATGCCCATAATCATTCATTATTCTAGTCCAAATCATTCCAACAATCTCTCTTTTATTTACTTCAGCAACTAAAGCTATATCATCTTTCTTATTTCCAAAATCTTTAATATATATTTGTAATTCTGGAAGTTTAGTAATCTCTCTTGGTGGAGTAATTTCATTTTCAGAAATAAAAATTGCTCCATATAAAAAATCATCTAATAAGTGGTATTCACTTCTCTTTATCTCTCTTATCTCCAATTTATTTTCTAAAAACTTTTCTAAGTCTTCAGCTAATTTTTTTAATTGTTCCTCTTTGTAAAAATAGTGTTCTGAATCTTTTAAAATTTCTAACTCACAATTAAATTGTTTTGAAAATTTTTTAGTTGTTTCTATATTACAAATTTCATCTTTATCTCCACATAAAATATGTGTAAAAGGAGTCCATATTGTTATTGGATTTTCCTTAACATATAAATAATAATCCCAAGACAGAGTTTCTCCTATTGGTATAGCTATTTCTCTCTCTTTTTTTAACTTTTTCTCTGTTACTCCAAATGCTTTCATCATATTTTCAATAAGTTCTCTCATATCCACAAGTGGAGATAAAAAGAAAGCTTTCTCTATTTTTTTATCTTTATAAGATAAAAGACTAAAATATGCTCCTAAACTATTAGCAAATAAAGAAATTTCTTCCCAATTTTTTTATAATTTTTCATATATATTATTTAATTCCTTTACACAAACTTGAGGAGTTAAGGGTATCATCTCATTTTTTCTCTCTCCATGCTTTGGTAAATCAAAACTTAAAACTTGATAACCATATTTTATTGAAATTTTAGCTAGTATCTCTATTGGAATATCAGCTTTATTTGACATCATTCCATGAATTGCTATTATAATTTTATTACTCTTTTCTCCCCATAAAATTACAGGGATATTATTTATTGTAAAAAAATCTTGTTTTAATAAACTCATAATTCTTTCTCCTTAATCAACATCAAAATATAAAAAATGTTTTCCACAATGTAAACATCTGAATAAATATCCCTGTACATGTCCACCATTAACCATATTTTTTATTATTTCTATCTGCTCTTTACTCCATTCATTTCCATCATCAGGATTTCCATTTTTAATAACTTCTTCTAAAACTCCCATTTTTTCTAATTCTTTAGCTCCTACATAATCAATAAAAGCACAAAAATCATCACAATGAGTTACCCAACACTCTTGTTGCCAACCACAATAACTAGGAGTTCTATGTATTAGCTCATCAATTTTTTCCTCATCACTAACTTTTCCAAAATAAAGTGATACAAAATCACCATCAAATTTTTTACTTGCTTTTCCATTAGCTATACATTCTGGACATAAATATTCAATATCTTCAACTGAATAAAAAGGTCCTGTATAATAAACATCAGTTTCTTTTCCACAACATTCGCATGTTACTGTTTCGTCAGTTTCAAACTCTCCTGTTTTTAAAGGGTCTGGATAATATTTAAAAAATGGTAATTCTTTTTTCATAAAAACTCCTCCTATACTTTTTCATATTAATTTTTCTCTAAATCTCTTTGATTTTCAAAAGTTACATAAATTTCATTTCCTAAATAGTACCTAAAGTTATATTCTAAATAATCAAAGATAGAATCATACTGTTCCATACAATCATTTCTATAATAAAGAGTATGATAAAATTTTCCTTTATCATCTATCCATAAAGTGCCACCAATATGCCAGCCTGTTTCAACTATTGGAATTACTTTATCTCTTACCTCTTCTGGAATTTGTTTTAATTCATACTCTTTATCTTCTTCCTCAAAAGGTAAATCATAAGGAATAGAAAAGCTAAAATCATTTCCATCTATTCGTACTTCTCCATTTTTACCAATATATTTGAAAAACCAATTCTCTTTTATACCTGAAAATTCTTGTAAAAATTTTTTGGCAAAATCATTTAGAATATAATTGTTCTTTTGGTAATACTCTATTATTTTTTCTACATCTACTTTTCTTCCCTCATACCAACCAGCATATTCTAAAACTTGATGGGCTAAAGATTTTTCACTATTAAGTTTATAGACTTTTCCCATACAATCATCTCCTAGCTTCCATATTCAACTTCTAATTTTATTACTTTTCTGATAAATAAGAAAAATCAATATTAAAAATTTTGTAGCAGTTATCATAATTTACTTTATTTTCTCCATGCCACCAGTTGAGTGGATAGGATAAACTTTGTTTTAAATTACCAGTATCTCTCATTAATGGTGGAGTAAAAGAATCTATATATCCTTTATGCTCTGGTGTTTCTAAAATTCCACAAATAGCAAGTGTTTCAAGGATTCCAATAATCTCACTTTTATTACAAGGTAACAGTTTTCTTTCCTGAATTTTTTTACATAACATAATGCCTGTAGCTCCGTCGTTCATTGTAGATGATATTGATATTATTTTCTCTAAAATATCATTGTCAATATTTGTAGGGATTTTTTTATCCATATGAGTAAATTCATTAAGATAAAAAATTGGTTTTCCTATTCCACCCCAAATCCCACCACCTTGGTACTTAACCCAATTATAAAATGTTCTATCCAGTTGAGATGGAACTTTGTCTGTTCTTCCCCTGTCAAACTTCAACCAGCTTACAGCATACACATATGACGCTAAAATATATCTATACTCCATATCACGAGTAGATAAACTATATAAAAAAGCATTAGCAACATCATTAAGAGAAATACACTTAAGACTTTGTGTTAAAATAGATATAGCTTCTTCAGATGAAATAGGTAAATCCTCTAAAATAGCTCCCTGTTCCTTTGCATATGCAATTTCTTCATATGATAATAGATTTCTTTTTGTATCATTCATATAATTCATCAGAATTTTTTTACTTTTTTTATCCATTAAATATTTTTCCCTCACTTTAGGTCTTTAGTTCACTTATATATTTACTGTTTTTTCTTTATTATTCATATATGACAACTAGTATATTCTAAAATTTGATGAGCTAAACATCTCCTAGTTTCCATATTCAACTTTTAATTTTTCTATCAAAGATTTTAAATGATTATACCATTCTTCATAACTTGGATTTTGTCCATTATCATACCACAAATCTACTATTTCTCTTTCGCCATCTTCATCAGGAACTTTATTATAAATATTAGTTAAATAGTCAATAAGGTATTTTAAAGATTTTTTATCACTAGAAAATTTTTCTAATTTAGAAAAAGTAGTTTCATCTTCCTCTTCATCATCATAATCTAATTTTCCATTCTCTTTAAAATCAAAATAAAGTTCTGATATGGCTATTGCTGTATTATCATAAAGAAATTCTATCTCTTCAAGAGTTTCTCCTAACATTCCTTGTTCAATCATTAAATTTATTATTTCTTTTAAAGTAATCACTCTCTTATTTTTAAATCCTTCAAGATATTCTCTTAAAACATCAACAACATCTAATCCTTCATCACTCTCTAATGCTTTTATACCCCAAGCTCCCATAGTTACCTCCCTATCCAGCTAATCCATTAACTGAAAAACTACCATCTTCATTAATATACCCTTCTATACAATGTCCAGCAAAATAATCTGGTTCAAATACTAAGTAAATAGATATAAAGTCTAGTTCTCCATCTAAACCAATAGTAGCTCCTATTCCTCCTCTACAACTAATACTTTTTTCAAATTCTTCCTCTGTAATAGGAATATGAACTTCTTCATCATCTATTAAATAATATCCCTCTTTTCCCTCTACTTCTTCAGCTCCTGCTATCCATTCATTTGCTAATTCTATATAGTTTTTTTCTTTTAAAAGTTCTATGAGTTGATTTCTATTACTTTCAGCTTTTTTCAATAGAGGATTCAGATTTTTTAAAGCTTTTTCTATAACTTCTCTGATTTCCTCTTCTGAAAGCTCTTTTTCATCTTTTATATTGTAATCTAAATCTAATGTTACTCCTACTTCATCTTCCCAAAAGTCAAAATAGGTTGAAAAAACATATCCCCATTCATTTTCTTCTATTTCAAAATCATCTACTCTTAATTTTTCCATATTCCACCTCTAATCAAAGAAATTTTTTATCTCTTTTCTCTTATCCAAAATTTTAAAAAGTTCGTTCATATCCAAATCAAACATCTTACTATTATCCTTTATCTTAGAGAAATAATAGTTTACTTTTTCTTCTCCAAACTCTTTTTCTAATTCCTCCCACTCCTCTTTAGAAAGTGGAACAAAAGCTAGGGTATCACTTCCTAAACTTTCCATAAATAATCTTATTTCGTACTCTGGTTGTATTATCTTATTTAAAGTCTTTATGGTAGTATCTCTATCAGACCCCTCTTCGTTGAGATAAGATATTTTATACTCTTTTCCTTCCCATTCTATAATTATATTATAAATCCCATTTTATTATCAGTATCTTCACTTTTTCCAATAAGTTTTTCAGATTGAATTACATTTTCTATATAATTAATTATATCTTCGTCATATTCTCTCCAATCTATCCAAACAAGCTTTTTCTCTTTCTCCCATAAGTTGTCAAAACTTTCTCTATCTTCATTTTTTAGAAAATCTTTTATATATTCCATAATTAATCTCCTATATATTCTAATATATCAAGGGAATGACTACTAATTCCTAATAAATCTTCACGTTCACAAATACTAAAATGATATTTTAAATAAATATTAAAAAGCTCAGTATCCATTTTTTCAATAGCTTCTCTTATCAATAAAGAACACCCATCTGAAGCCACATAATGAAGTCTTTTTAAAGGTAAATTTTTAATTAATTCATCTATATTTTCCTTACGAACAAGTTCAAATAAATCTTCTGGTTTGGATTTAGTTGTAAATTTCTCCTCATCTATTAACCCTCTTTTTATATAATTCTTAACATCAATATTACCACGATTAAATCCTTCATCTATCAAACAACCATCAGAAATAACATAAGCTACAAATATCTTCCCACCTTTTTTAGTTACACGAATAGCCTCTCTCAAAGCTTTCATCTTATCTTCCTTTGTATAAAGATGATACATTGGACCTAATAATAAAGTAATATCATATTTATTATCTGAAATAAAGGATAAATCTAATGCATTTCCTTGTGTTATTGAAATTTTTTCTTCTGGAAGTGTATTGTTATTAAAAATATTTATATTATGTTCTACTAACTCTACTGCATCAACTTCATATCCTTGATGAGCTAAATAATGTGAGTATCTTCCAGTTCCTGCTCCTATTTCTATTATTTTATCTTTTGGTTTTAAATATTTTTCTATATAATGTATAGTTGTTAAAAATTCTACTCTTCCAGATTTAGATAATAATCTTTCCTCTTCAGAATAATTATTATAAAATTCTATTAAATATTTATTTTCTCTCATACTATTCTCCCCAACAAAATTTTTTTAAGCTAATTTAATTTTATATTTTCTTTATTTGTAAAACTCTCTAAATCATTATAAAGTTGTTTATTAATTTCAGATTCTCCATAACCACAGATTTTAGCTATCAATTCGACTCTTTTTAAAGATAACAAAGCCTTTTCTTTTAACTCTTTATCTATCTTACCTGTTATTTTTATCTGTGCAAAGGCTGTGGCTATTACTACCTCATCACTTTCGTTGATAATAGCTTCTCTACTCAATCCTTTATCTTTTATTTTCAGTTCCTCTGCAAAGACTTTTTCATCTGCTACAAGTATTGGTTCAAAGTATTCTATTCCCCACTCTTTTTCTAATAAATATTTAGGGAAATCTACAAAACTAAAATTTTTATTCTTTCTTATTTTCTCCTCTATTATATGAATATATGAAGTACATCATTCCCTGTATCACTTCCAAAAGGTGTTTCCTCATCTCCACAATTACAATAAAGTTGTTCATCAGTAAAATGTTCTCTAAAGTTAGGGTGTGAAGTAAGAAAATCAATATCATACTCCATATCATCAAAATAATAGTGATTATTATAATCAAAATTAACTTCTTTATATCCCTTTCTTATCTTAGAATTAATAAGTTTTGTAGCTTGTTTCTCACACTCCTCTACACTATCCCATTCTTTAATCTCATATTTTCCTATGCTATCTATCTTCCCATAATTGACTACAAATTTATTTTCTGATGTTTCTATCCACCAAAATTTATGAGATTTTTCATCAATAAATTCAAAGGCTCTCTTCATAAAAACCTCCTCTCCCTAGTAACATTGAAGAATTAACCACACATTATCAAAGTTTCTATTTTTTAAATCCTCTTTTCTAATATTAAAATATATCTTTCCACTATCTCCAAAATATAGTCCATAATCTTCAAACTCAAACTCACTCATTTGCATAAGCAGTATCCAATCCTTAGCATTTTCCCTTATCTCACCTTTTAAATCTCCATATTTTATAGGTGCAGAACCATAATAAAGATTTTTCCTAGCAACTCCCTCACACTCTTCAAAATACTCTCCTTGAATAAGTTCTGGGTGTCCTAAAAGTTTTGTTGTATCAGTTTTATATCCTAATTCCTCTAAATCTTTTTCAATCTCTTTCTCTTTTCTTCTTATCTCTTCATTACTATCTTCATCATCATAGTAATCTAAAAAATCAATAGGATAATCATTCATACTTTCAAAATCTATTTTAGCTTCAGGAATTATACAATCCTTTTCCATATCCTTTGGAAAATCAGTAGACACCAAATCTTCTATATCTCCATCATAATAGAAAACTCTTGCACTTCCTCTATCTTTAGGAGAAAATCCCCAAGTCATAGTCATCAACTCATAGAAAAAATATAGTATTCCCTTTTTTGGTAAAAGGCTCTCTTTATCGTATTTATATACCTCTTCACAATTAATTTGCATTAAGAATGAAAGGGGTCTATTTGCAACTTTTCTTTTATAATCTTCTCCATTGTAGTAATACCATTGAAAATCCTTTGGTAAATCAGGTTTTCCTCCAATTTTTGAACTTCCTTTAGGTATTTTTTCTCTATTCTCCTCATTATAATTTATTACTATTGCATTTTTTTTTAAAGGTTCTAATTCTTTTTTATCTAGCATATTAACCACCTCTAATCCCACCAAAAATACCAAACACTAGAATCTACTAAACTACCAGCTAATAACCCAAGAGTATCATAACTTTGGTCTACATCAGGGCAATATCCATACATCTCTATTGCTACTTCCATAGCTTCATCTTCTGTTTTTATAACTTTTTCCACTCTATACTCCACTACGTCATGTGTCATACTAATTGGTACAGCTCCATATTTCTCAAACCAATACCTTGATATTGCCATATGTTCTGAAGTAGTAGGACACTCATTCCAATTTCCCATTGGTAACCAAGCAAATATCTCCCAAGGATTTTTTACAGGAACTTTTACTATAAATAGTTCAACAGGTTTTTCTGTTTCAAAATCTAAAAATCCTATTGGAGAGTTAAGTCTATCCTCTCCACTATCTTCAAACTCTCCTAATATTTCCTCTTCCCAATCCACTTCATCATCTTCAGCTTCATCTTTTCTTCTATTCACTAAATCTTTCAATATATTTTCTCCACCTTCTGAATAGATAGAGGAGATATATTTTTTTCTATATTCTCTTACATCTTCTATGGTAAACTCTTCATCATCTGATACATTAAAAGAAAAACATTCTAAAAGTGTTTCATCTACTGTTACAATTACAGGAAAATATTCTTTCTCTTTTCCATCTTCTATACTTTTTTCAAACTTTTCCATTATCTCTTCATAGGTATTATTAGGGAAATATTCATACTCACAGTCAAAAAACTTCACAAACTCCTTTGCTAACTCACTCATTTCTATCATAATATCACTTTCCTTTTAACAATTATACTCTTCTGCCATATCAGTTGAAAAAGTATTTTCTTTTACATTTCCTAAAAATTCAAGTTCTCCCCATTCATTAGAAATTTTTGGGATAATTCCACTATACTTACAAGACGGTATTCCAAAGAAACAATTATATTTTTTATCAAATTTATCTTTTCCTAAGAATTTTTTTACAGGCTCAATTAACTCCTTCCAATCTTTAAATAAAACTTCTAATTCATCTGTTGGCTCTTCACTATTTCCACATACTTGAAAATCTTCATCAAAAGTTACTCCAAAATCATATTCAAATCTATTAAATGCTTCTTCAAACATCTCTTCAAATTCTTCTTTCCACTCTTTTTCCACAGAAAAGATTTTTTCTAACTCTTTATTAAAATCTTTTTCTAAAAAGTTATATTCAGGATTATATTCGTCCTCTTCTCCCTCAAAGATACAGTAAAATGATTGAATATATTTATAGAAATCTTCTATATCTTTAAAGTTTCCTGCCCAAAAAGCTAAATAACCAGCCTTTCTTTCACATACTTTCTTGGACATATAACTCCCTCCTATTAATCTAATTCAGCCCTACTAAATAAATCTAAAATCTCCTCTCTATTCTCACAAGCCTCTTTAAACTTAGAAATAAAATCTATTAAAGCCTCTTTATTCTCTGAATATGCTACAAACATACTACCCTCTGGGTCAAAATCTACCTTCTCTTATAACTCTGGACATTTCTCATCTAAAAATACCTGTGCTAAACTTCCCCAATCATATCCATTTCCTTCAAAGCCTTCATCTTCCCTAGTATCAAACACTTCTTGTAAATACTCTCCTACTGTTAAGCAAACTGAATATGAATTATCATGTTCTACCCAGAAAAATGGTTTAATCTTCTCTTGTAAATCCTTAGTCATTTTCATTCCTCCTATCATAAATAGCATACTACTATCTCTATATCCAAATCCTTAAATATCTCTTGTACCATAGGTTCAACCTTACACCAAGATAATCTATCAAGTCCACAACCTATCTTTGGCATAACTAATTTTTTTATATTTTTATTTTTAGATAGTTTCTCCTTCATCTCTAATAAGGATTCTTCTAAAGATTTATAACTTGGTTTTTGCCAATATTTTTCCTTAGTTATCAAGTTAAATACATTCTCTACTTCTATACATTTTTCATCTAAAGTTTCTGGTTTTTCCTCAGCTAGTTTTAATAATCTATTTCTCATATCGTATCTTTTATCAAATTCCACAGCAATTCCAGCTCCAAGAGCATAATCTCTGCTTATACAGTGAGCATAATAACAATCTTTATGATTGAATACATCATCTTGAATTAATCTATATTCCATTTTACTCCTCTTCTTCCTCATCAGAATACTCTCTTTCAATATCTATAAAATGGATATAAAATCCACAAAGCTCTCCATCTTTGTCGTATCCAAAGTAACATGGATAATATCCATCTCCCCACCCTGATGTAAAAATTGGAATATTTACATCTGTATTCGGAATTGTCCAATTAGCCCAATCTCCATATTCTCTTTGATATTTAGGATATTTTTTAGCACTCTCTGCTAATAAATCATCAAATATATCATCAAATGGATTGTCAGCCTCTTCCTCTTCCACTAATTTTTCCCAATATTTTATATACTCCTCTTGAGTTTTTTTATCTACTACACAACCCATTCCTGCATCTACACCAAATCCATAAAATTCATCTTCATTAGCTTCGTCCATATTTTCTTCTACTCCTGTTATAGCTAATTCATAAACTACTGGTTTATTTTTATTGAGCTCTACTTTTACACAGGCATATCTATCTCCATGCTCTTTACTTGGAACTACTGCTATCTTTACAGGATATTTTCCAATAGAAACTCTTTGGATAAATGTTTTTGCGTCCTCTAATTCTACCAATGGGTCACAAGCTAAAATTTCTCCAGTAGGTAAGTTTAACTCTCCAATATCTAGGATATCTACTTCCATCTTTCCAATTTTCTTTTCAGTAAAGTAACTATCTAAATCTATTTTACATCTAAATTTCTCTCTGTTTCTTTCATACATCTCTTGCCAATTTTTATCCATACTATCCTCCTCTACGTAAGCTAAAAAATCTATTTTTATATCAATTTTATCTCCCAATTCTCTTAGCTCTTCTAAACTTTTCTTAGTTGTAGGAAAAATTGAATAACTGTCAGAATTTGTATTTATATTTCCAATGAAAATTCCTTTTTTACTAAAGACTTTATTAAACTCTCTACTCCAAACTTCTATATCATCATCTTCATTAAGTTTTAATCTATTAAAATTATAGATATTTTCATCTATACCAAGTTTTTTAATTACATCAAAAAATATTTTAAAATCTTCTAGCTCACATTTCCAATCTAAGTAACAAATATAGCCACTTTTATTTAAAAGTAAAACCATAGCCACAACTTTCAGTTCAATCTTCTCTTTAGTTGAGAGATAATTTATCTCATCAAAGCTATAATTAAAGTTACTATTTTTTCTTAAATAATTATGAAAATCCTCTAAAATTAATTCTAATTCTTTTACAATCTTTCTATCATTAAAAGAGATAATCTCTGCTATTTTTAATAAAACCTCATCAACATAGGAAGTTTTATCTCTCTTCACTTTTGGTTTTATAAGCCAACATTTTTCAAACTCATCATTATTTACTTTAAAAATATAGACTCTATCTTGAGTATAATCATACTCTGTATAGGTAGATAGTTTTATCTTTCTATCTTTTATCTCAAAGGCATTTTTTATCAAGCTCTCTTTTAAAATTTTCTTATCTGATAAAATAGAATTTATCTGCTCACTATCAAAAGTTAAAAAATAGAATTTACTATCTGATAAATTATCAATAATTTGCAATAAAATAAAAGTATCAATATCATCTGTAACTTTTTTCCAAGTGTATAAATCATCATTAGTTGTCATATAGACAGGTGGATTTTCTAAAGATAAATCTTCTTTTTTTATTCCTGCATTCCATACCCCTTGATTTTCAGTCCAAAATATCAGAAAATTATCTGTTTCTTTTAAAATTTTTTCTATCTCCTCTTGAGAATAATCATCATCTTCTAATTGCTCTTTCAACCAATTATGAGAAAACTCAATATCTTCTAAATTTAAAATTTCACTAAAACAACTATTTATATCAAAATCTCCACATTCGTGATAATATCTTTTTAAAACTCTGGGTAAAGCTATTTTTAATCTAATCTCTATCCTATTTATCTGTTCCCAACTTATTTTATAACTACCCTTATTAGCAAAAACTTTTTCTACAATTGGATTATGAAAAAAAGTATCTGTATTCGTAATATTTACTCTATTATTCTCTTTTCTATATAATAATTTGACTATATGTTCTGCTGATAAATTGTATCTCTCCATAATTCCCCCTACTATTTAAGAGTGTTGTTCTTTTAAATAAATGATATTATCTTTCTCATCATATAAAAGACCTACTATCTCTCCCCACATTGTAAACTCTACAACATCCACTCCCATTATACACATATCTTCAGTAGGTGCTGGTGTCAATTCTAATTCATATTCAATATTAATAAAGAAATCTCCCAAACAATTTTTTAACTCTTCTTTATCTATAAGTAATTCATCTTCAGGAGTTATTCCATAATTTTCTGTAAGAGCTTTTACAGAAACTACTTTTTTATTGAGTTCATAATAGTATTTTGCCATATTATAACAATAAAAACTTTCAATATAATATTCTAAATCTTGCTCCTCTTCAAATATTATTTCTCCTATCTTAGATAAAATATTTTCTACATAGTTAGCTATTTTTATTTTTTTATCCAGATAAGACTTTTTATTCTCTTCAAAATCTTTTTCTAAAATATCATAAAGTCTTTCTACATCATTTTTTCCAAAACAATCTAAATCTCCTAAAAATTCATATTTTCCATCTTTTAACTTAAAACCAAAGCAATCATTCTCTGCAAACTTATAGTTTTTTATACAAAATATTCCATCAATAGTTAAGAAATGATATTTTCCTATTGTACAAATAGGTTTAAAGTAATATTTTAGTCTTTCATCTATAAAAACCTCTTTATAATCAGGGAAAAATTTTACATTTTCCATAATCCCTCCTATAAAAAATGCCCATGACAAAGCTGTTCCTTACATTAAATTAAAGAACAACTAATGTCATAAGCACCACCTCACTTTAATTATCTTTTTATCTTACCAATCTCTTTCTCTTATAGCTTCTTCTATATCTATATCAATTCCAAAATATTCGAGTATTTTCTCTACTGTTACTCCTATACTATCTCTTGCTACTGTTTCTATCTCACTATCATTTTCATCAAATTCATCTTGTAAATCATTAATTTTCTCTGTCATCTCATCAAGTTTCTCTTGAACTTCTTCTAAATCCTCATACTCTTCTTTCTCTAAAAATTCAACTACTTCAACTATGCAATCTTTTACTTTATCTACTAAAAATTTTGGATAGTAATCATCATTATACATATCTTTTAAATAAATAAAATCTTTATTTAATTTTGGCTATGTCACAACAAACAGTTGATAAATAGCCATTTTTATAGGGGAGTATCAGAACTCCCCTACAAACTGTTATTTGCAGTTATCTATACTCATTTGGAATTTCGATATGAAATGTCTCACACAATAACTTCACATCATGTGCATCATTTTCATCAAACTCGTATCCCAGATGGAACATTACTTGACTATATGGTTCAATACAGGAAACCTCTATTTCCTCAATTCTTCCTTTACCCGAAAAAGTTTCTACCGGAAAACAATCCCCATCATAAAGAATTTCACCTTCGTCCGTATATTCAAAACAATGCAAATCAATAATTCTGTTTTTCAAATCTTCCCATACAGTATGGTTCAATGTTGTATATTCCATCTTAATCTCATAAAAGCCATTAGCTTTCATTATTTCTATAAAGTTCTGATAATCGTTCTTTTCTACAAAAATGTCAATATCATTATGGGCTCTTGACTGATATCCAAGAAGAGCATCTACACCCCAGCCACCATCAAGAAAGACTTTAATCTCCGCATCTATTGCAAATTGAAGAATCTGTTTTACATCTGTTATATTGACCATCTTATCA